>ERZ1026929.337-NODE-337-length-25189-cov-7.780377_pt1 | contig 25189 bp, 30 predicted proteins | sample MGYA00519463_ERZ1026929 | MGnify/ENA primary metagenome ERZ1026929 (study PRJEB26926, sample SAMN06164829) | human gut metagenome | biome: ENVO:00009003; feature: ENVO:2100002; material: ENVO:00002003 | host: Homo sapiens | place: USA | collected 2012 ... | reverse complement strand
ACCTATTAAGTCGTCGGCAGCGTCAGATGTGTATAAGAGACAGTTATAGACCCGGCAAGACTTGATGAGGTGACATCCCAACAGGTTTCCAACTTAAAAGAACAGTTGCAGATTCAAAAGGATATTCTTGCTGCCGAAGAAGATAAGAAAAAGTCAGATAGAGAAAAAGTAGAAGATTACAAACAGACAATAAAAGAATTGGAGTATGAGATAAGATATTATACGGAAACGCTTGCCAGCAAATTGTACAGCATTGACTTGAAAGACTGGGCTAGCCAGATAGGTGACGCTCTTGTCGAAGCATGGCTGAAAGGGGAAGATGCAGCTAAGGCGTACAAGGATACCGTAGCGGACGTTATGAGGGATGTTGTCAAAAGCTGGGTACAGCAACAGTACATAGAAAAGGCAATGCAACAGGTACAAACCACATTGTTCGGAGCGGACGGTAAAGGTGGTATGTTTGCGGATAACAAGATAGATAAGGATGAACTTATAATACTAGGAAATGTAATGGGCTCATTGGAATCAGCCTTTGCGGAAGCCGGGGGTGTAGTCAATGAGATAAACAACGCCCTTGGTGGTATGCTTACTGAAACGGAGGAAAATGCGGAAGGTCTGTCCAATGCCATTGCAGGAGTTGACGAGAATACATTTAATCAAGCGTTGGGGTATCTTAACGGAATGAGATACGAAATGGTTGTACAAAGCGATCTTCTCCGTCAGTTGGTATCGTTAAACGGTGGTTCGGCAGGAACGGGAGGAACGAACATGACAGCCATACAGCAGTCACAGTTGGAGGTTCTCACCCAGCAGCTTGCCGCAACTATGGCGATAAAGACAGCACTCCTAAGTGTCGTTTCCATTGCCCCAAGGTCAGGCGGAAATGCGATAAAAGTTATAATTGACTAAAACAAACGCCCTGCTAGCTTCACAGTTGGCAGGGCGTTCCAGTTTGATTATGAACAAAAAAAATCCAATCACTTGAGGTGCTTAGCGGAATCGAACCGCTGTTGTCGGTTTTGCAGACCGTTGACTAAACCACTCATCCAAAGCACCGATTGTGATGCAAATATAGAAAATTATTTTTTAAAACTAGATGGTTTCTAAGACTATTTTTGTTATTTTTGCACTAATAAACAATGTACACGAATGGCTATATCTAAATATTTTATAAAGAAAGGAAGCGATACGGCAAAGGATTTGTATGCCACATACAGGCTGTATATACTTGAAAGCAAGGGATTATGGGATTTGCCGACAAGAAAGGAAGCCTATGCCGAAAAATGGTATGACAAGAACGGTCAGAAGGTGTACGAACCTGTCACGCCTGTTTACCAGCCAACGGAAGGAAGCATAACATTTGCCGCTTTGGGAGATGTGGAAACGGTAAAGACGAATATCCGTTCGTTCTATTCATATATAACCAATGTGATACCTGCCGCACAAGGTACGCCTTACGGTTCATCTTCATTCTCTATATGGAACGATATATGGGGAGAATCGGCAAAGCAGGTGATAAGATGCACTGGATTTGAAACAGGTGCAAAGATGAGTTATCAGGACGTTCAGGACTTGCAGAACCCGGACCGACTTGTATCCGCCTATACATTTTCGTTAAATTTCAGTATTGACCAACCAACGCTTTAAAGACCAATGATTTTACAGATTAAAAGAGGAAATAGGGTTATTGCGGAGAGTGCTGATTTTTCATACAGCCCGTCTTTGCAGGAAGTGAGAAAATTGACTTGTGAAGTCGTTTCCGTTGTTCCGATAGAGTTCAAGGCATACAACTCAAAGAGCGAATCGGAATACGATACAGTCGTATATAACGGTAATACATTCATCCTGTACCAAGCCCCATCGGGAGATAATCTTAACGAAGCAGGGAAATACAAATACTCCCTTCTGTTTTACGGTAAGGAGGTGCTTTTGCAGAATGTGGCATTTCTTGACATAGTAAGCGGAACAGGTGGGGAAATAAATAAGATAAGATACACTCATGGCGGTCTGTTCCAGTTTTGGGGTGATGCAAAACAGCTTGCAGCACGTATAGAAGCGAATATAGAATCTTACAATGCGTCATTGGGTGCAGGATATACAGGCATTGGCACATGGACATTGAATGTGGATGCAGAAGGCGAACTGACAGAGGATATGATTGACATAACCGATGGCACCAACCTGTTTGAAGCATTGAAGAACTTCTATGACAAGTTTTATCTCAATTATTACTTCTCAACGACAGCGAACGGTGGGATAATAACCATTACGGACAAGACAAGACCGTCCGTAAACTGGACATTCAAGCAGGGTGACGGTGGGGGTGCTGTAAAAGTTTCCTCTTCCGTAGATACAAGCACACCTGTCATAACCCGAATCATACCACAAGGCGGAAGCAGGAACGTTCCTCCCGAATACAAGAAAGACGCTAAGCCTGCCGATGAATCACGCTATTGCCCGTACATCCTTCTTCCGAATGATTCTGACGGGAATATAAGATATTATATTGACAGCGAATACGGATTGAAGAACTATGGTGTGAGAGGAAAAACCATATCAAACACGTTCAGTGGGATATACCCTTCCATCAGAGGGAAAAAACTTGGCGATCTGTACCCGTCAGGACTTCCAGAATGGGATACATACAAGGCGGATAGAGAACCAGACCCTCAATCGGGAAAGGTGGCAGGTGAGGGTGCTAGCGCATCTACACGGATAGACAAGATTATCGGTTCTACTCCTATAAAGAGTGATGATAGTGACAGTTTCTTCATTTATATGACCTCTCCTGGATTCAACCTAGGATACAAGGTATATGAGGACGGTGATTCATCCGACAAGATAAACGACAATGTGCAGCCCCAGTACAAACCCCATGCTATGTTTGACAAGTACAGGGATTTCGAGAGTTTTGATATATATGGTACAAGGGCATATTATGACCAGCCTGTAAAGGTTACTGCATCATTCTCAGGAAAGATGCTTTTCAGTATATTACCTATAGGAAGTGATGCTTTAGGGAAAAAGGTTAAGATTAACCTACGTATGGTTTTAAACCGTGTATTGGGGCAGGCTTCTCCATTGAAAGAGGTTGTTATCGGAGAGGAAGGTGCTACTGGTATGCTTGAAATACCTTACGACAAGACCGCTCTTGTAGGATATATAGAAAAAGGTCAGAATACGACAGTCACCATACGTGTTGAGTTCACGTTTGATTCCGATGTTCCTGCCGGAAGCTGTAAGATAGGCTTTAGTGAGGAAATGACCTGCAACATACATTTCGGTAATCAGGACGGTTCACAGGACAGGTTCTATTATAAATATGCTTCTGTAACGGACGCGGTGTTCAGTATGCGTACAGGAACTTATACGGGAACGGAATTTAAGATAAACAAAAACGGTATTATTCCTCTTTACGGTGAGGTGAACGGTGATACGGGGGAAACGGAAGAGGATGTTTCCATGTTTAATAAGGGGGCACGATATAAAATATCATGCTACAGAACGGATAGCGACAATGCCAAACTTCCGCTTTATACGGATGGTAAATCTCCTTCAATTGCAGCAGGAACGGAGTTTGTCATTCTGAATATCGTCATGCCCGAATCTTATGTGACAATGGCTGAGAACACGCTTGAAAAGGCGGCTCTTGACTACCTGTCAAGATATGACCATGAGAACCGAACCGTTTCACTTGACATATCTAGCGGATTTGTCGCAGAGCATCCTAACCTTTTCATTGACTTCATAGAAGGAAATATGCTTAAGGTAAGGGATGATGGAATAGGCGTGTTCGATTTCTCTGATAACGGTCAGATAGTGGATATGCAGTTACAGATACAGTCTTTGGAGATTAAATACTCCAAGGAGAATATGTTCCCGTCATATTCATGCACCATTGCAAGAAGAAAGATATTGTCTTTCTATGAACGGCTAGCACAGGAGAATCAGACTACTTCAACACAGAATACGACAAATGTAACATTAGGTGGAAGTGGTACGGGAAGCGGAACAAATATTTTCTCTGAACAGCTACTTAATGACCTTATTGCATCGTTTCAGAAGTTCAACGGATGGTTTGAATGGGATGAAGTAAACCAAGCGTTACGATGCAAGTCAGCGTTCTATACAAACCAATGGATATCAGCGTTGGGCGCACAGAGTGGTAGCGGAGAACCGGGAGGTGGTGAAGGAGGACTGATTAAGGCCGTGTACGGATTTGCCGATTTAGGTAAGACGTTTGACGATTCCAACCTTAGCAATACATTCAACGCATATACCATCAACGAGATATGGAAGCTAGCCAAGGAAGGCGGAATGAATACGGACAAATTGTGGCAGGAGTTGGGAAAGGATGATCCGACAAAGAAAATTCACATATCCCATATTCCTGACAATAAATTTGTAACGCTTGATACGGAACAGACAGTAACTGCAAGCAAGATATTCACTGGTCAGTTGTCTACGGCAAATGTAGTTCCTAGCGTGAACAACGCATCCACACTCGGTCTTGAATCGAAGAGATGGGAGAATATTTATGCTGTAGATGCCAACATAAGCGGCACGGTAAAAACACAGTCGTTGCAGGTTGGCGATATAAAGATTATATATGATTCCGTAAACAAGGCAGTCACATTTGAGCATATAGATGGAAGTACGGAAATAGGCTTTTATACCAGAGGATGGATTTCCGCTTTGGGCGTATCGCCCGGAGGAAGCGGTGGTAGCGGTGGTGACGGACTTGTGAAAAACGTATATGGTTTTTCCAATCTCGGCACAACCTTCTCCGATTCAGACCTTGACAATACGTTTAATGCGTACACGATAAACGAGATTTGGAAAATAGCGAAGGAAGGTGGTGGTATAAAAAACATCACCCAGTCGGGAAGTGGAAATGCCGTAACAAACATGGCACTTAGTTCTGACGGGAAAACCATCACTGCCGTATTCGGAGAAACATTCGCTAGACAACAGGATTTGGGCACGCTTAACAATACCGTAACACAGTTAAGCAACAAGTTGAACAACTTTTTAGAAGGAAGCGATGCCGATAACATTATCAACAAATGGAAGGAACTTGAAGCATTCCTTGACGGTCTTACAGAAAGCGACAATCTAGCCGAACTTCTCGCATTGAAAGCGGACAAGACCATAACGATAAGTGCAGGAACTGGTCTTACGGGAGGTGGAAACCTGTCCGCAAACCGCACATTGTCACTGGCTACCACGGGGGTGAATGCTGGTACATATACGAAAGTTACAGTAGACACCTACGGGCGTGTTACAGTTGGTGATAATCCTACCACTTTGGCAGGGTACGGGATTACTGATGCCGTTACCTTGACTACCAACCAAACCATATCTGGACAAAAGACATTTACCAAGAATATTCTGATGAATAGTGGTATCGGTCTGTCTTATGGCGGAAATATCGTTTTCCGTAACACGGCAGGTAATACCGTCATATCAAGCTATGGAAGCGAGGGAATGATTTATTTCCGTCCTAATGGAGATACGTCAGATGATGGAGTGATACAGATAAACAAACAAGGACACCTCAATGGTGTTTCCGCAGGATTCACAGGTGGCGTTTCCGCAGCACGACTTACAGCAAACGAATATATACAGATAGGAGATGCCCAACTTGTTTACGATTCGGCAAACAAAGCTCTGAGAGTGAAGCATAGAACAGACGGAAACACGGTAGGATTCTACTCGGACGGTTGGGTATCTGCTCTTGGTGTGAAAACAGGTGGTAGCGGTGGTGGTAGCGGTGTTGTAAATACCGTTTACAGCTTCGCAAACCTTACTGACGGCACAACCTTCTCCGATTCAGACCTTGACAATACGTTTAATGCGTACACGATAAAGAAACTGTACGACATGGCTGGGCAGGGAGGACTTGACGCTGACGCTATGTGGGCTGAATTGAAAAAGGCTGATTCAAGTAAAGTCATAGATGCAAGTCATATCCCTACTTCCGTATTAGACGGTAGATGGGTGACTTTATCCACCAACCAAACTATTACAGGGCAAAAGACGTTTACGCAAAATATATTATTCAGCAACAATATAACAGGGATAAGGAATACGGCAGGTAATCTTGTATTCGGTGCAGGAAATGAGAATATCTTCTGTATTTTAAATGACTATGTAGGTCCAGTAGAAGCAAAAAACAACCAGTTGGTATTAGGTAATGATGTTGGTTATTGGAAAAAGGTAACGGCTGGGCAGTATATTTCTAAGGTTGCCACAGGGGTATCACCTTTGATAGTTTCAAGCAATACAACCGTAGATAATCTAAGTGCGGATTTGTTGGACGGATACCATGCGTTCGGCACATCAAACGCCCTTATAAAATACGGATATACGGTAGGAGGCACTGAACCTGCATGGTGTAGAATAGCTACATACTCCATACGTAATACGGAAACAATGACAGACGTTTGCTTTGTGCTGCACTCATCCTTTAGTGATTTGTTTGGTCTGTTAGTTGTCAAAACTAGAGGTACGGCTGTAGTGGAAGGTCTATTGATAGCATCATACAATATCAATAGGTCAAACATACGTATCTATCATGATGCGGAAAAGAAAAACATAGAACTGTACTGTTATGGTGGAAGTAACTATTCCATAATACAAGCCAATCTGTTATACAGCCATGACCGAAACGGAGGGGCTAATACGAATATAACGCTATACCAAGCAGATACAAAAGCACCGTCATGGAGCACTTATGTAAATCCTGGATTTGTAAACTTGCAGAACTCTTCCGAGGTGGCTAAAAAATTGCAAACCCCAAGGACTTTATGGGGGCAGTCATTTGATGGTACAGCTAATGTAAGCGGTGATATGACGGGCGTAGGTAGCATTAACATGAGCGGTCAGCTTACTTCTACCGTAGCAAGTGGCGTTGCTCCATTTATTGTGGTAAGTAATACTGTTGTGGGTAATCTTAATGCAGACCTTCTTGACGGGTTGCATGAATATTCGTTTTTAAGACACCGTGATACTTACGGTATTGACGGATATAATACCTTGTGGGCACAGATAGGAATAAGACAGTATAACGATGCAAAGCCTGACGGAATGGCTAATCCTATATATGATTATGGTGCTGTTATATCTCTTCCAGGAGAAAATACGAGATTAGATATATGGTATAATCACACGTCCTCATCGTCAGATTCACCCACTAATGGTATTCAATACAGAAGCGGATTTAATGACGATAAAAGACCTTGGAGAATGTTACTTGACAGTGTAAACTACGCCAGCTATTCTGACGGACGCTACGTGAAGAAAGCTGGTGACACCATGACAGGGGATTTGAATATATCAGGTGGTCATATACTTTATATGTTGCAGACTTCCCCCACATCTACACAGCAAATACACTTGCAGGGCGGAAGTAACGACTACGGCAGAATCGCTTTCGGTGCTACTGGTAGCAATGCAGGATGGATGGAGATAGCTTCTTGTGATGATGGAAATGAACCTATATATGCAAGACAATACACGGGCGTATTTACTACCGTAAAAAATACTCTTACCCTGCTTGACGCAAACGGGGATACTGTTATGTCAAACAACAAAGGATTAAATGTAGGATGGGGGTCACGACAGGTCAGACAAGGTGGAAGCTGGGTTCATGGTGGCTCGGATGCAGCTTCCTCAGCAGATGCAAATTTGCGTTTCGGTTCTTGGTATGGTATAGGTTGGTATCCCACATTCAGTGGAGGAAGTGTAGCGCAAGGAAACAATGCCATGTGGTTGAATGTTAGAAATGGAAATTTGGATACTCATGGTGCTATTACTGCCCATACTAATTATCTTGCTGCAAACTGGGATTCGGCTAGACGGTTGGTATTGGGCGGTGGAAGTTCCTATGCTTGGATTGATTCAAGAAATTCAAGCAATAATGTATTATGTAATATCGTACTGCAAGATAACAAGGTTGTAATAAGTAATTATGCTGAATCGAGCAGGTTCGCATCCACCGTAGGCACAGGTACGCAGCCTTACCAATGCAATTCCACTACATTGAATACCAACTTGAACGCGGATTTACTGGACGGACAACATGGAGCATATTATCAGAATCGTAAATACGATGGTTTGGTTGCCCAATATAATAATTATGACTATATAGAATTTTTGAGGTTTGTTATTCCTAGCGGACAGAATCAGTTACGTGCTTATGTAGTATTTGACTTATGTAGAGTGGAAACGGGTGGTGATATGAATGGGCGTGCAGTTCTTAGAATAAGAAGAGGTAGAGATAATAATGCAGGTTGTATTTTCTACGTGACAAATTTCGGGCGAAGTTGGCTTCCCGAATTAAGATGTACAACGGATGATGGCATAACATGGAGAGTATGGATGAAATGTGTCAAGGACATTTATGACCCGTATATTGCAATAAAGATAGTGGAACAATACCCTTATGGGTGTGTGACCACACAAAATAATGGCACTACGGGAACACCTGGCGGTTCAAAATACACTTTTGTCGCAGGACTAGCAGGTCTTTCCAATGCGGCAAATATATGGACTAATGCTAGAACATTCTATATACAAGACCACAACGCTTCCCATACGGGTGCTGGGGTTAGTGTGAACGGTTCTGCAAATGTATATTTAAAACTCCCCAATTCCATTCAATGCAGCGATTGGTTCAGAAGCACGGGAAATTCAGGATGGTATCACCAAGATTATGGTGGCGGAATATATATGCAAGACAGCACATATGTTAGAGTGTATGGAGGAAAGAGATTTTATGTTGGAAATACAGAAAATACTAACTTTAGCACAAATACAGCAATATCAACTGATGGGGGAATATATGCGAAAAATAATATTACAAGTAATGCTAATATTATTGCAAACGGAACTGTTACTGCAAAGGCATCCTCTTCCGATATAAGGCTGAAAACCGATATTCAGGGTTATGATGCTATGGGTATTATCCGTAAATTCCGGAGTGTGAAGTATCACTGGAACGCTATTGCCAAGGAAAATTCCGAAGTGTTCAACCATGATAACTGGAATTACGGTCTTATCGCACAGGATTTGCTTTCCGGCGGTTACACCCAGTGGGTAAAGGATATATTCAATGACTATTATACCATAGACTATGAAAGACTTATCCCCGTTGTGTGGAAAGGTTTGCAGGAAGTCGATGATGAGGTTACAAGATTAAAGAAAAGAGTGAAAGAATTGGAAAAGAGATTAGGTATTAATTAGTATATTTGCGATATGGAAGAAAATAATAAAAAAGTTGACATTTACATTGAAGGTAATGTGAAATGTAATAAATGGGCAAGTGGCATAATATATACCATGAGCGAAAAAGATGGATGGGATTTTAGTAATGCTATTGTTATCAAAGGTGACATTTGTTGTGATATCCTTAACTGTCATGGAAAGACTGTGCTTGTTTCGGGATATGTTACCGTAAAAGAGCAGGAGGAAAAGTAACATGAGTCATTCTAACGGAAAGATTACAGCCCCGATAAACCTTGCTGGTGACGTTTACGCCACTCTTGGCATCGGTCCTACTAGTGATGGTTATGAATTAGGGTATGCGTGCGCAAACACCCACGGGAAAATAAACCCGTGGGCACGGTACAAACCTGTACGTTACGAAAGCCTTGCACCTGGACCAAATGAAAAATGGTGGCAAGGATGGGATGGGAACTGTGGTGTCAAACCTTTTCAAATGGCAGGATACTGGGATGCGCCAAAACACGCAGATGGAAGCATGAACGGATGGGAATATACAGCACCGGCAGGTGGTAGGTTCCCATGTCGTCTTACCGACTTTAACGGATACAACCATCTTGCCAGTCCACCGATAAGTAGATTCTCCTGCCCGGATACTGCTACCAATCAGTTTACAAGTAGTAATTTTGTCTGTTCTGCGGCTATAATGATGCCATCGGAGGGGCATGATACTGATTTTCTTAACATGGGTGACTTTGCCGAGATAGCTGATTGCTATTTCGGTGTCTATGTTAAGCACAAGACCAGTCAGATGTCTAGGCGTGTTACTGCCGACAAGAAGATAGGAACAGGATACGCTACGGTTACTGTAAACTCGTGGGGTATGACTGCTGGTGATTGGGAAGTTTATCCTTTCCTTAGTACAGCTATATTGAAGCAGGATGACTCCGATATTGCTCATATAGCATACACTGTTCCAATGGTAAGTAAAAGAGATATAGAGATAGTTGGTTCTTACGTAAGCATAACAATAATTGGTGGAGTGATGCCATCCGTTAGTGGATATATTGAAGTTACCGTAAGAGTAAGAAACGGTTCGAGTAGCCTTATTTCTTTCCGTAATAATAGTTGTATGTCTAGGTTTGCAAGTAAGAAATTTGAAGATCCTATGGTTATAGGTGAATCAAGAGAAACAATAGAAGATTTCCAAGTATCCGCCAATTCCAGCATTGACAAGAAGGTGAAAATATTCATATCATCGGAACTGATTAATGCAGGAACTGCAAGGGTATGGGTAAGCCTTAACAGTGCTGCATATAAGGGAAGTACATTGCTTCTTTCTATGGGTCCGGGGTTATAAGCACAATCATCCCCCTTGCCGTTTACCAGCAAGGGGGAGTTAATATCCGTTACTTTCCCACGATTATATTGAATGATTCAACCATTTCATGCAGCACCCCGTCTATTATTCCATTCAATCTCCTTTCGTTCCAAAATAAATAGCACCAAGTATGACAAATGAGCATCCGCAAAGGAATGCAAATATATGACTAACTATCGGGTTCATTTTATTCCTTTCATTCCTTTCAAAATATGACTAACAACATCTACAGTCCATCCATTTCCTAGAAGCCCCATCCCTATATGTGGCTGTACTGACTTTGTGTATCCTTCGGGTACGGTCTGTAATCTTTCCGCTTCCGTAATGTTGGGCGTTCTGAAACCTTTTTCGGGATTACAGTCGGGTGAGTTGAATATAAGCGGTGTAAGTGATTTTTTATATCTTCTCAACAGTGATTCGGGGTTCTTGGCAAACCTGTTCCATGATTCAAGCATACACCATGACTTTTTCTTCTCGACATATCCATCGGTAATTATATCCTTGAACAATATTCCCTTGTCCTTCCATGCAGGTATTTCCCAGTTGCACCAGTAGTATCTTGCTCTCATTTGCGCGGAGAAGTCGGAACTGTTGATATACACATAGTCTACTCCAAGATGTGACGAAATAAAGTCAGCCCAATCGGATTTCATCTTCACGTTTTCGAGCATGAACTTTATGTTAGGATTGAACTGTCTGATATGGTTGAGTATATTGACATATTCAAAGAATAATCCCGAACGCTCGCCATCGAAGTTCAGTTTTTCTTTCCCTAACTGTGAGAAATCCTGACATGGTGTTCCGCCAATCAGCAAATCAATATCTTCCCACTGTATATCCCATTTGTCCCAGTTTCTAATATCCCCCAATTCAATTATATCGGGGTAATTATCCAGTGCAACCTTGATAGACGGTTCGTTTATTTCACTTGCGTAATACTTTTCCACTCTATACCCCATTCTCTCTAGTGCAGTACGTCCACAAGCTATCCCGTCACATAAACTTAGTACATTCATAGATATGTTTTTTTTAAATTTTCAGCAAATATACGACATAAAACCGTATGCAACCAATACGTTTAACTTTTTTTTAATTATCTTTGCGACAATAGATAAAATTCATAATATGCAGTTTTCCATAGTACCAAAAATAGATGCCGAGATTATGTTTTCGGAAGATGACCTGTCCGTTTTCAGACAATCGACAGACGGTCTGTATTATATGCTCCATACCGATAAGGTTATGGAAGTGATGCCTATGACGTTACCTGAGGACGGAACGGAACACCCTTTCCCTTACGACACATACGACACTGGCACAAGAGAGTTTGAGAAGCTGCTTTTATCTGATGAGTGGGTTAAAATGGACGAAAAATGAGAAAAATAGGTTTTTTTAACATAGGAAAACTTGGACTTGTAAAATCGGCAGGTACAGGAAAAACCGATATAAACAAGGTGATAGAAAAATGGATACCAAAACACATGGTGTTCTGGTATGATATGTCAAAGCCTGTGGATACATACAGCCAAAACTTTAATGACTGGAGACCGCATTCCTCTGTAAATGCTGATATAATTATAACAAGCACCTCATTTGTCATAACTAGATTTGCTACACTGAACAATACAGTAAAGTGCTACATTCCTGACCAAACAAAAAATTTTCCAGGAATGAAAGTGGAAGTGAAAGGTATAGTTGACGGTCAGGAATTATACTGGGGATATAGTGCTAATGTAAAATTAGTTAATATCACACAAGACGGAACATATGATATTCCGCCATTGGAAACCGTAAAGGGTAATCTGTCATTCAGAAACGGCAATATTGTCGGTGCTTGTAACATCACCATCACCCAACTCCCGTCAGGACAATCCGTACCCACAAACGAGATACTAAAAGCTAATCCATACCTGCAAGACCATAGCGGAAACAACAGACGGTTGAAACTGAACAATTTTCTGTTCGCGGCAATGAGCGGTGTGGGTGGGTATGATATTTCTAGTACCAATATTCTACCCGATAGAGCAAATGTTACTGTTACAGATAACAGAATTATTCATATTACTAAAAAACTATCCACTACGGATAACATGGTAAACATAGTTCCGGCAAACTCTAACCCAACGCATAAATTTAAGGTTACAGGTCTTTCTGATGGCAGACAAGTTAGTTTGGTAAACAGAAATGGCGGATTTTATACTTTTGACAACGGGGAACATGAGGTGACATTAACCTATCCCGAAGGAACCACTTCATTGTATAACGCCATAGGAGTTACAGGGGATATAGGAGATATGGACGTAACAATAGAGTTTATACCTAGATATCCCAACGCCCTAATAACTGATGGAGTGGATGATTACGGTGTTGTGGAGAACTTGCAGCAGGGCGTTAAGGTGTTGTTTGTAACTATCAATCCGTTCATTGATGGAAAGTTTATCTATGACCAAAGACTGAATACTACTGAACCTTGGCTGTTTGCCGTATTCAATGACAAAGGTAGTATTGCTTATAATAGTAGGAACTCAAACGGCAAGACCTATATTGATGGAACACTGAATGAATCTACAATAGTTTCCGCTTTGTTAAACAAAAAGCAAATAATCACCATAGTAAACAATGATGTGACAGGTGATAAAACTAAAACTCCTGTATTCTTTAGCAATACTGACCATGATAGCGGATGGATTAGTTCAGCTTTCTACAACTCCATCGGTTTCGATTCCGTTCCTACGAAAGAAAATGACGGATTTACCGAACAGGATTTGATTGATTACTATATACCAAAGGCTATCGTAACAATAACGGTCGTAGATGTATCGGGTTCTCCTATACAGGATGCTGTAGTCACTGTTGGTGGAATACAATACAAAACGTTGTCTGACGGTACAGTAAAAGTACGGGGTATGGCAAATGGCACGATGTCGCTGTCTGTAAAGAAAGACGGGTATATGCCGTTTTCTGACAATTCATGGAAGCTTGCTGATTCAAGGATAACGCTAGAGGTTCTTCGGAATACCGTAATCACTGAAAATGGATACAGCATATTGCTTGAAAACGATGGTTTAATATTAACGGAATAATATAATGGAAGATAATCTTAAAATTTCACAGATGCCTCCCGTTGAGACCGCTACGGGAGAAGAGATGATACCATGTGTGACGGGAAGCCCTAAAGAGAACAAATCCGTCACGGTGTCCAAGATAAGACAAGGCATGGTAATGGACGAAAACTATGTTCATACCGACAACAACTTTACTACCCAGTTAAAAACCAAACTTGACGGGATACAGGAAGGCGCACAGAAGAATACCGTCATAGGCGTGAAAGGTAATGCCGAACAGTCTTACAGGACAGGAAATGTCAATATAACAAAAGACAATATAGGTCTGTCAAATGTGGACAATACGTCCGATGCCGAAAAGCCCGTATCCACCGCACAGAAAACAGCCCTAGACAAGAAGGTAGACAAGGTGGACGGTAAGGAGTTATCCACAAATGATTTCACCAATGACTACAAAACGCTTCTCGAACAGATAAAGATGCAGCAGGGGAACATATATGGAGTGGAGATGAGAAGAGGGCAGACAGACCCTGTATTTCAGACATGGATAGGAAAGGAAGAGTTCAAGACATCTCATCCCATCCTCAACTCTTTCCGTGTGGCAAAGGTAAAGGACGGTAAGGTAGTAGGATTTCTTGACCAGACCAATTTCTTCAAAATGGCTGACGGTAGCCCGTCAAATATTGTTATTGACGGAACTGATGTAACAGATGATGGAAGCGACATCATGCTTGTAAACACCAAGCCTTTCTGGATAATCAACGGAGGAACGGATGATACATACGAAAGAAGGCTCGTCAGTGACGCTCCGTTTACATACGGTGGCGATACGGCCATAGAGATAAAACCGTTCGGAATGAGTATCGGTTACTCCACGATAAAGGATGGGAAGCAGAGATCTATTTTTGACAACACGGTAAAAGGAACAACATCAGTAGGAAATCTAGGCGTGAACATAATGGAAGGAAATGGATGGCCTACGACAAACGTGTCACGTTTTGATTACGAGAAATACGCCAGGGCAAAGAACCCGAACATTACGAAGAACTATCCTTATGCAAATGCTTTCGTTCTTGACCTTGAAGTGTGGTGTACGCTTCTCTTTATCAAATTCAGAACAAAAGACCTACACGCACAGTCTGTTTGCGGAAAAGGAATATCATCCAACGATTCAGCCCCCGATGCGTCAAGCTGGGGGAAAATGACAGGCGTCAGATTCAAGAAGGCGGACGGTCAGACCTATGTGTATTACAAGATGAACGGGCAAGGATTTAAAGCATCAGAAACAGGAACTGCTTACAATTTTTCACAGCTTATAAACAACTACCGTCCTTGCATGAAGATGTTTGAAGCGCAGCTTGCCATGTCATACGCAAAGGAACACAATGTCGCTCCCGACACCGAGTTTGAATATGAAAGCACAAAATACAAATACTACAACTTCCAAGGTCATAACGGATTGGCTGACGGGGAAATGTCAGGTATCGTAGCCAAATTTGTCAATGCAACTGTAACCAGTGGGTGGAGTATTCCAGATAATGCGGCAGTGACAAATCGTGAAATAGAAATATGCTTCACGCAACCTATCATTCGGGGACGTATTGCCGGGTGGGGAGATATATGGATGTGGTACAGTGGGATAGATTGTGTCATGCACGATTCTACATCCATAGATATTTATCAGACCTATGACGTAAACAATCTGACTACAGACAATGTAGCCGCAGATAAGAATCCCGGGGAATCTTATGGATTTGAGAACACATATGAATTTGTCGGTTCTATGGCTAGAGGTGAAGGATGCATAACGAAGAACTTTAAGAACTCTCTTATTGGAGAGGTCAAGGGAAGCAATCTTCACACGGGGGAATGCCATTACAACTGGTTTACGGGAAATGCAGGTTCGGGTAAGATTGGAAGGCGTGGTGTTTTCTTTGGTGGTAGGTCGGGCAACGACTTTTGTTCTCTGCGGTCTGGTAGTGCGCACAATGCCCCTTCGGCTGCGAGCGCGAGCATCGGTGGCGGCTTTCGTTGTACAATAACCCAACCCTAATTTTTCACGAAGTGAAAAATCCCCCTCCCAAAACTTGCAAAATATATTAATAATGTTTAAGTTTGCATAATTAAAAATCTAACCAAATGCGTCAGCAAAGTTAAATAAGTCTGTCAAAGGCGGTTAGTTGAAAAAAGGCGGTCTGTAGAATGGTGGTGTTTACTTTGGTGGTAAGTCGGACAACGACAATTGTTCTCTGCGGAATGGTAATGCGAACAATGCCCCTTCGAATGCGAACACGAACATCGGTGGCAGCTAACGTGCTAAAAAAAATTACTGCTATACAGAAGCCTCGTCAGGAAGATGGAAAATGTCAAGACAACCCATTGTTTGAGAATGGGAACTTATTAGTACATTTACAGTTGTAGGTATATGGAAAGTTAGTTATCTTTGGCTCAACGGACAAAGAAAAGCACGTAAGATGAAAAGATTGAATAATATTTTTGAAACGATAGGCAGTATGGATAATATTATCTCTGCTGCTGAAAAGGCAAAGAAAGGAAAGAGGAATCACAGGGGTGTGAGGGATTATGAGAAACATAAGGATGAATATCATCAGAATGTTTATCAGATGCTCAAAGACAAATCATACCATGTAAGCAAGTATGAGGTGATAGAGAAAGTGACTGATGCAGGAAAGGTAAGGGAGATACACAAACTCCCGTTTTACCCGGACAGGATTATCCAGCACAGCCTTTTGGTACCCATGATGGACAGATGGACAAAAAGCCTTACACTTGATTCATATAACTGTCTGCCCAAAAGGGGTATTACAAGTAAGGTTAAAAAGCATTCCCTTGTGAGAAAGATGAAACGGACATTGCTTGAAATGGACAAAAACGGAAAAATATACGTTTTGAAAATGGATATTAAGAAGTTTTATCCGTCCGTAAGACACAGCGTTTACAAGAACGCATATAGCAAAGACTTGAAAGACAGGGATGCGTTATGGCTTATGAATACGCTTAATTACAGCAACAAAGGTCTGGCTATTGGCAATCCTGACGCTCAGATAGGAAGCCATTTGGTATTAAGGTCTTTGGATCATGTTATAAAGGAGCAGTTCAAAGTAAAGCATTATTTCAGATTTGCCGATGATATGGTGATATTATTCCACGACAAGAAACAGTTGCATGAATGGCTGTGGAGGATAAGAAATTACCTGTGGTATGAAAAAAAGTTGGAGATGAAGAAAAATTACAGGATATTCCCCGTTTCAGAAGGGATAGATTTCGGTGGATTTGTCTTTACTCCCGGTCATACCAAAATAAGAAAGAGAATAAAGAAAAACTTTGCGTCAAAACGTAATAACCCAAAATCAATTACGAGTTATATGGGTATGTTGATGCACTGTGATTCTAAAAACTTAATTAATAAAGTTTTAGTTAATAATAATAGCCACATGACAAAGATTAGTGACTTAAATATAAGAGTGTCAAGAAAGTTTGACGGAAAGGATATAAAGATAGACAAACTTGTCGATGAGCATATAGACATTCTTGATTTTGATGTAAGACCATCTACAAAGAAGGACAATAGTACATGGGTAAGAATGCAGATACTGTTCAAAGGAGAAAAATGCTTTGTGAAAGGCGGATACGAAACATTAGGAGCATTCCTTTCCCAAGTAGACAAAAGCCTTTTACCATTGGAAGATGTTGTCATAAAATTCAATAGGGGTTATTATTTTGATGGAACATTAGATATTTAAACTATGGAAAGAGGTTTGATTTTTGACGAGAAGCCTGCCTTTATCTTTGATTTAGGCACTGGATATAGCAATGTTCATTTAAACATTGAACAAGTTGACGAACCCGAAACGGACGATATGGGAAATATTGTACAGGAAAAGTTCGTCAAAAAGTGGAAAGCCGATGTACAGCGTGTAAAGAACCCTGTATCATACGACAAAACGGTAGATGCCGCCATAAAGGATGAATTTCCCAACGGTGAGGAAGAAGCGGCTCTCAGAAAAGGTATTTTAAACAAACTTGACCCAGATTATGTAAAGCTGAACGAGTTTGCCGAAAGTGTGAAACAATCTTACTTGAAAGGATATGGAAAACAATGATAAACAACAGATAGGTGGGTATTTCTCCACCAAAAACGCTTCAAAGGATGAAGCGTTAAAAGGTATCGTAGCTGCAAGAATATCAGCATCGGAAGATGTAACCGATAAGGAGTACACAGTATTGTCAAACTTGATAAGGGTAGCCACATCAGAAGGATGCCGTATCTCATTGGTACAGGAAACAAAAAGCAGGTCAAGCAGGATAGCACCAACAGGAATGCTTCTCCCGGCAGGAACGGTGGAATATTTTTCAGTCACACCAGGAAGCAAGGTGAGTGTTACGGGAACAGCAAACATATCATCTATCGAGTAAGTCATGGGCATGAATTATAACACTATATTAGCTTCCTTACTTGACGGGATATCTCTAGCATTGAAAAGCGGAAACTCAAATGTTGATGCGGAACAGTTCAACTTCCTTACTGACGCAATAAACAGATCAACTATCATACCGTCTTATTTTGATAGAGAAAATGCCATAAAGTATCTTGATGTGAGTGATACCGAGTTTGCAAGGCTTACATACAAAGGCACTAAGTTTCATCCCGTACAACCGTTATTATCTCCCGTGAGAGTACAAGGAATGACAAAACCCGTTTATTTGAAAGAAACATTGGATGCTCTTAAAAACAACGGGCTTATACGTCCAAAGAAGTCAAGGGGTAAATACAAGACTAAAAACTAGACAACCTCATACGCATACATTGTAACACAATCATCTTTATTCTCCATATTAACCGCTTGGAAAATGTTTTCTTCATTATCCAAAGCGGTTATTTTATATGTTCCGTTCGTCAGATCAACAGTGTCACCTAATTTTATATAAGCGTACTTGTTTCCACTAGGTATTAAATACGTAATCTTTATTGGATTATTATTCCATTTTTTTAATTCTTTCATCTTCAATTCCTCTATTTTAAAATTATTGCGCTAATATACGAATAGGAAAAACAACACACAAGCAAATAACTTATTTTAACAAGTTTAAACTATCTGAAACACAATAGGTTATACTGCGAAATTTTTATTTTTGTTTAGGCAATCCATGTTGTAAATTTACACTCGTAAAGATGAGTGCACAGTCTTTACGGGAGTTATAATACACACACATTAAATTACAATATTATGGGTTCAGACAAAATTTTTATGTTCGACATCCTGCCGCTGGAGAAAGCGCAGGTATTATGTCAATGATTCCTGCACTGTTGCAGAATAAAGGATTAGACCCCAATCTTGTAGCTGCCTTGATGAATGGTAACAAAAATCAAGACGCTTGGGGTGGTGCTGGTTGTTATTGGATCTGGATTATCCTGCTCTTCTTCCTGTGGGGTGGTAACGGATTCGGTAACGGGTTTGGCAATGGAGCAAACGGAATCCCTGCTCAATTGAACAATGAAGCAGGACGTGAATTGTTGATGAACGCTATTCAAGGAAACGGAACAGCTATCAATCAGTTGGCTAGTTCTTTGAACTGCTCTACTCAACAGTTGCAGAATGCTATCTGCCAAATTCAAGGACAGATTCAGCAAGTTGGTAATCAGGTAGGTCTTTCCTCTCAACAGATCATCAACTCAATTCAGTCCAATAGTGCAGCTATCGGTTCTCAGCTTGCTTCTTGCTGCTGTGATATCCGTACAGCTATTGAACGTCAAGGATGTGATAGCCGTTTGGCTACTGTAGAGCAGACTAATACTTTGACAAGCAATGCGAACACTCAGTTTAACATTCTTGGCGCAAAGATAGACGCTCAAACAGCTATCATCAATGATAAATTCTGTCAGCTTGAAATGCGTGAAATGCAAAACAAGATAGATGCACTTAGACAGGAAAACAGCAATTTGGCTCTGGCTGCTTCTCAACAGGCTCAGACTGCAAATATAGTTGGACAACTTAAGGCTCCGTGCCCGGTTCCAGCATATTTTGTGCCTAACCCAAATTGTTGCTATGGAGGTTATCCGTTCATGGCTGGTTTTGGTGCAGGTTATGCTGCTGGTGACAACTGTGGTTGCAATTGCTAAAGTGTAGTTAAGAGTTCTTTGACTTGTATATAAATTACAGGTCAGAAACTCTTATCCCGATGCCAAATAATGAATGGCATTTATAATTAATTAAATACTATTAAACTAAATTAGTATCACCCTTGGTAGAAGGGGTTGGGGACGTGGAGTGGTCGACAGTAGTCGGGACGGTGAAACGTCAATATGTACGTGTATAATTAATCGTATATAATTACCTAGTAAAATTCTAAAGAAAGGGAAAAGTTATGAGTTATTTTTTTAATCCTTATATGATGGGATATAATGCTAACCGTTTCAGAGGGGTACATAGACTTGACTTTGGAGGGATACCGTTTGTTCGGACATCTTCTGTAACAACAGACACGACAAATTCAGAGGTTATCTATGGTATTAGCCCGTGCCTGTTCAGGCGATTGCCAAATCAAGGTATTTTGCTCTTGAGTGTAAATCATGTTCCTGCTGCCGGATCTGACGGGTATCTTGTTTCTGTGGCTACCACACTGACAAATACCACATCAACATCCACAAGCAAGGTTCCTTTGGTAAACGGTTCTGGAGATCAAATGCCATCAAGTGAGATTTCACAAGGCAATAAATACTTTGTCTATTACGACAAATGTAATGGGATATTTCAAGTAGTTAATCATATCGTTGCACCTGCTACTGCCGCACAGGCTAGAAGCACTGTAAAATGATATTAAAAAGTTAGAATAAGTATGTTTCAATCAATACGACAAGGACAGCAGTTTTTCATATTGCATAAAGGGGAAAGCCCAAGATGTGATGTGGGCACTGTGGTAAGTGTTTCAAATCCTGTTCCTAAATATCAGAACGGATATACAGCATATCCTCTTCCGCAAAATGAAATGGTTGTGGATGTAAAAGTTAAGGTTGGAGATGATACTCTTGATTTTCAAAAGTTGCCAGCCAATCTTAGTATAGCAGACTTTTCCCAAGTAGGCGGAAATGTGGTTGTATCGGAAAGCAAGGATGCCATCAATGCTGAGATAGAAGCAATGAAAATAAGTAGTGTAAGGGTTGTGGAATCTGTGGAATACCATCAGAAAGTAATCAAAAGCTGCGATGAGATGCTTACAGCGTTGAATCCTGCATTTGCCGAAAAGGCACAGCAGGACAAGGAAATGAAGGAACTTAAAGGTGAATTGTCACAGATAAAGGATATACTTGCACAACTTGCTGCTTCTGGTATCAAATTGCCTGACGTGCAACATGTAAACAATAATAATAACAACAATAAAAAATAAACACTATGGGTTGGAAAGTATATGGAATGGGCCGTAGCTTTGAAGGTGAAGATATGGACCGGGAATTAGAAAAAGCGTATAAAGAAGGTTATCGTGACGCTATGGAAGAAATGGAAGATCGCTATGGTGAACGTGGCGGACGTGGCGGACGAAGTGGAGGCGGTTATGGCGAAAGAATGTGGGATGATGATGATGAGTACGGAGAAAGACGCGGAGTCAAAGGTACTGGTCCTTACGCCAGACGTAGACGCTAATTAAATTGGTTTAAGCCCGTAGTGGTTTGCTACGGGCTATCTTTTTAAAAACAAAAGCTATGGAAAGAACGAGATTAGATGTATATGAGAAACTTCCTTCGGGAATGGAAAAATATCTTGCGGAACACGGATGGAACTTCTCTAAGAAATTATGTGAATATGCCGTTTCCAAAATGAAAGACAGGAACGGAAACAAAATACACCCGTATGACAAGGATCAAGTGGAAACATTAATGAAGCAATTCAATGTTGAGTTGAAGAATGATGTGGAATACAACAAGGTTTATGTATTGAATATGGTACGTGCCGACTATATGGGTTCATCCATAGTCAATGAGCAATATGCCTGTATGTTTGTAAAAGACTATCTTGACGATGTTGACGGAAGCCCTACCCGTGCTCTTGACGAGTATTACGCAAAGTGTATAGCCTGTGGAACACCTTTCTCTTGGGAGGATTATATCTGATTGCTATGGTACGCCAAAGACTATACATTGAGGAATATGATTGGACGGTTGATGTATTCTATTCTGTGGATAAATACTCTTATTTAAGAGCGATATACAGACTGGAATATATTGGCTGTCCTTTTCATTTGCTGAACAGGATAACGGATAAGATAAAGACTGAAAAATACAATTATGGTGTCACATATTCAAACGACAAGTGTACTGTAATTATTATCAGTCACAGTACGTCTGATGAAGAATTTATGAATACACTGGAGCATGAAAAACAACACATGATTGGTCATATAATTGACTATTACGGCATAAAGCCTTCATCAGAAGAAGCCGGATATCTTGCAGGATATGTAGGTGCTTTATTTACAAAGCCTATAAAAGACGAAATTTGCGATTGTTGTAAGAAAAAACTAAAATAAATCATTATGAAAAAGATTTTTATGGCTATGATTAGCGGAAAAAGCAAAGAAGAAGTATATGATATGCTTAACGATTCGGAAAAGGAAATCCTGTTCGGTATTGCTCAAAGCATGGGAATGACACGGGTGGAAAGAAGAAAAATGAAAAGAAAATACGAAAAGAGAAGATAGGCTAACTGCCTATCCTCTCTCTTATTAGTTGAAACTTTGGTATAATTCAAGATTGTTGAAAACATAACACTCCTTATCCTTGATTTGAGGATACATGTATGATGGAATATGTGCTATCTTACGGGCATTTCCCCAGTATGATGTCCAGTCTTTTACGTTAAACAGAAGTTGCGGGGTGTCATAGAACAGGTTCAGTTCTCCTGCCTTTTGTACATATTCATCCCATTTGCCTTCGTCACGGGCAATATATAGTTTTAAATTGTTCATATCTATATCAGTTTTACGCCTATTCATAAGGGTTTGTTTTACAGTAATTTTTATTCTCTGACATATTCAGTAGCTTATTTAAAGACTCATCTGAAAGAAGATGTTTGTTGCTAGAGTTTCCAAGCATTAAACGAGGTTCAATATTTCCATCTCTCATAAATTTCTGTATCTCGTATATATGAAAAAGTAAACCTTCACAATCTACTGCATAGTATTCAATGCCATCGTCATTACTAGCCGATACTTCGTAACCAATCCATCCACCATCTCCAATATAAGTACTTATCTCAATATTACGGCAAAAACCGTAACTGATAAGTAATAGCCTTAATACATCTTTTCCACTCATATTCATTCCTAATCTGATTTACGCTAATTCAATTATAGCCTTCTTTAAATTAACAAATAAAGGTATTGCTGACATGCCCCCATTGCAATCCAACTGTCTTAAAGAGGGTACAACCTCTCCGTTATCATCAATATCATAATCTGCAATATAGGCTAACTTCTTCGCTTCGGGAACTAATATCCTTTCATGAGCCGGGACCGTTATACAGACTTTGCTTCCAATAGGGAATCCTTGGTTAGATTCAATGTATTCCTTTTCCAACTGTTCCCTTTCTCCATTCAATTCTTTTAGCTTTAAATCAATGGCGTATCTTTTGCTTAAAAATTCTTCTTTATTCATCTTTTTGTCATTCTAATTTATTCTAACGTACTTGCCTGCAATATCGCAGGTTCTCAATATTTCTGCATTATCCTCACCAAAAGCGATGAGAATACTGCCACAGCCAGGAGAATCCCCACGAGTTCCGTCTAGACGGAAGAATTTTATTCGATTCCTCAAAAACATCATACCGGTTGCTTTCTTGAAGATGATGTCTTGAAACTTATTGCTGTCACATCGGTTAAAAAGTAGTGCTATACCGTTGCCGTGTTCTGCCAATTTCTCTACAAACTGCCACATAAGCGGTTTGGAGTACGGAGGATTAAGCCAAATTCGCCCCCCCCCCAATTTTGTATAAGACCATTGTCCTGCTTGTTGTACATGATTTTTGCAGTAGGCCAAAGAGGGTGCATGGGGGCACATGGGTCTAAATCAAATTCACCTAATGCGTCTATAATTTCTTTCGGTGTGTACCATTCATCGGTACTATTAGACGATCTTTCAAAAGTTGTATTCATTTCTTTTATGTTTTGAGTGTTATTTATTTCTCTTTTAACGAAACATTTCTATTACCACTTTATTTTCCGAGTTTCCATCATCAGGATGTACATCAGTAAAATCAATGACAGAAAAATCATATAGATCAGGAATGTATTCAGTTTGATAATCTCCTGTATTCATTACGATATTTATTTCAGCATCCTTATTGACAACTAACATTAGTTCGTCAATCATGTCTTGGACAGTAATTATTCTTTTCATTTTTATATCAATTTTAATGCTTCCTGTAAAACAGCTTCAAGTGCGTCTTCGTAGATATCCCATTTACCACCATCATTAGGTCCTTCATAAACAGAACTGGTTATATGAGTTCCATTGTCAGCTTTAGATATTTCGTATCCATAGCCACAAGCACAGTTATATACACATATATGAATATTTTTGGTTTCACGTAACCACTTCTGGGCAACGGATTGCGGAGGAAATTCTATATCTGTAAACATCCCTTTCTCTTTCAGCATCTTTGCTGTTTCTAATGTTACAAGTTCTTCGGTCATAATTTTATTCTCCTTTCAATTTCTTTATTAGCGCATCAGCGAAACCAAGGCTCCATTCTGCTTTCATATTTAATCGAAATACATTACTTTCTTACCTATACATACCTTGAACCTTGAAAGAGATTCACTATATTGTGTAATATTATTGGGATTATATTTGTTAACAAAACATCCAGTACGTTTATGGTATCTGACACAAGCATTTTCAGGAGATTTAGCCAATATTTCTTTCTCATCGCTAAAACTAAAAAATAAACTATCTCTATATGATACCTTATACCACTTTACTTGGCTTCTTATCTTTTTAAAATACTTTGCTTTCATTATTCCTCCTTTATTTTAAAGTGTTCAATCAGTTCATTTACGGTAGCCTTGTGAATGACGTCCAAATTCACGTCAACATCATTGTAAACCCAATAAGTAGAGAACTTGATTTCAGGACACAGAATCCATTTATCACCATCCGTAAACCATTGGTTCTTGTCTGTATCATCCCTTAATGCAGCGATAGCCAGGAAAAGTTCTTCATTCGTTCCGCAATCAATCCTTCCTTTCTTGGTTACGGTATCTATATCATATATCACCCCATATAAATTCCCATAAGATGTTATGATTGCTCTTCCTTCTTCAATGCTTTTATGACTTCCATTGCCGTCATAATTATGTGCATCTAAGGTTGTATTACCAAAATTAAGTATTTCATATCCCAACTCTTCCAGCTTCTTCCGAAGCTCCGGTGTGTTTTTGCGTATAAAGCACTGTGTTGTAAATCCCATAATTATTCCTCCTTCCCAACTTTAACATATCCGTT
>ERZ1026929.316-NODE-316-length-26432-cov-9.528832_pt1 | contig 26432 bp, 29 predicted proteins | sample MGYA00519463_ERZ1026929 | MGnify/ENA primary metagenome ERZ1026929 (study PRJEB26926, sample SAMN06164829) | human gut metagenome | biome: ENVO:00009003; feature: ENVO:2100002; material: ENVO:00002003 | host: Homo sapiens | place: USA | collected 2012 ... | reverse complement strand
AGAGCATTAGCTTCCCAAGCTAAGGGTCACGGGTTCGAGTCCCGCTTACCGCTCTTCTTTAGTTAAAGGCTAATATACTGATAATTAGCGTATTTTAGTCACTGCTTCACAAGCTAATTTTTCTGATTTATAGATTAAAAAAAAGGATATAAACCTCACTTTTGAGGTTTTGCACTTATCTTTTACTTATCCTAAAATTTTTAATCTATATGGCAACACTCAAATTGACCGTATTCAAGGCTAAAGTCTTAAAAGATGGCAGGCATAAAATTAGGATTGCAGTCTGCCACAAACAAGAAACATGTTACATTATTACTAATGTAATTATTGACTCAGAGTCCCAATTCAAAAACGGGCAGGTTGTAAAAAGGCCTGACGCTTCAATGATGAACTCCAAACTAAGAAATCTCCTAAATGAATACCAGGAGAAACTTGATGCTATCAAGAACAAGGAAATATACTCATGTGCACAGATTAAGAATATTATCTCTAAATCTCAGTCAGAAGATGCATCTGCCACATTCCAGCAGATTTGCATAGCATACGAAAATGAGTTGATAGAAAAAGGAAGCAGTGGGTATGCTGGCCTACTCAGGATAAACCGAAGATATTTTACTGAATATGTTCATGGAGATATACTTTTGTGTGACATCACTCCCGAGATAATTGAAGGTTATTCTGGCTTTCTAAGAAAAAACAAAAAGTTAGGAGAAACAACGAATGGGATGATGATGCGACATACTAAAACAATCATCAATCGTGCGATAAAGAAACGTATAGTGAAATATGAAGTCCATCCATACATTGATTTCTCAATACCTTCTTCTCCAGTCAGAGATATAGACATAAGTGTAGAAACATTCAATGCTATTAGGAAGTCATCACCACAAGAGAAAAGACTTCGCATAGCCAGAGATTTATTCTGCTTGTCGTTCTATCTTGGAGGAATCAACCTGATAGACCTTATGAGTTATGATTTCAGAAAATCCGAAAAGATTGAATATGTACGTACCAAATCAAGGAATAGGACAATAGGCACAAAAATTATCAGCTTTACCATTCCAGAACCGGCCATGAATATTATCCAAACATGGATGAATAAAGCAACAGGAAAGTTAGATTTCGGATATAAGTTTACTTATAAGAACTTTCAACGGTATATATCACGTTCATTGGCTGTACTCATTAAATCTATTGGAATCAGTGAGAAAGTGATGTTTTACTCGGCTCGTAAGTCTTTTGCTCAGTATGCCTCTGAGATAGGCATTCCTGACGGGATAATTGATTACTGCCTTGGACATTCAGATAGTTCTAAAGGTGTTATCAGATATTACACAAAAGTCCGGCAGAAGCAGGCGGATATGGCTATTTCTCGAGTGATTGATTACGTGAACAACCCAGAAAAATACAAGCAATATATTGAACTTCGGTCTGATATTATGATGATGAGAGGGTAATGGAAAAGCCCCGACCAGATTAATATCCGGAAGGGGCTTTAGCTTGTTAAAAAAGCGAACTTCTACACTGCAAATATGTATATAATTTTCGAAAAAAATTGTATATAATTCTAAGAAAATATTGTATTTAGAACTGCCATAGATTATAATTGACAATTATAGATAAACCGTTTCTACCAACGGAGCCTGGAATAGTACAATTGGGCCTCCTCCTTATTACTTGCGCATTGAACAAAACTCCATATTTTTTTCTAAGCCACACAATTCATCATCCCATAATGATTTCTTTTTAAGAAGTTCCTTGTAAGTTGCATATTTTTTATTCTCAAGAATAAAAGTAGATACAACAGCGGAATAAGCAAATCTTTGAGTACCTTTACTCATAATTTGTTTCAATCGTGACACAAAATATGAGATGTCTTTTTCAATCCAAGGCTCTATATCAATCAAATTGTTACCTATCTCCTTTAAGAGTAAAGAACGAGGTATATAAAGATACGACTGATTATTTAAATCAAAAACATCTATTGTATTGCGACCTATTTCATCTTTATAACCAATAAAACCATTATTCGCAAAAAGATGTTCCTTTGGGTCATCAAATAAAGGATTAATAATTGCAACGGAAGATGGGTCTGTGTCTCCTTTATGCCGATTACATACATTAAGTGATGGTAACATATTTCCCCATTCAACGACCTTTTCTTTATATGCAAGTTTGGGATAAAAATGATCTATCTGCATATCTTTCCCCTCTTCTTTCAATTTTGCCTCAGAATAAGCGCATTTACCAAAAGCAATATCAAAAACAGCATCTTTAATGAATTTTGTCCTCCAAACGCAATCATTTGTATTCCTTTTAAATCTTTCAATCAATTCAAGTTCAAGTTCTTTAGTCAATTGTTTTGGTCTATCAGGCAATTGTATCTTAATCATAACATTAGTCATCTATACCTTCAATCTGCATAGGATACAGTTCTCTTTCAATACTATTAGGATGTAAAATATCACTTAGCTTTTTATATACTGAAACAGCTTCGTCAGCATTTCCAGACTGCAAAGCGGATTTGAACTTATCTATCAATTTGATATACTCATCTGAACGAACATCGTCTCCCAAATCCATAAGCTCACGAAGTATTTCCTCAACTGTCCAGCCCTGAAAGGACATATCCTGATACCTTCGTATTTCTACACCATCCGATTTATTAGAAAGGACATATAGATTAATTCTTTTCATTGATTGAACAATAAGAGGACTATGTGTTGTCACTATGAATTGTGTCATCGGGAACATCTTACACAATTCAGATAAAATCAAGCGTTGCCACGATGGATGAAGGTGCATGTCTATCTCATCCACCAAAAGAATAGCAGGCTCATGTAAAGGATTTTCCGAATTAGGATATCGATCAAACATCTTTTTACAGAAATCGAAAATCCATGAGAACATACATTGGTATCCATATCCCAATTCGTTTAGTCTAAATTTACCATCATCAGTTATAAAATAAACAAAACTATTATTGTCATCATCAAATCCAATTTCTATATCTTTAATACCAGGAAATAGATTAGAATGCCTAATCATATTGCGAACTTTATTATACTTTCCACTTGCTCCTGGTCTCTTATGTTGCTTGGCTATATCCAATTGAAGAATCCAATATTCAATATCAATAAGATTGTTATTTCCTCCAAATAACGTCTCACTATTATATGAATTTATAGTTCTTTTAGTCCCAGATTCTGAATGTCTATTTGTCCCATAAGCATCAATAAAAACATTTGAAAGAGATTTAGTTGGATCTACAAAATTAGCATTTTTCGTATATCCTAACTCAGTAGGATGTTTTGCTTCATAATTAGTATTTTCTATCACGAATGGGGTTGTATATCTTATTAATAAGTCAAACATGGATTTGTCAATGTTTGATTGCCTGCTTTTCATTTCAATAAAATTACATTTAACAAGATATTGACCTATATTATGTCTTTCAATGACAATAGGCTTATATTTAGGGGCATTATTTTCTTTAACCCCTTCTTGTCCATAAGTTATAGCAAAATCCATATATAAGTTATTTACAACAGGCTCATTACTACTTTTATCATTATTTAAAATATTCTCAACCTGTTCTAACTCTGGTTCCAAGTTTGCTATTGCCTTTAGAATATTTGTTTTACCAGTACCGTTATTTCCCAATATAACTGTACATTGAGACAACTTAGTACTGTTTTCTCCTTTGCAAAAATTTAAAATATTCTCCCCTTTGAAACATTTATAATCTTTCAGCATAAGGGAGCGAATGTATACAGGAGGATTATTCAACATAATGCGTTTTCTTGAGTTATCGCTGCAAATATAAGCTAAAACAGGAATTTTATCGTCCATAACATATTATATTTTTTATCTAACAGATAAAAACCTCTACACCAATCTGCCCATAACCGCTATGATGCCAATTATCACTATCCCGATAGCCCAGCCTCCTACATTGATACAGAGTTTCTGCCATTTCGTGAGTTCCTTTTCGACCGGATAAGGCACTTGGATGCTATCCGTCTTAGCCATATATAGTGTATCTCTTACCAGCTTATCACGATACAGATACTTATACTTTTCAATTAAGACGGTATCTCCCTTTTCCTTTACATATACGCTGTCGAGCATGTAGATGCTATCACGCTGTAACTTGTTGATATAGGTCGTATCAACCTTTATCGTTTCTACAGGAACGTATTTCACAGTCCGGCAGGAACAGATTACAAATAACATGCACATGAAGGGAGCCAGCATAATGCACCGACTCACCTTCTTAATTATGTAGTTATAGAGCTTCATGGGAGTAAATCTTTGTATTCTTCAGCTGCATCGAAGCAAGGACACATCTTCGTCCATTCGTTAGGCTCCACAATACCGTCACCATCGAGATCAGGACTGGTATCACGATGTCCTAACACTTCCTTAATATCAGGGTACTGCTTAATCAGCTTGCCAATCAATTCACGGAGTGCCTTCTTCTGTTCCGGCGTTTTGGTATCAGCAGCCTTACCGTGCACATCCAGCCCACCAACATAGCAGATACCAATGCTGTGTTTGTTGTAAGACACGCCCGAGAATCCCTTGCTGTTACAGTGGGCGCCGTCGATTGTCAGACTGCGGCCAACTTCCACCGTACCATCCAGACGGATGACATAGTTATACCCGATACATTGGAAACCACGAGCCACGTGCATCTGATTAATCTCTTTTCTACCTATATCCTGTCCGGCACGTGTGGCCGAACAGTGAACTACGATCGCATCTATCTTATTCATTTCTTTTCCTCCTCTTTTGTTACTTCTTCAATTATTTCTCCGGCTGTATTATACTTCTTCTTGATATATCCGACCAACAGCCGCTTGATTGATACTTTATTTTTGATGCCATGTATGTTACATATATGGTCAGCGATGCTGTCAAACTCGAATAAGAAAGCCAACCCCAGCCCACATATAGAGCTGATTGTGTAAGAACAGATACCAACAGGTTGGAGTATAGCAATGCCAAGCATGAATCCAACAACAAGGTAAGAATTGTATTCGATGAACTTACACACCGTCCGGCGGCCAGCCCTGCTGAATCGGAAATCCTCTCCCCTCTTAACCACACTGTCGATGATACCCAGAACAAAATCCGCTACGATCATCACAACGATAAATGCCAGCATCCAGCGAAGCTCGAACACTACCCCTTTTATCTCTCCAATAAAGGAGTAAGCCCCGGCAACCAGCAGTTGCGGGGCTATGATGGTAACCAGGTTCTGCATTATTCCTTATCTACTTTCTTACCAAACAACTTGGCCAGCCATTCGCTTGTTACCACCGAAACGATACCAGTTGATGCCAATGCTACGAATAACGAGTCAATCACTACTACCCAGATGCTTGCATCTGCCGGCGGGAATCCTAAATTCATCCACCAACTGAAGAAGGTTACGACTACGCCGACAACAGCCGTCACCCACATAGTAACCCAGCGATTCATAGGGTTCTGGAGCTTAGAAGCAATGAAACCAACAACCGAAGGCACCACTACAGTAACAAGTCCGGTGAAGCTGGCAAATCCGGTCAGGAACTCCGGAACAGAAGGTTCTACACTAACGGAAGTTTCCGCAAAAACACTCACTACACACATCAACAGTGCGACACACATGAAAACGAATCTTTTCATACAATTAAGATTTTAAATTAAACAAAAACGCCCATAAGCGCATCCCCAGAAAAAGGAACACGCTCATGGGCGCAATTACTATTTCACACACAAATCTACTCATTTACCAAGGCTTTTCAGCGAAGGTAAACAAGTTAAAAACGAACAAAGAATAAAAGGTTTCAAATCGACTGACAAAGCGTGTCAGTAGAATTTAGGTAGAGCCTATCAAGTCTACCCATACTCTACCGGGCTGAAGCATAATTTTGAAAGTTATTTACAATACGCTTTCTCTTAATGGCCTTCAAATCTCGCAAAATTGTTGATGAAAGAATCTCCGAATAGATTTCTGTTGTCTTGACAGACGTATGGCCAAGTAACTTCTGAACTGTCGTAATCGGCACTCCCTGATGGATCAACAGAGTAGCACAGGTATGTCGAGCGGTGTGGTATGTCACGTGCTTCTTGATTCTGGCCATGCCAGTGATGACAGCCAATACCTTGTTGGTTTCAGAATTACTGCCAAGGTTCGCAAATTCAGCTATATCGTACCGATCCAAAATAGCCAGTGCTTTCCCCTCGAAAAGAAGATGAAGTGGCAATCTAAGTTCTATGCCTGTCTTAATCGACTTGAAGTGGAGCCACCGTTTGCCATTTACCTTGATAAAATTAGACTGCTTGAGCTGGCAAAAGTCAGAGAATCGCAAACCGACGTAGCAGCAGAACAGGAACGCATCGAGCACATGACGCAACTTCCTATCGTTTATTTCCAGGTTCTCCAGTTTCCTCAATTCGTCCGGAGTCAAGAACTCATGCCTTCCCTTTTCCTGTTTTATCTTGAATTTTCTGAATGGATATGCGTCTGCATGAATATATCCCTGGTTGATTGCCTCATTGACTAATGTCCGAAGCTGACGTAGATGCTTTGCCACCGTGTTAACCCCGTTGCCTTTCTCACGTAAATACACCTCAAAATCCTTCAGAAATGTGTACGTAATATCCTTGAAATCAAGTCCAGGGCGAAATTCTTGTAAAACATTGATCGTCGTAATCAAGTTTTCTTTCGTGCTTTGCCTACGATCAGAGTGCTGCACATATTCTTTCGCAAATACAGGAAATGTTACATTAACCGGACGGTTCTTCTTCATTGCGTCCTTCAAGAGTGACAGCGTTGCCGGAACCCCTCTTTTCCATAATGACAATTCTATTCCTTGCAGATGCAGGACAAACTCGAATAGCATAGAATTTAGATCATCAGCTTGCGGATGATTACACACCTGTGCTGTCCGCTTATCCCAGTATTCTGGTCGAAGGTATATATTCGTTTTGAAATAAATTTTGCGCTGATTGAGTGATGCTTCGACTTGTACGAGTGCTGTTCCTTGCTTGTTGAGTTGTTTCTTGCGGTTGTAGACAAGCCGGTATTTTATCTTATCCATTTTTAGAACGAAGATAGATATTTACAAAAGAATAGGCAAATCCGACTAGTGGGAGGACTTATCGGGAATGTTACTGCTGCAAAAGACGGATTGATGAACGCTGGAGATTACAGAGGTAGAATGCAGTATTTAAGTCTATCTCTTGATATCGTAATGAAAGTAGCAAAATTTAAAGATGCTAATGCTTATAGCGGTTTTTTATTTTCTGGATTTTCTACGGTAAATGGCGAAATAATACTGTTCTCAATATATACTGACTCAACAAAAATACCTAAAATGAATGGCAATAACCCTTCTATATATGGGATACGAGTCTATTATGATAACGATTTTAATATTTATTTTAAATGTAAAACAGGTACAAGTGTAAAAGGTTTTATTAATGGTAAAGAAAATTATGTGTTAGAAGTGACCAAAACGACTTTACCATCCGATGTAACTGAAATCTTTGTATCTAATTAACCCCTTCTTCTGATTGACCGGATGGAATTTCTTGGTTATAAAAGATTATATGGAACTTACTTCTATTGCATTTTCGGGTAATTCAATATTATGAGTCTTCCCACGGTGGAATATCATTACAAAATTGTATGAAAAAATCACCGTGGGAATATACTATCTAAAATTCTGCTAATTGTTTAGCTCTAGATAAATCAATTTCATTAGTAACATTCATTATAATTTCTGATGATTGAATTCCAAATAATAGTTTAACTCTAACTTCTAATATTGATGTATCAGATTCTGTTTCGATGTATATATTATTATCAATATTTTTCAAACGGAATTTATGTTCTCCATTTTTGCCTAAACTATTTACTTTTGCAACCAATGAAGTATATTCTCCATGCAATAGAATTATAGATTTAATTGTAGTATAATTGCAGTATACAGACAGTTCAAAAGCCCTAAACGTGTTTTCGCTGGCAGAGTTAGAAAACAAATGTAATATCTTTTTCCCAACATTTGACATCCCTATATGAAACTCACCTCCGTTATTCATAGTTGAAAATCCCCTCGATTCTTTTTTACTAAAATTAGGTAATAGTCCTCCCACAACTGATATTATCTCTGGATTTTGTATCGCGTCTTTTAAAGATTTTTTTTGTATCATAATAATTTGATTAAACGTTAAACGATATTGATTTTGAAGTTAAATTGGCCTTAGTTGTAAGGGTTGTTTGGTCGTAAAAGCTTGAGATGTCAAAATCATGAACATTCTTCACATAGAATGTACCAGACTGACAACGTATACTTTCTATTATCCCACACGAATACCTACGAACCTTGAACATAAGGTTTACATGCCTGAGCTTACCAATCGTGATAGTATTGATAACATACTTCTCACTGCCTACCCATATTTCGCCAAAATTTCCAATATTGAGAACAGCTGGTCCGTTGGAAGCGTTCTGTATTGTAAATTCCATATAGTCCCAATTAGGCAAACACGAATCCCTGTCTTCGGGAACATAGGCAAGCACACGCCCCCATTGAGGACTACCGTTCCATTCTCCTGTAAGTGCTACGAAATTAGACGTAAGCGGAATTGCTATCTGACTCCTTCCCAACTCTACAGAACCTACTCCCACTGATCGAGAAGCGAACATATTTGACCTCCAAAAAAATGCTTCCCCTGTCTGCCAATTCAAACAAATATTCGGGCGAAACGCATTCTCCGGATTCATCGGATCGGCCGCATTGAAGTCCTTATAATTGGTTACATCATCGTTATTGGTATCTTTCCCATACTCCGATATCGTGTACTGGTCATAGAAAATGGCCTGTCCGATTTTAGCGAATTGAATCAATGCAAGTTCAATCTCAATCGCATTGAAGTGTTCAAACGGGAGCCACGTAGCTTTTTCTCCATTTTTTGCATAATCTTCTGCCGGTGTCATACCCTGCTCAGTGCCTAACCAGGTCCCTACCTTGTTCATTACGTACCTGACCGCATCCTGTGATGCATTAGGCTGGAATACAACATAAGGAGCGATATTGGCCGAACAAGTATATCTAATTGTATCTGAATAGATACCAGCCGGATATGGGAGTCTGGTCACTGGCTTAACACGATACTTAACCTCTGTTGTTTTACGAGCTAACATGATATAATTACTCTTTCGTTGTGATTACTACTGCGACATTACCGGATGCCTGTTGACACATTTCTTCAGTAACTGTACCCGAAGCTGCTGCTGTTTCAGAATTTTCCGGATTAAGGATAATGCCAGCAGCATCCATAAAGGTGAAGAAAAAAGTCATGTCCTTGAATTTCGTTGTCTGTCCGCGCTTTACTAATATCGGAGTATAGACGACTGTTCCGTTAGATCCCTCTTCGATAGTCTCATCCTCAGGCGTAGGGTTCGGAATGATATCCAGCGGGTCTGATGCATCTGTAACCGTCTGAACATCGGAGCCGATGAGCGTACCATTCTGATAGACCTCTACCTTGAACTGACTGACTGAATCAACCATATCATTAGTAGCTGTCAAGTTTTTTTCATTCTGCCCAGAAATCACTTGCCATACACCGGAAACAAGACTGTACCACTTGTAAGTTAGCCCAGATGATATCTCGTCACTGCCAATACGTGCAACCGTCTGAAGAATACAACTGTCATTATTAGTTGTCAGCGTAAAATACTTATTATCTCCAGCCTGAATCGTCACACGAATAGCATTTGATGTGCCTTCCGTAATCGGAATACCATATACAGTCTGTATCTTGTCCGAAGTATTACCTACGGCCACTGTAGCCTCAGACTTAATCGTACATGGAGCTGCACCCGCTGCTTTTACAAGATTCTTCCGAATCAGCAATCCATAATAATTTCTTGTACCCTTCTGATAAGGGAGTGACTTGAAATGACCGGTCTCACCATTGAATGAATTGGTAGACACGTTATCACTACCGAATGTCAGTTCCGTATCATTGAAGAACCACTTCACCAGGTTAGGAATAACCAGCCCATCTGCAACTCTTGATGATGTAATAATGTTGCTTAACGTAGGAAGAAGGGTAGAAAAATCAGGAGTAATATTTGTCGGATTCTGAGGATCACCCTGATATTCCTGATACAAATCTCCCTTGTCGCACTGCAACATAGGCATATAAACTCCGGACTTACGCTGATATACGACCTGTCCGACCTTGCTCGCTAAACTCATAATTACTCTGTTTTATCAGTTTTACCATCTGTTACATTCTCGCCGTTTTCTTCTCCAGCAGGGAGCGTAACCGGATGATCTGTATCCGGTGTATTTTCCCCGTCAGCATCCTGATAATATTCAGGAATGGTTACTTCTGCAGGCTCGGCCGTACCATCAATCTCTCCCCTTGCATCATTACCAGTCATTGCCACTCCACCGACAAAAGCCGCACGATCGAATATAGTTTCACCCAGAATAATGTTTAAATCTGCCTGCCAAAGCAGGATATTACCGTCCGCTGTCTTGTTACGGTTCTCTACAGGTGCACCAATCTTATCGGCCACCTTCTTCGTCACTTTAATGTAATATGCCATAGTATTCTAATTATTAATTCTGTCAAACAAAACATTACCATCCGCATCTTGCAATACTGATTCGTCTGTATCGTCAATCAATATGGCCTGTGCTCCCCGATCTTCAATCTGCAAGTCAAGCAGCATGCCCTCTGTGAAAGGAATGGTCGGACTTACTCCTTCCCCTGCCTTACTGTAATCTGATGCACCAGGCTTTTTCACCATCCAAATAAATTTAAACCATTCTTCAGGACTGGATATCACTCCCTTTGAATCACGTACATACCCCTGAGGATATATGTAACTTGTACCAGCCGGACAACCGGTAACAATTCCTTTAAAATCACATTCAATCCGTGGTATATACCTTACAATACGAGTTGTTGCACTCTGGTCGAAAAGATCTGGTGAAGAGGGCAAGGAACCTGTCTCACGGTATGCCGCCTTGCATACATAAGTCTGCTCATCCCCGATAAAATCACGGTTAACGACAAGCACGTTCTTATTAACAGACACAATCTCCCAGTCATTATCTCCATTACCATCGACAATTTCTTCCAACGCACCTGTTGACAGCACTCTGTACCACCAAAATTTGACACGCTCATCTTCTGTTATGTCCTTATTTCCAGCCATGAGCTTAGCTGTAATCGTCTGATTCAACACGTCACGTACAGGATACCATTGTACCGTATCAGGAGAGTCAAGCGTAAGAACCGGCTGTGGAGAACTGGAGTCGGACACAATAATAACCTTGCTGGCTGTGTACTTCAAGACTTGGTTAGTACGTGCATCCACATATTCAGCAGAAAATTCAAGAGTGATGGGATTCGCAATGCTTGAATTTTTCTTCACCTGTATCTGACCCTTGTTATCTCCCGTCTGGGTTATCACATAATCAGTACCGCTACTAATTAATTTCTGTACACCTCCGATACGCTCATACCACTTCATATTAGTAATTTCTGAATTTATCGCCTTGGCAGCCGACGTGGAATCAACATCCACCGCTGCACAGCGAGGGAACAGAGTAAGAGGGGTAAGCGTGTAGTCTGGGGTAAACGACTTATCCATGGCCGAATAGAACTGTCTGTCCGGCACACTTGTCACTACCTGCATACTTATGCTTGCCTGTAGAGGGCGGTAGTTGATGTTAAGACTTTTCTTTTTACTTGCTAATTTCATATACTTTTCTTTGATTAAGTTCTGCAATCTGCAAGATTTCATCAGCAATCACACCCTGATTGGCCAATAACTCTACAGCACGCTTAATATTATAACTAATGTCCTCTGCAGTCTCAACAAATCTTGTTTTCTCGGTGTTACCACATCTGAAAACAATTCCATAGACTTTTAAAAATTTCACTTGATTCATATTTTATTAATTTTATATCAAAAACTTTTTTCAATCTCGGCTTTTTGTACATCCTGTCCATCTCTTAACAAGGCTGTAGCTTTAAATGAGCAAAGTCCTTTCTGCGTAAACTCAATCCCTAAATCATCGAGAGTGATAGTTAGTGTTTTCCCTGCATCAGCTCTCTTGATTGCCCATGCGTTATCCTCTGCAACATTGCCTGTATCACGCGTCCATGTCACATCTGAATCTAAGATGTGCTCCGTCACATCACCATTGTACAGTTTACCAGACAGGGTTATAGTTCTTATGACAGTATCCTCCACCAATTCCGTGTCATCTATTACCCATCCGTTATCAGCTTCTATATCTATCGTAAATTCAGGATTACCTTCTATCATTGCCCATCCGGTACTTGCATAGCGAGGTTCGTCAGTGGTCCCGGTAACAAGGCACTTCCAGCGACATCCGTAATGCCATACCGTATCAACCGTTTCTTTGCCAGCAGTATAAGGATTATCACTTTGAGCTACCTCCAATGACCAGAAACCACGGTCGTTTAGCTGCACGACAACCACACCCTGATAGTTAATTCGCATCAAGTCCTGAATGGCTATACCACGACAGTATACATAACTCTGTCGGTAATTGATTGGCAAGTTATCGAACAGTTCCAACCTCTTCAGTTTCCCGATAATAATGCTGTAGTTAGATTCTTCGAGTATAGGTTTCGTAACCCCATCAAGCATACAGATACATCCCTCGTAAGATGACAGATACCAGAATCCCTGCCGTTCTTCATCAACAGCATTTCCTCGACGGGTAATTACCATGCCGGAAGCAGGAGGATAGTTTTTTCCTCCAGGAACCTCTTCATCCGGATAGAGCACTACGTTAATCTTATTTTCCGCCTGCATCACATTCAGCACACGGAACCAGCTGTCATAATACTCTCCTGTTGAATTAAGGTTATTTACCGAACCGTAACTTACGTCCTGTTCCTTGAATGCCGTGATATCATTATCCCAGCGACGACGGAGATACAGGTCATAAGTGCCGTCTTCGAGCTGCTCAATCCGTTCGATAGTACCAGCCTCAGAATAAGTAACGTTTCCTTCTTGAGCAAACCAACGATTGTAAATAAGTTCCTTCACAACCATTGCGCTGCGCACTTCAAGTCTTTCGAATTGTCCACGCCCATCAGGATATATGCCAGCGCCCTTACCGGCAATCATGCTGTCGATGAAATCTCCGAACTTCAGCAGAAAACTGGTTCCGTCCGGCTGGTCCTTACGAAGAAGTGTTTTTAATGACTTTAATGCAGAAAATACATTACTGTCGCTAGGGGTAGTCGAATCATTTACTCTGATAACATATACCCCATTACCATTTCCATTATAAGTCTGTCCTTTGTAGGTAAGTGAGTCAACTTTATCCTCAATTTCACCGATACGAGAGTAAGGCATACTTTCCCCAATCGTGTAAACTGGAGAATCCCAAGGAATATCAAGATTCATTTCCCATCCCAAGACACGTGAAATGCGCCCATTTTCAAAATATGTATCGTCTACGAGATTGATACGTTGCCCAAACTCGAAAGTTCGTGAGAGTAAATCCTCTTTAACCCATGAGCTCCTAAGGGTAGTCGGATAGGTTCCATCATCCTTCTTCACTTTTTCAGTGTACTTTTGAGCCTTTTCCTTTAATTCCTGTTCAGCTTCTGGAATATATTGGTCGGACACCAGTTGGATATCAAAACCTGATAGAATGTATTCATCGCCGTTGGCAGGATACATCATATCATCCGGTAATGGTCGACCATAATCTTCATTGCGAACAATCTCCCATAGTTGATCTCCCCGACTTTCATCTTTCGGTTTGGGATTGAAGATTACGCCGAACTCCATTCCATTCAGCTTTCCGGATTGAAATTGGATTTTCAGTTCTTCACCTTCAAGAATATAGTCTTCTTTGAACTCTAACCCAGCATCCTTGTAGCGATAGTACGTAATAGTTTCTTTTGTACCGTCCTCATTCTCTACTTCCTCGGTGCGGGTGTGCACGTCGGATAAAGTGCCAACACGTCGGGGATAGACATCATCAAACACCACCACGTCCTCAATGGCTTCTTCCTGCGACATGCCTTCGTATGCATCAATATAGGGAGTGTCGGCCGGAAGCATAAGCCTTTTCTGTACTACGCCGTTCACCACGGCTTGCTCATCGGTCGGACGGTAGCTCGTGGGGATATTCTTTGTTGAACCAAACGCATAGATACGGGTGGCATAAGTGCCCTGGCTTTCGCTGCGGGTGATAGACGACGCTTCGACACCACGCTCAATTTTAACGGCATCTCCGAACTCATTTCGCCCAAAATGAATCACGTTGTCCGTTATCCAGCAATCGCAGTTCCACTTATCCTCCCCTGCCATAGAAAACAAGGCATCCAACAAGTTCATGTTGTCATAGGTCATCGCTACGGCCTTATTCTCTACAGTATCGTCTATGCTGAAAATAAAATCTGTTCCTCTATATGTATAGCCTAAAGCCTTGAGATTACGAAGAAACACACCAAGTTGTACATCAAGGGCAGCAGTAAGCGACCATGATGCTTCATTTCCTGCATGTTCCGGAGTGTATTTAAAGATTTTGTTCTTCCACTTCCAATAATAGGCGTTCATCTGGAGATTATAATCATAGCCTCCAGTTGAAGTGTTGTAGGTAGGCTTCTGAAGGTCAGTTATCTCATAGATTTTTGCCAGCTTTCCACCTAATGATTCATCAAGGACACCGGATAAATCTACATAATCACCAAGTTTAAACTGCACAGGCATAGCTACCGAAAAAGGAAGAATTATATAGTCTTCCTTCATCAGAGTGAACTTTCCTTTAGCTTCTTTATTAATTGGGATTGAAAGCCTTGTTTTACCTGATATGTCTTTAATTTCTATCATATCTCCAAAGTTCATAAATAGAAAATGGAAGCCCTAAAAATCAGGACTCCCATTTGAAACAATAAGGTGAATGTTCGTTATTCACTCCTATCCATAGGATTAGGCTCTTGAAATTTGCTCGAAATTTTACCAAAACAACGGTCAGAACTCATCCCATAAGAAATGCTTTTCCCAAGATAAATCAACTTATAGATTTCATCTCCCAATGCTGGAACTTTAATATTTACAGCACCTTTCTCTAATTCTGTCTGAAAGGCTTTTTTCTTTGATCGGTAATCGTTTTCTGAATTTCCCTCGATCGTAAACTGAAGGGTGACTTCTCGCGAGTCTACTTTTGCGTTTTCAGTAATCACGCGTTTGCCATGTTCCAGCCGGCTTTCATCCTCAATGTAGTCTTTCATCTCATTGAATCCGTCAATTGCATCGAGAAAACCGTCCCCCATGCGAACACCCCATGTTGTCAAGGCATCTCTATCGTTAATAATTAAATCCCCACTCATATTAATACCTTTCCTGTTCCATCGTTAATAATCTCATAATTACCATTAATATTCTCTATACGGACAACTGCATAATTACTTATTTTAATACGAACATTGCCACTGTGCATGATAATTACTTTATAAGCTTTATCCGTACCTTGAAAAGTCAATTCAGCAGTACCTCCGATTATTGCCTTATCCTCGTTTACTGCTTTCACATTTTCTTCTATATGTACTCCGAATGACTCTACATTCCCTTTCATTGAGCGAAACATCTCCAGTGAAGGGTAATTAATACTTTTACAGAACTCACATCCCTGAGGAGAGAAAAAAAGCCACACAAGACTTTTCCAATCTGTAGCCTTAGATGATTGAGAACATGCCCCTAATCCTATCGCTTTATTTAAAATATCCTTTACTTCTATCATAATCTTGATGTGTTACGTTTTACTTCTTCTATATCTTTTTGTATCTGTTTAATTGGCTTAATAATCTCGCCCGTATTTTCTCTGATTTGCTGCAATTCTAGATAGGAGTTAGCTAATATAGTGCGTGTTTCATCAGCAATATTATACATACCCTGCGCCTGAGTAATTAAGCTGGAAATTGATCCGCGAAGTTCTGTAATAGCAATCGTCTGTTGTTGGGTAGCTGTTTCTATGCGAAGGTTTGACTCATATAAAGCAGTAAACCTCCCACTTAATTCACCAGCATCCTCATGAGTCATTTCTGTACCGAAACCTCTACCGGAGGCAGATTGTTGCTCTTTGGAGTCATCCTTCATAAGGCTATCAGCCCAACCAAATTGTTTATCCAACTCTTTCTGGAGTTCTTCAGCCATATTGTAGATATAATTTTGCTCCCATCCTGAAAGGACATTATCGGCATAGAATTCCTGAAGTTTCTGCCTTATTTTCTCCATTGATCCAGAAGCTTGAATTGCGGACTTAATAGACTCTGTAACCATCTGGCGCATTATATTTTTCACCGCGTCTTTTGCTGACTCGGCTCTATCTTCTCCGTTAGACCAAGCCTCTGCATATGCAGAAGCGAAGTCTTCTATAGCAGTTTTTACATCTTCTCCAAAAATAGCGTCTACAGCTTTTTCTTTATTTTCTTCAATCAAATTATTGATTTCTTCAATTTGCTGTTGCCATTCTTTAATACGGTCATTATCTGTCTTTTTTTTATCTTGTTCTTCCCTAATCTGTTGTTGAATGAGAACCTTTTGCTGCTCTAAAAGTTTATTTTGCTGATTAATTAAATTAGAAGCATCTTTAGAATATGCCTTTTCAATGGAATTACCAAGTCTCTCATATGATTTCTCAAGAACTTCAATTTGATCTTGTAATTCTTGAATACGTTTTTCATTCTTTTTATCATGGATTTTTGCTATAGAAGAAGCAAGTGAGCTAACCAAACCTATAGCGGCGCCAGCTGCTGCCCCCCAAGGGCCAAATGCAGATCCAGCTTGTGCTCCTTGCATTGCTGAATTAGCAGCATCCATAGCAACGTTAATACCATCTGCAATATCTGTAAAAGTATCATTACCAAAGGCATCACCAAGAGAAGAAAATGTATCAGAAAGGAATGATCCTACCTGCATAATCTCGTTCATGCCTTCTTGAATATCAAAGAGGGACTCTTTCAGCTTCTTTGTATCATCTCCAGACATGAAGATTTTCTTCAATCCGTCTGCAACTTTATCATAAGACGGCCTTAAATCATCCGCTGCCTTTTTGTTATCCCTTAATGCATCAGAAATATTCTTTAGTTTTTCAGGTGATTGGCTCCATACTTCAAAAGTTTCTTTGGTTATACCCAATTCTAAGCCTTTTTCTTCATTCCATTCACTGGATTTCAAAAACTCTAAAGCAGCTTTACCTTTCTCATTGATATCTTGTAAATCTTTTAGAGTTTTATCCTTCATATCACCGAACAACAGAGAAATTGACGATGTGGTCTTTGCAGCTTCAATATCTAAATTAGAAAGAGTACGTTTAGTTTCTTCATCTATGCTTTTTTTCTCCCATTCGTTCTTTCCTTTCTTCTTTTCTTCACTCAGTGCTATAATAGCATTGCGTTTATTAATATATGTTCCATAAGCTGCAAGATATTCGTTCATGGATGTCTTTAATTGCTCAGGAGTAAAACCACCTTCAAGTTCAGAAATACCTTTATCATATTTACTTTCAGCATTGGTATATCGTCTTGAAATTTCAATAGATTGTTCTTGTGTAAGTTTTTCGCCATTTTTTGCCAACCACTCCCTCTCTAATTTCTGAATTTCTGTATATTCTTTCTGATAATCAAGTTCTATCTGCTTACGTTTCTTTTCAGCCCCATCTTCCATCAGATTGATTTCATCCTGCTGATTCTTAAATCGAAGCTGAAGGAGTTCTTCAGCAATCTGTTCCTGTTCTTTCTTTTGTCGCTCGGCATATTTTAGAATTGTGTTAGAATTAGAATACTTTTCAATCTGGGCCTGAGCTTCTTGTATCTGCTGAGTATATCTATTCCATTCTTCAGAATTTTTCTCAGATACATCTAACACATCACGAGCCGCTTCTGCTTCTTTCTTTTTATCTTCCCAATACTTTTTGTTTTTTGTTTCATCGTTTGTCTTTCCTCTATTATTCAGTTCCCGTTCAATAGTTTGCTTCTCGGCTTGCAATTGCTCGTTAGTCTTGACACCAGGCAATATTCCATTCAATATTTTGCCATTTTTGACAGAATTTCCTAGCTTTTGAGCATTTTCCAAACGTTTCATCAAACGTTCTCTCACGTCCACCTCTTTTTGAAGTTGCTCATTAGAATAGCCAGAAAGGTCTGAGAGTATTTCATCATGTCGTTTCTTATTAACTTCCTCCTGTTTCAGATCACGCTGCTTAATAAGATTGTTCTTTTCATTAACCAATGACTGTATGGATAATCCAGCACCAGACTGCGATGCCGATTTAATGGCTTCATTCAGTTTATTGATTTCCGTATTCAATCTATTTAGTTCTTCTTGATCGGAAACATTTCTTCTTCGTTCATCTTCCTCATTAATTTGTTTTTTTATATTCAAAATATCACGAAGCATGTCTGCCTCTGTTTTATATTTCTTGAATATGTCTGGATATTTTTGCTCAAGACGAATCAATGCTTCTTTTCTGTCTTCAGTAGAAGACTGTTCATCCTGCGCTACTGACAAAAGCTTTTCAATTTCTTCCTTATGCTCTGCCTCTTTCCTTGCTGCCTCCTCAACAGATTTATTGTATGCATCAATTCCCTTCTTGCATTTATCAAGATTACTAGCATAATTTAACAAAGCAGCACTCGTGACTACCACAACTGTTGCTATCGCAGCATACGGATTAACGCTCATTGTCAAATTCAATGCCTTTTGCGCTACTGTCTGTGCTTTAGTTACAAGTATTGCAAGCTCCATACGTGCAGTCAACGCATCTTGAGTAATTCTCGTAACAATTAGAGCCGTTTTATATGTTCCATAAGTAGCTATCAATCCCAATAAAACCTTACCTACCGTTTCATAGTTCTCAATCAGCCCCTTCACAGCAGATATTCCTGAGGATGCTATTCCTTGTGTGTCCTTACCGATTTCATTGAGCATTGTGTCCCAAGCATCCCCAAGATTACTTAACTGTCCCGTAAGAGATTTTGATTGCTCCTGCATCAAATTATAATAGATCCCGGATTCGCTAGTCATGTTCTTGAATGCCTGTTCTACTTCCTTAAAGCCAACCTTACCTGCTGTGACCAAACCGGAAACTTCGTCCTTTGTAACGCCAAGAACCTTTGCCAGTTCTTCATAAATAGGGATACCACGTCCTGCAAATTGACGAATATCTGTAGCATAAGCTCTACCCTGCGTCCTTAATGTACCATAGAGATAGGCTATTTCACTAAGCTGGGAGCCAACACCGGCGGCTACATTACCCAACATTACAAGCTCATCACCCACATTTTCAGCAGACGAGCCGTAAGCAATCATTTGCTTGGCAGAAGATGCTACCCCTTGGAGGTCGAAGGGTGTCTTTGCAGCAATATCCACCAGCTCTGACATCAGTTTATCCGCTTTTTCCTTACTTTTTAGCATGGTTGAAAAAGCAATTTCAAGCTGCTGGAATTGTCCTCGTACATTGACAAGTTCTGTAACAAAGTTTTTCAAGGCTGTTACTCCACCTATTACACCAAGTACTTTAGTTAAGGAAACGGACATTTTATCATTTGCTTCGACCGTTTCGCCTGCTTCTTCCTTAAAGGCTGCATATTCATCCTTCAGTCTCTTTACTGAAAGACGGGCTTCAGCCTGCTGCTGAGTCAAACCAAATAAAGTAGCTTTTTCTTCATCGAGAGTCTTCTTTGCAGATTGGTATTCTGATAATAAGCTTACAGCTCCCGTTGGATTTCTTTTTAAAGCTGTTTTATAAGCATCGCCCAACCGCTTAACATCATGTTCTACGTCTTTGACAACTCTTTTCTGGTCAATAATTTTTTGAGTAAAATCATTTACAGATTGTGAGGCATTGTAAATATTGGATTTAAAGTCTTTCTCCATCACAGCACCAGCCTTGGCCGCCTCGGTCACCAGCCCCATCATTTGTTGGCGAGCAGATGCCAGTTGAGTCTCCAATGTCTTGGCTGCTGCGGGGGATTTGTTTACGTCCATCTTCTTTAACTGGGCTTCCAGCTTACTAATCTCATTACGAAGTCTTATAACTTCATCATATTGTGCGCTTACGCGGAATACAAGTGTAGCCATATATTATAAACTGAATATTAATGTTTGAAGTTACACCTCAATTCATTAATATTCAGTTTTTACGATGATTAATACCAAACAATAAACCTATTGTTGCGTATTTGTGTTTTTCAGTGTTTTAATAAAAAAGGCGCATCATAATGATGCGCCAAATTGTCAATTTGTTCTTTAATTTATATCAAAGCCTCACGGCTGGAATATCAAAACTTGACAAGTTCCATTCTTTTAAGAATTTCATTGTATTTGGATTGTATATATGCTTTCTGTTTCTCGGAAGCTGTTACGATCTTGCCTTTATATTTTCGCATCACAGATTCATTTAAACCTATTTCCTTTGCGAACTTACTGGCATTGATGAACGGAAATGCCTCAAAAAATCCACTTAAGTCATACACATACTCCACAGAATAGCCAGCTTTATACCAACTTGGAAATTCACCATGTTTTTCTTTGTAATATTCTGCCTGTTCCTCTAAAACAGAAATAAAGTCCTCTTTCGCTTCTTGTTCTGTAAGCCCAAAGCCATACGCACCGTTTACATCTTCAGAATAGATAGAGATTCCTCCATCATCTGCTTTTTCAATAATAGCCTGAATCTTCTTCATAATCGTGTATTTTAAGTTTTGTCAATTAAATGCACCCACCGAAGTGGGTGCTGTTCTTTTACTTCTTTAACCCCGCCTTTTTCATCATGCTGTCAAGAGTACCTTTAGGTATCTCTTTAGCCGGATGTCTGCCTACAGGGATAAAGTAGTCAAAGTCGGGATGAACATACTTGTGATGTTTCTTTCCCTTTTCGATTGTCCAGCCTGCTGACTCAATCAATTTGTAAAACTCTGAAAACTTCATAAATCAAAGAACTTTTAATTGACAATGCAAAGGTAACATTTTCGTTACTATTAAGCAAACTTTGTAACGTAAAAAAGTAACGTTTCTGTTGCTTTTTAACATTCTAATAGAGCCATATCTATTTCTTGTTTCTTCTTCTGCGCGAAGCCATGTCCTTACCCTTTACCTTTGTAACCTTGGTCCCGGTAACGGTATGGAGCTTATCGCGCTGCATTAATACTAAATTCCTGTATGATATCTCGTAGACCACTTCCCGGTATGACAGATGCAGGTTTTCCATGAACGACGCAATCTGTCCCAAGAGAGTATCATTTCCTACAACCTCGGTTTCGCTGCCAGCAGGCTTACGTTCCTCGCCAAGCTGACAGCTTTGAGAAAAACCATTGAATCAATCATGGAAAAGGCTTCATCTAATGCGTTCACATTTTCTTCATATGTTCCTTTAGCTAACTCCTCACTCAAACTTTCATCACCTGTAATCAGCCAGGATAATGCCTTGGAATAAGCCTCGCTTTCTCCCAAGGAGAGCAGAACATTTTTCAAGTTTTCGGCCTCTTGTACGTCTGACAGATGGGAGATAGCTCCGGCTAACTTATAGATTGTAGGCGGATAGACAGTATAAGCTTTTCCTCCAACAAATACCGTTCTGAAATCACCGCCAATAATGGATTCTGATATGATTTTTGCACCTTGATTCATGTAAAAAAATAATTAAGGGGTGAAGCCATAAAGCCCACCCCTGTTATGGAATATAATCTCTACCTATCGGATAGGCATTACATGCCAGCTTTTACCTCTTCGGAATCAAACCAGTATTCTGGAGCGATAGCGGAGTCTTTCGGCTCAAGTTCTACAGCACTCACCGGAAGCCCAATAGCCTTATCTGTAGTCGCTTCACGAGCCCCGATATCTGCGCGGGGAATGACGCAATACTGATCATCATCGGTTTGAGCTACGATACATTTTTCGATGTTCACCTTTCCTCTCGCACGTTTCCAGCCTTTATCAGTGTTGATAACATCACCACCCATAAGGTCTTTCTTGGTCGGGTAATCGTATTCTCCAATGGTGAAATTGACAGTTACATCACCCATTTCCTTTTCACTGCGATAGGTCTGACCCGTGAGCTGATTTTTATAATTGGTTCGGCTTGCTTCCGCTTCTTCAAGCGTCCAAGTATCTTGGTGAATATTCTTGACTTCTTTCAAGGTCTCCCCCTGCAAAAGAGTATACAAAGCCTGCCCGGTCAAATCTTCTGCAATAGCACTTGTTTCACCATACCAAAGTTTCTTGATATTTACAGCTGTAATTTTCTTTGCTTCTGCCATATCATTTTACATTAAAAACTTCAAACAAAATTCTTACATTCACATAGTGACACTTTAAGGATGTGTCCTCCTCAGTTCCGATTGACTCAATGGAATAATGATAGATGGTACCATCATAGCGTCCGGTTACTCCGTCAAATAATTCTTGCGACTGTTTCTCCAGTTCGTTCAGCCGGATGGTGTTGGCTTCACCTTCTTTCAAGTCAGGAACACAAAGATTCACCTCAACGAAGGATTTCTTCCAGTACGTCCCCGGCTGCTGCTTCTTGGCGTGAATGACAATCCTTTCGGACTTCATCGGTCCCGTCAGCTTCTTGCCATGAGGAACAATGTCAATGCCGAAAGGCTGGCAATCACGATAGAGTATGTTCGCTATGTCGGTGGTAACTATCATTTGATTTCCTCCTTTAATCGTTTCTCAGCAAACAGGGCTGCACCAGTCAAGACTTCGTAACCTTTGGATTCAACGAAAGAAGCGTATTCAGCTTCATTCCTCAATTCCAAGCCGTCATCCTGAACTGAATACTTGTTTGACTTACGGAGCGTTCCGGTCCGGTTCTGGTAACTTCCATTCTTCACAGCGTAATCGACAGCTTCCTTGCCAACCTTATCTTCAACGGATTTCACCTCGGCATAGCCTTTGTCGAAAAAGCTATCCACGTCCGAAAAGTCAAACTTTACATCCATATCTCTGAGTAACCAAAATAGTTTGCATTTTTTACCATATAAACCTTGCCAGTTCCCCTGATATTCTCGCCGTCCATACATCTGACTTCATCACCAGCCTTCAGGAAAATTCTCTTCTCACAGACTACGTGATAATTTGGTCGGTACACTTCGCCGTTCTCCGAGGTAAACTCTTTGGTTGAGTTATCGTCGCACCGGCACCGACACACGTTCTGCCAGCTTTCACCACCGGTACCGGGAATAGGTCGGCCGAACTCATCTGTTTCCATCGGAGTAGTAACCTTGACTTGTAATGTATGTGGTGCGAATATCATAGGAATCTGACTTTAGGTTTGTCTGACAGTGTGTCTTCGAGTCCGTACTTCTTGCACAAGAATGAGTAGTATTCCTTCAAGCCCTGAGTATTCCAGGACATAGAGAAACCGTTCTCGCTGATTGAAGTGGCTTTAAGTAATAGAGAGGGGATGAACTTCGCCATAGCTACCGACACGAAACCGATGTTTGACTGGTCCATCTCATCCTCTCCGCTTATCTCTGAAGACAGACTTATCTCCAAAAGGTCAGCCTCCGACAAATTAATGCCGAAGGTCTGAAACTTCTGTGATATGTAGTCGTTTACTGTCATGCGTTCATGGTTGACAAATCGAAATTCACAATCAGGTTAGGGTTCGTAATCTGCGGAATCCACTCAGCGGTGTATTCAAGATAACGACCGTTACCATCCTTATAGCCGGAAATCAGCATTTCACCGTCTGCCTGAGTGTAATTACGTCCTGGCACACCGTCTACAGCTTCGTACGGAGTATGGAAACGCATATAACCAATCTTATCTTGTGGAAGCAATGTGATACGGTCGTCTGCGTAAATCTGTACGTTCTTACCGGTTTGGTCAAGAACATAATCTTCCTTGATTTCGATGGCTGGAAGTCCGATACCAGTAAAAATGGAAGAAGCCAGCTGGGATGTAATCAACCCGGTAGAGAGGTACATCTCGTTACCAGTTAGCTGCATCTTGAACTTGTCACCAAATTCCTCAGATCCGATAATGTTCTTCACGAAGGTTCCTCTAGACATGATCATTTTCGGGAATGTTCCATAAATGGACTTCAGTTCGTTTACCTTCTGTTGTAGGTATGTGATGAATTTCGTTTTAGCTTCAGTTTCGGGAGTAATAAACTTGAACGGTAACTTAATTTCCAAGAGGTTAACTCCTCCTGCATTGTCATCCTTGTTCTTAACTGTTGCTTCTCCGGTCATCAGCATAGAACCGAGAACCATATCCATACGCTTGTGGGGAGCCAAAAGCACCTGACGGTAGTCATCATAGATGAAGTTTACAATGTCCTGCATGGCTGCTATCTGGTCAGCAGGTTTTGCTGCATTGTATTTGTCAATCAAGTCTTGAAGTTCAGACAGACGATCGACGGAAATCTGGTAACGATCGCCCAAGTAAGCAATTTCTCCATATCCTGAACCTATATTCCGACGTTCACGGATAGGCTTCTCACCGTAGCGCGAATTGATAGAACCGGCCATCACGCCCGTAACCTGACCGATGTAGTCCTTGAACACACGGGTAGTCGTTCTTCGGAAGTCTAGATACTGCTGCCAGTAGATAGTATCCTTACGTGTCTGAAGTACGCGTTGAATAACAGCGTTAACGATGTTGGGGTCATTAAACAGAGTATAAATAGTTAGCATCATATATTAGTCCTCCTTTCTTTATTTGCTTGCGATAATACCAGCTGCTCTTAATGATGCGAGAAGAGCGTTGATTTTATCTTTTTCATCACCACCTGCTGCATCATCAACTTTTGTACCTTGCTTTACCAATCCCAAGGTACTTGAGTTAGCTGCCTGATAGGTAGTGTTATTATCAGTCCAAGGAACTTCAACATAAGCTTTACCACCTTCCAATGCTACTGGATATTTCTTTCCGCTTTGAGAAAATCCTAATTGAATACCTCCCATTACAGAATCAGATGCTTCTGGCAGTTCATACGAAACACCAGCCGGTGATTGCACACCAGCAGCGTTGAACTGGAAATGCGGCATATTAGCTTTATCAATGTCAGAGAAAGGCATAACCAACTTTGTTGGCTCGATTTCAAAAGCTCGCATCAAAAGGGCAACTAATACGATGCCTTCTTCAACTTGTACTCTTTCGTACAAGGCTGAGTTGGCAATAACCTTCGGGGTAGTACCATCTACAGCTGTCGCTTCATAGAGTACAGTACCGGCTTCCAATGTTTCACCAAAGTCGGCGGCCAGCGTCAACTTATCGAAAGCTTTGTTTGATTTGTCAATACTGTTGATGGTTGCTCCATGAGAACCATTACCCAGGTGCATACCCACATAAGCCAAAGAGTTTTTCTTGATTTTCAATGTGGTATTGGATCCGGTAGTAAATTTCTCATAGACTTCTACACGGATAGCCACCTGAGCGCTTTTCTTTACCAAATCAGCGGCAATCGGTGTAAAAGATGGAAGGAACGAACCAACAACTAGGTTGGTCGTGTCCAACTTGTAAGGCCCTCTGCGTCTTACTCCGGTAGAAACGTCATAGCGTTCCTCGATGGACGGTTCAGGCTCAATGTTGTACTTAAATCCTGCTGACATAAATTACTTGTTTTGTTGTTCGACAATAGATTTTGTGTCCGCCTCAATCATTTTGGCGAACTCGCTAGCTTCCTTCTCCTGCTTCTGCTCGGCAGTTTCTGGAGCCTTAGCGAACTGGAAACCGCTGTTAGACATATCCTGCTTCATGTCCTTGAAATAGGTATCCAAGTCCGTGTTCTCAGGAATGTTGCGGTCTTTCAGCATAAATTCGGGAATACCGTACTTCTTAGCCACTGCCAAAATCTGTGAATTGCGCTGCGCCTGCACTTCTTGTTCCTCCATTTTTGCCAGTTTGTCAGCAAACGGCTTGATACCGGCGGCGATGCCATCGGCAATCATCTTTGCGATGTCCGTTTCCTGCGGCTTTGGAGGATCGTTTGGTTTCGGGGGTTCTAGTTTCGGATTCTCGATTGGTTTCCCGTCTTTCAGTCCATGCTTCTTCTCGTAGTTAGAAACAGCGGAAGTCTGCGCCTGTCCTGCACGGAAATCACCATAGTTTTGAATTACGTCCTGAAATGAGATACCCTCGACGATGGAGGTCACCTTCGTTTCATCCGTGACACCCTCTGCCTTCTTTGTAGCAATACGGGTAAGTGTAGCAGTATCCACCCCAGCGAATTTCTGTTGCAGTCCTGCCAAGATTTGTTCAAAGATTGTCATACCGTATGAGTTTGATTAATAATTTCATACGGTAAATTTACTTATAGAGAAAAGGAAGGGGAAATTTTAAGGCTAACGATACGAAACCTGTCTCTTATACACATCTCCGAGCCCACGAGACCCTAAGACATCTC
>ERZ1026929.299-NODE-299-length-27887-cov-7.445315_pt1 | contig 27887 bp, 20 predicted proteins | sample MGYA00519463_ERZ1026929 | MGnify/ENA primary metagenome ERZ1026929 (study PRJEB26926, sample SAMN06164829) | human gut metagenome | biome: ENVO:00009003; feature: ENVO:2100002; material: ENVO:00002003 | host: Homo sapiens | place: USA | collected 2012 ... | reverse complement strand
ATTTTACGTCGGCAGCCTGCTTCGGAGTAAGAACCAGTGTCAGTTTATACGGCATAATCGATTGAAATAGTTTGCAAAAGTAACCAAAAATCGGCAAAATCGCCCGGCATCCATTCGAGAAAAAGGTTTTTTAGTTATCTTTGCCAACAGATAAGAGGCGGCTCGGGCAAGCTCGAATTTGTTTGGCTTGTCGCTTGCTTTCCTTATCCTTGCAAAGGACAGGAACCGATCCGGTAATCTTTGCGGACAATCCCGCACGATTGCGCTCGTTTTCCGGTAGCTTTGCAAAGGACAGGACGCGTTTCACGCACCGCCTAAATCCGGTTTTACACCCGGCTTTTGCAGTTCCTGTTCGGATATTTGCGGATATGGTGTAATTGGTAGCCACGTCAGACTTAGGATCTGATGCCTTAGGGCGTGGGGGTTCGAGTCCCTTTATCCGCACAAAGGAGCCTTTTCGAAGGGCTCCTTTTTCGTTGCCCGTTCGGTGCAAACAAGTGCAAATTGATTGTATATCATCGTTTTGCAAAGGTGTCGGCAAATTCTCTGAACCGGAAGCCGAAAGCATTTCGCAGCAAACTCGCGGGAGCACGAAAGGGAGCGGAGGCGAAAAACGGGCTGCGCGACGGAATTTGCTCCCGAGTACGTTTGCAATGCACTGTTTCGCTGCGTTTTACGTCGTAATAATTCTCTCTTGCGGACGTTTTGTTAACCAAAAAATTTCAACGTCATGAGACAAGAGACATTTGCCATTCTTTTCTTGATGCGGAAAGGACGACCGAAGAAAAACGGATTGGCGCCCATCTTCGCACGCATTACGACCGGAGGGCTCCGGCAAGAGGTCTACACTCAGTGCGACAGCAATCCCGAAACGTGGAACCAGCACAAGGAGCGCGCGATGGGAACGAACAAGCTGGCCATTCAGGTCAACGAGCGACTGAACGATTTCCGCGTCAAAATCATCGACATCCGCACCAAGCTGCTGGCCGAGGGCTATGCGGCCAATGCGGCGCAGATCAAGCAGCGCTACCTCAACCCGACCTGCAACACGATGATGCTCATCGCAGGCCTCGCCGACTACGCGAAGCGGCGGCAGGGCGAGGTGGGCGTGCGCATCACGCAGCGCACGGCCGACAAGTACGAACGGCTGCTGCGCTACCTGAAACAGTACCTCGCCCAGCGCGGCAAGGCCGAGGACATTCCCGTCGAGCGGATGAACTACGAGTTTCTGGACGGCTTCATCCTCTTCCTGCAACCCGCCCACCGCTGCCGCCACAACGGGGCGGTCGCCGTCATGGACTGTCTGCGCAACTTCGTCCTCTACTGCCTGCGCAACGAGTGGATCACGAAAAATCCGTTCCGCTACTATAAACTCAAAGAGGACGAGGTGCAGGCCAAAGAGCACCTTACGGCGCATGAACTGGAACTGCTGACCCGCAAGGAGCTCGACCACCGGCTGGCCCGCATCCGCGACGTCTTCGTCTTCTGCTGCCTGACGGGGCTGGCCTTCGCCGACGCCGACCACCTGCGGCGCGAGCACCTCTCGCAGGACGACGAGGGGCGGTGGTGGATCCACAAGCCGCGCGAAAAGACCTCCGTCATGAGCCGCATCCCGCTGCTTCCGGCCTCGCTCGAAATCCTGCGCCGCTACGAGCGGGACGAGGCGTGCCTCGCTCGCGGGCGCGTGCTTCCCACGCCGAGCAACCAGAAGATGAATGCCTACATGAAGGAGATCGCGGCCGTGTGCGGCATCGACAAGGTGCTGACCACCCACTGCGCCCGCCACACCTTCGCCTGCATGGCCGTCGAATACGGAATGCCGATCGACGTGCTGGCCAAAATTCTTGGGCACTCTAACACCAACATGACCCGCCATTACGCCAAATTTTCCGAGACGGTGATCGGCCGAGAAATGGAGGCTTTCGGCGAAAAACTGGCTTCGGCTGCCGCGGAGGGAGATTCCGGGTTGTAATAAAAGCAAGTTTATGTTTCGAGACACTCGAAACCTCCCGAATCCATCCCGCTGGTCTATTATACATTACACAGATGAAAAGTCCGAAGAATCCGAACCGCCCGCGAGGCGGCCGCCCTCCCAAACCCGAAACGGAACGACTCAAACGAAGGCTGGTCGTCTGCCTGACCGAGACCGATTACGACGTCCTGTGCCGCAAGGCACGGGTCGCCGGTCTCGTGTGTGCCGAATACGCCCGGCGCGCCCTTGCCCGGAGCATCGTCCGCGCCCGGATGACTCCCGAGATGCTCACCCTGCTGCGGCAGCTCACCGGCATGGCGAACAACCTCAACCAACTCGCCCGCATGGCGCATGTGGCCGGGTACGGACGCGATACCGCCACTTTGGCGGCGTTGGTCGATCGAATTGATGCGCTGCTCACCCGAATCGACAAACTGTCATGATTGCAAAACTCTCGAAAGGCGGCTCCTTCAGCGGAGCCGTCCAATACATTTTCGGTCCCGGGAAGGGCGCCGATTGCCTGGCCGGGATGGGCGTTCTGTTCAAGGACACGCCCTCCATCATCCGCGGATTCGAACGGCAGGCTGCGCAAAACCCCAGGGTTTCGAAACCCGTGGGACACGTCGTACTCTCCTTTTCGCCCCGGGATGCCGCCCGGTTGGACAACCGGCTGCTGCTCTCCATTGCGGTGGAGTATCTGGACCGGATGGGGATCAAGGATACGCAGCTGATCATCGTCCGCCACCGCGACCGGGAACATCCCCACCTGCATATTCTCTTCAACCGCGTAGGCAACGACGGACGGACGATCTCCGACCGCAACGACCGCTACCGTTCGGAGCGGCTCTGCAAGCAACTGACCGCCCGCTACGGACTCTACTTTGCTTCGGGCAAGGAGCAGGTCAAGGAGTACCGGTTGCGTGAACCGGACAAGACGAAATATGAGATCTACCATGCCCTGTGCGATGCCGTCCCCCGCTGCCGCAACTGGGAGGAGCTAATGACGGCCTTGCGCCGCGAAGGTGTCACTACGGAGTTCCGGATGCGCGGAGGCACTTCCGACGTGCAGGGTGTCGTGTTTGCCAAAAACGGCTACCCGTTCAACGGTTCGAAGATCGACCGGCAGTTCAGCTATTCGAAAATCGACACCGCACTGGAACGGAACTACCGACAGGCGCTTGCTTCCGAACGACAATCGGCTCCGACCCTGACACCCTCGTTCAGCTATCTGCTGGACGATTTGCTACGTCCGAGGTTTGATCCCGACGAGGCGGAACAAATCCAGCAGGAGCAACAGCGCAGACGCCGCGGGCGACGACATTAAATTAAATACGATTTCTCCAATATACAATCCGATCAAAGTACTACCAACAATCGAGGGGCGAATAAATCCCCCTCGATTCTGTTTTTATTGAAGTGAAATGATTACTTTTGTTAGAGTATATATAATCTTGCACGATGAGCACATTCGCCCAACTTCTGAATAAATTCCGCCAGGACGCCTTTTCCGAGCGCGACAAAGGATACCGTTTCGAACGCCTCATGCAGGCCTATCTAAAAACTACGACCTTGTATGCCAACCTCTTCGAGGAGGTGTGGCTCTGGACGGAGTTTCCCTTCCACGACCAGTTCGGCGGCAAGGACACCGGCATCGACCTTGTGGCCCGTACCGTCGAGGGCGAGTATTGGGCCATCCAGTGCAAATGCTATGCGGCGAATGCCTTCATCAACAAGCCCGACGTGGATACGTTCCTCTCAACCTCGGGCAAACGCTTCGAGACCGAATCCGGCATGACGGGATTCGTGCAGCGGCTGTGGATCTCGACGACGAACAAATGGAACTCCACGGCCGAGCAGACCATCCGCAATCAGAATCCGCCGGTAACCCGTCTGAACCTTATCGACCTCGAAAACGACGATGTCGACTGGAACAGCCTCGAACAGGGCATCTTCGGCATGGCCTCCCGGTCCAAACCCTTTGCCATACGGGAGCACCAGCAGCAGGCCATCGACCAGACCCACGCCTATTTCAAGATTGACGAAGCCACCGGCCAACCCGCCCATACGCGCGGCAAGCTCATCATGGCCTGCGGCACGGGCAAAACCTTCACCTCGCTGCGAATCGCCGAGAACGAAACCGGAGGCCGCGGTCTAGTGCTGTTCCTCGTACCCTCGATTGCCCTGTTGGGACAAACCCTGCGGTCGTGGCTGCAACAGGCTCTGGAGCCGATGATGGCCGTCTGCATCTGCTCCGACCCGCAGGTCTCGAAACAGACCGAAAAGAACGACAACGACACGACGAGTGTCGTCGACCTGGCACTTCCGGCCTCGACCGACGTTCCCTCCATCGTCAAACAACTGCAACACGCCCGCCGACACAATGCCGAGGGGCTGACCGTCGTCTTCTCGACCTACCAGTCCATCGACGTCATTTCGCGGGCCCAGCAGCAGCTGCTCAAGGAGACCGACGACGCCTTCGGCACGTTCGACCTCATCATCTGCGACGAGGCGCACCGCACCACGGGTGTTACGCTCAAGGACGAAACCGAGAGCGCCTTTGTCCGGGTCCACAACAACGACTTCCTGCGCGCCGTGCGCCGCATCTACATGACCGCCACGCCGCGCCTCTATACCGACGAGACGAAGAAACGCGCCGAGGAGAACTCCGCCGTCCTCTGCTCGATGGACGACCGCTCGATGTACGGCGACGAGATCTACCGCATCGGCTTCGGCGAGGCCGTCAAACAGGAGCTGCTCTCCGACTACAAGGTCCTCATCCTCGCCGTGGGCGAAAAGGACATTACCCCCACGTTGCAAAACGCCCTGACCCGCGAGGACGGAACCATCGACGCGGATGACCCCTCGAAACTCATCGGCTGCATCAATGCCCTCTCGAAAAAGGTGCTCGGTGCCGACGAGGAGTTCGTTAAGGGCTCCGACCCGCTGCCGATGCGCCGTGCCGTGGCCTTCTGTTCGAGCATCAAGGCATCCAAGGCAATCGCCAATGCCTTCACCGACTACAAGGACCTCTACATGGAGGATATCCGCGAGGAGGACCGCGCCACGATGGTCGATGTCGTTGCCCACCACGTCGACGGCTCGATGTCGGCTACCAAACGCGACGAGGAGCTGATGTGGCTCAAGGAGCAGCCCGAAAACGAACGCGAATGCCGTATGCTGACCAACGCCCGCTGCCTCTCGGAGGGTGTCGATGTCCCGTCGCTCGACGCCGTGGTCTTCATTTCGCCGAAGAACTCGCAGGTCGATGTCGTGCAGTCGGTCGGTCGCGTCATGCGCCGCAGCGAGGGCAAGAAATACGGATATATCATCATTCCGGTCGTGGTTCCGGCCGATGCCGAGGGCGACAAGGTGCTCGAAAACCACCCCAACTTCAAGGTGGTCTGGACTGTGCTGAACGCCTTGCGGGCCCACGACGACCGTTTCAACGCCGAGGTCAACAAGATCGAGCTGTCGAAAAAGAAGCCCAAAAACATCCTCTTCGGCGGAGTCGGGGCCTCGCGTAAGGACGAAGACCAGCACAGCGACGGCGACAGCAAGCCCCGCGCCGAGAGTGCCGCCGAGCAGCTCGCCACCCAGCTCTCGATGAGCTTCAACGACCTGCAGAACGTCTTCTATGCCAAGCTTGTAACCAAGGTCGGCACCAAACGCTACTGGGAACTCTGGGCCAAGGACATCGCCCAGATTGCCGAACAGCACATCGAGCGCATCAAGGCCCTCATCGCCGACAACGGCAAGCACCGCCGGGCCTTCGACCAGCTCATGCGGGGTCTGCACCGCAACATCAACCCCGGGCTCTCCGAGCAGGACGCCATCGAGATGCTCTCGCAGCACATCATCTCGCGCCCGGTGTTCGAGGCCCTCTTCGAGAACTACCAGTTTGCCGCCAGCAACCCCATCTCGCGCTCGATGCAGAAGATGCTCGACCTGCTCGACGACGAGACCAAGACCGAGGAGGAGCACCAGAAACTCCAGAAGTTCTACGACTATGTCCGCGACACGGTCGGCAATATCCACGAGGCCGAAGGCCGGCAGCGCATCATCGTCGAGCTGTACGACAAATTCTTCAAGGTGGCCTCGCCCCGCACGGTCGATAAACTGGGTATCGTCTATACACCCGTTGAGGTTGTAGACTTCATCATCCGCTCGGTAGGTTACATTCTCCAGCGGGAGTTCGGACGGTCGCTCTCCGACGAGAACGTCCACATCCTCGACCCCTTCACCGGAACTGGCACCTTCATCACGCGCCTGCTCCAGAGCGGGCTCATCTCGCGCGAAGCGCTGGAGCGCAAATACGGCCGGGAAATCCATGCCAACGAAATTGTGCTGATGGCCTACTACATCGCCTCGGTCAACATCGAGAATGTCTTCCACGACCTGATGGGCCCCGATAAGGAGTATCAACCTTTCGAAGGCATCTGCCTGACCGATACCTTCCAGTTGGGCGAGGACTTGGAAAACGACAACGAGAGCCGCGCAGCATTGGAGGAGGTTTTCCCGCAAAACTCGCAGCGAGTCAAAAAGCAGCGCAATAAACCTATCACCGTCATCGTCGGCAATCCGCCCTATTCCGTAGGCCAAAAGTCGGCTAATGACAATGCACAGAACGAATCATATCCGACACTCAAAAGCCGAATCGAGTACACCTATGCGGCCGAAACCGACGCCAACAACAAGAACTCGCTTTACGACAGCTATATCAAGGCTTTCCGCTGGGCTTCGGATCGACTCAATAACGAAGAAGGCGGCGTTATCGGATTCGTTACCAACGGCAACTGGCTCGATGGCAATGCACAGAACGGTATGCGCAAATGCCTCGCACGCGAATTTTCGGCCATCTATGTCTTTAATCTGCGCGGTAATCAGCGCACCAGCGGAGAATTGTCGCGCAAAGAGGGCGGCAAAATCTTCGGTTCGGGCTCCCGCACCCCGATTGCCATTACGATTCTGGTCAAGAAACCGAAGGCATCCGACGAGACGGCTCGCATCTACTACCACGACATCGGCGACTACCTTTCGCGCGAGGAAAAACTGCGTATCATCCGCAATATGGGCGACATCAGCAACCCGCTGATGCAATGGGCCTCCATTACCCCCGACCAACACGGCGACTGGTTCAACAAACGAAGCGAACAGTTCAAACTCTTTACCCCGCTGGGAGACAAAGATGACAAGAAAAACAAAAAGACATTCTTTGTGCCCTACTACTCAAGAGGTTTGGCAACAGCAAGGGATTCATGGTGTTATAATTATAGTCTTGAGCAATTGAGGCACCAAATTCAAGATACAATATCTTTCTACAACGAACAACGGGCAAACTATCAATCTCTATTGAAAGAGGATAAGGATATAGATATAAAAGATGTCATTTCGTATGATCCTACACGTATTTCATGGAATAGAAGTCTATTAAATTATTGCAGCCATAATAGAGCAATATCATTTGAGGAAAAGGCAATTCTAATTTGCTATTATAGACCTTTCATGAAACAGAACTGTTATTACAGTTCTGAAATGAATGACATGGTATATCAATTACCCAAACTTTTCCCGACGTCGAGCCATCGGAATCTGGTGATTTGCGTCTCGGGAATCGGTGCCAGCAAAGATTTTTCGGCGCTGATGACCGACTGCATTCCCGATTTGCAGCTGCAATTCAACGGACAATGTTTCCCGCTCTATTGGTATGATGACAGCACGGCGGATATTGCCGACCTCTTCTCGGCCCCGCAGAGCGAGATGGACCGCTACGTCCGCCGCGACGGCGTGACCGACTGGATCCTCTCCACGGCCCGCAAGCAGTACGGAAGCCGCGTAACCAAGGAGGACATCTTCTATTATGTCTACGGCATCCTCCACGCCCCGGACTACCGCACGACCTTCGCCGCCGACCTCAAGAAGTCGCTGCCCCGACTGCCGCTGGTCGAGTCGCCCGACGACTTCTGGGCCTTCAGCCGTGCCGGACGCAGCCTGGCCGAACTCCACCTCGGATACGAGCACGTGGAGCCCTACGCCGGATGCCGCACCATATACTCGCCGCTGACGAACCGCGGCGACGAAATCAGCTACCTCATAGATGATAAGATGCGCTTCGGCAAGTTCGACAGCAAGACGTCCGACAAACGTGTGATCCATTACAATGCGGGCATAACGATTGAGAACATTCCGCTGGAGGCCTACGACTATATAGTGAACGGCAAGTCGGCAATCGAGTGGGTAATGGAGCGCTATGCGGTGAAGACGGACCCGGCGAGCCAGATTGAGAACAATCCGAACGACTGGTGCCGGGAGCACGACGACCCGAAATACATCTACAACCTGCTGCTGCGCATCATCACCGTCTCGCTCGAAACGATGAAGATCGTCCGCTCGCTCCCGAAACTCAAACTGGAAGAATAAAATTATGGCACACTTTAGAGATATGAAAATATACTACAAAGCCATGCACACTAAGTATGGTGTAGTATTTCTTGTCGTTTTACTCATATTTATTGTTTTATTTATTTGCTTTTTGATATGTTCACAACACAAATTCGAACAATCACAAAATCAAATAAAAGAGCTTTATGTTGAACATATTCAAAAGGCAGATAGCTTATATTTAAATCTGGTCACATATAATAGGAATATAGTTGACGGCATTCAAAATGCAACTGCCAAAACTTTGGCAGACTCTATGATTAAAGTTACTTTGGCGAATACTCGCAGTTTAACCAGAGCTCAGTCGGATAAACTCTGTATGATTATTAAGACCCATTTTGACGAAGTGGTGTCAATACATCAGAAATATGATGAACGATTATTAAGAGATTCATTACGATTGAATACGGAGCGAGAGCTTCTCAATGGTCAGACCAAAACAATGATAGATTTACACCTGAATAAGATAGAACATGAATATAGTAATATCACGATGTGGGCTGCGGTTCTGACAATTATATTTCTGGTATTCAGTTTCTATTCTATATTCAAAATGGATGAGTTGATCCAACAAGGCAACGATGGCGTAAAAGAAATACGGCAATTAAAAACACAAGGGGAGAAAACCATTGAAGATCTAAACACAAATGGAAATAACCTTTTAGAGGATATCAAAATCAAAATTAGAAGATTCATATTCCAGCAACAACGAAGCATGGCGAACTCTACTGCTGAATTTGAAAGAACAAAAGAAAATATAGAGCAGAGATATAATGAATCTATACAAAATCTAAATCAAGCACAAGAACTGTTTAATCAAAGAGGGGGTGAAATTCTTCGGAATTTTGAGATCCAAATGGAAGATTTACGGAGAAAGAAAGAACAAGAATTTGATAATCAGCGAGGTGAATTCAAAAGGCTGATAGAAGAATTAAATAATATTCTTGATCATTTGAAATCTCAAACAACCTCTGGAAATTAATACACCATGTTAACGGGAGAACAACAATGATAAATACATACTATCAGCTTTCATCTCAAGAATTGATGCTAGCTAGAAAAGATCAATCTCAAATATCCCAAAAAGGATTCGAACTGAGATTAATGGAAATAAATAAACGATTCCCTTCCAATAACGATATTAATTCTTATTTCAACAATATCCAGGAACATTCTATAAAATTAGATATAAACAGACTCATAAACAGCAGAAACAATCATTTATCCAATGCCATTAACTATGCATTAGACCTTGCCATAAGTGAAAAAAATGAGGACTCCTATTCTACGGCCTACCTGGCTGTTAGTTCAATAAATTCATTCCTTAGAATGTTCAATAATAGTGAAATAAATTTCATGCCACCTACTTCTATTATGATGAAATTATCACAAGTTAATTTTGAGTTGACGCATAAATCACGAAATACGTTATTAGCAAAAGAAATCGCAGAATTAAACAAGTTGTGTAAAGGTGTATAAGAGCAACCGGGCTTCCAAGAGAATGAGCAAACTAACGCGCTTCATGAAAAAGAAGAAGAGAGAACGAGTATGAACCCGCATCTATCAAACCACATATTATCAATGAAATAACTATTTCAGCAAATACATTTGTAACGATTATGGAGCATTAGCGGCTATAGTCATCTATTGTCATTCAAGCGCTACACTTCATCACTACAAAGCAAAAATAGATATTCTATTTGATATATGTAAATTCTCAATGGATTTACTCCAAAGTTGGCAAAAGATGTTCGGGAATAATTATATCTTGTTTACAAAAAAGTAATTCTGTTCCTTGTTTATTTGCTCCTGCACTATACGATAAAGCATATGATAAGGATTTTGCATTTGCATATAAGTTATGAATAAAAGAATGATTATCGTAAGTAATAACCCAATTCAAATTATCTCTTTGTTGTACGGCTTGTGATAAAGCAATATGATCAACATCTTTGAAAAAGTTGACATACAATTCTCGTCCTTTTACATAATAAGGAGGATCTAAATAGATCAAATTTTTGCGAGCAATGTTGCGATAACGGCGCAATAAATTTATTGCATCATCATTATGTAATATGAATTTATCTTTATATTGAGCAATAAGTTGGATACGTTCAATCAATTGCTCTTTATTGTAACGTGCATCAATTTTGTAAGGCCCCGTTTGATTAAGTCCTCCGATTACACCTGCTTTTAAGACTCCGGAACGATTAGTACGGTTCAGAAAAAAAGTAGAAAAACCTAATTCGAACAAATCTGCATTGTGTTTATTTTGTTGAATTGTCCTTTGCGTATACCATTCTTCAATGGATAATGGCGTATTACGGATTTTATTAATGAATAAATCTGTCTGATGTAGTATGCTATACCAAAAAGCATACACGGATCGGTCATAATCGTTAATAACAACACGTTCCATGTATCCGTCTATCGCTAAAGCTAAAGCAATGGCGGCACCACCTGAAAAAGGCTCAATATAAGTACCTCCTTTTAAGTCGTTTTGGTCTATGATAGATTTAATAAAATCTACCAAACGGCGTTTACCTCCCGGATACCTTAATGGACTATAATTGTTATTTTTCATTCTTTATGGCAGTGTACATCATGTCTAAAACCGGAGCTAAGACATTAACGCTTGTTTCAAGAGTTGCTACACTCGGAGAAAAATACTGATTATGGACGAACATATTACATGCTGTCAAATCAATAAAATGAGTATTACTTTTTTTGAATTTCTCCAAAACTTGGACTAATCGAGTATTATTCTCTAGTAATTCCGGATGACGGATAATATATGTAATCATATTTCCCAACTCTGGAATCTTGTTGCTCTTGTCAGTTACCATGAATCTGGTTAAACGTCTTAATTCCTCATCGTTAATTTCTTCATCGCTCAAAGCATAAGATGTTTTGATATATTGCTTTAGTTCATTATATTTTTTATCATTATGAATTACAGCTTCCGCTGCGTCTTCTTTATTAATTTCGCCAATACATTTTTTTGCTCGCAAGAACTCATATACCAACATATCCACATAACATCGCAATGCAATACCAGCCATGTCCACATGTCTTTTGTACGCTAATTCTTTCAGACTATTAAAAAGAGCGTCTAACTTATTCACACCGGTATCGCCCCAATTATAATCAGCAAAAAGACCGGACTTTTTACGAGTACGTTTAGTTTTCACAGACGGTTCCTCTTCTCCAGATCCGCTTGTTTCAGGCGATGTGCTATCTGATACATCTCCAGTTTGAGTTACTTGCGGTGTTTGCGACGGTTCAATATCTAAATCAAATTTGTCTTTATCATAATTTTGGATAGTAGAGAAGTACTCCTTTTTGTCTTCCTCGTTGTTAAATGTACGAGAAGTCAAGTCTTGAGAAAGAATCTGATTGACAATGAATTTGAATCGTCGATTAAATTCGTCATCGGGTAATCGTTTTTGAATTTCGCCATTACTCCCAAAAGTGAGTCCAAGGAAATTTAGTCCTCGCTCATCATCATAAAAACGTTCGAAGTTTGTAATTGGAAAACTTTGTTCCCGTATTTGTTCTAACTCATAGGGTTCAGACTGAAACAACTTAATACTATATTGATGAATAGAATGACGACGAAGAGCCTTTCTTATTTCAGATGCCGGAACACTCAATTTATATGCAACCTGCTCGGCTGACAGATTCTCACTTTGCAATAAATTAGCTAAAAAAGCATCTTGACTAACTTTATCCCATTTCTGTAACGGAATACCAGTGTGTTTGTTATAAATGAGCGTATCGGCATCCCTTCTAGTAGGTGCAATATTGCATCTTAATTTATCGTCGATTGGATCATATTTTGACAACTCCTTCGCTCGTTGTGGAGAAAGAAACTTATATGGGTTTAATAAGATCTTACAAGCTGCAACTCGGCGATTTCCTTCTAATACAACATAAGAATCCCCCTCTTTGCAAACAATAGGTTCTTCGTTTAATAGATACCCATTTATCGCAATAGCTTTCGCTAATTCATATACCGCATGATTCTCAATAAGATATTTTACTATCTCTGTTTGATTCATCTCTTTTGTAGACTGATAGGAAAAGCGAGGATTCTTAACGTCTAACTTCAAATTGTCAATTGACAATAAGCGAGTGCTCCAACTTGAATAATCTATTTTCATACGCAACTATATATGACCCAACTAATTTAATACAAAGATAGCTATATTATTCTAATAGCTATTGAAAAATGGAAAATAAGTAAAATGTAAAGGCGCATTTTATCTATCAGACAATATAACATCTACAATTCTTCGCTTCGCAAGAAATGAAGAGTTCTTATTTTTCTGATGATGGCTCCTTTGCTTATATTGCAAATAGGGCAAGCACTATTCTTACTTTCGCGAGTCTGCTTAAGAATTCGTTTACCTCCATTTTCGCAGTCTTTCCATCGCCTCTACAGTCCTTCCGTTGAGGGACAAAAGATGTTTACGAGGTTTTGACGGACGTACAAGGTCGAGCCTTGTGGTTTTGCGAAAAATCGTCCCTGCGCCCACGAGGTATTTGTCCTCAAAAACCTTGTACGTCCGAACCTATACACCGACAAGCCTCTGAACCGAAACGACCGAAAGAGCATTAAAAAAAGTCGGATAAATGAGCGGCAGATTAGGATAAGAAACTCACACCCTCCACTCTCAAATCCGCATCAAAAAACAAAAATCATAAAACCTGTAACGTTTGTCAAAACAGCCATACGTACCCTTTTCGCCAGTCCTTGCGCTCTCTTTCTGTGGGTGATCTATTTTGCCGTTGGAGTGGTCGAAAGCCTTGTATGCAGCGTATTGCAAACGATATGGTGCATTATTCTGTTCGGCATTTTTCTCGTGTGCGTCATCTGAATTTTGGTTATTAACACTTTAATTACATAGAATTATGAAAGTAACGATTGAAACATTTTTTTATCCTTATTGCGACGAAGCAACAGAGATTTATTTACGTCTATTGAACACGATTCTTTTCGCCGACAACGAGAACAACCGGCGCAAAGACATCGAGAAACTGAAAACACAAGTATTACTCGACGACTATTTCATGTACGGTTTCGGAGTGCATCATCTGTGAGTGCATCAACGTAAGGCCTGCGATCGGACAAAGTATTTCGAGCGCAGACTAATGAAAGCAGAGTTTTAACCCCAAAAGATTACGACAATGAAAAATAAAAAGACTGTAAACGGAGTGTCGGTTTGCCTGACCGCAGAGGAACGCCACAAGTATTTTACCCTCACTCTTTCCCCACGCAGAAAAAAAGCTTTGTCAATACGACTACCGCGACAAGGACGGCGAATTGTTCTCATGCGTCGCCCCGACATTGGAGGAGAGTCGAGCAAAACGGGATATATGGTTGAATAATAGAAACAATAAATAGACGAACGATGAGAAAAGAACACAGCAAATAACCGGACATTGATAGCAACCTTTGCGGAGCTGATCCGCGCATTGAACAACTATTTCGACGACGCGGAAGCGTGGGGCGTGGCCTCGCTCAAAGAGTGGATAGACGGCTACGAACGCACACGCTTTACGCAAACGGGTGAACACACGGCGGTCATTACCTCCGAATACAATATGGCCCATGTAAGGGAGTGGTTAGTGCGCAATATGCTGATTACAAATCATAAGGGTAAAAGCAGTCTCTGCAACCCACAAAGTCTGCCATAATGACAGAACTACCTGTCATTATATGCATTTCTATCATATGTTGCCAGACGGAACAATTTTTGTGTTTGCAAATTTATAACTATAAACTAAATTTAATATTATGAAGATTCGAAAAACAATTTCATTAGATTTTGATGGATTTTATCCAGAAGGAGTTACTTTACCGGATTATTCTGGGTTATACTTTGTGTATAAGGGGACTCCCGCTGAAAAAGGTGAGTGCTACATTAATGAATTGCTATACATTGGGCAAGCGGAAAACATTCGTGATCGTGTTAGCACTAATCATGAACATTATGAAGATTGGAAGCAAAAGCTAAGTAGAGGTGAAAAGCTATATTATTCCGTATGCTCGGTTGAGAAACGGAATTTAGATATGGCAGAAGCTGCATGTATCTATAAAGCACAACCTCCGGTAAACAATCATTGTAAGGAAAGTTATAATTACGACCCTGTTAGAATTATAAGTTCTGGGCCGGTTGAATATTTGCCTTCTAATTTCGATGTTGAATAAGAAAAACGCTCCATCAGGAGCGTTTTTCTTATTTTATTCTTTCTCTTCGTTCTCGTTATTGAAATCGAAGGTCAGTTGTACGACCTGCTCGAAATTGTCCTCGACGTAGATGTCGATGGTTTGCTGGTCGGTCGAGGCGGAGGTATAGTAAAGACGGAACACTTCGCGTTCGAGCGGATAGCGGTCATTGGGCAGTAACACCGTACCATCGTCCATGCGGAGCGTCCCTTTGCCGTCTGGCTGAAAGTAGCGGATCGTGTACCGCGCCCCGTCATAGCGCCCCTCGCGTTTAAGCTCGCAGCGAATTTCGGCGGTCTCGCCCTTTACGATTTTCGTCTGTACGGGCATCGTTTCTACCGTGAACGGATATGCCAGTTGAATATCCAGCCCGTCGTCGCAGGAGGAAAGCAGGCAGGCCGCTATCCCGATGAAAAAAGAAATACCCAATCTTATCATACTGATACGTTTACTCATAATCTGAATTTTAATGTTTTGTTGTTCGTTACTTTTTCACTCAATTTTGTTTGCAGATGTTCGTTCAGGTCTTTGCTGTTGGCATAAGCCCTCGAACAATCTATGGTTCTATCCGCATATCGGTTACGCAGAGATTCAAATGTCTTCCGTCCGGCATCGTCATTGTCCAGATAGCAGTTGATGGCCTTGTAGCCGTCCAGATAGCGGAACGACTTGTCCAGATTGCCGACTGAATTAAGCACCAGCGCATCGTTTCCTCCTGTCAGTCCGAGCGTATTGGCTGAAAGAAAATCGAAGAACCCCTCGAACACGTCGCAAGTATCCGTCGGCGTCCCCTGCCGCGACACGAGGGAAATATCCTTCGGCGGAATGCACCCCTTGAACAGCCTGCTGCGCAGTTCCCAGCCTCCTGACACGTTCTGAAACCCGATGGCGAAATAGGGCTTTCCGTGTACGCGGTAGCTGACCTGCCGACAATGGCGAGTGGCTACTTCTGAGGGGATTCCCCGCTCCGAGAGATAGCCTTTCAGCACGCTGTAATCCAGTGTTCTTTGCTCGACCGCCTGAAATGCGGGTTCGGAAACCCGCTCCTTTGCAGGTCGGGGAGCAGGTCGCGGCACAAAATTCCCACCCACCGCATCAGAGATATATTTCGCCTGCGTGAGAAAATCCGAGCTGCCTGCAAGTTCTCCGGCAAGGGTGAAGATGTCGCCGCCGCGTCCCAGCCCGAAATCGAACCACACGTTCCTGTCCGTATTGACTTTGAACGAAGGAGTCCTTTCCTCGCGGTAGGGAGCGTTGTACCACAAATCGTTTCGTTTCTGCATAATCGGATTGTACCCCAGCCGTTGCAGAAAGATTTCCAAAGGCAACTGCCGTATCTCATCTATTGTCATACGGTCAGTTAATGATGAATTTAAGGCCGATTCCATATTGCGTGTGGAAATGCCCCGTAGAGCCACCCCACAAGCATCGTTCACGAAAGTTCATCAAGAGGGCAATTCGGTCGGCAAGATAGGCTTCCACTTCGAGCGACACCGCCCCGCCATAGATGAAGGCATCCTTGCCCGTAAGACGCGAACCGTCGAACAGCACCTTGTCGCCCCAATTTACCGTTTCATATCCGGCAAGTGCAGAACCGCCAATATAGACAAAGAAGATCTTTCTCGCATCGGAGAGGAAGTTGTAATAAAACCCGCCCTCCGCCGTGAATTGCGCCGTCGGTATGCGATTCTCCTTATAGGGGCTGTATCGTTGCAGGTATTCGCCGCCAAACACCCACTTGTTGCCACCTTTGGTATAGGTCGAGAGCGCAGCTCCGAAATAATACCCGGTTTCAGCACGGCTCGCGTGCGAGTAGAATCCATCGGTCATGCCCGCCTTCAGCTCAATGCCCTGCATCTTGGGAAGGCATCGTTGCGCGTCAGCCCGCCCCACACAGAGGACGAGCGACGCTACAAGAATGATTAAAACCCGCTTCATGGCTATTTCACTTTGAGTTCGTCGATGACATTCGCACGCACGAGGTCTTCATTCTCGACGACGAACGACTGATGGCAGCCTCCATTCTTCTCGTTCCGTCCCACGATGAGGCATTTGCCATCGAGGATAGTGAATCACTCTATTCAGAATACTGTTTTTCCACAAAACAAATTATACAAAGAGATATATAACACCTTGCTCATCTCATCAGAATGAGAAAAGAATAAGCGGCTAAATTTATCCTCCTCTACCGACCTGTCGAAACAACCTCCCATATCACCCCGGAATTGGATAAATATTCAATCCTAGATATAGAGATTTACAGAATTACAGATTTCTGGAGATCTCTAAATAAATAAACTATCGGCATAGTTACCTCGATCGTTGCTCTTTCAGCCGCAGTAAATGCCGGAGGGGATCGAATCCGAATGCCGCGCCACTTGTTTCTCCTGTCCGAATGGGCGCCGACAAGACTGCCAACCGGTAATCTTGTTCCATGTCATGCTGTTTTGTCCGATCCGAAGTCGCAGACTCTGACCGATATTCTGATATGCACCCCTTTTTCATAGACTTAACCCATTCCATAATTCGCCGATACCGACAGACAAATATAAACAAAACGAGATTACACAACATCAAAAACAAGAATCACCCCATCGCCTTCCATCTCCAAAATCTCAATATATTATGATTTGCATACATATCTTACCAGAATCCATAACAAAAAGCGCCATATTCACAATATAATGTGAATATAAATTGTTTTTACCAATATAAAACATTATTTTTGCATAAAATCACAATATAATACGAATATGAACGTATTGGGCAAACAAATCAAGGAGCGCCGGCACCTGTTGAAGATCAAGCAACAGGAGTTGGCCGATCTGGCCGGAGTAAGCATCAATACGGTCGTTGCCGTGGAACGGGGGGCGGGCAATCCGCGGATGACCTCCCTACTCGCAATATGCAACGTGCTCGGGTTGCAACTGGTTGCTCAATTAAAGGATTTGAACCATGAGACGGTGTGAAGTTTACCTGCACGGAATAAAAGCCGGAGTTTTGACTGAAGAGGACAATCGCACGTTTTGTTTCGCCTACGACAAGGCGTATCTGCTCAACGAAAAGAGCGGACCCGTCAGTCTGACGCTTCCGCTCCAGGCCGAGCCCTACCGTTCGAACGTACTCTTCCCCGTATTTGCAAACATGCTCTCCGAAGGAGAGAATCGGCAGATCCAGTCCCAACTGCTCCACATAGATGCCGAGGACGATTTCGGCATCCTGCTGGCCACCTGCCAGTTCGACACCGTAGGTGCCATTACCGTAAAACCGATTGAGCCATGACAAAACTGAACGTCTGCCCGTCAACCCTGCAAAAGGGATACGACACCTACTCGCCAGCGGCACGGAAGGCGCTGTTCGACGGTCGGGAGGTATCACATATCTTTGCGGGGCCCAGCCCGGATGCGGATTCGCCGGAAGCCCTTGACGCCATCAGAAACGTGGGACGCATATCGCTCTCGGGGGCACAGCCCAAATTCTCGGTTGTCATAGACGTGTTTGATACGCTGCGGTATACCCGTGAACGGGAGCAGGGACTGTTCATTCTGAAACCCCGGCCCACCAGCTATCACATCATCAATCGGGAGTATTGCGCGGCCAATGAGCATGTAACGATGCAGATTGCTTCTCAAGTATACGGCATCGAGACGGCAGCCAATGGCCTGTGTTTTTTCGACAACGAAGAACCGGCATATATTACGCGCCGGTTCGATGTACATAACCGGGGAAAATACAAGCAGGAGGATTTCGCGGCCCTGTTGGGATATACCAAAGACAACGCAGGAGCCAACTACAAATACGACAAGGCCAGTTACGAAGAGTGCGCCGGGATCATTCACCGCTACGTCAAAGCAGCCCTGGTCGATATCCAGCGTTTTTTCCGACTCATCCTGTTCAATTTCGTTACGTCGAACGATGATGCCCACTTGAAAAATTTTTCCCTGATTGAATACAACGGGGAGTATCGGCTCTCCCCGGCCTATGACCTCGTCAATACAGCGCTGCAACTGCGGGAGCCCCGGATATTTGCCCTCGACAAGGGGTTATTCAGAGAAGGTATGGCCTTCTCGGACACCCGTACCATCCGGCGCGCCGACTTTGAGGAGTTCGGACGACGCATTGGACTTCCGGAAAAAGTGGTTAGGAAAGAAATCGAACTGTTCCTGTCCGACCAGCCTTTAACCTATGAATTGCTGGAACGTTCGTTCCTTTCGAAGGAGCTGAAAAAGCAATACTGGCAAACGTTCGACTACCGCCGTCGAATGCTCGGTTTTTAAGTCGTGCCAACCCAATAACGGGAACGATAGGCCGCAGCGAAAGAGCAAAATCCAGCTTGCTTCCGCAAAATTTTCCGCATTTGGAGGATTCCGGAATTTTTACTACTTTTGCATTGTCTGACAGGAAGATACAGGCGCGATGCAACGCAGCGCAGAAAATCGGTGGGCAAGGCGGCAACCAGGCCTTGAAAGTTCGTTTAATATTCTGATATACAGATAGGTTTCTATTGTATCGGAGTACCTTTATCCGCACAAGAATCACGGCAGCGGGCGAATCCAAGGATTCGCCCGCTGTGTCACAAACCGACCTCCACACCGCGATCCCCGCCTCTCCCGCAGACACGGCAGATTCTTCGAATCGTCGGCAAACCGGCCAACCACACCAACATATAAACACCCATGTCGCGCCGACCAGAGCGCCCTGGGGCCGTGTCGAAAACAGACAAAACAAAGGGCGGATCCCGCAAGTTGATCCGCCCTTTGTTTTCCAGGAAGTCGTCTACTCGACGGCCTTGCACTGCTCCGATCCGGAGATTCCGGTCATCGAAGCCGGGAAGGACGACATCTGCTGCTGCATTGCAGCCGCCGCAGACAAGGAGAGTTCGTTGCCATCGGCATCCACGAGCTGCACCATGGTATAAGGTCCGACGAAGTAGTCCAGTGAGGTGTAACCATCCGCAATCGGCAGGTAGTAATACGAGGAAGAGCCGGTTCTGCGTTCATAGAGCTCCAGACAGGTGATGGTGAAGTTCACCCCGGTGGTCAGCGAGCCGTTACGCCCGACCATGGTAGCCTTGCCCGTTTCATCCTCACTGTATGTCGCCACCAGGTTGGAGGCGTTGGTCGAATTGACAATTCCGTAATCGCTGCCGGTATCCCGATTGACATATCGGTTGGCCAGATAAAGCGTTCCGGTAGAGGTCGTATACAGATCGGCCTGGTTTCCGGTCACACACAGGTTGCCGCTGGAATAGGTGGCAGCAATATCCACCAGGTTGGCATATACCGTATACCCCCATCCGTTGATCTTGAAACTCGAGTTGATGACATCGGGTTTGATTGTGATGTAGAACGTATAGGAGGTTCCGCTCGTTTCGGAGGAAGCACTCGTAACGGCCCATTTGCCCAGCCAGCGCTTGTAGAGATCGTTGGTCTCGGCGGGCAGCAGCGAAGCATCGACCGAGAAGGGAACCGCCGTCACCGACGTCGTGGAAAGAATCACACCCTCGGAAACGGCACAACCGAAGACAATCGCCACGTATTCGTCGTAGAAACTCGGGTAATTGAGCGTGTAGGAGCCATCTCCCTGATAGAGCATCTTTTCTGCAAACTCGTTCACATCGTCGGCCGAGCCGATCTGGCTGTTGAGCGTATTGACGATTTCCTGAAGCAGTTTCTTCTCGCGGTAGGACTCGTACTCGGAGCGCAGCATGGTCCCGATGTAATAGTATTCGGCGTCGTTCGACGGCTTGACCTCAACGGTCGCGCTCTTATAGGTCTTCGACTCCTCGGGAATCGTCACATCAAACGTAATGTCGGAACGGATCGGTTCCGGGGTCATGATCTTGAAATCGGCTCCGTTCGCCTCGACGAAGTAGTATTCATCCACAAAATTGAAATCCTGCGCCGTGACACCGTCGATCGTAATCGGTTCGTAAAAACTGATTCCCGTCTTGGTGTAGATGAACGGGGCATACACCGTAGTCTGGGCATCGACCTGGATCGTCAGCCGGCGGTTCGTGCGTTCCACGGCATATGTTTTGCCGTTCACCACACAGGAGTAGGAGCTGAACTCCATATCCTCGGCACAATTCTGATAGGTCTCCATTTCGGTTGCCCAATCGACATCCGAATCCATGGCGGTCAGGATGTACGAATTGCCCGTGATAATACCGCGCAGACGGATTCGCTCCGACGAGGTCTCCATCACCATGAACTTGTAGTCTCCCTCCATGCCCTTGTAGGTGGATCCCAGACCGTCGGGATTGCGCGGATGCACGAAATAGTTGATCACCGAATTCTTCGTATCGAAGTTGAGCGTCACCCCCAAATCCTCGCCGAGCGAATAAAGGCTCGTCTCGGCTGTCGAGGGATCGCTTTCGGTCTCGGAGGCAATGGTCACCTGTCCGTCGGAGAATTTGAAGAACACGTTATAACCTCCGAATTCCTGCGTAGACGAAGGGAAATAACGGACATGCCATCCGTTCGAGGCGCTCTCGAGAGCCTCTTTCGCCTCAATCTTGGCCGCCTCGATTCGTTCCGAAGCCGACTTGTCGAACAAGTCCTCCTCATCGAACAGGCACGAGGTACACAGCAGGGGAAGCGACAGAAATGATATGATCGTTGTCCTTTTCATATGCGTTGTCGTTTGTTCTGAAACTATTCAATTAATCGGATTAGTCGAGCGATTCGAAATCGAGGTAGGGAGCCTCGGCGGCACGACGCAATACGATATCGCGCAACTCATTGAGATCGATCGACCAACTGTCTTTCATGTAGTTGTACACGATCTCGAATTTGGCCTCGATCTTCTCACGGCCGCTGCTTCCGGCCGTCGTCAGCATCTCCTCCCACTCATCGGCCGAACGATTGACATAGAGGGAGATCAGCTCAACGAAATCCTCGCTGTCGGATTTCGAGGCGTAGGGCGAGATGAATCCGGCCTGGAGCGCCATCTCGTCGGTCGTATAGATTTCGAAACACTGGTCCTGCACATAGTCCGGGCCGGAGATCTCTGAGAAATCGGTCGAATAGGGCTTCGTCTGATTGAGGATGTGGCCAAACTCATGGTGGAGCGTCTTGAAATAGGAGGTCTTCGCATTGACGGCCGTGGGCACCAGCCCATCGACATTGTACAGTGTGATTTTGGCCCCCGCCTCAGCCGTTCCGAGCACCAGCGAACCGTTGGTCTTGTAGGCATACGAACCGACCAGAAAGAGGATCTTCGGGAAATAGGACTTGATGAACTCCGTATCGCCCGTAATCTCGTTGTAGGCCTCCAGACACATGTGGAGCACCAGTTTGGCCATGGCAATGGACTGCTCGTAACTGGCAGGCGTGAGGTAATAGTCCATGTTCGATTCGATATCCTCGAACCGATACTTGAACAGGATGTTGTATGGCTCCACGTAATTGCGCGTGAGCCAACGGTCAAAATCGTTCTCTTCGGTAGTTGTCTCCCGGACCACACTGGTGGCACTCAACTCATCGTCGTCCGAGCAGGCGGAGAAGAAGAGCGACACGACGGGGAGCAACAGGATGATCAGATACCTTTTCATATGTATTCGTTTTTAATTTCTCGGATTGGGTGTCAGTCCGGCCGCAACGACGTCGGACGGAAGCTGCAGGGCTCGGCGAAGATCGGGGGTACCGCTCTCGTCGCTGATCTGATCGGTAATCTGGAGCACGGTTTCATCGTCCTCGTCAAGTGTATACCGATAGACCGTTATGCCGAAGCGGCGCGTATCGAACCAACGCATGCCCTCGTGCAGGAACTGGTAGCGGCGCATGAACAACACGGCCTGGAGCATGCTTTCCTGCGTACTGCCCGGCTCCAACGTATTGTACGGAGACGCGAACAGTTTCTTTTTCGGGTTGAGCGTCTGGGGGCTCGTCTCCGAGGTCTTGCCCACATAGAGTTTCGAATAATCCGAATAGGTCTCCGTCGCCCACTCGACGATCGAGGCTTCGGTCATGGGCGTAAAGCCCGACGAGAAGAGGTTGGAGGCATACATGTTCATGTCGGCCAGCGCACTGTCGAGAGCCGAAGGATCCTCCTGCATCTTCATGACATAGGCCTCGGCACGGTTCAGGAGCGCCTCTTCCATGCAGAACAGGACCGATACGGCCTTTGAATAGCCGGTTCCGGCAACCGGATCCGTATACTGGAACGTATACCAGATACGCGGCAGAATATATTTTCCGGACGACGCGAGCACCGCATGGCCGGCCTTGAAAGTAACGTTGCTGCCCCATGGACCGCCATACTTGGGCTGGACGGTCTCATAGGTCCCCTGCAGTTTGCCGTGGGCATAACGGCCGGCCGTCGTATACCAGCCGAACACCGTTCCGGCGCTCGAAGTAGCCGCCTGGATGAGGAAATTGGCCGAACTCGACGACTGCACGTATGCCTGATGGCGGCTCGTGCCGTTCGGAATCGCCGCAATGGCATCGTAGTCCCGCAACAGCGAAGTCGGATTCGAGGTCAGTGCCAACGTGGCATACTTGATCGCATTGTCCCAGTCCTGAATAAAGAGGTAATAACGTGAAGCGAAGCAACATGCAGCCTTGTAGTTGAAGTGGTACTTCGGCACGGCATAGGTGGTGTCATCGATCAGGGGAATACCCTCCTCGATGTCCTTTCCGATCTTTTCGTAGACCTCGCGGAGCGTACCTCGGTCATACTGGGGATTGAGGTCGGTTTCTGCGTGATCCATATAGGGGATGCCCAGATAGTTGTCGGCCGTGGTGGGATTGTAGGGCATGCAGAAGAGGTTGGCCAGCACGAAATGCGAATAGGCCCGGCACAGCAGGGCTTCGCCCTTGCTTGCCTTCAGGCTCGCCGTCGTGGCCCCGCCCATCTCCTCGATGGCCGAAAGTGCCTGATTGGCATTGGCAATACAGCTGTAATTCGCACTCCAGATGTTTCGCGGCGAGTCGTTACCGGTGGTCACCTCTTCGGCCCACTCGTAGACATCCTGATAAAACTGGCTGTAGTTCTTGGTGATACCCCGATCGCAAACATTATCCGACGACAGTTCGGCTACGATCTGATAGCTGCCCGATCCGCTCACATAGGCCGAAACCAGGATGCTGGCGATCTTCTCTTCCGAATCCAACGTCGTGCGCAGGTCTGGATTCTTGTCGAGGAAATCGCCGCAGGACACAAAAGCCACGGCGAGGGCCAGACTGCTCAGATAACAGATGATATTTCGTTTCATATCCTTTCAATTTTAATTACAAACCGATTCGGACCGTCAATGTGAACTGACGGGGAACAGGAGCTGCAACACCGCCGGTGTTGTAGAACTCCGGATCCTGGCCGTTGAGCTTCTTGTCCGCATAGATCAGGAACAGGTTCGTTGCCTGCAGCTTGAGAGACAGCGACGAAAATCTCAGTTTCGAGATAAGCCGCTTCGGGAAGTCATACGACAGCGATATCTCCTTCATGCGGATGAAATCGCCCTTGGCAATGCGCGCCGTCGAATAGTTGTATGCGCTGTAGCCATACTTGAGCGAGGAGTTCTGCTGCAGCTGCCGCTTCGATGCGATTGCCGGGATGTTCGTTACGGCCTCATCGCCGGCCACCATCCAGCGGTTCTTGAACTCGCGGGGCATGGCGTCGAGATCCGAGTAGGACCCGTCGAATACGGGATTGAGCCGGACCACATTGCCGAACGAATAGGTCATGAAGACATTCAGACGCCATCCCTTGTACTGGAACGTGTTGCCGAAGCTGCCGAGATCCGTCGGATCGACCGGTCCCGAATAGACCAGATTCGTCCGCAGGTTCTGCTCGTTGCTGTCCTGGAAGTTGAACGTATCGGAGCTGACCACACCCTCGGTATTGACCACCAGCGGCAGACCGGTCTCGCTCAGGCCCACATACTGGAACGAGAAGAGCGAACGGGCCGGGTAACCCTCCATCGTGAAGCCGGTACCCGAAACCAGCGTCATGGCCCGGGTCGATGTCTCCAGTTTGGTCACCTCGTTGTGGATGTGCGAATAGATGAAGTTGGTCGTCCAGCTGAAGTTCTTTGTCTGGATGTTCTTGGTCGAGAGGCTGATCTCGACACCGTTCGATTTCATCTCGGCCACGTTGCCGTACTTGGAGACCTCACCGCCGATACCCTGCGTCGTCACGATGCCGATCAGGTCGAAATTGTTTCGTTTGTACCAGTCGAACTCCAGGTTGATCCGGTTGTTCACGAATCCTGCATCAAGGCCGAGGTTCAACTCGTGCTTCTTCTCGTAGGTCAGCTGCGCATTCTCAAGGCTGGTTACCTCGAGCGCGGGTTCGCCATCGCCGCTGGTCGGACGCCACGGAGTCACCGACTCGATGACGGCCAGCGAATTGGTGACATACGAAGGACCTCGGTCGGCCGTAAGCGAGTAGGAAGCCTTGAGCGAAAGGTGGGAGACGGCCGGGCGGATCTTGTCGAAGAACATCTCCTCATGGGCATTCCACGCACCGGAGATGTTCCACGTCGGGAGCCAGCGTGCCCGGCGGCTCCGACCCATCTTGTTGGTACCCTCGTAGCGATAGGTTCCGTTGATCGTATAACGCCCCTTATAGGAGTAGGTTCCGTTGAAGAAGAAAGCCACCTCGCGATAGAACGAATTGCCGATCGTATAGTAGTTGCTGAGGTTCTCGGTTCCCTGCTTGAAGGCCAGATAATCGTAGTACGGCTCCATGCCGTAGCTGTACTGGAGGCCCCAGCCGCGGAACCAGGTGTTGTGGCGGTCGATCTTGTTCAGCGACATACCGCCGTAGAGGTTCACGATGTGTTTCCCGGCAAAGGTCTTGTTATAGGTGGCCGAAGCACGGAAATCATACGACATCATCTCGTTGTCCGTCCGCTCGAAAATACCTCCGCGCGGCAGTACGGTCACCGGCACGGCATAGGGATCGTCCGGATCCGTGTACAGATACGGGTTGCTGTCCCGAACGGTCGTCGGCTCGACGGTCCGATAGGCGATCGCCTGGTTCGAGGACTCCGTGATGTTGTGCTCCTGAACGGAGGCCTGATACTTCACGGCACCCAGGACGGCCAGATCCAGACCTGCTACGGGCGACCATTTCAGTTCACCCTGGAATTTGGTCTCGACCACCGACAGGTCGATGTAGTTGTTGTCCAGCTCGTACAGGATGTTGAACGGGGCGTAATTACGCGTATAGAACTCTTTGGAGTCGAGCGTGCGCGACGTATTGAGCGCATAGGAGTAGGGGTTGATGTCGAACTCGCGCTTGACCTCGCCCGTCACGTAGTTGGTCGCCGACGACAGGGTTCCGGGAGCCTTCTGCTTGCGGTAGGACCCGTTCGATATCAGGTTCAGCGACAGGTTTTTGAAGATATTGAACGTCGCGTTGATATTCGCCGTATAACGCTCCACCTTGCTGGTTTTCGTCCATCCGGGATCCATCATGGCACTCAGCGAGGCATAGTACGAGGATTTTTCCGTACCCGAAGTGAGGCTGACCGAATGAGTGTGCATGATGTTGTTGTTGAACAGCGCCTTGAACCAGTCGGTGTTCCGATACTCGGCGGCCCGCAGGTAGCCGGCGCGGCTGGCATCGTCGTTACCCAGCTCTCCGGCGGAGATCAGCTGATACATCCGTCCGAACACACCGCTCTCCGAGGCGGTAATCGTCTCGGCCAGGTTGAGCCAACCCTTCTTCTGCATGTCCATGTAGACCGACATCTGGTCCTGCGAGTTCATGATGTTGAAATCCCGATAGGAAGGGATCATGCGGTAGGTGAATTCTCCCGTATAGTTGATGGAGCTCACACCGGCACGGCCCCTTTTGGTCGTGATGACAATCACACCGGCCATGGCGCGTGCTCCGTATATCGAGGTTGCGGAACCATCCTTGAGGATGTTGAAACTTTCGATGTCTTCCGCATTGAGCCCGGCAATTGCCGAAGCGATCAGCGTCGTGGCATCACCCGAAGAGAGGTCATCGGCATCGATATCGACGATATCCTCCATGATGACACCGTCCACGACCCACAACGGCTTGGAACTTCCGTAGATCGACGTGGCTCCGCGGACACGGATCTTGGGGGCGGTACCGAACGTACCGGAAACGTTTTGCACCGACACACCGGCCGAACGACCCTCCAGACCGCGGCTGATGTCGGCCATACCGGCCAGTTTCACGTCGTCGGCCACCAACTGGTCTGCGGCACCCGTAAACAGACGCTTGTCCATCTGGGTCATACCCGTTACCACGACCGCCTCGACACTCTGAGCATCGGGTTCGAGCTGCACGCGAATATTGGCTGCAACATCGACATCCTGGGTCTTATAGCCCACATAAGAGATCTGGAGTTTTCCCATCTGGGGCACTCCCGCAAGTTCAAACTCTCCTTTGACATTGGTAGAGGTACCAATTGTCGGGCGATCCTTGACAACTACGGTAGCACCGACGATCGGTGTCCCGGTCTCATCGATGACCAAACCCTTGACCGTCTGTGATTGGGCCGAGGCTGTCACCAAACAAAAAACCGCCAGTAACGATAAAAGCAGATTCTTTACCATAGGCAGGAATTTAAAGAATTAAAAAAATAAGGGAACAAGGGAGATAGGTTCAAGGCCCCCTTTTCAGGAGGTGGAGGATTCCCAAAGTGAAATAGAATGTATCCCGGTCGGAATCTATTCCGTCCATACTACTCTTCCCGCTGAATCTTTGCGGAAACCTTCATGCAACCTTTTTCAGCACAAAAGAGAAGAGGAGAATATCAATGTCAGCAACTCCGTACTGACACGGACTCTGTCTCCGGACTCAAAGGAAGAATCGGAGGTAACGGGAACAAAAAGCGGGGACACATACCCGACTGCGAAAAGCAAGGCATCTGTCCTCGAATAAGATTTCGAAGATGATATAAGAGATATAAACGATGGAGAGAACACTCAAAAAGGCCTGAACCTATTAGTTATGATTGGTTTCTCTGTTGATATAAACGACAACAAATATAGAAGAACTGAAAATGGAAAAGTTTGAAGTAAACATATTGGGTTGTGGAGCTGCCATACCAATTGGCAGACACATGACAACTTCACAACTTGTCAATGTGCATGATAAGTTGTTTATGGTGGATTGTGGTGAAGGAACACAGGTGGGAATCAAGGAAAAAGGCTGGAGTTTTAAGCCCATCGACGTGATCTGTTTTACCCATTATCATGCAGACCATATCAGCGGTCTTCCCGGGCTTCTTCTGACTATGGGAAATGCAGAGCGTACAGA
>ERZ1026929.295-NODE-295-length-28208-cov-17.886655_pt1 | contig 28208 bp, 20 predicted proteins | sample MGYA00519463_ERZ1026929 | MGnify/ENA primary metagenome ERZ1026929 (study PRJEB26926, sample SAMN06164829) | human gut metagenome | biome: ENVO:00009003; feature: ENVO:2100002; material: ENVO:00002003 | host: Homo sapiens | place: USA | collected 2012 ... | reverse complement strand
AGATGTCTTAGGGTCTCGTGGGCTCGGAGATGTGTATAAGAGACAGTGATAATATAGGTAATCGAATAAAAAAAGTTCGTAAAATTCTAGCTTTACAACAGACGGAATTTGCTAAAGAAATCGGAATATCTCAATCAACAATATCAAGTTACGAAAAAAATTTAAGGAATCCACCTGTATCAGTATTAAAAACAATTGCTGACACATATAACATTAATCTCGACTACCTGCTAAACGATAAAGAACCTATACTATTAAGCGAAAAAGTTGAATCCCTTAAACTTCAATCAGATAAGGCTATTTTTTTTGACGAGTTCTGCAAAATCTATAATCTTGATGAATGTTCAAAAAAAAACATACAAGAATATCTACTGTTATCCAAAAATGAGCGTCAAACAGTGAATAAATTTATCAAAATCATTAAAAAAATCAAATAATCAGTATCACCTTTTGCCAGACTAATACCTTGTGCCAAATTGGCAGAAGGTAAAGTGTTTGACAGAACCTGCAGGGACACTCATATAAGTACCCCGCTACAAATCCCACTACAAATAAATTTAATCAATTAAGTGCATCATAAATAAATCAACTGGTATTCAATAAATCCGCCAATTGATAAGAACTATAGGAGGTATAATAATATGCTTCTATTATAGCAGGAGCAATAAGGACTACGTCCTCTCTTAATACAGGAGCGGAATTTTCTGGACTCCCTGAATTAAAGCTCGTTTCATCAGTATCTTGATTAATAATAGTGTTGTCCTGTACAGCTTCACATAACTGTTCATATGTATATTGTTCCATAACTTTCTTGTCAGAATAAAAAGTTGATTTAGATATATTGAGTTCAGCACATATCTCTCTTTGCGTTTTTCTTTGTTCTAAAAGCTCATATATTGCCTTTAAACGTAGTTTTATTTTATACTCCTTAGTACTCTCACCTTTTGCTTCAAGCTTCTTTAAATATGCTTTTCTATCTCTTGCAGCCTTACGTGCAGACTTCTCGCAGGATGTTATAATGCTTCTCATTTCTTTCATTTCATCAGGTTCGATATTCAAAAAGTCAACAAGTTTATCATTAGAAATTTGAAAGCATCTATTATTATCATAGTACTTTTCGGCACTTGCAGTAGCCTTAATTACTTCTTTTTCATCTAATGCATATTTAAGTCTACTATTAAGAGCAAGAGTCATATTAAGGCTTTCAGCCTTATCGTTGCTAATACATAATGCATAATATCTATAAAGAAACAATATATTTTCTCGCATCCCACTTTCTTTGTCTCTGTATTTAAGCAACAAATGCTCAAGGTCACTTATTCTGGCATTATAAAGAGAGTAAGGTGTATTCATAAATACAATCTTACTGCTTGCCTTATATTTTCTCTTAGGTTCCTTTTTTTTAGTGTATTGGAAAGATACAATATCATTCTGCATATATTCCTGCATGATTTCATAAAGAGTATATGTATAATTAGTGTTATATGAATCCATTATAAACACTTCTGTCCTTGATTTAGAGTTGATACTGCCCGGTACACGTAAAACTCTTGCTGTATCTGTAACAACCGCTCTATCTGCTCCAAATTCGATTAACTGACTATTTAAAAATGCTTGCACTTTCTCCCATCTTGGCTGTGCATTTATATGCTCGTCAATCCTCCATAGTAAATACATTCCACGACCAGAATTAACCACGTATGAAGGTGATGGAATTTTAATATCAAAATATTCACTTTCTAATTGCATAAGTATTTGAGTTTGGGTAAAATCTTTCCATTCAGACTTATAAATATCCAGATCCACGTAAAGAAACTTTAAACGAGCAACGTGCTGCTTGTCCCTGCGAATAGATTTATTAATAAATTTCATTGGATTTAATGCAAAATACAGATTATTTTCCTGACATGATGATTTTGCAAGCTCAGATGCATTATAATGATATGTCTGTACTCTGTAACCATGTTCAGGTGATTTAATGCTCATTCTGGCTATTTTATCATTTTCATTGTAATTTTCTTTGATAAATGCATTAAAATCCATGAATATTTCTCCTTTCTTCTGTAATAAAATAAAAAATGTGTGAAATTCAAATAAATTCACACACATTTTCTCGTTTTGCTATTGACTTATTAAATTCAATATTATAAAATAACATTGAAATTAATATTTAAATACGTATATTTAATAAATTAGCGTATTGCTATACGTGAGTTTATTAATCAGTATTTATGTGTAACATTATAATACTGCCAATGTTATAATGTTGTTGGACCATTTTTTTAGCGGAAAATGTGTTCTTGCGTAAGACTAGAAGCGATGCTGGAAACATCGCTTCATTTATTTTACAAAAAAATAAAATAAATGAATCTAGTCAATTTATATATAATACATGAAAATTGTAATATATTTTATTTTTTATGTCAATAATTAAATATATTTATATCCCAGTTATATTTTTTCTTAATTGTAATATATCAATGCTGATTTTTTAAACCATTATTCACTCTATCATTTTTTGATTTACTCAAATGAGCATTCTGCGTACTGTCATTTTCAAATATAAACATATTAATCAGTTCTCCTTCTAATAATCAAATCATGTTATCAATAAATACCTTTGTAAATTTATCATTTACCTTTTTATTGCACGAAAGGTACAAAAGGTAATCAAATCCTTCTTTAAGGCTTCTATGGGGATGATATATTCTCCTGGATGTATAAGCTTCAAAGACATCACATATAGTAACAATCTGTGAAAATTCATTCAGATCTTTCATGCCTAACCCATACGGATATCCCGTACCATCACAATATTCATGGTGTTGCAGGACGATATCACGAATATTAGGTGTAATATCAAAGTTATGCTCTTTTAAATACTCAATACCATATAAAGGATGCAGCTTTATTTCTTTTTTCTGTTCCAAGTTGTACAGTCCCTTATAATTGAGTAATGCATATGATACTTTTAATTTGCCTATATCATGCACTAAAGCTCCTTTAACCAGATCCGTTAATAAAAGCCGGTCAACGGAAAGTGTATTTGCCATATATACTGCATACATTGCAACTCGAAGCGAATGATAATAAGTTTCTTCCGAGTAGTTTTTCAGTCCAAGCATAGCAGTAATTATTGATTTATCATCAGATATTGTCTCATTAAAAAAATTACATATTAGCTTATCAGTGTCCGGTGAAGGCATCACTTTCAAATTACCGACTTTTTGGAAACACAAAAATAATCACCCCTTTTTTAACATAATCCTTATCTATCTCTTATCTTTAATAGAATTTTCTTTCCGAATCCGCTTCTTTATATAATCAACAATCTCACCCTCAGACGATGATTTTACAAGCTCAGTTTCAGATTTTATTGTATCTTTGCAATCGTAACCATTATGTAGGTTATTTTTGCCAATAGTTCTCATACATTCGAGCATTTATAACACTACCTTTCATATATCCTGTTACTTCTTGTTCTCAACAATTATTCCATTACTATACTCAATATCTGATTTTATCAGGTTTGAATCTGCATTTAAAAATCCAATATCAGTGATAATAACCTTCAGCAGATATTGTTTCTGCTTAGGTGATAAATTACTGGTCATTTCTTCAATCACATCTCCAAAAGTCTTTGAATGAGCATATTCATCAAATGGAATAAGCTGTGCCGGAGATACGTTAAGACTCCACATCAGTCTAAGCAGGCTCCTAAGTCCTACAGTATTGATTGAACTTTCAATGCGATAAATAATAGTTGCAGCCACACCGCTTAACTGGGACAATTCTGATACAGAGTATCCCTTTTTAATACGTTCTTCCTTAAGTCTCCTACCAATTTCCATCAGCAAATCTTCAAGCCTCTCATCACTTGTACATATGCTGTCAATCATTCTGTCATCTGTTAATTTGCTTTTCTTACCCAATCTCAAATTCACTCCTTTTACCACATAGTAACTTTTAATATTTGTTTGTAATATTTACTATTACAAACAAATATTATCATTTTTTTGACATAATGTAAACACAAATAGCGATTTTTATAACTTTTTTGTATTTTTTGTCTTACCGCAGTCGATAGAATCATCTTCTACAGATAGATTTTCACTCTTTTTTGCTTCTTTTTGTCTCTCTAGTAATGTAAGGTCAATCTCCCTTTTCCTCTCTAAAAGAGCATTTAGCTTATCTTCATACTGAAAAGGCTCCGCAAACTGCTTCATATTAACTTCAAGATTTTTCTTTTCGGCATTCACTTTTTCCGTATATGTTTCTACATGGTCCTCAAAAGAAGCCAAGGCATTTTTAATACGAGTGATATTACCCTCCGCAGTACTGCTTAATTCCTTCTTATATTCATTTGCGCCTTTGATAATAATATCTGCGCCATGATCAGACATAAATTTTCTCTCAATGAAAATTTTAAATCCACATAAATCACCAATTTCCTGACGATCACCTGATTTAACAGATTTACTACAATCAATAAGATATTGTCCTGCATCCTCTTTTTTAGTGTACGTCATATTATTTACATTCCACTCAAATATATCTTCATCACCAGTTTTCGGTGCAAAAATACGTTTATAATCAGAGTTATCACGACAGATTATATCCTTTTGCAGATTATCAAGTATCTGTTCACCTCTTTTAATTTTCTGCGGTATTCTAGTCTGAATATCTGACTGCAATCTGTAGTGATTATCGTCATAAGATCTCTTGAGCATGGTGTATTTACGCACATCATTATCTACTTGATTTTTCTCTTTAATAAGTTCATCACCAGATGCAGCCGCCATTACTTCACTATAAGACAATTCATTCTTATCAATATCCTCAAATTCACGATCAACAACCTGTCCATTCATTATCTGTGATATGAAATGCTGTTTATTCACAAGAATATTCCAATTGTATGCATCAAAAGTACCTTTGGTTACATAACGGAAAATCTCAACTTCCTTATTAAGATTGCCCTGACGTAATATTCTACCTTCTCTCTGTTCTACATCCGCAGGTCTCCACGGTACATCAAGCTCATGCATGGCAACCATAAGCCTTTGGATATTGGTACCTGTACCCATTTTCTGTGTACTTCCGATAATAATTCGCTTAGTACCATTTCTTAAGTCCTCAAACATTACATCACGAGCTTTATCATTCTTTGCATCATGTATAAAGCATATTTCATCCGAAGGAATACCTTTTTTCACAAGTTCATCTTTAATATAGTCATATACACTAAACTTATCAGATGCTCCCGGTACTCCAATATCAGAAAATATTACCTGTATACCATCTTTTTCGTTATATACCTTAAAGACATTCTCTACACATTTATTTAGTTTACAGTCTGGTGCTGGAACTGCATCCGGATCAATAAGTCTGACATCCATTGCAAGCAGTTTACCGTCATGACATACCTTAAGCATGTTATCTTCATCAGGAGCTACATTACCATTGTGGATCGCTTCTGCTCTTTCAACAAAAGTTTCCATTACTTCCTTAACAAAATCATCCGGCTCGCTCTCAACAATTGAATACTTGCCATCCTTAAGTGTAGGAACATCAAGTTTAATCATATCCGGTGTTTTAACATCTGCAAACTGCCTGAATAACGTGATCAGCTCCGGTGTATTGACAAACTGAGCAAATCTTGTCTTTTCTCGATACCTGTTGCCTTCAGGTGCAAGCTCAAGTGTAGTTTCAACTTTACCGAAATTACTTGCCCATAAATCAAATGCATATATATCACGCTCTTTGAGTGCATCAGATGCAAGGTATTTCTGCATAACATACATCTCAGCAATACTGTTACTGATAGGTGTTCCTGTTGCAAAAATGACATTGCGCCCCGGTGATAATTCCTGTAAATACTGCACTTTCAGAAGCAGATCTGTCGCTTTTTTTGAACCTTGAGGATTAATGCCTGAAACTCTTGTCATTTTCGTAGTAAAGCTCAAATTCTTATAATTATGAGCTTCGTCAATGAACATGCAATCAATACCAAGTTCCTCAAAATTTAAAACATCATCCTTATAATCCTCATTTTGCAGTTCTTCAAGAGCAGCTTCCATTTTCTTTTTTGTGGATTCCATCTGCTTTACAGTCCATCTCTCACCGCTCATAGATTTAAACTCTTCAATACCTGCTGAAATAAGCTCTATTTCATTCTCCATGTATTTCTGACGTCTTTCTCTCGATACACCAATTTTCTCAAACTGAGAATGTCCCATTATGATACAGTCATAATCACCAGTAGCGATTTTGGATATAAACTTTCGTCTCCTGCTCTTTTCAAAATCACGTTTTCTCGTTACAAGAAGGTTTGCAGACGGATATAGATTCATAAATTCGCTTGCCATCTGTCCTGTCAGATGATTAGGAACTACGATAATTGGTTTATTCACCATTTTAAGTCGTTTAAGCTCCATTGCAGATGCAGCCATTTCATATGTTTTTCCGGCACCTACACAATGTGCTAGTAAAGTATTACCTCCACGTATAACTCTGGCTATAGCATCCTTTTGATGAGGTCTTAATTCTATCTGTGGATTCATGCCAGGAAATGTAAGATTAGAGCCATCATATTCACGAACCTTAATTGCATTAAACAGCTCATTATACCTTCCTACATACTTTTCTCTACGTTCAGGATCACTAAACAGCCACCCTTTGAATTTATCAGCAATAATATCTGCTTTTTCTCTGGCTGCCATAGTATTTTTCTGATCAAGGACATATTTTACCTTGCCCTCTTCGTCAGTTATCCTCTGAGTAACTCTGATTTCTCTTAAATTAAGGAGATTTTCATAAATAGAAAGTCCATCCATCTCAGGTATTCCATAAACCGTTCTAGTATTGGCATTATTTGATGCATATGACTTACTATCAATGAAATACGTATTAAGGTATGAATTATATTTAACCTTACATCTGTTTTTTTCACTCCATGTAAGCTCAAATAATTCCTCCATATACTGCTGATAATCCTGTACATCAATCCATGATACACCGAGGTTTACACGAATATCACTTGCTTCAAGGTCTTTAGGAATCACAGTTTTTAATTTTTCAATATTGATATTAAAACGACTATCCTGTGTTCTTTCTGCAACTCGTAATTTTCTTCTGACATCACCTGATAAATATTCATCAGCAGTTACCCAACCTTCATATTTATTGTTTGAATTTTCCTTTTCCGGATCTAGATATATTTCCCCCTGTAGTTCAGTTACAATATCGTCAAAACCTTTTCCGGTAAGAGACATCATACGAGCTATGTCAACATAGCCTTCCTCGTTAATTACAACAGTTAGAGCTTCCATTGAAGTATCAACAGATGTAATATTAAGTACAGGCTTTATAGTTCTCTTAGTAAATATATCAGCCTTATAATATTTATCTTCTTCGCCCTGCTCAAGACTTGTAAGCAATGGCAATTCAACATCTTCGCAGAAAGCTCTGGTATTTGCATTGCTATTAATAGGACCATATTTTTTTACAAATGAATCATAGGATTCGTTAAGCTGATTCTGAATAGATTTAATACTATCTTCTGTACTATTCTCATCAAGCTCGGTTGCAATAAGATCTCTGACTATATTTCTAATAGCACAAAGACCTTTAATTCTTTCGAGTGCAGTCTGATTAGCATCAACCTTTTCCATTGTAGAATTCACACGATAGTAAACTGTATCATCTACTACTGTATAGGTATTATTTTTTACTCCTTCCACAGCAGGAATAGTCTCTGTAGCATCTTCATCAAGTTCTTCAGAATCACTTCTTACAGCAGAAAATACATTCACAGGCAGCTTTTCAATAGCTTTTTGAAGCTTATCACTAAGGGATGTACTTTTATCTGGTGCAAGATAAACTATTGGTCTATCTTCTCCATATCTGCTTACATCCTTTTTCAATTCTCCAAGCATCATGTCAGGATTATTAATATAATAATTATTGATAACCATGCCATCTGCATATTCGCCAGTATGCACCCAGTCAGGATCACATAAAGTTAAACTGTCACGCTTTTTCAGAAAAATAATATCAGTTGTTGTTTGTGTATTTGCAGAACTTGAAAATGTATCTACTGGTAGTCTTATAGCTCCTACGAGTTCTGCCCTTTCAGCAATATATTTTCTAACATCTTCATTTACCTTATCCAAAGTACCTGTAGATGTTATAAAACACATCAGACCGCCCGGCACAATCTTATCGAGTGTCTTTTCAAAGAAATAATCATGCACATAAAGCTTATTTTTATACTTCTTATCATGTATTTTAAAATCACCAAATGGCACATTTCCGATTGCTACATCATAAAAATTATCCATTGCTCCAACAACTATAGATTTTTCATAAGCGGAATTTTCAATATTAGCTGTTGGATGCAGCAAATGCGCAATTTTTTGAGATACTGTATCAAGCTCAATACCATAAAGTCTGCTGTTGTCTCTTAATTCTGTAGGCATAGCACTATAAAAGTTTCCAATTCCACAGGCAGGCTCAAGTATATTACCGCCAGTAAATCCCATACGATTAAGTGCATCATATATCCCATTAATCACTTCCGGTGGAGTATAAAATGAATCAGTAACACTTGCCCTTGCTGCTTTATATTCTGAATCCGTAAGTAAATCCTTTAAAATATCATATTCTTCCGACCATCTGCTTTTATCAAACGCATTAGATAAACCACCCCAACCAACATAATGACTAAGAATTAACTGCTCGTCCGGTGTAGCATATCTGTTTTCACTTTCAATATTCTTTAAAGTTCTGATTGCAGCAATATTTCCCTCAAATCGTGCACGATCTGAACCGGTAGATAATGTCCATCCCTGCGGATATTTGAAGTCAACAATATCTCCTGTGATTTTTTCAGGTTCATTATCAACAGATTTATAACACTCATTCTTTTTAACCGTAATGGTATCTTCACCATCAGTAGAAGCAAGTTTTGCGTTATTATCATCAACTTCATATACCATGTAGTCTTTATCATCAGTTGCAGTATTCACAATATCAGCAACTTGAATGTTACTTTCAGGTAAATATGTTCCATCGACAATCATGCGACCTATTCTTTTTTCCACATCAGACCATGATAACAGATATTGCTTATGTCCTTCTTTGTCTTTCCAAGATACAACGATACCCTTTGCATCAGACTGAAAACCAGTATATCCGAGTTCTGTAGGAATACCTTCCCCACCAACTCCATACTCATTTTTTATTGCATCAGCTATATCTTTTGCACTAAGATTTTGTTGGTAAAAATTATAAATGCGCTGAAAACCACCTACAAAAAGACTTCCCCTATGAAGTACTCTATTTATATATTCTTCCGGAGCATATTCCTCAGTCTTGGGATGTAAATAGTCATATTTTGTATCAGAATCACCAAACTGAATAGTACCATCAGAGACATCAACACTGTCTGTATTACCATTCTCTATACTGCTGAATAATTCTAACTGAGAATATGCTACAGTGGTTGATAAATTATCTGATTCATTGCTATTTCTTCTGCTGTCATTCTCGCCTGATTCCTGATTTTTACTGTAGTCAGATAGTCCATCTGACTGTTCAGATGTTCCTTCAGATATTTCTTCTCCAGACTTATCATCAGATCTTTCGCTTCCTTCACTCTCTTCTCTACTTCCGGCAGAAGGAGTCCTCTGCTCATGCGAAATACCATCTTGTCTCTCTGATTCTCTTCCAGATAATCCATCATTCTGCGTCCATACAGACCTGTTTTCTCGATTATTGTTTCTCTGGTCATGCTCTTTATTGGTTCTTCCACTTCCAGATATGCCATTGCTTCTTCCTTCGGCATTTTGATAACCTTCAATTCTTCTGTTGTCATTACCTGACCTTTGTCCATTAACTCTCTCATGATTCTTTTCTTCCTTTCTAACAATTTTTGCGATATGACCAAGGAATTTTTTTGCCTGTGCAGTAATGATAGGCTGCCATTCTTCAAAAAATTCTATCCTTTGATCATATGTTAATTTTGCATATTCTTTTATGATATTTTCCGAAATATCATCAATATCCTTGACATTACATCTATTACAGATAACATATGCAAGAGTATCTTCTGCCACTTCATTCATATCATTTCCTACTCTAAGAATATCACGAACATATGTTTGTGTCAAGAATTTGACCGACTTTTTAAAATTTTCTTTTTTCAAATCTTCCGGAAAAAGTGAATCATTAAGAATTAATAGAATATCATCATCACAAATCCATGAACTACGGAAAGGCTGACCTACGGTATCCTGTAGTGCAAAAAGATATTTATCTGTATTTTTAAAATTTGGTTCATCATCTATATAAATTGCAGTATGCTTCTTAGGTATTCTGCCGACTTTTTTCCAGTCGTCGTAAAAAGCAACATATTCACTATTTTCTCTTTGAGCGAAAATAAGAATAGTGCTCTGCATTGAAAAATTAAATATATTACCCCTGGATAGGAATTTGACATAATCCATGTATTCCACAGGCTCACTTATTATATGATCTATCGCACTATTAAAAATCTCATCAGTATTTGCCATGTCAACCTCCATAAAAATTACTCGTAATTCTATAATGACACGAAAAATAGGTGTTTTGTTTTCATTTTTGTAAAAAAACGCACAATTTTGTCACATTTTTGTATCTAAAGTCCTAGTCAAAAATTTCAAAAAATAACCTTCTGCCAATTTGACAGAAGGTTACAATTAACAGATTTTATCTGCTTTTATGTCTCGGACGATCATTTTCAGGCTCGTTCTGTGACCTGTTCTGTTCCTTATTTTTCGATACTTCCTGATACTTTTCAATTACAGCATTGCTAATTTTATTCCTGAAACTTGCAGTAGTAGGATAACAAATATCTTTATATTCACCATCTTTGCTATAGTTTGGCATTGAAACAAATAGTCCGTTTTCTCCATTAACAATTTTGATGTTTCCAATAACAAACTGATCATCTAACGTGACAGATGCAAGTCCAACAAGCGAATCTTTTTCAAAAGTGCCAACCCGGCAATCTGTAATCTCCGGTTCATTTTTATTGATACCATTGTATTTATCAATAATAGTACTCTCAATCTCTTTTCTAAAATCTGCTGTAATCGGATAACAGATATCCTTATACTCATTGCCATGAGAATCCGGCTCATTTCTTTTATAGTTAGGCATTGAAACAAATAAACCTTTTTCTCCCTCATAAAGCTTAATGCCTTTAATGGTAAAAGCATCTCCAAGAGTAAGAGTCGCTATTGCCTTAATTTTCGAGTTTTCATCCTCAATTTTTTTTACAGAAATATCATATTTCATATTTTTTCCTCACTTTCTGACCAAGTTTTATTGTTATAATAATTATATAAAACCCATACTTTCAAAAGAGTAGAAAAGGGAACTTTATGCATTTTTTAGTAACATATTTGTCACTATTTTTATAATAAAAATCTAAGATATATAATCAATTACTTTAAAAGAGCAAGCTGTTTTTTCAACTCTTCATTCTCTACCAGTAGCTTTTTGTATGCAATATACAATTCATTTTTCTTAAGTACCTTATCATCAACAATGTCGTTTGCCTTGATTTTATTATCATCTGAAAACTCCATGCATACATCAACAATATTATCAGCATATTCAGATGATATATTATATTCCATCAAAGTCTTTTTCAAATCCTCTGCTGTCATATCGTAATCATCAAGTGATAATCCATCATCAACCGCCTTATTTGATATTTCAGAATAAACATTAAGAAGAGTTTCCGATGCATCATCATTTACGGAATTTGCTACGCAGTTCATAAACCTGTCTCTTTTATCATCCTGTGATACAATATCTTTTGATTGAAGCACAGCATCAATAAACTCAGTATGTATGTCAGCACTTTTCTTAGTATAAAATAATGCTGAATGAATATCAGTACTGCGGTCATTAAATGCCGGGAAAAGAAATGCTGATTCAGGAGAACCCACTACCCAGTCCCTTGTACGTGATGCAATAGTGTTTTCCTTTTCCTTATATCCAAGTGCCGGTTTAGATAAATCAACCGGGCATACAGAACAAATAATATACTTATATACTTCCTCTGATTCATCAAGTTTCTGATTATCAGATGTTTTTGTCATAACATCATAGTTATCAATAAACAAAAGTATTAAATAATTTCCCGCATGGCAATACACATCAATAATATGTTCATAAAAAGATGTAAGCATATCATCATTTTTCAGATCACTGTCTCTGATTGCCATAAGGATCTGCTGATTACCGCCATGCTTTTCAGACTCAGTCGAAAATTCGATATCAAAAAGATTATTACCAAATTTACCACCAAGTGATTTTTTCAAAATATCAAGATATTTAAACAAATCTTCATCGGGCAGATTAAGGAAGTTTTCATTAAAGGTAGATACAATATTCTTATCTGCATCTACATAGCAGCCGCAAACCCTTGACACAGTAGTTGCATCCTTTTTAAATCTTTTTCTTAACTCAAGTATTCCTCTTTTATCCATTTACTTCAACGTCCTTTCCTTCTGTGAATATTTTCAGCCAATTCTGACTGTTCCTGTGTGGGATCTATCCCCTGCCGCATAAACAGACTTACATCATTATATAATTTTTCGTACTGTTCAAATGGGAAAGGACCTTCATCCAAATGTGACCAGTCCTGATCCTCTACCCACTTTTCGTATTTACTATCCGTAAAATGCATATATTTAAAAGTATTTTCAGCCAGAAATGGCATCTGTTCCTCTAAAATTGGTTTAATTTCGTTTTGTAACCATTCTTTATTACAAAGAATACCTCTCTGCTTATAAATCAAATAAGCTGCCACGTAAATAGCATGATCTTCATCCTTAAAAATAGCCTGTCTGTCTGCACCCATATAATCTCTAACATATTTATCATATACAATACTGTGTCCTTTAAAATCAGCAGGCTTGTCCAGATTAAAGAGTGTATACAAACTCTCAAGATCCATATTTCTTTTTAATGGTGCTGCATAAATCAAATTATAATTTTCTCTTGTAATATCAATATTATGCCTTACATGCCAGTCCGAATTTTGAAAGATAAATTTACTGGTTTCTTCATTCTCTTTCAGTTGATATATTCCGTACATATCTTCTGAACCTGATAAAAGTTTCTTTTCTCGATCCAATAATGTTTTATACTCCATAGCAACAATTCCTTTCCAATACTTTAGTTATTTACTATTAAAAGAATAAAATAACTAACCTGCATATTGTTTGTAGAAAAGTAACTATTATCAAATTTCTATCCCATTTGGTGCTAGAATATAAATAGTACAAGCCAAAATGAGAAATTGTCTATCAAAAAACTGATTGCCAATAAACTGAACTGTCTGGCTTGCCAAATCGAATTTAATATAATTATCAAATTCAATGGCTCCTACATCAATATCCTTTATTTCTTTGGAAACTCAAATTTGATTTTACCATCCTCATATAAAAGGTAAGCATCAAAGCTCTTGCCACTCTTTGCTTTAAGTCCTTTAATAAGTCCTGTCCTCTTTTGTGTAAGCAGTTCCTTTATATCCTTTTCCGATATTTCTTTGCCACAGATTACATGACTGATTTTAAATCCGCAGGAACAGTCATAAGAGTACTTATTTTTAATAAGCTTGTTGCCACAGTTAGGACATAATACCTTTGACTCTTCCGGAGCAGGAAATTCAAACTGAACTTTATTGTCCTTAAATATCAAAAATGCATCAAAACTCTTGCCATTCTTTGATTTAAAGCCTTTAATAAGTCCTGTTTTTCGTTTAAGGACAAGATCAGTAACCTGCTTATCAGTCAAAGTTTTATCACATATCTTTCCTGGTAATGCAAAGTTGCAGCCACCTTCTTTTTTATAGTTTTCACAGCAATATCCAAACTGTGTTTTTTTAATTCTGCCACCACAAACCGGGCATTTAAGATTTTCATTTGTTGCAACTGTATTTGATGCAAATGGCTTGATTTTACTGATGATAACATCATTCTTATTATCCGTTTTTATACTGTTGACAGTATCACGCACATATACTTCTATCTTATTTTGATAGTCAAGTGCTCTAAGCTCTCCATTTGCAATCATTTCAAGCTCTTTATCCCATCTGGCAGTAAGTTCCGGCACAAGGAAATCAGGGATAGTATTATACACTATTTCATATACCATCTCTCCGATGCTGTTAGGTGTAAGCACCTGCGATTTATTGCAGTCAATATATTTATTAGTAATCAGCTTTTTCAAGATGTCAGCTCTTGTTGCAGATGTTCCGATGCCTGATCCTTTTATCTGCTCACGCAGTTCTTCATCCTCAATAAGCTGTCCTGCATTTTCCATTGCAAGAATCATAGAACCTGCAGTATATCTCTTAGGTGGAGATGTTTTACCCTCTTTTACAGTTAAATCATTGACTGCAATAGCAGAACCGATGCTTAATTCCGGTATGCGACTCTTAGTAGCATTATCTGTTTCATCATCATTTCTTATAATTTTCAGATAGCCTTCACTAATAAGTTCCTTACTGCTTGCATAGAAAGTTTCATTTTTAATTTTGATACCCACTTTGACATTTTTATAAACTGCCGCAGGATAAAAAATACATAAAAACCTTCTTACAATAATGTCGAATACATCATTTTCTATATCACTTAAGCTTGAATAATTTGACAAATTACCAGTAGGAATAATAGCATAGTGATCACTAACCTTTTTATCATTTACATACTGGGTATCATTTATATTTGCATATAATCTTGAATTAAGTATCTCTCCTGTAAAATCTCTAAGGTAGTTGCCATCATATAAGCCTTGTATATTTTCGCTAATTACCTTTCCTACAGCACTTGAAAGTGCTCGTGAATCTGTTCTAGGATATGTGCAAAGCTTCTTTTCATACAAACTCTGTATGACTCCCAATGTCTGCTCTGGACTAAGTTTAAACTTCTTTGAGCAGTCATTCTGAATTTCCGCAAGATTGTACAATAATGGCGCTTTCTTTTTGCTGTTAGACACAGAATAATCTTTGACAACACCATTGGTGCCTTTGAGCTTTGACAATAGCTGTTCAGCATCATTTCTATCCTTAAATCCTATATCACTGTACAATAATGGAGACTGATAATATTCAGAGTCACTATCGGCTTTCCATTCACCGCAAAATCCATTGCCAAATTCTGCGGATAACTTATAAAAGTTCTCTACTTTAAAGTCTCTTATTTCACGTTCCCTGCGGACCACCATACCTAATATGCAGGTCATTACACGACCTACAGATATAGGTCTGTATTTACTGTCAGATATTGCATTGTTAATAATCATTCCATATTTGCAAGTAAGCACTCTTGATAAGTTAATCCCCATAAGATAATCTTCAACAGCTCTCATAATGCCTGAATTAGCAAGATTATCATATGCAGCCATAGGTTTTGCTTCACGTATACCTCGCTTGATTTCTTCCTCTGTCTGCGAATCAATCCATACTCTAAGTTCCTTTATTCCTTTACGTACTCCACCATATCTGCGGATATTCTCCTCAATAACCTGTCCTTCTTTTCCTGCATCACCTGCCCAGTAAACTGTATCTACATCATCCCTGTGCAATATAGTTCGCACCGCCTTATATTGCTTTGCAACGGAGCTGATCACACCATATTTATAGGATTCGGGAATGAAAGGCAAGTCAGCTATATTCCACTTTTTATATTTTTCATCATAACTTTCCGGGTAAAGCATTGACACAAGATGTCCTACACACCAAGTTATAATCCACTTATCATTTTCAATGAAGCCATCGTGTTTCCCCGATACACCAAGGATTTTTGCAAAATCCTGTGCAACACTGGGTTTTTCAGTTATAATTATTTTTTTATGAGTCATAGAATATGTTGAGTTGTTGTCGTTTTTTGCTTGTTTCATATTTTTTTGGATTCCTTTCTTAACATAATTTAATTTATACGTTGTACTTATGGAGGTTAATATGGCTAAATATGCATATCGAGTTCCGAATGGAACTGAAAATGACAGAGTAGATACATCTGACCTGCCATTACATGGTAATGGAACATTTTATTGCACAACACCTGATTGTCGAGCCAGAATGTATGTGCGCTCTCCGCAAAAGCCAAGTGCGTGTTTTGTGAGTTATAATATATCAGAACACACAGGAGGAATTCTTTGTCATATTAAGGATTTGTTTAAACCAGATGATTACTGTGAAAATCTCTTTTCTTTGGACAACTTTTTTACAAACTTATTAACTAAGCAAAATCGAGATTCTTCTCCACATCATGGAAGCGGCGGAAAAGGTAGTAATAGCAAAATTGCCATAAATACTTTAAAAATGCTTTATCTGATGTGTGTTCAGTATCGTGAAGGTGGCAGTTATAACAAATATCCAATAGATGATATTCTCGTTGACAAGTATAATTTTGATAAATACCGAGAAAATGGTATTATCGGTAATCGAATCGTTGCATGCACTTTTTGGAAATATGAACCTGATACAAATTGTATTTTTATGAACTGCCCCGATGAAAGATTATATTTGCCGAGGGAAGAACATAAAATTCTTAAAATACATGTAACGGATGATAAAATGTTCGAAAAGTGTGCGAACAAACTAAAAGATAAAACGCATTTGCATATATCAGTAATAGGTGCAAATTGGATACCGTCAAATGATGATAATTGTCTGGCTGAGTGTGAAGTTGTATCTGTGGGAAAACAAATATGCAAAGGGGACTAATACGGTTTTTGCATAATTAAAAAATTATCCCTTTTTAAAATTTTTGCAATTTCAAGTGCTTGTTCCTCGGAGTAGCCATATCCTTCGAATTCTTCCATTAACGCCTCTGTATCTATCTCACGGCTTTCATATCCTAATATATAATGTAGGATACGGAGTTGAGCAGTGGTTAGAGAATTTAATTTATTTTTTACAAGCATAGGTATCCATTCGAGCAGTTCTTTTCGTTCTGTTTTCTCGTTTACTAAGTCAATTGATTTATTTTTCATCACTTATTCCTTTCTGCGGGTGATACTCCATCACCCGCGAAAACTGTTTTAGATTAAAGTTCGAAGCCACTCCATCAATCCCTCATCATCATTCCATTGCGGCATCGCCGGAGTGTCCTTAATAGGATTTGCTTTTTCGAGAGCTTCTCGTTTGAGCGTTGTATCTGCTCTCGCATATATTTCTGTTGTAGTGACACTACTGTGTCCAAGCAAATCACGAATATAGACTAAATTCACATTTGCTTGTAATAGATGCATTGCTTTTGAATGTCTGATGCAGTGAGGCGAAAGTCTTTCGGGAATAAGTTCAGGATGAACTTTCCTCGCTTTATCTGCGTATTTTGTTAAAATATAGCTGATTCCAAAACGTGAAAGATGTTGACCGTTTCTATTTTGAAATAGGTATGCATCATTTCCGCCTGCATCAATTTTAAAATCTTTAATATATTGCTTTAATATATCCTCAGTTCTGGAAAGAAGTGGAACAACGCGTGTTTTATCTCCTTTTCCGGTTATTCTTATTGTTGCAGGTGCGCTAAAACGAATATGAACTATCTTAATATCTGCGATTTCTTGAACTCTGGCACCTGTGTCGTACATAAGACTGAGAATAGCCAGATCCCGGCGACCGTATTTGGTTTTTATATCTGGTTGTTCAAGAAGTAATTTTATGCCGTCAATAGTAAGATATTTTAACCCAGGTTCTGATTGCTTCATTGGCCGTATGGCTAAATTTTCCTGACATTGCAGGGCACGGTCTGGTAGTGCGAATTGCAGATACCTGAAAAATGATTTTAATGCGCCTAATCGTTGATTGCAGGTACTTGCACCACAATTTCTTTCTTTTTTGAGCCATAGCATAAAATCTTCAATGCCTTGAACATCAAGCATATCTAATGTTAGCAAATTAGGTTTTATATGTTTTTCCGTATCGTAAAACAAAAGCAGTAACCGAAATGTGTCACGATACGTAGCTATTGAATTAGGACTTAGATTTCGTTGTATCGGCAAGTATTCTGTGAAAAATTTAGTCATGTGATATGCAAAATCAGGTATTTTATTCTTCATACACCACACCTCCGACTTCTGGAAATACATGCCCGGTTAGCTCGTCCATTTGTTCTAGCACATCTGGAAAAGCTTCAGCGGTTAATTTTAAATAATACTGTGTCGAAGCAATGCCTGTATGTCCAACGTATTTAGACAAAATAGGAAGCATCGCAGTAAGATCAACACCTTCTTTAGCCCATTGGTTTAATCTATGACATATAAATGTGTGACGTAGATCATGCACCCGTGGTCCCAGTTCTTTGCCAAGATATGGGATTCCTGCTAGCCATAGTTGTTCGCGAAAATGTCGTTCTATATTACTTACACAATATCCGGTTCCGTCTTTTTTGAAGAAGAATGGAAAGTCTTCTTCATGATCACTGTGAAAAGATTCTGTATATGTTCTGCATCGAGCTGCTAGTGTTGCTGCCATTGGAACGAGTCGTTCATTTCCGTTTTTGGAATCATGGATATGAATAATCCAACGTTCGATATCAACATCGCCAACTGTAAGATTAAGAAGCTCCGATATGCGGAAACCGCATCCATAAAGCATCCGGTATAAAAGCGGAAACGAGAGATGGCGGTATGGAGAATTTGGAGTATATTCCATTTGATCTAAAGAAATAAATAGTTTCTTAATCTCTGCTTTGGTGAATACATATGCCGTATGTTGTGAAAAATGATATTTTTGCGGTGGGGCTATATAGCCAGAGTAGCCTTGGCTGTTTAAAAATATAGCAAAGTGTTGAAGATACATAATCCTCGCTGATCTTGTAGTATCATTTTCGTTCAGCCGTTTTTGTGCCCAAGCCAGAACAATTTCTTTCGACAATTCGTAATTTTTCACTTCATATCGTTTGCTGAATGTATCAAATACATGTAATGCGTTATATCCACCCACATAATCATATCCTAGTGCCTGCTTTTGTTTTACAAACAAATCCAACATGGGAGCAAATGGTCCATCAAAAGATCCAACTGTTCTTTTCTTCATAAGTCCACCTCCAATCCACACAGGGCAAGTTGCTTTATACTGATTCTCAAGTAAACTTCTGTGCTTGAGATATCTGCATGTCCAAGTGTTTGCGATATAACAGGGAGAGAAACATCATTTTCAAGCATTCTGGTAGCCAAACCGTGTCGAAAAGCATGCATTCCAGTACGTTTGTTAGCGGGAGTATTGATGCCCGCTGTTCGCATTTGTCGTGGAATAACATTACCAAGAGAATGCAATTCTCCATAAGGATACATATGAGACACAAAAATGTTTTTAACATTAGTTTCTGGACGCCCATTTTTTAAGTAATCTATGATAGCCCAGCCTACGTCATCTGGTAGTGGCAAAGAAAGTACGTGTCTGGTTTTTTGCTGACAAAACGAAATGATTTTATTATCCCAGTTAATATTGGAAAATGTCAAAGCTCGGATGTCGCTACTTCTAATCCCTAGTCTCGCTGCAATCAGGAAAATAGCATAATTTCGTTTGCCAATAGGGTTTGAACGGTCTACAGAATTGAGTATTTTTTCAATCTCCGTATCTGTAAATGTGCTTGGTATTTTCTGTTGGCGGATATTTTTTACATGTGGAACGAAATCTGAAAGTGGAGTTTCAATAAAGCAATTTTCGTATCCAAAAGTTAACATCCTGCGAATTTCGCGTAGTGATTCAGAGACATAAGTTGTAGAATATCTTGCAAGTGATAAAATATAAGTGTTTATAATAGAGCCTGTTACAGACTTAAAATCTCGAATCCCAATATCATAAAGATAATCATGAAATCGCATAAGCCTTCCACGTAGATTTTTCATTGTACCTTCGGAAAAATGTCTATGTTCTTCAGCTTTTAAGAATTCTGAAAAAATTTCATGTAACTCTTCCGAAAAATCTGTCTTTGGTGTACAATATTGACGGAAGATAACGTGAAACTGTGTAAAATCAGAAAGCATGTTTATTGCTCGTGTAATGCGATACATAGAATCGCGCTTTTCTAAGGCTTCGGCACATACATCCTGAAGGAATTGTTGACGAAAATCTTCTGTGAATTCTCGATTGGGCTGAATTGAAGCGTAAGACAGTATTGATTGCCATGTTTTATCATAGGTTTGTACTTGACAATCACTATACCCCTTTTGGTGCATCACCTCCTTTAATTCGGAAACATAGGTTTGTAACTCTGATGTAAAAACCTTATTTATTCCTTCCATTATCTTTCTCCTTTCTTGATATAGATGGTTAATTACACTAATCATGTTATCAAAAAGGAAAGAAAATGTTGAGTAATTTGTCGTTGCAAAACTAATAAAGAAAGGAAAGAGTCATCTGACTTAACATAATATATGACTCATAAAAAACTGATAATAACAGAGAAGCCATCCGTGGCACAGGAATTTGCGAAGGTGCTGCGGGTGAGCGGACGCAATGACGGTTATATAGAAAATGGAGAATATGTGATTTCATGGTGCGTGGGACATCTGGTCGGGCTGGTCTACCCTGAGTCATACGACATGAAATACAAGAAATGGCGTCTTGAGGATCTGCCGTTTCTGCCAAAGGAATACAAATATGATGTGATAGACAGCGTGCGCAAGCAGTACAATATTGTGCACGCTCTTTTGCAGAGAGAGGACATTGACAGAGTTTACTGGGCAGGTGATGCCGGAAAAGAAGGACAGACCATCGAGGAGAATATCAGAAACTTTGGCGGTGTCAGGGAAGGCATGGAGGAGCTTCGAGTCTGGATAGATTCGCAGACCGAGGAGGAAATCCTAAGAGGCATAAAAGAGGCAAAGCCGATGAGTGCGTATGCAAACCTCGGAAAGAGCGGCATCATGCGTACCATCGAGGACTATGCGATGGGCATCAACTTTTCGCGTGTCATGTCGGTCAAATACGGCAATCTGCTAAACGATGCAGCGGGTACACGCTCGTACACGGCAATCGCGGTTGGACGAGTGATGACCTGTGTGCTTGGAATGGTAGTAACCCGTGAGCGCGAAATCAGAAACTTTAAGGAGACTCCGTTTTACAGGGTAATCGGCAGGTTTACGGATGCCGGTGTAGAGGCAGAGTGGAAGGCTGTAGAAGGCTCAAGGTACTTTGAATCACCGCTTTTATACAAGGAAAACGGCTTCAAGGAGGAAAAAGATGCACTCGCTTTAATTGAAGAATTAAACGGCAAACAGGCGAAAGTTAAATCTATAGTTAAGAATACTGCTAAAAAAAGAGCACCGCTTCTTTTCAACCTGGCGGAGCTGCAGGCAGAGTGCTCAAAGAAGTTTAAAATCAGCCCTGATGAGACATTACAGGTGGCTCAGGATCTGTATGAAAAAAAGCTCACCACCTATCCTAGAACAGATGCCAGGGTGCTCTCAAGCGCTGTGGCAAAGGAGATTGGAAAAAATATAAGCAAGCTTAAAGGTTTTGAACCGACAGCAGACTTTGTGGAGCATATTATGCAAAAGAGGCTATATGCCAACATAGCTGATACGCAGTACACGGATGACAGCAAGGTAACAGATCACTATGCTATCATTCCGACAGGTCAGCTTACAGAGCTTTCGGGGCTTACATCGCTTCAAAGAGCAGTATTTGAGCTGATTGTCAGGCGTTTCCTTAGTATTTTTTATCCACCGGCAGAGTATGAGAATGTGAAGCTTGTCGTAGATGTGGATAAGGAAAGTTTTTTTGCATCATCAAAGGTACTAAAGAGCGAGGGCTATTTACAGGTGGCGAATCCGCCGAAAAAGAAGTCGTTTGAGGAATCAAACGCACGAATACTTGGTAAAAACAGTGAAACTGCAGATAGTACAGATGAAAACAGCACAGCAAACGGCAGCAATGATGAGATAGTCGTAAATCCCAAGGTGATGCTTGAGCTTGCCGATAAGCTAAAGGCGGGTGATGAGATAGCATGCCAAGGCTATAATATCAAGTTTGGTAAGACATCTCCGCCAAAGCGCTATACATCAGGCTCTATGGTGCTTGCCATGGAAAATGCAGGACAGCTTATCGAGGACGAGGAGCTTCGTGAGCAGATAAAGGGCTCAGGAATAGGCACCTCAGCAACGAGAGCGGAGATAATCCAGAAGCTTGTCCGTATAGGATATCTGAATCTGAACAAAAAGACACAGATACTCACACCCGAAAGCCTTGGTGAGATGGTATTTGAGGTCGTATACATGACAGTTCCGGCACTTCTTAATCCAAAGATGACAGCCAACTGGGAAAAGGGACTGGACGGAATTACAAGGGGCACGGTGGATTTCTGGGAATACAGGGGAAAGCTTGAGAGCTTTATCCGCAAAGAGACAGAAAAGATGATTGAGCAGAATCTGCGCCCTGAGATTGCAGACCGCATCAGCAGCTTTGCAGGCAAAAATGCCAGAGGTGCGGCGGCCAGACGAAAGATAGGTGTCAAGTGCCCGGTCTGCGGCGGTGAGATAGTGACCACACCGTTTGGCTACGGCTGTGCCAATTACAAAAATGATAAATCAGGATGTAATTTTAATATCGGACAGGTGGCAGGACTTGATATTCCGGAGGAACAGGTCAAAAAGCTGATTGAAGAAGGAATCACCGACACAATCCGTGGTTTTAAGTCGAAGAGCGGCAAACGCTTTGATGCATGCTTAAAGCTCAACAAGGATGAACAGACGAACAAGGTATCAGCCACCTTTGATTTTGAAAATGTAAAGCCGCAAAAGGTCGATGGTATTGTATGCCCGGACTGTGGAGGCGATATATATGTGTCGCCATATGGCTACCGATGTGCAAACTATAACAGACAGACAGAGGATGGCTGTCATTTCTTCGTTGGAAGGATAGCAGACAAGCAGCTGTCACAGGTACAGTTTTTAGAGCTCATGGCAAACGGCAGAACAGAGACGATAAAGGGCTTTAAATCAAAATCGGGAAAGCGCTTCAACGCATGCCTCGTTTTAAAGAAGGAGCCGGTCACAGAGGGAAGTGAGAAAATGCACACCGTCGTAGCATTTGACTTTGACAATGTGGAGGACGAAATCATAAAGGATGTCGTCTGTCCGCTTTGTGGTGGTCAGATAAAAAAGACATCGTTTGGCTATGGCTGTGTGAACTACAAGGGTGACGAGCCGGGAAGCTGCCGCTTTTCGGTGGGACAGATTGCGGGAAAGACAATCACAGCCGCAAACTTAAAGCAGCTTCTTAATGATAAAAAGACCGAGACCATACGAGGCTTTAAATCCAAAAGCGGGAAACGCTTCGATGCGTGCCTTGTGCTTAAGGAGGATGAAAACAAAAAGCTCTCTGTCCAGTTTGATTTTGACCATGTAGAGCCAAAGACAGTGAAGGATGTAGTATGTCCGAAGTGCGGAGGCAAAATCCAGGTGGCACCGTTTGGATTTGTATGCGAGAACAACAGACGTGATGATCCTGAGAGCTGCCGCTTTATGGTGGGCAAGGTCGCAAGTGTCAAGATAAAGGAATCAGTCCTTAAGGAGCTTCTGACAAAGAAAAAGACAGAAGTTATATCAGGATTTGTCTCAAAGACAGGCATGAAGTTTGACGCACCGCTAAAGCTCACAGAAGACGGAGATATAGCCTTTGATTTCCCCGAAAAGCCTAAGCCAATCGAGACCAATGTACTCTGTCCAAAGTGTGGCAGACCTCTCAAAAAGTCACAGTGGAAATATGAGTGTGAGTGCGGCTTCAATGTTTGGTATACTGTGGCAAAGGTGGGGCTTTCAGAGGAAATCCTCACGGAGCTGTTTACTACAGGAAAGACCAAAAAGAAGGTCACAGGCTTCACCTCCAAGGCGGGAAATGTATTCGATACATGCCTTAAGTTTGAAAATGACCAGATATCATTTGATTTCGATAACCCAGGTGAGGAAGAGGTGCAGAGCACGGCTGAAGTACATAACAATGCTGATGCACAGAATAATGCTGATACACATAACAATGCTGAAGTACAGAGCACGGCAGATGATGCGCCGGATGAGACAACCCTGAATGAGATGGGAATCCCCGAGGAATTTCTGGCTGGTCTTGATATGGCAGCAGAGGGCGCACAGGCAGATGATGTGTCGGAGGCGGCACTTGCGGCCGCGCATGAGCTGTTCGGTGAGTAGTTCTACTGATAATTAATTATTAAATCTATAATTAATATGAATTTTTATATTTATGTTTAATACTTATATTTAAGTTTAAATATTAAAATGACAGTTAAAACAATAGTCAATAATTTTCACATAATTAAAAGAAAGGACATAGAAAAATGGAAAACGCAAAAATAACAAACCTCTATAATCTGGATGAAACAATCGCAAAGGAGTATTTATCACAGTTCACTTATCCATGGGAGGCACTTGCCGGAATAAGTGATTTCATCAAGGAGATAGGACCAACACTCGACCCTGAAATCTATGAGAAAAGAGGAGAAGATATCTGGGTAGCAAAGAGCGCAACAGTATTTGACAGCGCATATCTGCACGGTCCGCTCATCATCTGCGAGGATGCAGAAATCAGACAGTGTGCTTTTATCCGTGGCAGCGCAATCGTAGGAAAGGGCTCAGTAGTAGGTAACTCCACAGAGCTCAAAAATGTCATCATCTTCAACTCAGTACAGGTGCCTCATTACAACTATGTAGGTGATTCAATTCTTGGCTACAAATCACATATGGGCGCAGGCTCTATTACATCAAATGTAAAGAGCGACAAGACTCTTGTAGTCGTAAAGGATGTTTACGATACAAAAGAGGAGATTGAAACCGGCCGCAAGAAATTCGGCGCTATGCTCGGTGACCATGTGGAGGTAGGCTGCAACTCAGTGCTCAATCCGGGAACAGTAATAGGAAGAAATTCAAACATCTATCCGCTTTCAAGAGTACGAGGAGTCATCCCTGCAAACCACATTTTCAAGGACAAGGACAACGTAGTTCTTAAAAAATAGTAATGTTGTTTGAAAAAAAATTGTATTTTTGTTGTTTTTTGTCGATGATACTCTAGACTTATGACAAAAAATATGAGAGAATAAATCGGGTATGTTAAAACCATAACGAAAGGAGTCTTAAGATGATTTACACTAAGGAAGTTGAAAACATGTGTCCTGTAGCTAAGGGCGCAAAACATGAGCCAGCTCCTATCCCAGAAGAAGGAAAATGGGTTCATTCTAAGAAAATTGAGGACATTTCAGGATTTACACACGGTGTAGGCTGGTGTGCACCACAGCAGGGTGCCTGCAAGCTCTCACTCAATGTAAAGAATGGAGTAATTGAAGAGGCATTAGTTGAGACTATCGGATGCTCAGGAATGACACACTCTGCAGCTATGGCAGCAGAAATCTTACAGGGTAAGACAATTCTTGAGGCATTAAACACAGACTTAGTTTGTGATGCCATCAATACAGCTATGAGAGAGTTATTCTTACAGATCGTTTACGGTCGTACACAGTCTGCATTCTCTGATGATGGACTTGCTGTTGGAGCAGGACTTGAGGATTTAGGAAAGGGACTTCGCTCACAGGTTGGTACAATGTACGCAACAAAGGCAAAGGGAGTTCGTTACCTTGAGATGGCTGAGGGCTATGTAACAGGAATCGCTCTTGACAAGAACGATGAAGTAATTGGATACCAGTTCGTTTCTCTTGGAAAAATGACAGATTTTATCAAAAAGGGTGATGACGCTAACACAGCTTGGGAGAAAGCTTCAGGATCATACGGTCGTGTAACTCCAGAGCAGGGTGCTGTTAGGATCATCGATCCAAGACAGGAATAAGAGGAAAGGAGAACGACAATGGCATTATTTGAAGCATATGAAAGAAGAATAGACCAGATCAATGCTGTACTTAACAGCTATGGTATCAGCTCAATCGAAGAAGCTGAAAAGATTACAAAGGACGCTGGACTTGATGTTTACGATCAGGTAAAGAAAATCCAGCCAATCTGTTTCGAGAACGCTTGCTGGGCATACACAGTTGGTGCAGCAATCGCAATCAAAAAAGGATGTAGAAGAGCAGCAGACGCTGCAGCAGCAATCGGAGAGGGACTTCAGGCATTCTGTATCCCTGGATCAGTTGCTGATCACCGTAAGGTAGGTTTAGGACATGGTAACCTTGGAAAGATGCTCCTCGAGGAGGAGACAGAGTGCTTCTGTTTCTTAGCAGGTCACGAGTCATTCGCAGCCGCTGAGGGTGCTATCGGAATCGCTGAGAAGGCAAACAAGGTTCGTCAGAAACCACTGCGTGTTATCCTTAACGGACTTGGAAAAGACGCTGCACAGATCATCTCACGTATCAACGGATTCACATTCGTAGAGACACAGTATGACTACAAGGCAGCTAAGCTCAACATCGTATCTGAGCATGCATACTCAGATGGACTCCGTGCAACAGTTAAGTGTTACGGTGCAGATGATGTTCAGGAAGGTGTTGCAATCATGCATCACGAGAACGTTGGTGTTTCTATCACAGGAAACTCTACAAACCCAACTCGTTTCCAGCATCCGGTAGCAGGTACATACAAGAAAGAGTGTATCGAGCAGGGCAAGAAGTACTTCTCAGTAGCATCAGGCGGTGGTACAGGACGTACACTTCACCCAGACAACATGGCAGCAGGACCAGCTTCATACGGTATGACAGATACAATGGGACGTATGCATTCAGATGCACAGTTCGCAGGATCTTCATCAGTTCCGGCTCACGTTGAGATGATGGGACTTATCGGAATGGGTAATAACCCAATGGTTGGTGCTACAGTAGCAGTTGCCGTTTCTGTTGAAGAAGCAGCCGAGGCTGGAAAGTTCTAAATAGACTTTACAAATTGAAAAGACGTTAAACCCAGGAAGTACCGTAATCACAGCGATTGCGGTACTTTTTTGGTGCCTGGAAGTGGAAAAATGAAATTGGGTGTGAGATGGTGTAAAAAGTGGTGAAAATGGGAAAGTAGGAAACCGGTAGGTAACAAGTAGGAAACATGGAGAAGGTAACACTTTTTCAGTTACCTGCAGAATGCGGAAATACCGCAACCACGAGGGTTACGGTATCTTTTCCAGTTCGGCTCTGAGCCATTCTAAGTCACGGTCTGTATAAGCCGCCTCTGTTATGTCGGTGATTCTGTGACCGACAAGTTTTTTGATGGTGTATTCGTCAACCTCGGCTTTCTTTGCCATGGTGATGAATGTCATTCGAGGGTCGTGCGGCCGATGATCGTCTCTGAGTTTGAGAGCGGCGATCACTTTATCGAAACGGCCGGCATATTTGTCGTAGGTGATTGCCATGCCGCCCTTCGGAGAATCCGGATCATTAAAGAGCCGGTGGCTTCCAAGTTCAAGGGCATAGTCGTAGTTTTTCTTAACCAGGTCAAATATTTTTGGGTGGATAGGCACCATACGGTGTCGCCCGGCCTGTGTTTTCATACCACCGACAATATAGCGTTCTTCAAGATGCACGTCCTCTAATTCCAGTATGGCGAGTTCTTGCGGTCGCCATCCCATGTAGCACTGTATGAGAACCCAGTCCACGAACCGGATTTTGCCGACGTTTTCCCAAAGCGTCTGCATCTCTGAGTCCTGGAAGATGATGTGGCCACGTTTTGCTTCTTCCTTTTCTTTGATGATGTCGTCCGACAGTTCAAATGTGCGGGCGTAGTTCTTATCAACAAGCTCATATTCGAGCGCATAGTCCAGCATTAAATTAAACATAGACTTGATCCGGGATTTTGTGCCTGCAGACGCAAGCACCTTTTCGCCCTTATTGGCTCCACGTGAAGGAATGATGTAGCCATCTTCCATTATGCCCTTGATGTGGCGGGCACGCAGGTCCTTAACACGCATTCCGGCAATGGCGTGGCAGTAGCTCCACGCTGACTTGATGGTACGGCAGGACGATTCACTTTCCAGGGTAGGGAAGTAAGCTGCAGTCCATTTGTCGTAGAGTTCCGCCAGGGTCATAGCGGCATTTTGTATATCGTAAGGATTAGCTCCGTACTCAGCGAGTGCCTGCAGAGCTTCCTTCTTAGTCTTGAATGTTCCAAGAGGAACACGGTTCTGTACGGTCTTTCCAGTCTGTTCGTCCGTGATCCAGCCGAGAGTAACACTGTCTCTTATACACATCTCCGAGCCC
>ERZ1026929.281-NODE-281-length-28751-cov-11.158628_pt1 | contig 28751 bp, 22 predicted proteins | sample MGYA00519463_ERZ1026929 | MGnify/ENA primary metagenome ERZ1026929 (study PRJEB26926, sample SAMN06164829) | human gut metagenome | biome: ENVO:00009003; feature: ENVO:2100002; material: ENVO:00002003 | host: Homo sapiens | place: USA | collected 2012 ... | reverse complement strand
ACGAAAAAACGTGTGAGATGCTCGATGACATGGCGCAGAAAGGTTTTGTTGATTCTGATATTTCCAAGAAAATTAGGGAATGTTTTGGTGGAATCTATTAATTATAAGAAGATATTTACACAGAAAGTTCAACATCAGGAATTTATACATAAACTTGATGAATTTATGGAACATCACAATGATGAGGTAGAAGATCAAGATGAACAGATTATGGGGATTTTAAAATATCTCACAGAGTGGTTAGTTAATCACATTCTGTATGTCGATGGTCAAATTCCAAAAGGCTGATATAGTAAGAAAGGCTGTTATTTTTTAGAGAGTAGCAGCCTTTTTTATTTTGAATATAAAATATGACACATACACTTGACAATATGCATACATGGATGAAATAGGACATTTCTTCCTAAAAACAGTATGTTTATGGTATACTAGCTAATAGTAATGCAGTTTCAATCAACATTACATATTATTATGAGAAATTAATGCAAAGGAGTTATAATCAAATGGATAACAATGAAGTAGTAACAGAAGAAGTGGCAGCAGTTGTTGAAAATAATACAGGTATTGAAATAGAGCCTTTATTTGAGGAGCAGGTTGATTTTGATACATTCTCAAAGTCAGACTTCCGTGTTGTAAAGGTAAAAAATTGTGAGGCAGTACCTAAGAGTAAGAAACTTCTTAGATTTACACTTGATGATGGTACAGAGAATGAAAGAACTATTCTTTCAGGAGTACATGCATTTTACGAGCCGGAGGAACTTGTAGGTAAAACTTTACTTGCAATCGTAAATCTTCCACCACGTTCTATGATGGGAATAGATTCATGTGGTATGCTTCTTTCTGCAATTCACAATGTAAATGGAGAAGAAAAACTGAATCTGGTAATGTTAGATGACGCAATCCCAGCAGGTGCAAAATTGTATTAGGATTTACACAGTTATTACATATAACTTAATGGATAATTATATGTGATTTTTAAATTTATGTTGAAAGTAGATAGTAAAAGAGCTGGGTATCATGTGCCCAGCTCAATCGCTACATGGAAGCCAATAAACCATGCAACAGCGGTTCTTTTATTCGCCAGTATATGCAATTTCTATCTCATAGCCGCCGTTCTCATAGTAGGCGTGGGAAAAATAGTATCTTATTGTTATTTCTGAAATATAAAATTTGAATCATAAAACTTCTTTCCCTCTCAAATCCATTTTTACCAAACCAACTACTAACAATCCAATAAAAATTGCCGTGTCCACAAATAACAGTACAACAACACTTTTTACCACTCCGAAAGTAAAAAGTATGGAGAAGATTTCCACTGACAACACAATAAAACACATATAATTTGTCAAATACTCTGTTATAATTTCTCCATAATAATTGTTCATCTGCAATTTCGCATAGATAAAAGGTTTTAATAAATAACGGATTATGATACATATAACAGGACAAATAAAAATCCAGTTTTTATTAACTAGGGATGTTGCCACTCCTTTACTCCATTGTACTGGAATTTCTGTCGGCAACTTAGAATAAGACAAAGCCCCAATAATCAAGCATAGTGCGGTAATCATAGTCCAGGTAAGCATACTTCCCCATATATACAAAAAGCTGACTGAATCCAGTTTGAAAACAGTTCGATTATCTTTCCAATAGTCATGAAAATCTGTTACATACTGTTCTATCTGTAATTTTTCATAACTAATACTTTCTTCATCCAGCATTTTTTCGCACATGAGTTTCGCCTTATTCAAATCAGTAATCTGATTTTTTAATACTTCCTTTTGCTTCTCAAGCATTTCCTGCAATGTTACTTTTTCGGATATAATACTTCGTATATCTTCAATAGAAATTCCCAATGTACGTAGATATGCAATCTTCTTTATATTTTCCACATCATTTTCAGAATAATCTCTATAACCATTACTTTCATTTCTCGAAGGCTCAATAAGTTTTTCCTTTTCATAAAAACGGATATTAGAACGGGATAAACCTGTTCGCTCTTCTACGTCTTTTATAGTCATATTATGCCCTCCTTTCGAGCAACTCTATTTTACTTAATAATAAGCTATAAACAAGGTTTACAGTCAAGCATTTATCAAAAAACTATAGTTGTTGATAAGGACATGAAAAGCTGTCCAAAATAGAAGGTGAACCGGATTGCTGCTCCGACTCAATCTTCCACATGGAATACATCTTCCACCAGCATATTAAAGTACTTTGATATCCGCAGCATAAATTCGGCAGATGGAGTACTGTCCCCACGCTCTATCCTGCCGACAGTTTTGGTGCTGTATCCGATAGCAGCGGCAAGGTCATCCTGGTAAATGCCTCGCTGTTCCCGGATTTCTCTGATATTATTGGTAACCGCCATAAAAATCCCTTCTTTCAGTTCTATAGATATTTTCTTATTGTCATTATGCAAAATAATGTGTCCGATAAAAAGGACTTGCAATTTTATCGGCAATGTCCTGTAATAGCAGAAGCATCAGATTTTCCAAGAACTTTTCCAAATATGTCTAAGCGGTCATTTTCACTAACCTTGATAGGTGCATACTTTTCATTGAGTGAGATAAGGAAAATTCCGTCTTTATCGTTTTGTAATTTCTTAATATAGGCTTCTCCGTTTAGAGCGAAGATGCCGATTTCTCCATTAGCAACAGATTCCTGCTGTAATACCCATGCAATCTGACCATCATGGAATTCAGGTTCCATACTGTCACCACTAATGCGTACACCGAAAGTAGTATCTTCCGGTAGAAGAGATTCATCTATGCGTACAGTCTCTTTCGGTCCGTCTACAAGGAAGTTACCGGTTCCGGCTGATACTGCATTTTCAAAAATATCAATGCTTCGGAATGGAATTATCTTGGCAGTCTGCTTTTCATACATTCCGGATGCGTGAAGCAGATTAATATAATCCATAGCTTTTTCCCTGCCTTCATCAGTAAGTGATGAGAAAGGATCAGCAGGATTTACTCCAAAATATGCTTCATACATGTTAGTAATACCAAGGATTCTACATACTTTGTAAAATATGGTAACGCTTGGCTCAGCAAGATTTCTCTCCCAGTTGGATATGGCTTTATAGGAAATAGTGATGCCTTCCTTTGCCAGCTCATCAGCGAGATCCTGCTGGAGCAAGCCTTTCTTTTTTCTATATGATGAAATGATTTCTCCGATTGAGTACATACATACGCCTCTTTTCTTTCATTTTGTTGATTTCAAATGTCTCTTTTCACTCCATAGTATATAGCAATAGTGCCAATTATTCAAGTTAAAAATCCAATATAATGAGAAAAAGGACACATATGTCTGTTGACAGTCGATTATTCTTGGGGTTATACTATGCCCTGTAAGAAACATTACTCATATACTTGGACTAAAGGTTATGGTAGTGACAGATTAAATGCAGGAGGTGATGAAGATGGGAGACAGGGTAATACTTCATTCAGATATCAACTGTTGTTATGCCTCGATTGAGCATCTGCATCATCCGGAGCTTGCAGGAAAGCCACTGGCAGTAGGCGGTGACCCGGAGGCAAGACATGGGATTGTCTTAACAGCCGACTATATTGCTAAGAAGTACGGTGTGAAAACAGGAATGGCACTCTGGCAGGCAAAGCAGGTCTGCCCTGACATAACATTTGTTTCACCAAGAATGGACTTATATCTTCGGTTCTCAAGAATGGCACATGAGATATATGCAGAATATACGGACAGACAGGAGCCATATGGAATTGATGAGTGCTGGCTTGATGTGACAGGGAGCAGTTCCCTTAAAGGAGATGGATTGCTCATTGCACAGGAAATCAGCAGGAGAATGAAGTCAGAGCTTGGCATCACAGTAAGCGTTGGTGTTTCTTTCAATAAGATATTTGCAAAGCTTGGTTCAGACTATAAGAAGCCTGATGCAATCACAACTATGTATAAGAGTGAGTTTAAGCAGAAGGCATGGTCACTTCCGGTGGCAGATCTTCTATACGTTGGCAAAAGTACGAACAGAAAGCTTGCATTATTTGGTATCAAAACCATAGGTGATCTTGCAAGGGCAGATGAAGATGTGCTTAACAGTCACCTTGGAAAGATGGGCAGTATCTTATGGTCGTTTGCTAATGGCTATGATGATTCACCTGTCAAGCTGGAGAATACCCACGCTCCAATCAAATCGGTGGGAAACAGCACAACGACACCAAAGGATTTAGTATGCGATGAGGATGTAAAGATTGTTCTTTATATTCTGGCTGAGAGTGTTGCAGCAAGACTTCGTGAGAATGGATTCCGGTGCAGAGTGGTTGAGATAAGTGTCAGGGATAACGAGTTATTCTCTTTTACCCGTCAGAAAAAGATTGACCATGCAACAAACATCACCGGAGAGATAGCTGCATATGCTTATCAGATATTTAAGGAAAACTATAACTGGAGCAAACCAATCCGCAGTGTTGGTGTCCGAGGTGCAGACTTAGTAACAGATAATTATTGGGAACAGATTGATTTGTTCTCAAGTGTGGAGAAGCGTGAAAAGCAGATGAAGATGGATTCAGCGGTGGATGAGATACGCAGAAGATTTGGATTTTACAGTATCCAGAGGGGACTCATGTACCGGGACAGGATTCTGTCGGCAGTCAATGCAAAAGAAGAACACACAGTACATCCACATGGGTATTTTGGATAAAGAGGGAGGCGGAACATGAGCGAAGCAGCAAGAATTGATCTGGTAGACAGAGCACCATTGACGGAGAAGCAGCAGAATGTGTATGAAAGCATTATGCAATATCAGCGTGTGAATGGTTATGCTCCTACTATCAGGGAGATATGCAAGATGGTAGGGGTGGCATCGACTTCAAGTGTTTATGCACATCTGAAAATATTAGAAGAAAAAGGCTATATAGCAAGGAAGATGGATGCTTCCAGAGCAATAGCAATCTTGTAAGGAAGGTGATTACATTGAGCAATAAGGTATATGTTGATGTACTTGCAGAGTTCTCAAAGGACGGACTGCTCATTCCTAAACAAATGTTACTTCAAATGTTCCGGACAATGCTTTTAGATAACACCGAGCTTTCAGATGAAAAAATCAACGAATTGGTGGATACATTTATGAATACAGTTCCGGACATGTTGAAAACACAACTGCAAGCTGCATAAAGTCTGAACATTGACAACTGAATAACTGCCAGGTATTGAATTTTCAAGGTGCATAGCTAAAATTTATGTGCGAAGTTTGAGTAAATGATATAAATAGTAAATAAAAAAGGATATATGTGTGTTTTTTAATATAAATATGTGATATAGTAAAAGAAATAGTATTTTACCAAGGTGGGACTCAGGATGAGAAAAAGAAAGTTGAAAAAATTTATTGCCTTGATTTTAGCATTTGTGATGCTTTTTTCTTTAGGGGGGGAATGTGGTTTCGGCAAATGTGTCTGATGAAATTACAGAGAAATCTCTTGATCAAGTGCAAAGAGAAAACGAAGCTAAATTATTAGAAAGGAAGGTATCAGATGACACGAAAGCATTTTCACCTGGTGATGATTATTCTTTAGATAATAATGCAGTGGAAATGTTTGATTTGCCGAATAATACACCTAAAATTAATATGGAAGGTATTCCTAAAATCAAAAGTAAATCTAAAGTTCGTAAAGAGAATGATGAGCAGAGATATAATGTCTTGGTTCTGGATACTTCTGCTTCTTCTAGTTTTTTAGATTCTTCTGGTAATATATTTTACACTGCAGATACGGCTATTGATTATGTTAAAGCTTCTGCAAAAAAATTTATCGAGGGAGTCCAGAAAGCAGATGGTACCAATTATGTTGCAATAGTTGAATACAAAGGTTCGACAGCAAATGTTGTTTCTGAATTTTCGACTGATTTTGTATCATTAAATGCGGCGATTGATGGACTTTATGCTTCACAAAATACACGTAATGTTGCAGCTGGGTTACAGAAAGCAGATACATTAATAAATGAAATATCTAATCCAAAAGCTATAAAAAATGTTGTTCTGTTTACTACTGGAATGACAAATGATGGAGAATATAGCTATGATGGACATTATAACGAGGATACAATAGGAAGTGAATGGAGACGTAGTGACACTCAGGTTAGACTTTATGCATATTCTAATGCAGCATATGCAATGGCAGAAACATTAAAAAGTAAGGCTACAGTATATTCGGTAGGACTTTTTCAAATGATGGAAAATATGCCGGAAGAAGGTTTAGAAATTGTACAATTTTTCAAATTGTTTTCTTCAGAATTAGCTACATCATTAGAACATTTTTATGATGTGAAAGATCCGAATGATTTGGAATTTATTTTTGGAGAAATTGCGGACAAGGTTACAACGAAGGATGTGAATTTTTATTTTGCGTCTGGTGAAGAGAAAGACTATGAAGCAGTTTGCCATTATTCAGATAATTATTTTCGAAAAGCTTCTTGTGGGACAAGACAGTTAGATGGATATAACCATAGTTTATCTACGGCATCTTTATGTTTGGCATTATCAGCATTTGGAAGTAATGATGGAGGGAATTCTGATTATACCAACAAATATAAAAATGTTGAAAAGTTGTTGACTGATTTAGAATTTGAAGAATTTGATAAGAATGATTGGTTTGTGAAAAAACCACAAAGTGATTCAATAGGAGTGGTAGCTGCAAATAAAAAATTAAGTATAGATGATAAAGAATGTACTTTGATGGCCGTAGCCGTACGTGGTGGTGGTTATGAAAGTGAGTGGGCAGGAAACTTTACACTTGGTAAGAGTGGCCAGCATTATGGATTTGCACAGGCTAAAAAACAAGTTTTAGACTTTTTGAAATCATATATTAGAGAAAATAAAATTTCAGGAGATATAAAAATATGGTTAACAGGATATAGTCGTGCAGCTGCAACAGCAAACTTAGTGGCAGGTGCACTTGATGATGGAGAAAAATTAGGTGATGGTGTAGTTCTTAAAAAGGAAGATTTGTATGCTTATTGTTTTGAGACACCAATGGGAGCTACAAAATCTGAAATTAAGAATAGGCTAAAATATAATAATATTTATAATATCATTAATAAAAACGACCCGGTAACTAAAGTTGCTATGTCTGCATTAGATTTTACTCGTTTTGGAGGCGATTATTTCTTGCCAGATAAAATTTCTGATGGAAATAATTACGCTGCGAAAAAAAATGCAATGGAGCAGTTCTATGATAAAATGTCGAGCAAAAATGAGATAGGAAAATATGCTGTTGATGATTTTGTGATGAAAAAAATTGATGTAAAGTATCTTTTGCCAGGAGGAAAAAGTCCGGTACAAAATGATGAGAATAATAAGTCAATTCAAGCGGAATATTTAGATACTACAATCAATAAACTGACAAAGGAAAGAGTAAAAACACGTGATAATTATGTGAAAAAAGTAATTGAAGATGTAATGGAAGAAGCATTGAATGAAGCGGGGATTAATAATTACAGCCCTTCAGCATTGAAAGAATTTGCAGGAGCTGTTGCAGAAATGTTAGTTATTTTTGTTGTTTCACACCCTAATCTAACAGTGACAGGTGTTAGTAATGCGAAAACTTTGGGAGCAGCTCATTATCCAGAATTATGTATGGCATGGTTAATGTCACAAGATGAGAACTATACATCTTCACCAACAGAGTTTGACGGAAATGGTAACTATCGTGTTATACATATTAATTGTCCGATAGATGTAGAAGTATATGATAGTGAAAATATATTACAAGCAAGGATTGTAGATGATATACCACAGGAAATTAAAAATGGGACTGTTGTGGCAAGTTTGAATGAAGATGATGAGAAAATAGTTTATCTTCCAACAAATGCATCGTATCAGATAAAATTAACAGCTACAGATAACGGAACAATGAATTACTCGATAAATGAATTTTCTTCTACAGCAGGTGATATTACAAGAGTCGTTAATTATAAAGATATAAATTTGAATAAAAATGATGTGTTTAATGCAGTTGTTCCTGCTTATGTAGATGATGAACAAAATAATGAAATAGAAGGTTCAACTACAGAGTATGAGTTGAAGTCACCTGATGGTAAAGAAATTAATCCTGATCAAAATTTAAGTGGTGAAGATGCAAAATCTGCTTATTATATGGTGACAGTAGAAGTTGATTCGGATGAACATGGTATTGCTATAGGTCAAGGAATTAGACAAGAAGGAAATTTTGCAAAAGTTGAAGCGGTTGCTAAAGAAGGTTACCAATTTGTTGGTTGGTATGAGAATGATAAATTAATTTCGCAAGAAACACAATATCGTTTTTGTGTAGAAAAAGATACCCTTTTAGTTGCAAAATTTGAAAAAGATGGAGAATCAGCGAACCTAGAAAATCCAGCGAACCCAGAAAATCCTGATTCGGGAAAAGATAATAATACAGGTAATAATTCTGGTTCGGGAATAAATGAAAATGGAGGAGAAAAGATAGAATCTGTTTCAACAGGAGACGAATCTGCAGTTGGATTTTGTAGTCTAATGGCTGTAATCATGGTAAGTATAGTGATGTGTATGGCATTTACAAAAATAAGACGTAAAAAGCAGAGAAATTAAGGAGCCACATAAGTGTTCAGAAAAAAGTATAAAGTAGTAGTATTAGCAATTGTTCTTGGAGTTCTATTAAATGCTTGTAGTAAAAGACAAGCAGTAACCGAGGAATATAATACAATAAGTGATTTGGCATATTCTGAAAAATGTAAAATTGAACCAATCATATATATTGAAGAAAAAGCAGGATTTGTTCCATATATTGTATTAACTAATGATTATAATGGTAAAACACTTTTGTTAAGAAAAGAAATTCTTCCAGAGAATAGAAGAGTTAGTGATTATTCGGCTTACTATGAAGAAAGTGAAATTGATAATTACTTAATGGGAGAGTTTTTTGATAATTTACCTATTCAAACTCGTTGCTTAATTCAAGATTCGGAAATAGAGATTTTAGATGAACGATGCTTGAATCAAATAGATGATAGCGTGATAACTATTGTAAGAAAAGTGTTTTTGTTGTCTTTTACTGAACTTGGATATAAAAAAAATGGGCATGTCGGAGTTGAAGGGGTGCCATTGTTGTATTTTAAAGATAATAAGAATCGTTTTGCTACTACGAATAATGGAAAGTTTACTGTAAGTTGGTGGTTAAGAAGTGCGGATTCTACATATGATTCTTGTGTATATGCAGTAGGACCGGAAGGTGAAATTGGAAGCACGAATGCATACGATATGAATGGTATCAGACCAGCATTTTGTGTTGACGGTAAGCAAGAAATATATAAAGAAGAAGGCAGATATATTTTAAAATAACATAACTTATTTATATTAAAGTGATTATGTTATTTTGAAAGAATTATTGAAATTCATTTGCCTGTGCTTATCTAAACGTTAATTGGCTACATTTTGGCTACAAGATTTTTATAAAGCACTAATTCCTCAGCAAAAATAAGCTACTTTAGACAACAGAACCGCACAAATTAGTTTCAAATAATCGAATATCACGAAACCAAAGTCCGTGATGGTGGACGTACAGTAGAATCTGGACGTGTTGCTACAGGTATCGAGTAATCATTGAACACTTAATGAGTGCGTAAGCGCGAAGTTAGTGAGAAAGTTGTTCTGTGAGCGTTGCGAGCAGAACAACCTTCTGATAACAAATATAGTAAAATTAAGGCTTCCGAGATTTTTCGGATAATCGAGCTATAATGAGATTATTTGGTTTTTACTATACGTCTGTTGGAAGCATTATTCTATTCTTTATAATTGCAACAATTATTTCATACCCATTTAGTTTGCTTGCTGATGTGTTACCAAAAGCATTGCTTATGCTTGAAAAGATAGATAAACAATCTGCTGTTATTATGTATCTTTTGTTAGATACATTTGCGACATTTATGGGATTGAGAATCGTAGACTATTTCATGCAGTCCATTTCAGCGACTACTATTTCAATTATTATTGTCTCTTTCGTATTTGCTTTGTTTGGAGTAAGCGATTTTAATAATAAGAGGAAAGGTTGATAAACCCCAGTTCTCAAATGACGAAATCTATAGCATTTAATAACTGTTATATTTTGTTATGGAAAACTCGTTAATCCATTGAAAATGCTAAACTTTTCATTGGTGTTCTCTCCATCACATCTTGTATCGTGTTATATCATTTTACCCTTGATTATGAACCCTCATAAGGGAAAATACAAGTGAAAGAAAATCTGGCGGCAACTAATAAAAAATTATAAAAATGGCAATTGTAACTGGATGAAATGCTTTTAATACATTGTCGGTTATAATGACGATGTTACTGCGTTTTTTGCAAAAGTGCAAAAGATATAAAAGAGGTGGAAAATTATTGAAATATAACGAATTATATCATACAATAGTAGTGTTTTTGTACAAGTCAATTTGATAGAAAAGGGGGAGCGCAGGAACTGTAGCAGCTGTTCTTATCGTTGGAGGAACACTTGCAGAAGATGTGATTACAGGTGGTGGCGGAATTGCAGATGATGCCGCATCATTCTATCTTGCATACAGGTTGATGTTTGGACTATAACAAAGGAGATTTTTTATGTCGTTTAATTCACAGTTTAAACTTATTTTTGGTGAAACATTTCAAACAGAGGGTTTTCGATATTGCTCAAAATTGAATGTTTTTGTTAAAATGCTCAACGAAGATTTGATGGCTTTTTTTGGAGTAAAAACAGCTCCGGCATGGAATAAAGGGGCAAAAGGATTTTTCCTTACTGCAGGAATTATTTCTACCTATCATTCTTCTATCGATAAAAAATCAATATTGTATGCTGGACAGGATTTAAATTCATTCCTTCCACGAAATGAAGCAAGAGTAAGTTTTGAATATACCGAAGATACAATGGAAGAGATTATTTCAGCGACGGCTTTATATGTGAAGGAACGTTTGATGCCTATATTCAATCGAGTTTATGATTTAGATTCTTTTATTGATTTTTTAAAGGAATATTCGATTAATAAATTGCGCGCATGTGATACTTTTGAAGGGGAATCTCTTGTCTTGATTAAAACAGATAACCATGATGATTTTCAAACGTATTTCCAGCAGCATCTGGATGAATTATACGCACAAATTGATGCAGGAAATGTTGGTGATGGCTATACGAAAGAAATGGCTTATGATGATTTGTTTCATGGTATTATCGAAAGTATTGTATATCCTCGGGATAAAGTATATTCTGACAAGAGTTTATATAATGAGGCGCTGGAAGAGGCTGAGAGAAGAAAAAGTGAAAATATGAAAAAATTATATAGCTATCAAATATTGAAGAGCTGATTACTATAGCAATTAATCAAATTGATTTCAATAATGGAAGTTTAGTGTGATTTCTTGATGATGAGTGTTCTGAACTTCATTTTTGAAAAAATTAAGCAATGAAATTGAGGGGCGATTATCTCGCCCCTTTATCTTTGCTTTGATAAGGTCGATTGGCGTTCTGGTTGTCAGACTTTTCCTGATACCTTTTTATTTTGTCGTGTATGGTTTCGAACTTTGGAGTAACTTTCTCTCCGTATGCTTCTTCCCACTTAGAACGTTCTTTCTGATATGCGTCAAAGGCACGCTGTGCAGTATAGAATGCTGTGTAGAAGTCTTGTACTGTTGCAAATTCATGCTGTCTGACGATATTGGATAATCTGGCTTTGAGAGTTCGGATCTCTTCCTCTTTGGTGGCAATCTTGCTTTCAAGCTCTTTTTTCTTAGTAAGTAAATCGTTTTCAGTATGGAGAACTTTATCAGCGGAATTTTTACAGAGAGGTAATGGAAAAGAATCGGGTGCATTACGAGTATTACCATTTGGGAATGACAGAAAATGTGCCGGAGCTTGAAGGTTTCCATTTCCACACATTAAGGCATACCTACACGACAAACCTCTTATCCAACGGGGCTCAGCCTAAGGATGTGCAGGAACTGTTAGGACACTCAGACGTGAGTACCACCATGAATGTCTATGCCCATGCTACAAGGGAAGCAAAGCGGACTTCCGCAAGACTTCTTGATAAAGTGGCAGGCAATGATTAAAAACCTATTGACATTTTGTTACTGGAGTAGTGGAAAATACTTCAATGTAAGCAGATTTTAACACACTTTTAGATGGAAGAATCGCATGAATATAGCGAAAGAGTAAGAAAAAGCGACCGGCACATGGGGATTGGCCCGCCCGGCAGAGGTGCTCCTGAAAGAGCGACTAGCGCAGCGGCTTAGATACTGTAGAATTATGCCCATGAAACGCAGAAATGCCCCGGCATGGACGCCGGGGCAAGGAGAAACCGCGCCATGGACGGCGCGTTTCGACGGTTTCGTCAAGCATAGAAAATCTAAAAAGCATAATTCGTACAGTACCTTAGCTGCGTAGCGTTAGCTCGTCGGGAGCACCTCTGCCGGGCGGGCCAATATTATTAATTATTGTGCAGCATCAGGAGCCACATACGAGTATGCATTGGACATCTTTGCAGCATTGTTTGTCAGAGTGACAGCCTCTCTGTAGTAGGCAACAACAGGAGTGCCCTTATCCACAGCATTGAACAGCTGCTCTGCAAAAGCAGGAGGCACATTGATACATCCGTGTGAGCCCGAGGTTTTGTAAATGGTTCCTCCGAAGGTATCACGCCAGCTGGCATCATGGATACCTATATTGTAGGCAAACGGCATAAAATAGCTGACAGGAGAAGAGTATCCCTCGCCGACAAGAGTAGCATTTCTCTGCTTGTAAACAATCTTGTATACACCATCTACGGAACCATTCTGACGGGCGAGATTACCTGATACGAAATCAGACTCCATCTGGAGAGCACCATCCTTGTAATACCACATGTGCTGCTTTGTGTAGTCAATCTCTATGTATGTATTACCTATGTCGTCAGCGCCTCGGTAGAGTGCTGTCTGCTCGTAAACAGGCTCTCTTTCCACTGGCTTGCCTCCCTCTAAATCTGAAAGGAGCTGGGCTTTCTCATTTTTCTTGCTGACTACCCATCCGTAGTCTCCACCACCTATTTCAATAGTGTCACCGGACGATGTTTTGAACGAGCGCTTGCGTCCGAAGGTGTTATACTTGGAAGCAAGCTGCTGGACATATTTAGTGACCTTGGCATCATCTATGTTCACGTTGCCGTCATCTGAGATGCTTAGCATATCAAGGATTTTGGCTGAGTCAAGTTTCTCATCGGCACCTTCAATTTTGTATGTGACGGTTGAAGCAGTGTATTTGTCGAGGGCTTCTTTTTCATTTTTGATTGTATCGCTTTCCTTTGTGATTTTTGGAGCTTCATAACAGTCATCACTTAAGCTAAGCTTTGGAAGCTCGTTGTCCAGGGCGTCCTTTACCTCGGCAAGGATGCTGTCATATATCGGCTTGCAGCCTTTTTTCTCTTCAATCACATTGTATTCGCCGTCTTTTATCTCGATATGGGCATCCTCCGGATTTTCAATGTAGTCATCACTGAAAATATCAAGAGCCTTGAGCTTTTCCGCCAAAGCGGCATCGTTATATTTGGATGAACCCTTTAGAGTATAGTTTTGAGCTTTGAAGAGACTGACAGGCCATGTAAAAGCATTCTGGCTTTTTAGGATTTGCTCCTCGTCACCGTTTGAGACATATTCATAGGAAAAATCAGGTCCCTTAAGTGAAAAGCTGTTGCCTTTTCTGTCAGTGATTGTGAGCAGATAGTCGCGGCTTAGGGCTGTATTTTTTTCTAATGCCTCTTTTGCGGTTTTCCCTGCGTATTTTACAGAGTTAATCTTTGTGTTGAACAGATAGTGGCTGCTAAAATAAAAGGCAAAGCCAAGATAAACAGCCAAAAGCACACCAAGCACAACGGCGCAGGTTATAAGCACTTTTTTCTTCATGTAAATCGACCTCCTTGGAGATATGCTGTTGCTGCCTACACCGGGGGGTAGGCGGCAGCTAAAATCAGTTACATTTGTGAAGATGTGACACATCCATATAGTCAGGCAGACCATTCTTGTAGGCTACAGCGGTTTCTCCCTGAATAAGTGGTTTTAAGTATTCGATAAGTTCAGGCTTCACATCATTGCCCGCATCATTGATCCAATCTCTTGGCACAGACTTGGCCTCGTTTGCGATATCCTTGATAGCAGAATATGTGTATTCCACCTGATAAGGATTATTTGAGATGCGCTTCAAGCATACCATTGATGCGGTCACACCCTCTGCTGCAATAGTGACACCCTTTTTACCCTGAGCAAAAGATTCCTCGATATCGGTTAATGATGCAAGGTGTGAGGCACAGCGCTGGAGCACATTTACCTCTACAGAGCGCACCTTGACACCGATGTTTTCCTTTACGATGAACTCAAGAGCTTTTCCGGCACCGCTTAGCTGCTGGTGTCCGAACTGGTCACATGCGGCCTTTGATGATGTAATGTATGAGCCGTCTGCGTCATGTATTCCTTCGGATACGGCAACTATTACATTGTTAGTGTGCGTAAGGGCTTCTTTTATATCGGCAACAAATTTGTCCTTGTCAAAATCCACCTCAGGCAGATATATGAACTGAGGCGCTGTATTGTACTCATTACGTGCGAGAGCGGAAGCGGCAGTGAGCCATCCTGCGTCACGTCCCATGATTTCAACGATTGTCACACTCTTAACAGCATAGATAAAGGTATCATGGGCTATCTCAAGCATGCTTGATGCGATATATTTGGCTGCAGAGCCAAATCCCGGAGTATGGTCTGTCATGCACAGATCATTGTCGATGGTTTTTGGAATTCCTATAATTTTCACATCACTGTTGATTTTTTTTGCATAATCGGATAACTTTAATACGGTATCCATTGAATCATTTCCACCGATGTAAAAGAAAGCTTTTATAGAAAGCTTATCGAACTGGTGGAAGATGTATACATATGGTGAATCATCATCCTTGTAATCAGGGAGCTTGTGGCGGCATGAGCCAAGATACATCGCAGGTGTGGTCTTAAGCTTTTCAAGATTAGCATCATCTGCAAAAATATCTGACAGATTGAGATAATTCTCATTTAATATGCCGAGTATTCCGTTTACGGCGCCATAGCAGATATCGTATTTCTCAGAGCTTTTTACTCCTGCGATGACTCCTGCAAGGCTTGCGTTGATTGCAACAGTTGGGCCGCCTGACTGGGCGACGATACAGTTTGACTGATTCATTGTAATCTCCTTATTGTGTATTTTAACTATTCTCTTCTGTAAGAATAGTTATGATATAATTTGAAAATGACTACTGAAGGCGCATGGCATATGCACCGCATAATCATATAGATTGTAGTATCAAACATTATTTTTAGCAAGGGTTAAAATGAAAAATATGAATAAATACGAGAATTGCTTATTGTGTCCAAGAAAATGTGGCATAAACAGAAGAACCGGACAAACAGGCGTATGTGGCGTTTCATCTGAAATAAAGGTGGCGCGAGCAGCGCTTCATTACTGGGAGGAGCCGTGCATATCAGGAAAAAGAGGAAGCGGGGCAGTTTTTTTCTCAGGCTGCAGCCTGCACTGCGTGTTCTGCCAGAACAGGGAGATTTCTGACGGAAAAGCGGGAAAGCTAATCAGTAAAGAGAGGCTGAGTGATATCTTTATGGAACTTGCTGACAAAGGCGCAAATAATATCAATCTGGTCACACCGGGGCAGTATATCCCTGATATAGTGTGGGCGGTAAACGATGCAAAAAGCCGCGGCATGAAGCTTCCTATTATATACAATACGAGCGGATATGAAAATGTGACAGAGCTAAAGCTGCTTGAGGGTATAGTGGATGTGTATCTTCCGGATTTTAAATATATGGACAGTACGCTTTCGGCAAGGTATTCAAGGGCAAAAGATTATCCGTCTGTCGCAAAGCAGGCGCTTTCAGAGATGGTCAGGCAGCAACCGGATGTCGTGATTGACGATTCGACAGGACTCATACAAAAGGGAGTTATTGTGCGACAGCTTCTACTGCCGGGACATGTGAATGATGCAAAGGATGTACTTAAGTACCTGTATGATACATATCATGATCACGTATATATAAGCATGATGAGCCAGTTTACGCCGATTGCACTAAAGGATTATCCTGAGATAAACCGCACAGTGACAAGGAGAGAGTATGAAAGGCTTGTTGACTATGCCCTCGAAATAGGAATCACGAATGCATTTATACAGGAGGGTGACGTGGCAAAGGACAGCTTCATTCCGGCATTTGACTGTGAGGGAGTATAATATTTACCGTTTTTCTTAATAAAATAGTAAGAATTGGCAGGCAAAAATGACTGGATTTTGTGACGCCGGTGTAGTACTATGGTTATGTGATATTTTTTAGCTGTGAAGGTACTGAACAGTTACGATATTTTGTTATTACTCACATCCCGGTGTGACAGACGATAATGTTTTTAATCACACAGGATACATCATTCAATAGAGGATACAGTGATGAAAAATATAGAAGAACAGCAGATAATAATTGAATGTCCGAATACTATCTTTCATCTATACATTGACAGTGAGGATGAGCTTTCAAAGGTTAAGGTGTTTATGAACAATATGAAGAATGTTGATTCGATAAGTCTGCATGATATATACAACTGGTGCAACAGACAGCATGTGCAGTACACGACGACATTTAATTATGACAGTAAAATGACCTTGACAGAAATGATAAAATCCTACATATTTTACTCCAGACAGAAGCTTAGATATGTAAATAATAGTGATAGGATGATAGAAACATGAGATACCCTGAATTTCTAAAGGATAGAGGAACAATAGGCTTTGTGGCGCCTTCGATGGGCTGTACAACAGAGCCGTACAGGAGTGCCTTTGACAATGCCATTAAAAGGTTTCACAGCATGGGTTATAAGACGATAGAGGGACCTAACTGCAGGTGCGACAGTGGCATAGGTATCAGCAATACACCTAAGAAGTGCGCAGAAGAGCTGAACGAGAGCTATGCTTCTGCTGACAGTGATGTGCTTATATCCTGTGGTGGTGGCGAGCTGATGTGCGAGGTAGTGCCTTATATTGATTTTGAGCGTGTGAAGCAGTCAAAGCCGAAATGGTACATGGGCTATTCCGACAACACGAATTTCACATTTTTGGAGGCTACTATTGCAGATACAGCAGGTATTTACGGGCCGTGTGCGGGCAGCTTTGGCATGGAGGTGTGGCATGAGTCACTTATCGATGCATTTAATCTGCTTTGTGGCAGGAAGCTTTCATTTACCAATTACCCTATGTGGGAGAAGGAATCGATAAAGGATGAGAATGCTCCGTTTGTGGGCTACAACCTGACTGAAAAGTCGTGCATCAGCTCTATTCCCACGGTGGCAAAGGAAAGCAGGCTTACCATGAGAGGCAGGCTGCTTGGTGGCTGCATGGATTGTCTTATCAATCTGCTTGGCACATCGTTTGACCATGTAAGGGAATTTAATGAGCGCTACAGTGATGATGGTATCATATGGTTCCTTGAGGCTTGTGACCTTAATGTGATGGGCATGAGAAGGGCTATGTGGCAGATGAAAAATGCAGGATGGTTTTCAAATGTAAAGGGCTTTCTTATCGGACGCCCGGCGCACTTCGGAGAGGAAATGTTTGGCATAGACCACAGACAGGCGCTTTCATCACTGCTTAGAGAGTTTAATGTGCCAATTATCATGGATCTGGATATAGGTCATATGTCACCAATGATGCCTGTGGTATGCGGAAGCATGGCAGATGTCAGCTTCGACGGAAACAGCTTTACAATTTCGTATGATATAGAGCAGTAGATTGGAGGAAAAATGATTAGATTAATAAAGAAAAAAGCAAAGAGTATTGTATGTAGCGTGCTTGCTGCGGTGACATTGTTTACAATGAATCCGGCTGTATTTGCAACAGAGACAGCTACGCAGACTGATACAGTTTCAAGCGTTGATGTATCAGGTAGTGACAGCAGTGACGCAGCTGATAAGAGTAACACAGACAGTACTGCAGACAGCACAACGACAGCCGGCAGTGAGGCAAACGACAAGGTGACCATCAGCAATAATGATAAGCCATACTTAAGTCTTGGAGCAGACCTCACACCGGATCAGAGAGCGACAGTGCTTGGATTTATGGGAATCGAGCTCACTGATCTGGACAATTACGATGTGGTCTATGTAAATAATGATGAGGAGCACAAGTACCTCGATTCATACATCAGCAAGAGCGAGATTGGCACAAGGTCACTTTCATCAGTACTCATTACAGAGGATAAAAAGGGTGCGGGTCTTAGTGTTTCCACGCACAATATCAATTACTGTACGGTAGGAATGTACAAGAATGCGCTTGCCACAGCAGGCATAGCTGATGCTAAAATCATAGTCGCAGGACCGTTCCCTATTTCCGGAACGGCAGCACTTGTAGGCACACTAAAGGCATACGAGGAGATGACAGGCAAGAAGCTTGACGACAAGGTGACAGACGCAGCGATGGATGAGCTTGTCACAACAGGAGAACTCAACAAGAGCATTGACGGCGATTCGCAGGATATCGAGGCAATGATTGCTGACCTAAAGAAGCAGCTTGCCGATGGAAAGCTCAAGGATGAGAGCCAGATAAAGGATGCGATAAAGGAGGCTGCAAAGGATTACGACCTGAAGCTTTCTGATGATGATATTGCAAAGCTTACATCTCTTTTAATGAAGCTAAAGGATGCCAATATCGACTGGGATTCAGTCATCAACCAGGCACAGGACTGGGCATCAAAGCTTGGCGATAAGATAAATGACCCGGGCTTCTGGGAAAAGATTGGTAACTTTTTCATGGATTTATGGGATAAGATAAAATCCCTGTTCAGCTAGAAAAGCTACAGGAGACAGTAAGAATAAGCAGAATATGAATCAGGCAACTCCCTGAAACGTAAGCATGAGCTGCACGTTGAAGGGAGTTTTTTTAATTAATAAAAAAATAATAAATTTCTGCCGAATACATTGATACAAAGGTCATATTCTATTATAATTAAATGGATAATGGATTAATGTAAACAATGCACATAAGAAAGATGGGATTTGATGATAAAGATAAATAAATTTCTGGCAGCCTCTGTCGTAACATTGTCATTAGCCGCATGTGACCTGGCACCATACAGCAGCATAGCAGTTTATGCGGATCAGGCGGCTAAGGTTGTGTGTGATGAGAGATACTGGGTAGCGGCGAGAAGCGGACCGGGCACAGAGTATGAGCTGGAGCACAAGCTTTCAAACGGTAAGGATATTATTATTCTTGAGCAGACCACAGGTGCAGACGGCAAGGTGTGGTACAAGGCAAAGTACAATCTTGCAGCAAATAACGAGGAGTGTGTAAGCTATATCAGGTCTGATTTTGTATCAGCAGGTACCAGCACAGCTGCATCAGACAATGCGCAGACAGGGGATGCTTCAGCAGACACCGGCAATGCGGATGCCATACAGCAGAATAATGAGGAACAGCTTGCCCTTGCAACCGCATCGGGAGCATATGCTACAGGTACGATTACAGGTGGCAATGTGTATGTCCGCAATGCAGCAGGCACATCCGGAACTACCAAGGTTGTCTCACTCAACTGGAACCATCAGGTTGACATAATTGGAGAGACCAGGGTAAACGGTGTGGTATGGTATAATGTCAAGGGTACTTTAAACGGCAAGGCATTTACGGGCTGGACTATCAGTACATATATAAAGGTGACATACAATAATAGCGGAGACAATACTGATTTTGTCACGGCTATGAAGAATGCAGGCTTTCCTGACAGTTATATTGCAAACCTTACAGCTCTTCACAATAAGTATCCAAGCTGGACATTTGAGGCTGTAAATACAGGTTTGAATTGGGATACGGTGATTGAAAATGAAAGTGTAAACGGACTTAATCTGGTATCCAAATCAGCAGACAATGCCAAGAAATCCACAGCTGCCGGAGCATATAACTGGTCAACAAATACGTGGGTTGAGTACGAACCGGGATGGGTGTCAGCAAGCAGTGCCTATATTGCTTATCTCATGGATCCAAGGAATTTTCTTGATGAGACCAATATTTTTCAGTTTCAGAGTCTGGCATACAGTCCGAATGAGGCACTTGAAGGTGTCAAGTCCATAGTAAAAGGCACATTTATGGAGGGAACAAAGACCTATTCCAACAATGGCGAGAAAATCAATTATGCAAGCACATTCATGGATGTGGCAAAGAGCAGTGGAGTAAGTGCATACCATATAGCATCGCGTATAAAGCAGGAGCAGGGACAAAAGGGAACGAGCCCTCTTATTTCGGGTACATATTCCGGATACGAAGGATATTATAATTATTTTAATTTTAGTGCAACCGGAAACACGAAGGATAAGATTTATAAAAATGGTCTGTCTTTTGCCAAGAAGCAGGGCTGGAATACAAGAGCAAAGTCCATAAACGGCGGAGCTGTAAAGGTGGGCAGCAATTATATAAATAAGGGTCAAAATACACTGTATTTTGAGAAGTTTAATGTAGTAAATACGAGCTCGCTGTATTTCCATCAGTACATGGGCAATGCCACAGCGGCTCTTACTGAGGGACAGAGTCTGGCTAAAGGATATTCAGACAAGAATCAGGCTTTTGTATTTAAAATACCTGTATACAACAATATGCCATCGTCAGCAGTGGGCTTCGATAAAGCTGGCGATACCAATAACTATCTGCAGTCGCTTGCGATAAGCGGTGTAACACTCACACCGGCCTTCAATGGAGCGACAACAAGCTATTCAGCAGTTGTTTCAAATGCCATAAGCTCAGTGACTGTTTCGGCAGATGCAGTTTCAGGAAACAGTGGTGTTTCAGGCACAGGAAGCTATTCGCTTGCTGTCGGAAATAATACAATTAAGGTAAAATGCAAGTCGCAAAGCGGTGATACAAGAACATACACTATCAATATAAACAGGCAGGCGGCATCTGCAAATAATGCAGGTGGCAATAATAATCAGAACAATAATAACCAAAATAATACAGATGTAAACATAACATCAGGTAAATACAGTATAGGTACTTATATTACAGGCATTGAGCCTGGAACCGGTGCAGCTGATTTTGTGAAGAATATAGCAGTATCAGCATCAGGTACTGTAAAGCTTTTGACAAGCTCAGGCTCAGAAAACAGCGGAAAGATTGCAACAGGCAATAAAGTGGCTGTTTATGATGCTTCAGGTAATCTGAAAAAGACATACGATATTGTTATATATGGAGATATCAATGGTGATGGTGCTGTAAATGCTCTTGATATGATTAAGCTCAACAGACATATTTTAGGAAAGGGAACACTCACAGGTGCTTATCTGGAGGCAGCTGATGCTAACAGAAAGCGTGATGGTGGAAATGCCCTTGATATGATAATCATGAACAGACACATACTGGGCAAATCAAAGATATCGCAGAATTAGAAATGTGAGGAAAGATATGAAGAAATTATTTGGATGTATATTATCACTTGTTGTGGCAGTGATGCTTGTTTTCACACCTGCCGAGCATGTATATGCGCAGGGACTTGGTCTCAGTGTCAGCTCAAGCTCTATAGCTGTTGGAAAAACAGTTAAGGTGACTGTTTCCATGCCGTCCGGATATTTTGGCACTGTAGTTATCTCAAGCTCTGATGAGGGAGTATTGAGTAACGGGGGGGATGGTGTGGCCAATATTGGTGACGCCGCAGGATATCCCACATCGCAGTCATTTTCATTTACGGCGAAGGCTGCAGGAAGCTGCACTATAAAGGCATATTGTACAGTTGTAGGAGATGCAGAGGGCAACGATGCCGGAGGCACAATTACCGGTGCCAGCACGAAGGTGACGGTAACAAGTGCTTCATCAAACAACGATTCAAACAGCAACAAGGATAACAAGGACAATTCCGGCAGCAATACCGGCAATGACAACAATGCAAATAAAGATAATGAAAACAAAGAGGAAAAGAAATCCTCAAACGCATCTCTTGGTTCGCTTGTTATCTCAGCAGGTATGCTTTCCCCTGAGTTTTCTGCTGCGACAAAGGATTACACAGCTACAGTAGATTACAGCTGTTCAAGCCTTGCGGTTACAGCAAATCCGGCTGATTCCAAGGCGAGTGTGACATCGGTCACAGGCAATGATTCACTTGAGGTTGGAGAGAATACGGTCAGCGTTGTTGTGACAGCAGAGGACGGCAGCACAAGCACATACAATATAGTTGTTACCAGAAGAGCCGAGGATGATCCGGAGAATGCAGATAAGCAGGATAACTGGAAGAAGTTTGATATAAATGGCACAGAGTGGACTATGGTAAATGACATTCCGGAGGATGTTGTTCCTGAAGGCTTTGAGCACTCAAAGACAGTGATTGACGGACTTGAATACAATACCCTTCATGGCACCTTTGGTGATATCACGCTTGTGTATTTACAGTCGGAAAGCGGCAATGGGCTTTTTGTATATGATGCAGCACAGAATGCAGCATATGAGTTTGTCCGTATCAATTCAGAGTTGCATTTTATAGTGGTTTTACTGCCTAAGGTGGATGATGTGCCTGAGGGATATAATGAGATATCGCTCTCCATAGAAGGCAAGGGTGTGGCAACAGCCTACCAGACCAAAGCCGAAAAAACCGATGATCAGACAAAGGATTTTTACCTCGTATATGCCATGAATGACAATGGTGAGAGTGGCTGGTACACATATGATAGCGTAGATGGCACATATATGAGGACCGAGCTCAGCACACCTACAGTGGCACAGGAGGAAAACGATGCGGTAAAGAGTGAGCTTGTTCCGGGAATTGCCAATAAATATCTTGTTTTAGCTGCAATACTGGTTCTTATTATCATTATTCTGTTACTGTTGCTTATTGTATCAGCTGTGAAAAACAGAAAATATAAGGCAATGGACTATCATGATGACGATGATGATGTAGATGATGCAGCAGAAGATGTATCAAATGAAGCTTTGGAAGAAACAACTGATGAAACTGCGGACGAGATAGCAGATGAGCCGGAAGAAGAGGTTACAGAAGAGTCGTTAGATGAAGTGGAAGAAGAAGCTGCAGAAGAGTCGGTGGGTGAAGTGGCAGATGAAGCTGTAGAAGAGCCGGCAGATGAAGTCGCAGAAGAAACAGCGGAAGGTGCTGCAGATGAGCAAAAGATGGCTACGGATGAAAATATATCAAATGCATCCTATGTCGGAAGAACCGTAGAAATTACACCTGATTCTAAGAAAGCTGTTGAGAATGAAAACTCTGAGTTTGATTTAAAAGACGATTCAAGGCAGGAAAACGTTTCTGACACAGAAAACGATGCTGATGAGGATGCTTTAAAGAATCAGCTTCAAAGGGCACTTGATGGATTTGTCAATGAGGGAAATAAGCCGTCTGAGACTATAGACAGTAGTGCAGAGGACGACAATGAAGATGACAGCGAAGATGATGATTTGCAGTTCATCGACTTAAATTAGTGAATATGACTGGAGGATATGACTTGAAACCATATACAAGTAAGGCTAAAAAAGCAATAGATTTGGCTGCACGTATATCAAAGAAAATGAATTACAGCTATGTTGGAACAGAGCACATACTGGCTGGCCTTATAAAAGAGGGCACCGGTGTGGCAGCTGAGGTTCTAACAGCCTGCAATGTGGAATATGATAAGCTTATTTCGATGATTGAAGACCTGATTTCACCGGGGGATAACATCAAAGTGATGGACAGGGATGGCTATTCACCAAGGACACAGAGAGTATTGGAGCGTGCATCGGAGGAAGCCGATAGATTTGAGTGCAATGAGATAGGTACAGAACACTTGCTAATGGCTATAGTACTGCAGGGAGACTGTGCAGCTGCAAGACTTTTAAACACCATGGGTGTTAACAGTCAGAAGATGTTTATAGATATTCTTGGTGCGATGGGTGAGGATCCGTCTGCATACAGGGATCTGATGAAAAGCTACAGTACATCATACAATTCTGCGACTCCTGTATTAGATCAGTATTCCAGAGATTTGACAGATATGGCAGAGGCAGGGCTTCTTGACCCTGTTATAGGCAGGAAAAAGGAGATGGAACGCGTTATCCAGATACTTTGCCGCCGTGGCAAAAACAATCCATGTCTGATTGGAGAGCCGGGAGTGGGCAAGACCGCTATAGTAGAAGGACTTGCGCAGGATATAGTCAGTGGCAATGTTCCGGATATTCTTTTGGGAAAGAGACTGGTTTCCCTTGATATGTCCGGGCTTGTAGCCAAATCAAAGTATCGTGGTGAGTTTGAGGAGCGTATCAAGAAGGTGATAAGCGAGGTTTCAAATGCCAAAAATGTACTGCTTTTCATTGATGAGCTTCACACTATAATAGGTGCAGGGGGAGCAGAAGGCTCGTTAGATGCATCTAACATATTAAAGCCTGCACTTGCCAGAGGTGAGGTACAGGTAATCGGCGCCACTACCATAGAAGAGTACCGCAAATACGTGGAAAAGGATGCTGCGCTTGAGCGCCGTTTCCAGCCGGTGATGGTTGAGGAGCCTGGTGTGGATGAGACAATAGAGATACTCACAGGATTAAAGGGACTCTATGAAAAGCATCATGGTGTCATCATAACAGATGAGGGTGTGAAAGCAGCAGTAAACCTTTCTGCACGATATATAAATGACAGATTTTTACCTGATAAGGCGATAGACCTGATGGATGAAGCGGCAGCCAGGATAAGGCTTAAGAATCTGACATCATCTGACGAGCTGCTTGCTCTGAAAAAAGAGATAACAGATAAGCAGAACCAGGTGGAAAATGCTTTATCGAAAGGAGATCTCGCAGCTGCCGGCGCGCTTATGTCAGAAAAGGAAGTACTTGAAAATAAACAGCAGAAGCTTATCAGAAAGAACCGTCGCACAGGAGCCAAAAACCAGCCTGTAGTCGGCGAAAATGAGATAGCGGATGTAGTATCGGGATGGACCAAAATACCTGTAAATAAGCTTACAGAGTCAGAGGCAGGACGACTTGCAAAGCTTGAACAGATACTTCACAAGCGTGTAATAGGACAGGAGGAGGCTGTTTCTGCTGTCGCAAAGGCAGTCAGACGAGGCCGTGTTGGTTTAAAGGATCCTAAGAAGCCGATTGGCTCATTCCTGTTTTTGGGACCGACAGGAGTAGGTAAGACGGAGGTGTCAAAGGCGCTTGCTGAGGCTGTCTTTGGCAAAGAAGATGCCATGATACGTGTTGACATGTCAGAGTACATGGAAAAGCATAGTGTTTCAAAGATGATTGGTTCACCACCGGGATATGTGGGCCATGAGGAGGGCGGACAGCTCTCAGAAAAGGTCAGACGCAATCCTTTTTCTGTTATATTGTTTGATGAGATAGAAAAAGCACATCCTGATGTGTTCAATATACTTTTACAGGTGCTTGATGATGGTAGAATCACTGATTCACAGGGGCGCACGGTTGATTTCAAGAATACAATAATCATCATGACATCAAATGCAGGAGCTTCTTCTATTATAGAACCAAAGCGCCTTGGCTTTGGCGCTGGTGAGGATGAAAAGCAGGATCACGAGCGTATGAAGAACAGTGTCATGGAGGAGGTACGCCGTATATTTAAACCTGAGTTTTTGAACCGAATCGACGAGACTATTGTATTTAGAGCTCTCAACAAGGATGACATGAAGCATATAGTGACACTTCTTGTAAAGGAGCTTAAGAAACGCTGTAAAGAACAGCTTGATATAGAGCTCACAGTGCGCGACAGTGCAAAATCCTTTATCGTGGACAAAGCCTATGACAGAAAATATGGCGCAAGACCTCTTAAACGAAAACTTCAGGAGGAGATTGAAGACCGTATGTCAGAGGATATTATTACCGGCAAAATTAAGCGCGGCAATAAGGTAATAATTTCTACGAAAAACAAACAAATTTCATTGACTGTTGAGTAGAATTGGATTTATAATTAATATATCAATATAGCTACGGGAGGATAAAAATGGCTGTAATAAGTGAATTAATCCGTACTGAGGAAAACGGAAAGCTCAGCTTCGGAGATTATACATTGGCTGCAAAGGCAAAGCTTGACAATTTTGAGAAGGATGGAGATATCTACAAGGTAAAGACCTTTAAGGAGATTACAAAGCTCGAAAGAAACGGACTCTTTGTATACGAGTCTGTTCCGGGAACAGCGGTTATGGATTTCGAGGAGACTGCTGATACAGTGACATTTACTGTGGAGGGACCTGAGGATGCTCAGATTACTCTTGGCCTTGAAGAGGAGACAGAGTACGAAATTGATATAGCTGGAGCTGTTGCAGGTACTATGAAGACAAATCTCGGCGGCAAGCTCAGCTTAAGCGTAGAGCTTGAGGGTGTTGATTCAGTCGATATCAAAGTATCAAGAAAATAGAGCATATTTTTAGCCCGGTGAAAGCCGGGCTTTTTGTATTTTATAAAGGAGAACAATATGGCAAAAGGAAAGACCTCTGTATTTTTCTGCCAGGAATGTGGTTATGAATCGGCAAAATGGATGGGACAGTGCCCGGCCTGTAAGGAATGGAATACATTTGTAGAGGAAACCGTAGATAAAAAGTCGATAAGCTCGTCGGGAAAAGTAAAAAAAGAATCAAAGGCGGCACAGGTTCTGCCGCTTTCGGCAGTAAAAAGCGAGAAAGAGGAGCGTATAGTGACAGGTATAGCCGAGTTTGACAGAGTGCTTGGTGGAGGAATTGTGAGAGGGTCACTTGTGCTTGTGGGAGGAGATCCGGGTATAGGAAAATCCACACTTCTACTTCAGGTATGCAGGGAGCTTTCACAAAAAAAGGTGCCATTACTTTATGTGTCAGGTGAGGAATCCCTGCATCAGATAAAGATGCGTGCCGACAGACTTGGCGATTTTACGGATTCACTGGAGCTTTTATGTGAGACAAGTCTTGATATAGCAAAGGACGTGATTCAACGAAAAAAACCGGAGGTTGTTGTAATAGATTCCATCCAGACTATGTACAATGAGGAGATAGCGTCGGCACCGGGCAGTGTCTCACAGGTCAGGGAGACAACCGGAGTGCTTATGCAGCTTGCAAAGACTCTGGGTATTTCTGTTTTTATAGTAGGACATGTGACAAAGGATGGTGCGGTTGCGGGACCGAGGACGTTAGAGCATATGGTTGATACTGTGCTTTATTTTGAGGGTGACAGATATGAGTCGTACAGGATACTTAGAGGCGTTAAGAACAGATTTGGTTCGACCAATGAGATAGGCGTATTTGAAATGAAGGCGGAGGGACTTGTTGAGGTGGAAAATCCGTCGGAGTATATGCTTAGCGGTAAGCCCGAGGGTGCATCAGGATCAATTGTCACATGTTCCATAGAGGGAAGCCGCCCGATACTTCTCGAGATACAGGCTCTTGTATGTCACAGTTTTTTTAATAATCCAAGGCGTACAGCAAATGGTACAGATTATAATAAAGTAAATCTACTCATGGCGGTCCTTGAAAAAAGAGCCAACCTGTCACTGTCAGACTGTGACGCTTATGTAAATATAGCAGGCGGTATAAGGATGAACGAACCGGCGATAGACCTTGGGATAGTGCTTGCAATCGCATCAAGCAAAAAGGATATTATAGTGCGTGAGGATACCATATGCTTTGGAGAGGTGGGCTTAAGCGGAGAGGTACGCGGAGTTACCATGTCCGAGCAGCGTGTGGCTGAGGCAAAGAAGCTTGGCTTTAAAAAGTGTATTGTTCCCAAAGTGTGTCTTGCAGGAGTGTCGCATATTAGTGGAATTGAGATTGTCGGTGTGGCAAATATCAAGGAAGCGATAGAGGCTGTCAGATAGTAATTGTGAGAATTGAATATAATAAACAGACAATTTAGAAAATTTGTGTTTTTTAAGATAGTTTTACTACTTTAATTAATTGCAGTAAATCCGTTGACATATGTGTGCCGGGATGATATTATATCAAAGCTGACTCGCGGGACACATTGAGTTGTAGAGCTTGTGAGTTACATTTTACAGACATGACTTTATAAATATTGCTTTGAAAATAAGTTAAAAAAGTTATGAAAAAAGTTCTTGACAAATGAAAAACATTTTGATAGAATAAACAAGCTGTCGCAAGACAGAGAACTTAAAACAGAGTTCAAAAAAATAAAAAAGTGCTTGACAAACGAACAGCGATTTGATAAAATAATCAAGCTGTCGCAAGAGAGCAAAACAAAGAACATTGATAACTGAACAGTGAGAAACCTTGAAAGATTTTGAGAATCAATCAGAACGCTTCAATGAAAATTGAAGACCTTTAAAACAGTAAATTCAGATTCTATCTGAATGAACGAATTAGCCAAGTTTAACTTGACTGAGATCAACTTTTTAACATGAGAGTTTGATCCTGGCTCAGGATGAACGCTGGCGGCGTGCTTAACACATGCAAGTCGAACGAAGCACTTTATTTGATTTCCTTCGGGACTGATTATTTTGTGACTGAGTGGCGGACGGGTGAGTAACGCGTGGGTAACCTGCCTTGTACAGGGGGATAACAGTTGGAAACGGCTGCTAATACCGCATAAGCGCACAGCATCGCATGATGCAGTGTGAAAAACTCCGGTGGTATAAGATGGACCCGCGTTGGATTAGCTAGTTGGTGAGGTAACGGCCCACCAAGGCGACGATCCATAGCCGACCTGAGAGGGTGACCGGCCACATTGGGACTGAGACACGGCCCAAACTCCTACGGGAGGCAGCAGTGGGGAATATTGCACAATGGGGGAAACCCTGATGC
>ERZ1026929.275-NODE-275-length-29203-cov-18.132462_pt1 | contig 29203 bp, 24 predicted proteins | sample MGYA00519463_ERZ1026929 | MGnify/ENA primary metagenome ERZ1026929 (study PRJEB26926, sample SAMN06164829) | human gut metagenome | biome: ENVO:00009003; feature: ENVO:2100002; material: ENVO:00002003 | host: Homo sapiens | place: USA | collected 2012 ... | reverse complement strand
TCACATTCAGATACTATCCTTATAAACAAAGAAGCTGACCTTTTGGGTCAGCCTCCTTACCATCGCCACAAGGGCTCCAAATCGGTTCCTATCCGTTGAGCTTGGCTGTGGCTTCGAGGTCGAGGGCTTCTGCTAGCACGCTGATAGGGTTCTTCACTGTAAATCCGGTGGACATCTCTATCTGCCATTTGCAGGTTTCGCAGTCGCAGGCCACAAAGTCAGGGGCAACCCGTCCGATCTGGTCGAAGAGTGGCTTTCCGATGGCCTGGGACACTTCGTAATTCTCTTTCTTGAAACCGTATGTTCCGGATATGCCGCAACAGTTGCTGTCCAGCATGGTGAATTCCACTCCCGGAATCATCTTGAGCAGCGAGGTGGAGAAGATTCCCCAGCCGAGTTTCTCGAGGTGACAAGGTGTGTGGTATGCAATACGTGCCTTGTAGTCTTTCTTGAATGCGAGTTTGACTTTGCCCGAGTCAATGAGGCTGTAGATGAACTTGGTGGCAAGAAGCAGGCTGTCTCTTACTCCGGAGTTGTCTATTTTCAGCAGGTCCTTGTACTCGTCGCGCATCGTAAGCACGCAGGTGGATGAGGTCGTGAGTACTTTCATGTCCTTGTCCACGGCCTTCTGGAGCACTTTTACATTGTGCTTGGCGTGTCTCTTGGCGCCTTCGGTCAGGCCGTTCACGATCATTGCCACGCCGCAGCATTTCTCGCCGTCCAGCAGGTTAACTCCATATCCGAGCGCATTCATCACTGTCACGAAGTCTTTTCCGAGCTGTGGATAGTTGTAGTTCACGTAGCAGCCGTGGAAGTATGCTATCTGGTTCTTGAATGCGGCCTGTTTTCCGGCTGCGTTCTTCTTGAACCAGCTCTCGAATTTTGTGCCTGAGTATTTAGGGAATGTACGTCTGTGGTCAATGCCCAAGACTCCGTCAAGTATGGCTTTTACCGGCTTGAGAGGCAGGGTGGCATTGACAATGGGAGCGAACGGGCTGGCCAGTGTTCCCATGAAGTCGGTGCTTGCGAGCATCCTGTCCCTGAGTTTCGGTCCGTGGGTGCTGAATTCTATTCTCGCTTCCTGGATGATGTCGGATATTTTTACTCCTGACGGGCAGGCTACGTCGCAGCGTTTGCAGTTCAGGCAGTATTTCAGCGCCTCGTCGAAGAAGTATTTGTTCTTCAGTCTGAGGCGTTCTCCGTCCGGGCCGGCCTGTTTAGGTCCGGGATATTCGGGTCTTACGGGGGTTACCGGGCAATATACAGTACAGATAGTACATTTGATGCACTGCTCGAAATTGTTTTCATTTGTGATTTTTGCTTCCATATTCTATCTGCCTAATATTGAGTCTGTTACATTGAATGCTGTCATGAGTGCAACGCCTGCTCCGCAACCTTCGTGAAGAGGGTTGAATCCGCCGAGCACTGAGCCTGCCGCATAGAGGTTCGTTATGCTCCTGCCTTCTTTCCTGACGTGAAATTTCTCGTCAGTGTCCACGCCGAAGCCGATGTATTCCTGTTTGTGGAAGAAGTTCTTGTCGTACCAGGTGTTTCTGTCTGCATTGAAAATGACGTCTGCTCCGAACACCGGTTCATATACTTTTTCTGAGTCGGAAATCAGTCCGTGTCCGAAATAGCTTCCTGAAGCGAGGATGTAGTTTTCGCCTGTCAGCAGGATGTCGCCCATGTTTGCGGTCCTTACTGCTGTCACTTTGTCTCCGTCGAATTCTGCGCCTACTGCTTCGTCGCCTTTCAGGAATGTGCCTCCTGCTGCCTCGAATGCTGTCTTCAATGCCATCTGGTATCTGATTCCTGGTACTGACGGCGGAAGTGTGCCGACGAACAATGTCTTGATTTTCAGGTCTTCTGAGATCTTATGTCCTGCTGCATTGTCCTTGAGTCCGAATACGGCCGGAAGTATGATGCAGTCCTCGTCATTGATAAGAGCCTTGATGGCGCCGGTCAGTTTCGTGCGGATTTCTTCCTTGTCCAGCAGTCTTGCGATATTGGTCGCTCTCATTTCGCTCGGATTCTGTCTGAGCCTGCGGATTTCGTCGGTCGTCACGGCTGCGATTCTGCATGCGGTTCCGCGTTTTTCCAATGACTCGGCTATGAAGGATGTGTTGAAGTCCAGGAAGCCTTCCACCTTTATTATCAATGCTTTGCTTCCGATTTTCTCTGTCTTGTCAGCGACTGATGCGATGTCTTCGACTGTCAGCCATGCCGGTTTCAATGCTCCTGATGCTGAAATTATGTATCTGTTCCTGGTGGCGTCGCCTTCTACGGGGATGCCGACTTCTTTCAGGAGGGCTTTTATTTCATTGTCATATGCGGCAATCTTCTCTGCGCCGATTTTGGAGTATGGATGTGCGGCGTCCAGGGACGGGATGGCTTTGAGCGGCTCGTCCACGCGTGTGCCGTCGTCAAGTCTTGACAGGAGTCCGAAACCGCCTGAGAAGAAGTGCATTGCGTTCTGTCCGGCTGCGACTACTGCGCATTTCTGTCCGTTTTTCTGTAGCCTGAGTCCGCATACAAGTCCTGCGAGTCCGCCACCTATTATTATTGTATCGAATTTCATAATGCTGCTGTTTTATTCAAATACGGGTGTTTCAGGGGTTGTGCCGTCTTCAGCCTCGTCACCTATTCCGAGACATTCCGAATATATCCATGATGTGAATTCGGCTTCACGCATGGTTTCGCCCCAGGCTACCGGGAACATTCCTTTCCACCTTTCGTTCATGAACTGCACGAGGTCCTGTTTGGCGCGCTGTGTACATCCGTGTGCTTTGCCGAGGAGTCCGGCTGCACGGCATGCGCAGAGTTCGCCCTGGCAGGTTCCCATTCCGACTCTGGTTCTGCGGCGCAGGTCCACCAGGTTGTGTACGTCGAGATGTTCAATGGCATTGACAACCTCGCTTTCAGGTACTTCTTCGCATTCGCAGACGAGGCTCTTTTCTTCTTCGGTGTCGAATTTCAGTTTGGATGCGAAGCTGCCGATACGTCCTGCTGTGGCTTTCTGTGCTGTCGATGGCTTGGTCCAGATGTTCTTGGCCACTTCCTGCACGTCTCCCTTGCCGGAGCCCGGAAGCGGTGTTTCTCTTGTTTCACATTTCTTGTCAATGTGGAGTTTTTCGCAGACGAGGTCTGTGGCCATTTCCGCCATGAGACGGTATGTCATGAGCTTGCCGCCGGTTATGGTGATGAATCCCTTGATTCCGTCACGTTTTTCGTGGTCGAACAGTACGATGCCTCGGCTGATGTTTCGGCCGCTGGTATCACCTTCTGCTGCCACGAGCGGTCTTACTCCTGCGTAGGCTCTCAGGATTCTGGTGTCGTTCAGGCATGGTGCGAGTTTTTCGCCTTCTGCCAGAAGCAGTTTCACTTCGTCCGGGGTTACGCGCATGTCGTCGCACTCTTCGTAAGGTACTCTGGTTGAAGTGGTTCCGATGACACAGACTGTGTCGCCCGGTACCAGGATATCTGCATTAGCCGGCTTCCTGCATCGGTTGAGTACGATGCTGTTCACTCTATGTGCGAAGATGAGGAGCGCGCCTTTGGCCGGGAACATACTTATCTGTGCTCCTGCCATTTCGGCAATGTGATGGCCCCAGATGCCTGCTGCATTGACGATTATCTGTGCTCTGTATTCTGCTGTCTCGCCGGTTTTGTGGTCGAGGACTTTTACGCCGGTGATTCTGTCCTGTTCGCGCAGAAATTCTGTAACTTCTGTATATACAAGGACTTCCGCTCCGTGGAGTTTGGCGTCAACTACGTTTGAGGAGCATAGTCTGAACGGGTCCACTGATCCGTCCGGCACTCTTACGGCGCCGATGATGTCCGGATTGACTGACGGTTCGAGCCGTATGGCTTCTTTCGGATCTATCACTTCGGCCTTGATTCCGGCTTTGGTGCATGATTCCACGAACTTGGCCTGATATGCGAGGTCATCTTCCGGTAGTGTGATGAAGAAGCCTGATGTGTCATCTACGCAGTGGTTGGCGATTTTCTTGAGAATCATGTTCTCCTGGATGCATTCGGCTGCGGATTCCTGATCTGTTACGGCGTATCTCGCTCCGCTGTGAAGCAGACCGTGATTTCGTCCTGTGGCGCCGTCAGCGATGTCGTGACGTTCAATCAGCAGGACCTTGAGGCCTCTCAATGAGCAGTCTCGTGCGGTTCCTGCGCCGGTGATGCCGCCACCGATGACGATGACGTCGAATTCGTTTTTCTGTGTTCCGGACATTGCGATATAATAAAAGTTAAAGTGTAAATCTAAGTCTGAAACGGAGGCGTTTTTCGGCTTTGAGGCAGCGGTGTTTCTCTTGCGTTGAAGCTGTTCCGCTGAAACTGGTTCGCTTCTCTTGCGTTGAAGCTTGTTTTTCCTGCCTTTAAGCCGAGGTGTTCCGCGCTTTCGTTTCAAAATGCAAATATAAGAATTTGTTTTCATTCCGAAACGGATTTTACTTCCAAATTTCGTGTTCTGGCTTCAATTCTGTCTCAGATTTTAGTGCCTGGGGTGGAATTTTGCCAGGAAGGGGTCGTGGGGCTTGGTCATGGGTGCGAATCGCGGGTTTCTGCCCCCCCCCGTGGTTGGATTCACGTGTGCAGATCCGGCCTTTCTGCCCCCGTCGGCTTTCACATTGAACTTCACGTGTGCATATTCGTCCTTTCTGCCCCCGTCGTCTTTCACATTGAACTTCACGTGTGCATATTCGGCCCTTCTGCCCCCGTCGTCCTTCTCATTGAACTTCACGTGTGCGGATCCGTCTCTTTTGCCACGCGGATTTTCTTCTAAAACGTTTCTTGTTCTTGATTAATTGTAGTATATTCGTAGAACGAATCAGGAAAGTTATCCTGACACTGATAGTTGATAGTATATAATAATCGGTGCGTCAGACGGGTAAATGTTCTGACGTATCACAAATCTAACATTATGAAAAAATATTCTTTTCGTGAAGCAGAAGCGAAATGCGAAGCCACGTTTTCGTACACTAAACATGATTGGTGGCATCTTTACAAGCTGGGGAAGGAGACATCGATAATCTTTTCCGATGATGACGACTATCTTTATTCCATGAATCAGATGGCAAAATGCAGTAGCGAGTTTCCTGAATTGGCAATCGTGGCGTTTGAATTGATGAGCAACCATCTTCACATTGTATTGACAGGAGAGGAAAAACGGGTCAATGATTTTTTCGCGGTGTTCCGCCACCGTCTTGTTCGTTATTTCGCTAAGCGGAATGTCGTTCTTGCTGATGAATTTAAGATGACACTCAAGAAGATCAAGGATCTCGCTTCATTGAGAAACGTGATCGTGTATGTCAATCGTAATGGTTATGTTGTCCAGCCGAATCATACGCCGTTTTCGTATCCCTGGGGTACTGGATTTTGTTATTTTAACATGGAACCGAAAGGCTTGCCGCTTCTTAAGGATATGCCATACAGGGATTTGCGAAAATTTTTTAAGGCACGGCCCCCAGAAAATCCGGAGTCAATGCAGATGATGAACGGATATGTGATGCCATCCTCTTATTGTGCCGTAAAACTAGGAATGGCAATGTTTCGTGACGCTCATCATTACTTCTCATTGTTGACCAAGAATGTGGAGGAATACTTGGGGATTGCCAAGGAATTGGATGATGGTGAATTCCTGACTGACAATGAAATGTATGCCCAATTGTCAAAGATCTTGCAATCAGTATATGGTGTATCTTCCGTAAAAGATTTGTCTAAGGCGCAGGTCCGGGAACTGGCGAAAAAGCTGCACTATGAGTATCGTTCTTCCAATGGTCAGGTCAGCCGTATGCTTGGTCTCACCAAGTATGACGTTGATGCAATGTTTCCGCTTTCCAAGTCCCGAGAGTGACGAGAGTGATAGGACGGCGGGGGCGAATCGTGGTTTTCTGCCCCCGTGGCTGGATTCACGTGTGCAAATCTGGCCTTTCTGCCCCCGTCGTTCTTCTCATTGAACTTCACGGGTGCAGATCGCGGGTTTTTGCCCCAGTCGGCTTTCATGTATGTTGTCACGAACTGCGGCAAGAGCCCGCTCTGCTCAGGGTGCTTCGCAATTCGCCGCGGGCTATGCCGCTGTTCGGGTTCCCCATCATAGTGATGGCCGCCCTGTGCACATCATGAAAACAAGTTAAGTTACAGTGCGCCTGTGTCTGAGGATGTCGTTGGATTCACGTGTGCAAATCTGGCCTTTCTGCCCCCGTCGTCTGGATTTCCGGAACTTTTACTGGACTGCAATGTCATCTGCCCTATAAATGCATATCTTTGTAATCTCATTACATCAAATAGGTGGTGATAAAAAGTAGAACGGAAAATGGATAAGAAAAATAAAAGAAAGTTGGATTCCGGTAGAGGATGAAATGAAGCATCTCTGTTATGGGCGGGAATGGCTGTTGTATGTTGTTACGGTTTGCTTGGCAGCTGGCTTTGCTATTGCAGGCTTTTATGCGCTCGCAGCTGCTGGTGATATCAGAAAGTTACCATTGCGGAGATTGGTGATGATAGTAATTGTTGGCCTGTATTCTATCAGAGTTATAGTTGGGATTGGTTGGTTGTTGTATGAGTTTACTTGTCTGCAATTCTTCTCGACCTTAGTGCCGGCGTTTCTCGTCTATTGCTATCTTCCAGGATTGAAACGAGATGTTAATAATCAAAAGCTCCCTTAAAGAGGAGATAGTCGGGCAATTCTCTAAAGAGATAATCGGGCACTTCAAGAATAATATGTATTTTCGCATTCATGATAAAGAAATTTCCTATTATACTTCTCGATTTTACAGGCATATATGATTATGAATCGTTTGCCTCTGGTCACAACATCACCCATGTTGATTGCCGCAACATAAATGGTGTGGACTGCTATTGTGATGAGGAAGGAAGGAGAAAACTGCATAGTCTTCTTGCTCCCTATCCCGCTCAAGCTCTACATTTTATAGATTCCGGCGATTTCCATTATCTGACAGAATATTGGGTATCAAAACTCCAGGAACCTTTTACACTAATTGTATTCGACCACCATCCGGACATGCAACAACCTCAATGGGAGGGTGTTGTCTCATGTGGCGGTTGGGTGACAGATGTGTTAGAGAAGAATCCATTTGTAAGAAACATCATTATCGTAGGTGCTTCAGACGAACTTATATTACAAGTGCCTGTTCATCTAAGAGAAAAGGTGATGTTCTACAGTCAAGCGGAAATCGACCATCACCATGCATGGCCTTCAAAGGCAGGCAAACTGATACATGAGCCAGTATATATTTCCATAGACAAGGACGTGCTTAGAAAGCAAGACGCCATTACAGATTGGAGCAATGGAGACATGAGCCTCATGCAGATGCAAGCCGTGCTGCGCATTATCTATGCCCACGAAAAAGTAATCGGCGTGGATATAACAGGCGAATGTTCTGCCACGCTCGACTATCTTTCTGAAGTAAAGGATGCGTCGGTAAACAACAGAGCCAACGAGGAACTGATGAAAATGATATTGACGGAATAATGTCGTTTGCGGCCATATTGGAATCGGTAGATAAAGCGCATATGATAGACGGAAAAGACTCGCAAAGATTCTCTAGCTGTTTTTAAAGGATTACTTATATTTGTAATCGGAAAAAATAATAGAGTATGAAGAAAATTGCATTGACAATGTTGCCTGTGGCATTGACACTTGCCTTGCTGGCGGGCTGCGCGCCGAATGGCGGAAAAACGGATGGCGAAATTACTAATCCTGTCATTGACAATATCATGGCGCGGAGAAGTGTGCGTGCGTACAAGGCAGTTCCTGTCGGACGCGACACTATGAATGTGATTCTGAAATGCGGAATCAATGCTCCGAACGCGATGAACAGCCAGAATTGGGAAGTCCGCGTCCTGGACAATGCGGATGAGATTGCTGCGGTGACTAAGATTTTTGCGGAGGCGAATCCGGATCAGGCAGCGCGCCCCGGCTTTGTGAATATGTTCCGCAATGCTCCGACAGTCGCTTTCGTGGCGCATAAGGCGGACGCGGGTATGTCACAGATTGACTGCGGATTGCTTGGCGAAAACATGATGCTCGCTGCCCAGTCGTTGGGCATTGGCACATGCTGCCTCGGCGGTCCTGTACGGTTCTTGACAGATTCGTGCCCGGATTTCCTGAAGAAACTCGACTTCTCGGAAGGTTACGAACTGCTCTTCGCCATCGCTTTCGGCTATCCTGACGAGTCGCCGGCCGCAAAGCCGAGAAACGAATCCAAAGTCCGCTTCGTGGAGTAAAGCGGGGCTAATCCTTTTCGTAGATCGCCTTGTTGTTCTCTGACTCCCAGATCTCGACCTTGTAGCAGTTATCAGTTTCGTCGCATATCCATTTGGCGATGTTTTCTGCAGTAGGGGAGAAAGGCAGCACCTCGTTCAGATTCTTATGGTCAATGCGGGACATTATGTTCCGCTTGATTTCCGTGAAGTCCGTCACCATCCCGTCATCGTTCAAAGTCATTGACTTACAATGCACTATCACGATCCAGTTGTGGCCGTGAAGTTCCTCACATTTGCTCCGGTGGTCCGTCGTCACATAATGCGCTCCGGACACCTCGAATCTTTTGCTTACGTAATACATATTTTAATCATTATATCCCCGTCAGTCATGTGACGGGAAACTTATATAAGAATATCAGTTAAGGAATGACAACGTGGTGATTTCCGATAGGGGAGCGCAGGAAATAGTCGGCGAGACCGGGCGCTTCCACGACAATCTGCGTGCGGCAAAGATTGTCATTGTATTGATTTTCAACGACATTGATATTCTCTAAAAACATTTCGGTGCAGTCAGGGGAAATTTTCAGAATCTTCGCCGGGCCGGCAGGTATGATGCCGTGCACCGCAACTCCTATCCCCGATTCGAAATGCGTGTCATAGCAGTAGCTGCTGACGATGCTCAGCGGTACGGTGCAATGCGCAAAAAGCAGTTTGTCTCCGTCAATGCGTGACAGGTTCGCCTGAAATCCTGGTGTCCCGAATTTTTTGAGCGCAACGCACATTGACAGCAGTGTCGGCACATCGCCTTCGCATGTCGCCACAACTCCCTGACTATTAAGTATTGCCAATGCCATGCACCCGGTATTGTTCAATGCCGTAAGCAGGTCGAAGCATCGCAGGGTAACGCCTCCGAGGCCGTATTCATCCACGATTGATTTCATTGCACAATAAATGTCGAGAGCTTTCCCGAAGTCGGCCTCCGTGATTGCTCGCCCGAATTTCGGTTTGTTCAATGCATTGAGTTTCAACCCTTCAAGATGCTTCCTGTCAGGATTCTCCGCGCGACGGACAAGTTCCTTTATGTCAATGTCAATGATTTCCACGCCCAGTCGTTCCTTGGCTGTCTCGTAATCTACATTGCTGGAAATCAACCAGTCAGACGGCTTCCCGACTACGCCGACCTTCATCCCGTCCAGTATCCGTCCCATGTCATAAGCCTTGACATGGCATTTGTTCCCGGCTGCGAAACCTTGGCGCAGTCTGTCTGCGATAACCTCCGGACTACCATGTATGATTTCGCCCGGATAACCGTTCCGGTTCAGGAATGACAGTATCTCCATTGACGCTGCCAATGAATTGCTCTTGCCGCTGGTCAGCAGTCTTATCGGCTTATTGTCAGGCACTTGCAGATGCCCGTCGTTGCAGAATACGCTCTTGAAAACGCCCTCTGTCCCGCCGGTCCTGACATAGATGACATTGTCCAATGTCTCCTCATATCCGGTGAAATCTTCGCCCCGAAAGTCAAACTCCTCACCGAGCCTCTCCTCGATCTCGCGTATGAACCTCTCTTCCGACGGCTTCCCTGCCGCTTCGCTATGCAATCCTGATGTCAATGTGTATAGTGTGAGCATGTCAATATTGTTTTACGGCACAAAAATAAGCAAAAAACACCTTGTGCGAAAGCATCTGTCTTGCATTTAGAACTACTTTCCGGTCTTAGCTGTTGCAAGAAGAAACTGGCCTGAGGCAGCGTCAGTTTCCGTTCACCGGCAACACATTTACGATTATCCCATCGTTTCCGGAGTTTGGGCACGTAGCGCCGCAGTGCCGCACAGGATGAGTGCGACAATCATATACATCGTCTGTTTCATAACATGAAGGCAGTGCACAAAATCCGTTCCCACGAGGCTCTGACAAGTTGCGATATTAGGAAACGCCTCTTTCGATATTTCCGGATAAATCGCTATTTTTGCGTGTCTTTAGAGAAAAGGGAAACGAGTATGGAACGGCAGCACGCATATAACTCTTTGAAAGATGAAACTTTGTGGGACTTCGCGAGACACGGTGACGCAAAAGCTCTGTCCGTGCTCTACCGCCGTCACTATAACCTGATGTTCAATTTCGGGCTGAAATATGTGCGTGATGAGGATGTCGTGAAAGACTGCATTCAAGACATATTCGTGAAATTTTCCGTCAGCCGCCGGCTTTCCCACACAGACTATGTGCGCTCCTATTTTCTGACAGCGGTACGCAACTCGATTCTCGACAAACTTGCTACGAGGAAGCCAGTCGATGAACTTGACGAGAGAGCGTTCCGGATGGAGATTGAGGACGCTGAAATCGAAAGGATGTTCAGCCATAGCGACGAGCAGGTGATGCTCGGAAAGAAACTGATGGCAGCCTACGAGGAACTGACTGTGAATCAGCGCACCGCCATCTACTTGAGGTTTGTCAGCGGACTGTCCTACAAGGAGATAGCTGCGGTTCTCGGCATCGCTCCGCAGTCCTCAATGAATCTTGTCTCACGCGCTCTCGCGAGGCTCCGGGCAAAAATGACTCCTGAAGAATTCCTCGTGGTCTGCGCCCTTCTCGCCTCACGGATTGTCGCCTCACCTATAGTTTAGAAACCTTCCCGAAATAATTTCAGAATTCTTGAGTATGTTTTTATGAATGTGCCGTTATATGAGCGACTAATTCATAAAACACCGTCGAATGGAAAACGGAAAATCTGAGATTCTGAGCGTCGCACGAAGGCTCGTGGGATATGCTAAGGAAAAAGAACGCAAAGTCAGCGAGAAAGAAGTAAACCTGCTTTGGGAGGAGGTGGAACTCCGTGCCGAAGCAGGACGCAAGTCATTGCTGCGCAAGCGTATAAGAATGACTATCATCGCATCGACAGCGGCCGCGGCCTGCATCTGCGCTATTGTCGTCGGCTCACGGATGAATGCGGACAAGCTTGGCGAACCGCTCGCGGAGCTTGCAAAATGCGCTGAGGCAAGGGATGGTGTCGGAAGCAAGACGTTGCTGGTCATGCCGGGAATGAACGGGATTGAAATCGATGAACAGGACGCGGACATCATCTGGTCCGACAAGGGAACGGTGAGCGTAAACACGATTTCAATCAACCAACCGTCAGACGAGGGATTCAGCAAAATCATAGTCCCGAAAGGAAAGAGGGCACGGCTGACACTTGCAGACGGCACGCATCTTTGGGTAAACTCCGGTTCAAGGGTCATATTCCCAGGGAGTTTCGCCAAAAATCACAGAGAAATATATGTGGAAGGAGAAGTCTATATGGACGTATTCCACAATGAAAGCTCGCCGTTCACCGTGCAGAGCGGGAATTTCCGCGTGAAAGTGCTGGGAACATCGTTCAACATAAGTGCCTATCCAGGAGAGAACCGCTCGTCGGTGGTTCTGGTTGGCGGAAAGGTCAACATCGCCGACGAGAGCGGGAACGAGGTACAGATGGCCCCTGGACAGATTGTTAAGGTAAAAAACGGCAGCATCGGTGCTCCGGAGAAAGTCGATGTGGAGCCTTATGTCAGTTGGGTCAGGAACACGCTCGTATGCCGCAACGAAAGTCTGGAGACAGTGTTCAGAAAGCTAAACCTCGCCTACGACAGGGAGTTTGTGCTCGGGCCGGGCGTCAGTGCGCTTGAAGTTTCCGGAAAGTTGAACCTGAAGGACAGCTTAGAGGACGTACTCCACACAATTTCCTTCGCTGCCCCGATATACTACGAGAACTCCGAAGGAAAGATATATGTCTACAAGGACTGATTTTTCTGAACAACCGAATATAAATCTATATCATATAATTAATTAACAAACACGCTGACAGATGAGAAACTACAGCATTTTTAGCACATCGGGAGTCTCCCGCATCCTGCTGTCTGCCTGTCTGTGCCTCCTGCCTGCCGGGATTTCCGCGACAGAGCAAGCTCCACAGCAAAAGACGTTCACCGTCGAGATGAAAGGCAGCACGGTCAAGGATGTGCTCGACTATGTGGAAAAGAACAGCGACTATGTCTTTTTCTACGGAAACACGGACATTGACACGGGGAGAACAGTGAGCATTATGGTGAAGAACGAGCCGGTCAAGGTCATCCTCGACAGGATTTTCAGGGGAACCGACGTGAAGTACGAAATCAACGGCAGCCAGATTTCACTGAAAAAAGAAACCGCGAAGAACTCCGGTGGAAAGGTCCGGGAAAGAAGGAAACTCGTTGGAACAGTCACAGACGCCGGCAACGGGGAGACTCTTCCCGGAGCCACGGTGCAGGTGAAGGGTGACACAGGGATGTGGACCACCACCGACATCGACGGAAAGTATGAGATTGAGGTCACCGACAGGACCGAACTCGTATTCTCCTGCATGGGATTCAAGACTCAGACACTCGTGGTTGGCGACCTCGGAGTGCTCAACGTAAAGATGCCGTCGGACAACGAGGTGCTTGACGAGGTGGTTGTGGTCGGAGCCGGAACACAGAAGAAAGTTTCAGTGACAGGTTCTATCACATCAATCAAAGGTCTTGACATGAAAGCTCCGAGTGCCACGCTCACGAACAATCTCGCGGGAAAACTCGCCGGACTCGTTTCCTCGACCAAGAGCGGAAAGCCGGGCGAGGGTTCAGAGTTCTACATCCGGGGAATCGGAACGTTCGGAGGACGAGCCACACCTCTCATACTCCTCGATGGAATAGAAATCACATCGGAGGCTCTCAACAGCATACCCCCGGAATCCATAGACCAGTTCTCGATTCTCAAGGACGCTTCTGCCACAGCGATTTACGGCTCCAGGGGAGCAAACGGCGTGCTCATAATCACGACAAAGGAAGGAAGCGAAAACACAAAGGCTAAGGTTTCGGCAAACGCCGAGGTTTCGTTCCTCACTCCTATGCAGAAGATGGAGTATGTCGATGGTGCAAGGTGGATGGAAGTATATAACGAAGTACTCACCTCACGCACCCCAACGGCTGCGCCGAAATACAGCGACGAGGCCATCGCCAACACCCGCAGCGGAGTAAACCCGCTCGTATATCCGGACGTTGACTGGTACGGCATCCTTTTCAAAAACTTCACGATGAACCAGAGGATGAACCTTAACGTGCAGGGAGGAGGCTCGCATCTGACCTACTATATGAGCATGCAGGCCAACCACGACACGGGAATGATTAACTGCCCGAAGGATTATGTCTTCGACAATAACTATAACCGCTGGTCGTACATATTCCAAAACAACATCAACTACCAGCTCACACCGACGACCCGGGTGAACCTTAAGATGCATGCTCAGTTCCAAAACAATAAGGGACTCGGAAACAACGACAACCTCTACTATAATGTCTATGACATCTCCCCTGTTATGTTCCCGCCGGTTCTTCCGGCACAGGAAAGCGACGAGTACATACGTTTCGGAAACAGGGTTTTCTCCGGGAAGAACGTCTATCAGAACCCATACGCAGTGCTTCTGCGCCAGTTCAAACAAACGAACCTCAACGACATAAACGCATCCCTGAGCTTCGACCAGAGGCTTGACTTCATAACCAAGGGACTGAAGCTCACGGCTCTCGTCGCAATGAACGCGAGGTCTTCGAGCACCTACACCAGTTCGATGGCGCCGTACTATTATCAGGTAGATACGGATGCGTGGAATCCGGAAGATCCGACGGGCTACAAGGCCATTGCAGTGGGCGACGCAGGTTCGACCTATCAGGTGCAGTCGGGAATATCGAGATGGGCGTTCATGACATGGTACCTCGACGCGAGGCTCAACTGGAGCCGCAGCTTCGGTGACCACAATGTCTCCGCACTGCTGATGTACATGATGCGCGAATACCGTGAGGCACAGCTGCCGAACCGTAACCAGGGTCTCTCCGGGCGCGTCACCTACGATTGGAATAACCGCTACCTCGCCGAGGTGAACTTCGGCTACAATGGTACGGAGCGTCTTCAAAGAAAGCAGCGCTTCGAGTTCTTCCCGGCAGTGTCCCTCGGATGGGTGGTCAGCAACGAGGACTGGTGGACTCCAGTCAAGGACTGGTTCAACCATCTGAAAATCAGAGGCTCATACGGACTCGTAGGAAGCGATGACACAGGAAAGAATGCAGGAGCGCAGCACTTCCTCTATGTCTCCAATGTCTATACCTACAAAGCCAATTTCTACACCGGCCCTTCCGGCGAATATTCAAAGAGCAACGCCCCTGTCATCAGCGCCTACCCCGTGGAGGACGCCTGCTGGGAAAAGGCACGCAAGCTCGACATAGGAATTGACCTCAACCTGTTCAACAGCCTCAGCATCTCCGCCGACTACTTCCACGACAGGCGAGAGAAGATTCTTATGCAGAGGGGGTCATGGCCATCGATGCTCGGCTACGACACGGCGAAACCGTGGGGCAACGTCGGTAAGGCCGACAACCGGGGATTCGACGCCAGTCTCAACTGGACTAAGCAGCTCACCGATGACTTCTCGATGTCCGTGCGCGGAACGTTCACATACATAAAGAACAAGCTCGTCTATGTCGATGAGCCTGACTACACCTACACGTGGCAGACGACCGCCGGATGGCCTCTCGTCTCCTACAGATGGATGGGATATGTGGCCGACGGACTCTTCAAGGATCAGGAGGATATTGACAACAGTCCTGAACAGAACCTCGGAAGCCACGTGATGCCCGGAGACATCAAGTACCGCGACCTCAATGGTGACGGAAAGATCACGAAGGAGGACCGAACGCTCATCTCCGACTGCGGAACAGCTCCGAAGGTGCAATATGGCTTGGGTGTCTATCTTAAGTGGAAGGGGTTTGACCTCGGAATGTTCTTCAACGGCTCGGCAAAACGCACTATCTTACAATCTCCTATGAATCCGTTCGGTGCTGACACGGGAAGTGAATATGGAGCTGGAGAAAGGCAGCTGGCCAAGTACATAGACCAGCAGAGATGGACAGAGGCGAACCCGGATCCAAACGCAAAGTATCCGCGCCTCGGAACGCTCTACACCGACGTGCGTAACAACCTTGAAACCAGCACCTACTGGCTCCGCGACGGAAGTTTCATACGTTTCAAGACCCTTGAATTCGGCTACACCTTCCCTTTCTGCCGTCTCTACTTCTCGGCAGACAACCTCGCCGTGTGGAGTCCGTTCAAGCTTTGGGACCCTGAACTCTCGTGGAACTCGTTCCCACTCCAGAGAACATTCAACATAGGTCTGCAGTTCCATTTCTAAAAAATATGGGAAAATAAGTCACCTCAGATTGAGGATTATTTTTGAGACAAGATGAATATGAAAAGGATAATATATATAATATGTACGATGCTGACGCTCGGCGGCGCGGCGTCATCCTGCGACTTCCTCGAAGTCGTGCCTCCGAAGACCATGGACATTCCGGACACGGTCAAGGACAAGAACAGGACAATCGGATTTCTCTACAGCTGCTACGAGGGCGTCACCGCAATCTATATGCAGAAGTTAGTCCGCAGCTTCATGACTTCGACCGACGAGTTCGGGTTGCCTAACTCATGGGGCGTGGTAAGCCAGCAGTATGCCTGGGGGATGGTGAACCCGGGGCAGATTTACGGTTCGGTGTGGGACCAATGCTACAAGTGTATCGGGCGCACCAACAACCTTCTACAGTTGCTCGATCAATACACTCCGGCATACAGTTCCGAGGAGGACATAGCAAGATGGAAGGCCGAATGTCACTTCCTTCTCGGATTCTACCATTTCATTCTTCTTGAAGCCTATGGCCCGGTGCCGATTATCGACCACTTCTACCCTTCAAACACCGACAAGTCGGAGTTCCCGGGACGTTCGCATTTCGACTACTGCGTCACCAGGGTCTGCCAGTGGTTCGACCAGGCCTGCGAGGAAGGTCTTCCTGACTACATGGAGGATACCGCCGAGATAGGACGCGCCACCACGGCTGCCGCCAAGGCACTTAAGGCACGCGCACTTCTCTACGCGGCATCACCTTTCTGGAACGGTGATGCGCCTCTCGCTTTCAAGGAATGGAAGAACAAAAACTACGAGACTCCCGGCTACGGCAAAGAACTCATAAGCAGTACTTTCGACCCTCAGAAATGGGAGAAGGCGAAGGAAGCCTGCATTGAGGCAATCGATTGGGCAACCGTTAAGGGAAACCGCACGCTCTACCTGCTTGAAGATGCCGAAAGCCGGCGCAAGGCCGAGGGGGTCTCTCTGCCTGACATTCCGGGAGCATCAGAAGACGTGAAGAGATATGCCATCCTTATGCGCTACCTCGGCTGCACAACGGAGATGGACGGAAACAAGGAGGTCATCTTCGGTTCTGCCTATCCGACTTACTCCGGAAGCGACAAGTATCTTGACTGGGAGAACACCGCTCTGCCTCATGCTGTGACGATCTACAATGGGGCACCGACAGGAGGACGCTCCGGCATATCCCCGTTCCTCTACACCGTGGAACACTTCTACACTGCAAACGGAAAACTTCCGAAGGACGACAAGACCTTTGCGGCTGAGTCCGACTGGTTCGCGTCCGCTGGTCTCACCCGCTCTGAAATCATCAACCTCAACGCCATGCGCGAGCCGCGCTTCTATGCCTGGATTGCATTTGACGGAGCAGAGTACGGATCGAAGCTCGCCAACGGAAAGCCGCTCATCGTAAATATGAGGGACAAGGACAAGCAAGGCTACAACCCGTCTAAGGACAACGACCTAAACATCACGGGCTATCTCAGCACCAAGTTCATTCTTCCGAACCTCACATGGAACGCCAGCAGCAATGGTACGAACACCAAGACGGTGCCATTCCCTGTAGTCCGTCTCGGGGAACTCTACCTCGACCTTGCAGAGTGCTATGCGGCTCTCGGAGATGCGGGAAAGGCCCTCGACAACCTGAATGTTATCCGCGAAAGAGCCGGCATCCCGAAACTTGAGACAAGCGACATCAGTTCCTCAATGAGCCTTATGGACTGGGTGCGTAACGAAAGATTCATTGAGCTTTGGGGCGAGGGACATCGCTACTTCGACCTTCGACGCTGGTGTCTCGCACCGCAACACCTGAAGGCCGGAGCACGCGAGGGGCTGAACTTCACGGTAGTGAATCCGTCATTCGAAGAACTGAACCAGCGGACCAAAATCACCTCGCAGTCCTTTCAGTGGAACGATAGAATGTATCTGATTCCTATCGCCACAACAGAGGTCGACAGTAACCCTCAGTTAGTTCAAGCCCCGTTGTACTAAAGATTTATCTGTCTTTTCGGTCTATATTCCTCGAAAATACAGACAAATCATATTCATTTTTAATGTCTATAGAAATATGAATCACATAAAAATAACAAAAGTCACGCTCCTTCTCCTCTCTGTCGCGCTTCTTGCGACGATGGTCTCATGCGAGAAGAAGTTCTCTCCCGAAAACCTCGTGGGAGAGAGGTGGCACACGATTCTGAACATCAAGAACAACGGTGAGCAGACGGTTTCAGTTAAGGCACGCAACGAGGAGACCGTGTGGTCGCTGATTGTTATGAAGAACGGCAGCGAGAGGTCTGCGGAAGGCAGTGCAAGATTGCGCGTGATGAGCTCCGACGAACTTGAACTACTCTTCCCGGACAACAACTACGAAATCATCGACGGCGCAGCATACGAGTTCACACCGTCCCTGCACTTCGCTTCGGACGAGTCCGGCAAGACAATCGACGTCCGTCTCAAGTCAAAGGCCGTCCTCAGTGCCATTGAGAGCGACCCGACAAAGACCTTCGTCCTTCCGCTTGAGCTCGTGAGCGACAGCGACTCGGTGAATGCGAACCGCAACTGCGCCCTGCTGAACTTTGTCGATGGAGCAAAGCCTCATGGTGTCAGCGGCATCAGGATTCTGAGTTCCGATCTGCCTGACAATGACTGGGGCACATTCGGCATAGACCGCCTTTTCGACGGAAACAAGAGCACGGAATGGCGCTCCGGATTTGCGAATGTCAAGGCTTCACGTTGTTCGAAGTTCCCTGACGACCCGACGGCAATCTGGTGTAATATGGAAGACCACGATGTAGCGGACTATGAGTTTCATACTCAATTCGACGGCAAGAAAGGAAGTTATGACATTCCGGCCCTCCCATGGAGTGTAGTCGCGGACATGCAGTCATCATTTCAGATTGTGGAGGTCAGAACAACAAGGTTCCTGAACACCACCGAGGGAGGACACGATATGTCCTGCTACCGTCAGAGGGTGAAGGATTATGAATACTGGGTTTCCGAAGACAACACCAACTGGGAAAAGGTTGGTGAGGGGACGATGCCGGTCTATGGAGGTGAGACGTTCAGCATCGAGCCGGAACAGGACAAAACCGTCATCGGGCGCTACCTCAAGCTCGTCATAAAGACGCTCCACTGGCGCGAGAACACAGAGGAAGCCATGAAGGAGATGCACGGAGGCAAGTCCTACAATGAGTATCACAGCGCAAACTGGCTCACTGGAGGAGGCAACTGGAACATGGCGAGGGAGAACATCATTAAGGACGTGGATTATGCCACGTTGAAGAAAAGTTCGGCCGTTGACCTCGGACCGGTGATTCTCAACGAGATTGAGGTAACCGTAAGGGATGTCGACTGATAGTCACGACTTGAATGTGTCTCACAAAAAATCTTTATGATATGAAATTGAAAGCAATAATATATTTGATAGCACTTACGTTGCCTGCGGCCGTTTCCTGCAAGAAGGAGGCGGAGGGCAACTCGGCATCCAACGCAAAGGTAGATTTCACAGCTGAAGCCGGAGTTTTCAAGGGCGGAGAAATGGTTACCATGCTCTCCGAAGGCCTCCAGGCCGACATGGATGCAGTGCAGTTCAAGGTCTCAGATGACGGGGCCTTTGTTCAGGAAAACGGCGGGGAGTTCCGCTTCAATGGGACAAAAGGAGCGTCATTCAGAGCATGGTTCCCATCTGACGCAAAGCGCGCTGACGGCAAGATCGAGTTCAGCGCGGCCGCCGATCAGAGTACAGGAGCAGGACTTGTGGCGAGCGACTTCATGACCGCATGCGCCGATATTGCAAAGGCTACGGCCCAGCCCGTCAAGCTCGCATTCAGTCACAGGATGGCCAAGATGAGGGTAGTCCTCAACGGGTTTGACGCTGCGTCTGTAAGGCTTCGCGGGGCAAGGCTGCCGATTGTGTGGGAGTACAACACCAACAAACTGTTTTCAAAGGACAACGCGGAAGCCGTGCCGGTGATGATGAACAGGCAGGAAGAGGGCGTTTTCCTCGCCATGCTTCCCGCACAGGCGCTTGATGTCACGGCTTCGGAGGAAAACCCTTTCATCACGGTGACGACTGAGGGAGGACGCACTTTTACATGGAATCCGGAATCAGCGTTGCGTCTCTCGGAAGGGAAGGCGCTGGTTGTCACGCTCACCAAGGCCATAACAGGCACTGAACTGGTCGCCGTTTCGCTGGAGATGGAAGCGGCATGGGGAGACGAATACACCGACGCCACGGCCTCGCTTGAGGAAATTGTCGGGAAGGAGCGGAAGCTTGACGGCAAGGCGCTCGGATTTACTGCAGAGAGCGAAATTCCGAACAACCCGTGGGCCGGAAAACTTGCAAACCTCTTCGACGGGAACTATGCATCTTATTGGTATTCAAACTGGATTAGGGCGAAAGGCTGTGAAAACAAGACTGGTGTCGTGCTCTCTTACGACATCGGCCACATAAACTGCAATAGGAAAGATCATGTCTATGAGGATTTCACCTTCGAGCAAGCCTTTTGGCTAACGGGGGATGGCGGAAGTCCGACAGCTGCGGTATATCTTCCGTGGACCGTTATTGTCGATATGAAATCAGTCTATAACGTCACAAAAGTTGCCACCACTATCTGCGACGACTTCATCAACGCGAAGAAAGCCGGACATCGTTCTCTGTTCCAGAGGATTAAAGACTACGCCTATTATGTCTCCAACGACAAGGTAAACTGGACCCTCGTCGCAGAAGGAACGATGCCTGTCTATGGAGAGTCAACATTCACCGTCACGGCAGACCCGAAAAGACGTCACGCCGGACGCTATCTGAAATTCGAGATAAAGACAATGCACTGGAGGGAAAAGATGGCAGAAGGAGCGACCGAGGACGACTACCACGCAGCGAAGAAATGTTCCGCGACAACCATAGGGCCGGTCATTCTCGGTGAAATTGAAGTCTGGTGCAAATAAAAGAGTCTTGCAAAAACACAAGGAGGAAATAACATGAATATGAACATAAAGACAAACTCTGCGTTCATCCTGTCCATGGTGATTGTCGCCTGCGGATGTAGCAGGGAAATGGTTTCGGGGAGCGGACTTGAAGTGAGACTCTCCGCAGAGGAGCAGGTTACAAAGACCGTCACTGATTTCGGAACCGGAATCACGAGATTCAGCGAAGGAGATGCCGTTTCCGTCTGGTCGGAGGGGCTTGCACCGGACATGAGCGGAGTGCTTTTCACAGTTGGAGCGGATGGCGCACTGGTGCAGGACAGCAAGGACAAGACAAAGTACAGGTACTGCGGTGACGAGGGAGGCTCGTTCCTCGCCTGCTCTCCGGCTTCTGTGGAAAACAACGGCACGGCAGTCGTTTTCAGAGTGCCTTCAGACCAGAGCTCGGCATCAAAGTTTGTCGCTGCCGACTTCTTGACGGGCAAGGCCTCAGTCGAGGCCGCGCAGTCGGCACCGGTAGCGATAAAGTTCGCACACAGGGCTGCGCTTGTCAATGTCACAACGGCAAAACTGCCGGGAAAATTCGGAAGCGCAGCGGAAACCATAACCATAAGCGGAGTGCTCACATCCCTCGAATGGGACAGGGCATCCGACAAGGTCTGCACGATAACCGATGCCGAAACCGGCTCAGTTACAATGTGGAAGGCGTCTGACGGGCTGTTCGCCGCTGTCGTTCCGGCACAGGAAATAGCCGCCGGCAAGATATTCCTCACCATCAGCACCGACGATGGAAGGACGTTCACCTACAAGCCGGCAGCCCCGATTGAGCTCAAAGCGGGTGACGTATTCAAACTTGAGTTCTGAACCGAGACGCTGCAATAATAATTCAAATCAATCCGATAATCAAATGACACAAATACTCAAATTCGCCCTCATGCTAGTACTCGCCGTCTCAGCATCGGCCTGCGACAAGAGCAGCCCGCTCGACAAATACAAAGATCCGAAGTGGCACGAAATCACGGACGATGACACTCCTGACACTCCTCTTCCCGACAAGCCAACGGTGGAGGTAAGAAATAAGAAACTCTATGTGAACGGAGAGGAGTTCTTCGTCAAGGGAGCTGCCATCAACGGCTTAAACAACAAGGGAGACGGCTCCAACCCGTTCTACGACACGGCCCACGAGTGTGGGGCAAATGTGGTGAGGACATATTCCCAAATTAATATGAGCGCCCTCGACGACTTAGCGCGCAAGGGAATGTACATCAACATGGGCCTTGTCATCGGCAAAGAATCAGAAGGCTTCGACTACAACGACGACATGGCGAGGAAAAAGCAGATAAACACACTCAAGAGCGTGGTTGACAGGTACAAGAACCATCCGGCAATACTCATGTGGTGCATCGGTAACGAGGTGGAATCCACGACAAAGGCAGACGGGACAAGCTTCAAGCTCAATGTGAACGTGTGGAAGGACATTAACGAGATCGGAGAATACATCAAGAAAGTCGATGGCAGACCGGTGACATTGGCGATTATGGGAATAAGTTCAGGACTCACCGAGAGCCTGAAGAAATATATTCCTTCTCTCGACATACTCTGCGTAAACAACTACGAGGGTTCGGTGGAGAAGCTCAACTCGAACTATCAAGAGGCCGGGTTTGACTATCCGTACATACTTTCGGAGTTCGGAATCCGCGGTACATGGGACGGGCGGACCCCTCATACGGACTGGTTTACGAAATCGGCGAACGGAGGCCTCATAGAGCCGAGCGGAAACGAGAAGGCTGCGATCTACAAGAAGATTTACACGGACTGCGTGATCGCCTGCTCGGACAAGGGTTGCATCGGCTCATTCGTTTTCCTTTGGGGATGGCAGACCCACGGGGACGTGCTCAACTGGTATGCGATGTACGACCAGTTCGAGGAATCTGCGCTTCCTACCGTCGAGGCTATGGAGGAGATGTGGACAGGTGAGGCACCTATGAACTCCGCTCCAGTGATTGCATCGCGTGAGGACCGAAAGACCGGAGGCAAGATTTACATCGACGGCAGGACATCCGACCAGAGCATCGCGCTCGCTCACGGGAGCCAGCACATGGCATCAGTCGATGCCACAGACCCCGACGGGGACGAACTGACCTACGACTGGAAAATCATCCCGGATGTGCGACAGGATGCGTGCAAGACCATGTCGCCGATTGCGGGACTGTTCACTGGCAAGATGGGGGCTCAGGTAAATTTCAAGGCTCCTTCCGCAACTGGCTACTACAGACTGATTGTCTATGTGAGAGACAAGGCGCATGGGACTGCCTCCTGTGCAGTCATACCATTTAAAGTAAACTAATTTGAAAAAACAAATGAAAAAAATCTTTTATATAATGATTTTATTGCCGCTGTTAGCGGCGTGCGGGAGTGCGAAGGACGGCTATAAGCTGGTCTGGAGCGACGAATTCAACACCGATGGGCCGGTCGACACGACATCGTGGAACTTCGCGTCAGGCTTCCACTACAACTTCGAGGACCAGTGGTATCAGAAAGACAACGCATGGTGCGAGGACGGTTGCCTCGTCATCGAGGCCCGCAAGGAACGGTTCCCAAGTCCGCAGTACAAGCCTGAGAGCAGTTTCTGGGGAGACAAGAGGGAGTTCGTTGAATACACCTCATCGCGCATCAACACGGCCACAAAGCGGGAGTTCCTCTACGGACGCTTCGAAATGCGGGCGAGGATTCCTGTTGCAAAGGGCGCCTGGCCGGCATTCTGGACGCTTGGGACAGGATGCGAGTACGGCGGAATGCCATGGCCGCAGAGCGGTGAGATTGACATTATGGAATACTATCCGGTGAACGGAGAGCCTCAGATTCTCGGCAATGTGGCAAGCGGCGCTCCAGGAACGAACAAGGCGTATTGGAATGACAAAAAGGTTCCGTTCAGCCATTTCCTTGAAAAGGACCCGGACTGGGCAAGCAAATTCCACGTCTGGAGAATGGACTGGGACAGGGACTGGATTCGACTCTACCTCGACGATGAACTCATCAACGAGGTAGATATCAATCAGATGTGGAACACCGGCAGCTGGTCCGGCTACAACCCCCACCGCCACCCTCACTACATCCTGCTCAACCTCGCGCTTGGCGGCTCGAGCGGAGGCCCGATTGACGACGGGGCCTTCCCGATGAGGTATGAGATTGACTATGTGCGGGTTTATCAGAGGTAATTTCAAATAATTAACAACACAAAAACATGAAAACAAACACCACTTATTATGCCCCACCCATTTTGACAGAAATGGAGTTCGCGACAGAAAACGGATTCGCGGCAAGCGATGCCACAAATGCAAATGCAAATGAAATTTACGACTGGGTAGACGGAAACGACGACTGGTTCCAAGCCAACTGATGATTAACCAAAACAATTACACAGACGATGAAAAATACATTTTACATAGCATCCGCATTTGCAGCACTTCTGGCAATCGGCTGCAACAAGTCAGAACAACCTGCAGGCACTCCGGAGACGCCGGCGAAGGAATCCGGAATCGTGCTCTATGCACAGGATATCAATGCCATAGGCAGCAAGACTACAACTACGGAAACGAACGGCACGTTCACTGTAAATTGGGCCAATGGGGACCAGTTGGCGGTGTATACTGTTCCGGCAGGGACTGACCCGACAACGATGACACTCGAAGAGTGGCAGGCTAGTGAGCCGGTTAGGTTCAAGGCAACTGAAAGCGCAGCTGAACATGGTTCAATGAAATTCGTTCTGGACGAAACGAAACCCGAGGGCGTTAAACCGGAGGCCTTCAAAAGTAGACTGGAGGCCTTCAAAAAAAGATATGGCGAGGGCAATCTCGACTGGTATGCCGTTTATCCGGGAATTATGGATGCAGCATCACACTCAGGAAAGGGTGTGGTTACATTCGGAGTTTCCAATAAAAGCCAGTCCTGAAACAATAATATGGACCACCTCGCCAACCAGGATGTGTTGTTCGGCAAGGTTTTGAACACAAAAGAACCTGTAATAAAAATGCAACACATCGGAACTCTGATGGAATTTGCAGTAACAAATGCTTCTGATACAGAATTTACCGTCGAGTCTATAAGCATCACTGCACCGGAAGTGATTGTCGGAGAGTTTCGGCTAAATTTGACAAAAAAAACTTCACTTGACAAAACGGATGGTTTCCATCAGTCTGGGACATACACGCTTACCGTCAATGATGCAGAACCGATACAGAGGAACGGAACAGCACGATTCTATCAGATTCTGGCACCATTTACCGTCGCTTCTGGAAAAAGTGTCTCCATAACTGTAAATACAGATAAGGGTTTCTGGTCAAAGACAATGACCGCAACCGGCAACGGACTTGACTTTGCGGCAGGTGCAAAGAGTTCCGCAAATCTTAATGTTGATGCCCTTGAAAAGGTTGCGACAAAACGAGTTACTTTAGGTTTCTGTAACAATGAAGGAGGAAACATTGACACACCGTTGCTTTCAATCACAGGCTGCAAAACATACACAATTGCAACAGGGACAAAAAATCAAAGTAAGATTGACATTGTGGCTTGGCATCTAAGCAAAATTACATTAGGAGCACCAAGCTACAAGTGGATGCCATATCCTGATGTCACGAAATGGGCAGTCAGAAATGGGACATCGTTTAAGCGTGCGAAAATTACCCAAAGTGATTTCGACGGTTTCACGAAATACTCAGCTATAGTCAAAGCATACGAAAACGCAACGGAGGGATTTGATATGTTCGAGATTAAAGAAAACGAGGACAATTATGTCTTTGTCAAAACAGCCTCTGAACAATATGCTGTCATAAAGATTGATAAGCTCAACAACAAGACACTAGGAGTCAATAAAAACAAGTATGAGTCTGTGACACTGACTGTAAAATATCTTAATTAAGAATAAATGACAACCAGAAGAAATTTCATAAAAAGTATGGGGACGATGGCGGTGGCTGCCACCGTCGCCCCTGATTTGCTTGCCGGGGAACTCTCCGGTGAACGCAAGTTCCATGACGGCGAGAGCGTCAGATTCAGACAGTCACGAATAAGGCTGGACAGCAGTTGGGACGTGATTGTGGTCGGAGGAGGGCCGGGCGGATGCACGGCCGCCATAGCCGCAGCCCGGGAAGGCGCTAAGGTGCTGCTGATTGAGGCGACAGGACAGCTCGGAGGAATGGGAACTGCTGGAATGGTGCCTGCGTGGTGTCCGTTCTCGGATGGGGAGAAAATCATCTACCGCGGACTTGCGGAGAGAATCTTCAACGAGTCAAAAAAAGGCGTTCCTCACGAGCCTAAAGGCAAACTTGATTGGGTAAACATAAACCCGGAATATCTTATGAAGGTCTATGACCGCATGGTCACGGAATCGGGAGCAAGCGTCCTATTCTTCTCGCGTGTCGCCGCTGTCGAGAAAAGTGCGGACGACACGGTTGATGCCATCATCGTTGCCAACCAGCTGGGGCTCACCGCATTCAGGGCAAAGGTTTTCGTCGATGCTACAGGAAACGGAGACCTCTCAGTCTGGGCAGGAGCCACATATATGAAAAGTGACGTGCTTCAGGACTCCACCCTCTGTTTCGCCCTCGCCAATGTAAACGGCGAGAAATACCGCGAAGACCTTTACAGCGACAATAAGCAGAGCCCGATTCACAAGTTCGTAGGCCCGGATGGGAAATATCCCCTCACGGTACACCATTTCTGCCTGAACCTCATCGGACCGAATGTTGTGCAGTTTAACGCCGGGCACATTCACGTTGACACAACAGACCCACGTAGCGTCACCGAAGCAATGATGACGGGACGGCAGGTGGCTCAGCAGTATCTCGAGGCCTGCAAGGAAGCCTGTCCGGAGATTTTCGGCAACGCGTTTGTCGTCAAGACAGCGTCTCTTCTCGGAATGCGCGATGGCCGCCGCATTGTTGGGGACTATGTCTTCACCAAGGAGGACTGGAACGCACGCCGCACATTCGAGGACGAAATCGGCCGCAACAGCTACTACCTCGATGTGCACAAGAGCGGCTTCAAGCCGGTTCATTACAATAAAGGCGACTCTCACGGAATCCCATACCGTTGTCTAACGCCGAAAGACCTCAGGAACGTGCTCACGGCCGGACGCTGCATCTCCACTGATGAGGAAGCCTTCGGCAGTCTCCGCGTGATGCCGCCGTGCCTTGTGACCGGGGAGGCCGCAGGAGCAGCCGCTGCGATTGCCATTCAGCAGTCCCGCTGCGACGTGCACGCCATTGACGTGCAGTATCTGCGCAGGCGCCTTCGTACCGAAGGACAGTATTTTCTGTGAGAAAATACTGTCCTTCCGGACTTCCTCATATATAACTCCATAACCATCAGAATTTTATGAATTTCATTCTCACTTTCCTCGCCGCCATTTCCCTCGGCGGAATCTGGGACTTCAGATTGGAAGAGAATAAGTCGCTCGAACAGGTCTATGACCTCGACTTCACGGCAAACGACAAAATGTGCGTCCCGGGATGCTGGGACATGATGCCGGACTACTACCTCAAGCGCGGAACAGCCCTCTATCGCCGGACTTTCACGGTCGAAAAGGACTTCAAGGATGCCGTGCTGGAGATCGAGGGCATGGGACTGCGCGGACGGTTCGCAATTGACGGACGCGAACTTGGGGAATACCCGTATCCATACGCGAAACTTGAAATTCCGGTCGGAAAACTCTGCAAGGGAGAGCACGAGATTGTCGCCGCCCTTGACAACCGCTTCGACAAGGAGAAGATGAAACTCGCCAGATCGTTCTACGACTTCTATCTCTTCGGCGGATTCTACCGAGGAGTGAGGATTGTCGAGAAAGAGCCTAAGATTTTTGTCCGCACGCTAGACTACCGGACAGGACTGATCGAGGTCGAGGTTGAAGGAGGCCGAAAGTTCCGCAAAACTCTCAAGGACTTCAAATTGTGGAGTCCCGAGGAGCCGAATATGACTACGATTGAGGTAGATGGCAGGAAGGTCCGCTTCGGTGTGAGACAGATTGAGGCGCGGGACAGAAAGCTCTGGCTCAACGGAAAGGAGCTGTTTCTCAAAGGTGTGAACCGCCACGACCAGAGCCCTCTTGGAGGCGCTACCGTGCCCGAGATCGAGTGGGTTCAGGATCTGCAGCACCTCAAGGATCTCGGAGGCAACTTCATCCGTGGGGCACACTACCAGCAGGCCGACCGCTTCCTCGAACTCTGCGACGAGATGGGCGTGCTCGTCTGGGAGGAGTCCCTCGGCTGGGGCAACGGACAGGACTATACCAAGAGCGTTGGGGACTGTACCGACCCGGAATTCCGGGAGCAACAGATCAGGCAGACTCGGGACATGGTTCGAAACAGTTTCAACCACCCGAGCGTAATCATCTTCTCTTTCTTGAACGAGCCGGGAAGCACCACAAAGGAATGCAAAAGCCTGATTGACGAACTTATAGCCACGGTGAAGGCTGAGAATTCCGGAAGGCTCGTCACCTTCGCCTGCAACATGGGAGTGAACGACATCTGCAACGATAACACGGACCTCATCGCCATCAACAACTATCCCGGTGTGATCCCGTGCTACCCTGGCGAGCCTGCCACTCTCAGAAAGAAAGTGAACGAAAGCTTCGACGAAATAGTAGCATCTTTCCGCACGCGCTACCCCGACAAGCCTATCATGATTTCCGAGATAGGATACGGTGCCGTCTATGGCTGGCACGACCAAGCAGCGAGCGTCTCGACTGAAGAGTTCCAAGTTGAGTACCTCACCTACGCATTTGAGAACTTCTGGAACAATCCGGACATCATAGGTTTCGCCGTATGGCAAATGAACGATAACCGCACCTATTCCCGCAACAGCGAGGACCAGCCGGCAAAGCAATTCATGGCCATGAGCCACGCCGGCCTCTACAACTTCCTCCGCCAGCCGAAGAAATCCGTAGAGACCGTCCGCCACTATTTCTCCTTGAAATAAGCAGTTTCCTATAGCATCTTTTTCAGAAATATAAAAAACTGATGCTGTGGGTCGTAATCGCCTATAGAAAGTGAGATTCCGAGGAAATGCCGTTTGATTTATGTAAAAATTTCGCCACATTTGCAGTTCGAATTGGGGAAAATTTAATGACTGCGGAAGGAAATATTCTTTGGAATGAATTTAGGCAGACGGGGAGCAGGAAAGACTTCAAGCGGCTGTTTGATGCTTATTATGACACGCTTGTCCGCTATGCCTGGTGGTTTCTTAAGTCAAGAGAAGACTCGGAGGAGGTAATTCTTGACCTCATGCTCCATTTGTGGAAAAACCGAGAGTCAATAGACATTTCGGAGTCCTTTCATTCATATCTGAGGACATCAGTGCGTAACCGCTGCCTCAATAGGCTCAGGAAAACGGACTTGTACGCGTATCTCGACATCATGCAGGACATCGCGTCTCCCGAAAATGTCGATGCTGGACTGAATATGGAAGACATCAGTTCCGTTGTGTGGGCCGCAATGTCGTCGTTGTCTGAGAAATGTCAGGAAGTTTTCAGTCTGTCGCGGAAAGAAGGCATGAAAAACTCGGAGATTGCTGAAAGGATGGGGTTGTCCGAGAAGTCGGTGGAGGCGTACATCACCAAGAGCCTGAAAACCATACGCCTGAATCTGAAGAAACACATGATTCTGCTAATATTCTTGGGACTATGACATGAAAATAGTGCAGGATAATCACTTCCCTGTTGTCAAAGGAACGACCGGACTACAGAAAAAAACTACGAGGCTGACCCAAAAGGGTTGGTCTCTTTTTTATATAGGGTGTCGGAAGGCTCCG
>ERZ1026929.270-NODE-270-length-29449-cov-9.449990_pt1 | contig 29449 bp, 39 predicted proteins | sample MGYA00519463_ERZ1026929 | MGnify/ENA primary metagenome ERZ1026929 (study PRJEB26926, sample SAMN06164829) | human gut metagenome | biome: ENVO:00009003; feature: ENVO:2100002; material: ENVO:00002003 | host: Homo sapiens | place: USA | collected 2012 ... | reverse complement strand
TCTTAGGGTCTCGTGGTCTCGGAGATGTGTATAAGAGACAGATAATCATACTAATAATATTAAATTTAATAGCCAAAATCTTCTTTTCTTAAGTTATACCCAGCCAATACAGCTTTCGTCAACACATTTTCAAAATCATAGACAACAGTTGAATTAAGAATGTTTCTTGCAATCTCTCCTGCTCTTTCGTCCAAAGTTTTTTTCCCCACACCAAAAGTGATTGAACTTAGCCGAGTGAAGTATTTCTTTTCATTTATTGTAAGTTCAGTTGAAATACTCAAATCTTCAGCATTTACCTTAACAACACGCTCTGCCATAGCAATTGCATTAAATGTTAAAAGACTTATCATAAGCTTTTCGTTCGTGACTAAATCTTTTAGATTCTGAGTAAAACTTACATCACGCCCTGCATCAAACATTGCTTTTGCAAATTCTTTTCCTGAATTGCTTCTGTGCTCCTTTGCCAGTTCTGCATATATTTCTTCAAATGTTTTCATTGTTTATCCTTTTTTGTAATATTCAATAATTGTTTTATTCAATGTTTCGATGAGATTAAATGTCAGTGTAGATGGCATTTAATTTGTAACCATATTCTGTATAAAACCTGACCATCCTTGTATTCAATAATGGTATCAAGTTCAATTATTTTATGTTCTTCATTCATAACTAATCCTCCTTTCCACCTATCCCAACAGGATATACATCACTGCCAGGAACAGGTAATACAAATTAGTTTTCATTGATTATTCCTTCTTCTTTCTACAAGTTGTTCAAGCCTCTTTTCGCATTCTGCACATTCGAGTTTCTTGCGCTCCAGCTTGTCACGGAACTTAACCAGCTTTTCGTCCGTATTCTCATCAAAGAACAGATTGTTCTGACGATTTTGCTCAATGTATTCATTCATCCTACGTTCTGCTTTTGTTATCTGGGCTTTTGCAGAAACCAACTTTGAAAGGCAGGAACTCACTTCAAGCGACTCTCCTGAACGCTTGTCGTAGTAGTAAAAAGAAGTGTACACATCATTCCTTGGATGCTGGCATTGCAGTCTGGCCACCCTCCATCTGATTACCCACATCCTTCTTTCGTACACTTCACGAGGAAGGTCGTAGGTGTATAGGATGACAGATTGATGGCCGTGACCGCAGCAGATGCTGATTTGCACCCAATTCTCGATTTTCAGTTCCTTTTCTGCTTTGGCATAATCCTTAGCCATCTGGAACCAGTCATCCATACTTTCTTGCTTCCCCATATCAGTTCCATCTTTGAGGCCGGTTACTAATTCTCTCTAAATACGCGGCTATCTTCTTCTTCGCATCCTCACCGTTACGGACGAAAATCCTCGTATGAGTCTTGTCACCGGGGATAGTAACATACTTTCCATGTTTTTCTAGTTCCCGATGTTGAGCGATTTTCAATTCAGTCCCAGACGGATTCTTTTCCAAATCCACTTTACGTGGAAGAATTGGATCATTTTCTGTTATCATTTTGCACCTCCTTGTCTTTGTTCATTATTCTATCAATTCTTTTCTTTTCCAGCCATTTAGCTCCCTTCTGAAAGCCCTCCTTAAACGACTTATCACAAGCCTGACAGATAAGCGTTTCAGGATTATAGGTCAAAGGGCATTTTTGGCACATCTGGCTGAGTCCGTTTGCCTTGCCTGCTGCCTGCTTGCAGCCGCCCATCAGGGATGCAGGCTTGGGCATATCCTTCAGATCGGCAAATATGCGTATCATGTTGTCGAACCCCTCCAGATCACTGAACATATCGTCACCTTTCTTGTTGAAATCAACTATCTTAGCAAATTCCTTGAAGTACAAGTCCGCTGCTTTATAGTATTCTTTCTGCATATAGACAATACTGTCTGTCATTATCCTGCTTTCCTTAAAGTTATCCTCTATCTCAGACAACAGATCGTTGGTTTCACACATCATCAGTTGCACAAGGCATATCATACGGCTTGTTTTCTCAAGTATTCCGGAATCCTTGGCTTTCTGAATTATTTCCTCACCTTTGGCTACCTCTATTTCCTTGACGAGATTATGTATATCATCATACAGCCTTTTTATTTCGGTCCTGTCGTTTTGCGATAACGCTTTCTGATACTCTATTTTGAGCATATCAAGCTGCCTTTGAAGAAGTTCTGTTTTCATGCTATTTATTAATTTAACTATTCAATTTTTCTGATAATCAAATACTTTGGCTCACCCTTGCGGAGATTGCTTAATGTTTGTTCGTCAACCTCTGCCTCAGTCAAACCATTAACAGTTGTATATTGGGGGATTTTATATTTGGCACGTAATTTTCTGATCAGATTCCAATCACGTGTAACCCAGTAGATCGTGATCTTCATTTTCGTAGGCTTTCACCGCTGAATAGTACGGTTCTGGTTATAGCTCTCAAACGGTCGATAGTTCTCTCACCATACTTTTCCCTCAGTTCTTCAATCGAAAGATTGGTAGTCAGGATAAGAAGTTTTCCCTTTTTCTCAGCCTCGTCTGCCAACTCTGCGAAAGCAAGTCTTTTCTCACCGTATTTGACACTTAAATTCTCCGTCCCTATATCATCAACGTAGATGATGTGTTTTTGCTTCACAACGTCCAGCTCAGCGTTCATCTGCTGTGCATCGTAGCAGCTTACCACCTTCCGGCAATAATGATTCAGGATCAGAGGAAGAATTCTTCCGCAAATAAGGGTCTTCCCTCTTCCGCAATTGCCGAAGCACAACAGCCCGCGACCTCCATTGCCAGCCAGCCAGCTTGCAACTTCTTCATACTCCGGAAGCCATCTGGCATTTTCCCCCGTGAAGTATTTTATACCTGCCAAAAGGACTTTTTTCGCCTCGGGAATGGAAATCTCAACCGTATTCGGTACAGGTGAAAAGCCCGTGTCCTTCAGCCTTTCGATTGTTTGTCTGAAATCTATCTGTTCCATTTTACCATCCTTTGTCTTTGTATTTTTCAGTAGAATTATCTTTCAGAACTACGCCAATATCAGTTTTGGAATAAGCCTTTTTTTTGGCTTGGGATACTATTTCGTTGAACTTCGAATTAATGTTCGTTACGCTGAAGTTCTCGAATATCCACCCCTCTTTTATGGATGAAAGCAGATATTGAAGAGCATACAAGATTGATTCCTCAGCAACGTCCATCTGCTTTTGCTCCCGCTGGAACTTCAATTTCTGAAGCAACTGGGACATTGCCCCTGCATCTTTGGCCGTCCAGTAATAATCACTTCCGAACAACCGTCTGTAATGGGTTTCAAAAAGAGAACGAGCTTTGACATTAAGACCCTCCCCCTTGGGGGGTGTGGGGGGAATAATATTATTAATATCTTTATCTTTCTTTTTCTTATTGCCCTTACCTTGCCCCAAATCTTCAATTTTTTCGGCCATTTTTTGTGACATTGCCCTTAGCTCGCCCATAGATACCTTTAAATCACTGATTTCTTTATCGTTATCTATGCCCTTATCATTGCCCTTTGGCTTGTCCTTGACAGGATTGTAGTCGTCATAATTACACAAGGTTATAACTGTCATTCCCTGCTGATTGCAAGTTGTAATCATCCCTTTTTTCTTCAATTTGGAAAGGAAATACCTGACTTTCTTTTCAGACCATTTCCAACGTTTCATCAAAAACGATATGGATGCTGGATATTGACCTCTTGAATAAGAGATTTCCCGACCTCCGATGAGTTCGCTATACGCCTCGTCGGTTGCCTCAAATCGTGCTGACTGAATCAAGTCAAGCCACGCTTCGCATTCCGAAAACTCACGGGCAACTTTCCACATTTCATTCGAGAAAAACCTGCGGCTTAGCCTCAAAAATCCTTCTTCCATAGTTTTAGAATCTTACGTTAGTCAACTGCCTGTTATTAGAGTATACAGCCCATTTACCATTTCCACTATCAACAAGGCGAAGATCCTTCACTTCTCCAAATCGCTTTTTGTTTCCGCAAAGGTCTACAATCCATCCGGCCTCTTTACTCGGATGCGGACGGATGGCGCGGCCAACTATCTGATACCATAGGGCCAAAGACATTGTAGGACGTGCCATAACAATGGTGTCTAACTCAGGATAGTCAAATCCGGTTGTTAGTACACCCACATTGGCGACCACCGGAATTTCTCCAGCCTTGAACGCCTCAAGAATACGCTCACGTTCTTTCTTGGGAGTTTCACCCGAAACGATGGCCGTTCCTGGGATGGACCAGGTAAGACGTTCAGCTTCCTTTAGAAAACGGGTAAACACCAATATACCTTTACGCTTAATCCCGCTTTTCGGATTCATAAGCCTTTGCACAATACTTACCAGAAATCCGTAGAAGTCGATACGTTCATACTCCTTTACGACAGACTTGTCTGTGTAGTCGGCTCCAGTAGTGTTCACCTTCAGGTTAAGTTCGTTCCATCCTAAAGGGTTCATTTCATAATAGTTCAGCTTTGACAAATACCCCATATCCAAAAGAGTGGAGATTTGAACCTGATAAATTACCTCAGAGAACACACATGGGCGTGTGCGAGTGATGAACTTTAACATGCTGCCGAAATCCCTGCTTGATGAAAGACGGTAAGGCGTAGCTGTGAGTCCAAGCACCTTACACTTTAGCATAGAAAGGAATGATTTATACATTCCTTCTTTCGGGTTAACCAGATGGCATTCGTCTATAATAATATTCCTTAAATGCTGAAAGAGTTCTGGATGATTAACCACACTGCCAATCGTAGCGAAAGTTATTCTTGAAATCTCTTTCCGTCCAAATGATGCGGAATATATAGAACAGTCCAGAATACCATACGAACAGAGCTTCAGATAGTTCTGTTCGAGTATTTCTTTGCTGGGTTGGAATACCAGTGTATGCCCTTCAAGGCGGCTAGCAATATCGGCTATTACCAGACTCTTCCCTGCCCCAGTCGGCAGCACCATGATGGCATTGTTCTTCTTGGCTTTGTTAGCAAAGAAATTTACCGCTGCATCACTAGCCTTTTGTTGATAATCACGTAGCTTGTACATATTTCTCGTTGTCTTTTACGATAAACGGTTCGTCCTCACTTAAACGGCTTAAAAAAGCAAGCACAATGTATGCCTGTTCCTTATTCATCCCAACAGGAGAAAATGATCCGTCCTCATTTTTTACCATCATTACGAATGTTCCGGGCTTTAATTCATTCATAGGCCTTTCTCCTTGCTCAGCTTGTCTCCTAAAGCTTTATAATACTTTGCTAGTTCGATTAACTCAAGATCAGTCCATTTCTTTGTTTGTCCGGCTTTCCATGCCAGCTTGTCGAAACGCTGCTGACCGATTTTAGCCTTCAGGTTCTTTTCATATTGTATCAGATGATCTGCACTGAATCTGTTGCATGCCCGGCACTCGGCATGGGCATTATCCTCGTCAAAGCGTGTGGCCATGTGGCGGCGTGAATGGAAGTGCCCGCAATCAGCCTGTTCGTATGGTTTTATCTGACCGCATGAGATACAACGGAAATATCCGTTCGGCATACAATCACGAAGCCGGATATAGCGGCTGAAAACTTTGTCAAGTTTGGCCACTAAATCCGGCTTCTTCTTTACTTTGATACCTGCCTTGTCAAATAACGGCAAAGGCTTTTCCTTCTTCTTTGGTTTACGTCGTATATAGTATGGCATCACTTGAATCTCCATTCTTTCATATAATCAATGTTTTCAGGAAATCCCTCTACCGATTTAGGACTGAGGAATATTTTATCACTTTCTAATTTTGAACCTCCCCATTCAGTTGGTGGACAATTCTCGTATTCTTCTTTAGAAACCTCACTTACACTAAACCGTGGTTGGAATCCATATCCTTGTACGCTTTCTCCTAAGAGATTACCGAATTTCTGTAATGCCCATTCGATAGCCACTTCTTTTTGAAAGTAATGTTCAGAGAAAACTGCCACATATATTTTATGTTGAAAATATCCTGTTTCTGCTAAATCAGGATGGCATCTGACACAGAAATACTTAATACGTGAAAGTATTTTTTCAACAAAAGTCTCGTGCTTTTCGCATTCTTCTTCTGTAAGAAACTCTTTTCCATCATTAGCGATGTAAACGATTTTAGTTACTTTTTTTGTTTCCATATTCTTTATTTTTGAGATTATTTGTGGACACAGTGGGAATCGAACCCACCCAACCATCACGGTTTTACTTGCCTCAAATATTAGCTAATTCAATGAAACAAGTGTATGGAGATATTGCGCAATTACTCCATACTAAAGCACGTCCTGTGCTTGCGCCCGTATGCCCGTTTTTCCGGGCTGTCAGTTATACTTCGATGATTACGATATCAGGTGCAACGCCTTTGATTGCTTCAATCTGTTCGTCAATCACCTTGTTCTTGTATTCCTCGATGGCTTCATTCGCACCGGCAGAAACCAAAGAAAGAGAAACTTCCCGTCCATCTACATCAGCATAAATTTCAACTTCTATTTCCTCATAGGTGAATCCTTTGAAAAGAGGAATGTTCAGTTTGAATGATTTCGGTAGATTAGAATCAACTACCTGAGAATAATTATCCGTCTTGCTGCCGTTTTCCTCTTTGCTGCGTTCGATGTCTTGGTTTACTTTAGCTTTGAAATTCTTTAAAGTAGAAACCAGCATCATATTTTCAGATTTATCCTTGAAGAAAGCTCGGTGCATCTTGAAAAATTGGGACAATTTAATTGGTTCCCATTTTTTGTCGGTATTGATACCAAACTCCAGCATTTCCTTTGAAGCCTGTAAAATTCCACTAATTACCGTTTGGTAATAATTGGTTTCATCAATAGTCAAAGCCAGACACATTTTATCACGGTTTACAATGATATTGGCCGATTTCTGATTAATCAGTTCGACACGCTTTTCCAGCCATCTAAAAGGTGCACCTATCGTTCCATTGATAACTACTCTTTCCGGTTCTTTCGGGTCAAGTGCTACGGATGCTTTACCTTCTCTCAATACTACTTCAATGGGTGTACCGTTGTACTCTTTCGGTACTACCAAATTGATTTTGTTTTCACTCATAATTAATTGTCTGTTCCTGTTTTACGGTTAATACTAAAAACTGTCTTTTGCATTTCTTGAGGCATTATTGGTCGGCTGTAGACCAATTCACCAAGCTTATTATAGAAACCAGCCATTTTTTCTTCATGGTAGAGGATTTTGGCACATTCTTCATTCTCGACAAACTCTGAACCTCTTTTGATATGATCTAAAAGTTCTTGCTTTTCTTCATTCAAAGGCTTCAAGCGTTCTTTGAAACTCTCCATCGCCTCTTTTTTCTCTAACTCAACATCGTTGATTGTGATTGATACCTCGGCCAAGGTTTCTTTCTTCTGTGCTAGTTCTTCGGGGGTAAATCTGTGGGTGTAGCCGATTTTCTCTACTGCATCGGCGTTGTCCTGAAGAAACTGCCACCGATCCTGTTCAGGAATGTCTTGTCCTAAAAATTTGTCCATAATCAAATAAACTCTTTATTACGTTCGATTTCTTGTTGTGCGTAGATAAGCATCTGTTGTTCGTTGGCAGCCGGAAGATAGATTCCGGCCACGGATGCGCTCCAGTTACGGAAACGGTCAATGCTTAAAGTCATTTCACCGGTTGACAGTTCTGCTGAGCTTCGCAGGTAGGTTACTTCTTTACCTTTCTTGTTGACCGTCTTTCTTTCAAACAAATCACGGTTACAAGTCCTTTTGTAGAAGTCTATCTTTGCTTCATCAAGGCTGCAACCGTATTCACTACCGAAATACCCTAAAAGCAGATGTAGATAACTGTTCTGTGCGAGAGTGCGGTTAGGTAGTTTCTTCTTCACCTCCACAACTGCACGTTCCTGAAACAGCTTGTTTACATAAGCCTTGAATTTTGGTATATCGTATTCATTTTTCAGATTGAATATACTCATAGGCTAGAATGGTAAGTCATCTTTTGGATTCCCGTTCGCATCTACTTCCGGTGGAAATGCCTGTACCATGGTTGGTATTTGTGCCGGTGTCGGTTGCTGAGCTGCCATGGACGCAGGCTGGTGTATGGGCTGACGGGATTCCAGCTTATAACAGCGGATGGATACCATACGTTTTACTTGTCCGTCCTGATTTGTCCATTCCCGACCTTGAAGGGCAAAGGAAACCGTTATTACGTCACCGATTCTGAACTGGTCAAGTTCTGAACATTTGTCACCACTTACTTCAAGAGGTAAAATGTTCTCGTACTGGTTGCGTTCACCTGTGTATGGATCGTGTGTTGTAGCGTCTAGAATGAACTCACGCTTTACAAACGGGTTGCCACCGTTCTTAGATGGAATTTCTTGTGACTGGCCAATATAGACCAGTCTTCCGGTTATTTGATTTGCCATATTAGTTGGAATAAAAATCTTTTATCTGTTGAAAAATCTGTCCTCGTTGTTTTATTTCTGCAATTGCCTGTTCGTCACGACTGATACGGATTTTACAAAACTCATTGGGAAGAATATTACGATGCCAGTTGATTTCATCATCGTAGGTTGTGACAGACAGAAAAACAAGGTTACAGCTTTTGAGATGAGTGCAGAAGAGTTGTTCTTGAACCTGATAATAATAAGCTTTATGCTTCTTTTTGACGTATTCAACTAAAGCCTTGTTGTCATGCTTGATAGGCTCAATAAAATCAAGGTAATCTGATAAATAAAGAGTCTTCAATTCATCAAAATCTGTTAGTTCCCCTTTATTGATACAGGCAAAGTCCAAACTACACTTGAACACGTTCATTTCATCTGATCTGACAACATACTGTGTAAAGTAGTTGTCTGGCAAAGTGAGCAGATACCTGTTCTCAAGAATAGCTCCCGTACGTAAAGCATCTATAGGGCTGGCAAAAGCATTGTAATAAGGCTTTATCCCGCTGACGAAACGCTGCATGAGGGCGATATGTGATTTTGTATTCTTGCCACTCATTAAGGCATGTACGTCACCGCTTCCTATGTACATGGTTTCTGTCATATTTTTCCTTTCTTCTTGAGGTTGTTATATGCCATTTTAAGCTGTTCGCTTGTCATATCATCAGCACTTCCTACATTGAAATAAGACAGTATGTTCTGCGCAAACTGATTGTCGGTCATCATGTAACCGACAACAATATTTTTCACTTCATCTACTGTAGCAGGAGTTTGCACCTTGGATTTATTTTCATCAGGATCTTCACCCGTAGCAATCTTATATGCATTAAGTAAAGCGTATTTTCTTGCATAAGTAGAAGCCTTTCCAAATCCTTTGTCGCCTGGGTCAAGTCCACGCCCAAAACTTTCCACGTCTATGTATTCTGATGTGTTGTCCAGATTGATTATGCGTAGGGTCATTTTTATGATGTCCATATAGTTGATGGATTCCCCTCCACCTTCTTTGACAACTCTAATTATTTCCGATTTAACAAGTTCCTGTTTGATGGGAATGCTGACGAGGCCATGTTTGGATTCAGCTTCCTTCACTTCTAGGGTGACATCAATGTCCTGTACTGCTTTGTAGGCATAATTGCCTTTGCCTACGGTCAGATTCTTTTCAATATTTTTTATCTCATTTGAGACAAGTTGTATCTTCTGATATAAATTTGGCTTTTCTTCCATAATAAATAATCTGTATTAATACTTTAATTGCGCATGCTTAATTACATCCCAAGCGTTGCAGAACCACTTTCCATTTTGTTTGTTGGTTGGTTTCTCAGCCCTGATAAGCCCTTTACCTATCAAGTCTTTCAATCGTGCCAGACCACCTACAATATCGGCAGCAGTATCACGTCCAAACGTCTTGTCATTCAGGACAATTTTCAGAACCTCTTCGTTTACCATAAATACCTCCTTATTTTAAACAAATAATTGCAGAGAAGCCTGGATACTCTGTCGCCGATACCCTATACTTCACATCCATTTTGTTCTTTAAGATTCCGATCAGCCGAAGGTCACGATTGCGACGCGAGGCCTCCAGCTTGATTCCGTTATGCCGTTTCTTATCATACGGGACTTTATAAATGTCCCCTTTCTTCATAGCGTCAAACAGCCGTACTGTCTGGTAATTTTCGTCTACTGTAATTTCTCTTACCATAGTTTAAGTATTTGATTGTTTGCTGACAGAACGGGACTTGAACCCGTGACTTCCATGCTAACCCATACATGGTGTTCTACCGCCTGAACTATCTGCCAATAAAAAGTGCCGAACCTTATAGCTCGGCACATACCCATTCACTCTTTTTTTTTTAAAAAGTATGACTATGCCAATTTCACCATAGCAGGATCAAGCTCATATTCTACCTTAGAACCTTTGAATACAACTACAACCCTACCATTGCTTAATACTTTTTTGACCGTTCCAATCTGAGTTGAAACCCATGTCTTAACCTTATCTCCTTTTTTCATCTTTACTTGATTTTAATATTGAATTAATCTGTTCGCTTATCTCTTCATCAAAAGCAATCCTTCTGTCAAGCTCACGAGAACGAGCTGCCAGTATAGCATTGATATCTGCAAAATCATCACAGATGCTTTTTATTGTTTCTTGCAACTCGTTCATCTTTATCCATTTTATAAGCGGCCCATAAGCCAGTTATTACAAATCCTAAAAATCCGATCCAATAGACCGGATTCAAATCCGGATTGAAGTGCATCACCACCACTGATAATGCACAGAGAAAAAGAAGTATTTTCATAACCGTGCGTTTTATAATTCGTTCCCGTGGGCGTTCCGGTGGTTGCCTTACTGCTTACCAGAGGTTTGGTAAGCCACGGTATATATAGTTCTTGCTGGTGTCTAATCAGTGAAGATTGTCTTTGTAGCCGGCCTACGGCCACCTGCAATCGTATAAGTCGTTTTTGTTATCTGTGTGATTCGTATGCTGCGTTTGCTTAGTGCAGTCCATTACTCATACTCTTTTCACCCAGCCGTTATCGCTACTCAGTCGTCCGTTTCACGTCAGACTTAACGGTAAGCCTAAATTTTCATCATGTCAAAGAACCAATCAAGTAGAACCCTGCCCGATTCTCGCTATCGGTTGCCGTTCAATCCGTCAGCAGGGCGTATTTGTTACCAGCATATTACAGGCAATCCTTGTAATTGTTGCAGGCTGATGTAGTCCATACCGTCATCTTCGCTGTAATCATTGCACTCGTAAGATCTCAGCGACTCTATTTCTTCTTCGATAATATCTTCGATGTCTTGTTTGCAATCTGCATTGTATTTGCTACAAACTTCTGATTCAGACATGCCTCTAACAGATTCTAACTCTCTGTAGAGTTCATCTAGTTTGTTACTGACTTCTGTTGCTCTCATAATCGTGGGTATTTATAAGGTTATCAGGTTAGCTTTTTTAAAGCATCTGTATTCTTGCTTCTCTGTATCGAAGTACACCTGAACGGTGTCATTCTTCTTTCTGTTATCACCACTTGTCGCAGGTATTAGGTTTTCTTTCAGTGTACCATAAGCCTCTCTGATGCTGCCGTCTACCTTTTTGAAGTAGAACTTGACAATTTTTTGCTTCATAGCTGATTTAAGTTTCATGTTCGCCCAAGCGCATTTCAAAGCTTCACTCATAGAGAAACTGTTTCTCTTTAAGAAAGTCCACGCCATCAGCATAACTTCTTTTAATTGGTTTTTAATTTTTGTACTCATAATCGTGCGGGGTTAGTTGATTTTTTATTATTTTTGTTTCGTATCTTAGTTTCGATATGCAAATATAATCAAAATGAATATATTGGCAATATGATTATATACTGTTTTGTGTGTCTAACTGTGTTAAATGATGTTATATGATTGATATTAAGAAGTTTAGAAATGATAATAATATTTCTCAAATAGAAATTTGTACAGTGCTGGGCATAAAACAGCCTTATTTGTCTGCTATTGAAAATGGCAAAAGACCCTTAAATGAAGAAAAGTTTGCATTATTATATAAGCAATATGGCGATATAATAATGAAGTATAAAACGACTGAACGACCGGTTCTTCTTATTGATGAAGCAAAACTCAGTTTACATCCAGAAATGCAGAAGTTTTTGGCTGCTAATTTAAAGGTAACAGGAACACGACCTCGTATTCCTTATAATGCAGCTGCAGGGACACTTACTGAAGCTATGGATGGAGTTACAGAATTCCAATGTGAACAACTTCCTGTAATAAGCGCATTCCCCAGATATGATTTTACAATTAGAATTACCGGTAAAAGTATGGAGCCTGAATATTTTGCTGGAGACGAAGTTGCATGTCTTAGAGTAAATGAGAAACAGTTTTTACAATGGGGAAGAGTCCATGTGCTTGATACAACTCAAGGAATAGTTATTAAGCGTATTTATGATGCAGGAGAATCTATTTTATGTCGTTCATACAATCCTGAATTTCCTGATTTCTCAATACCTAAAGAAAATATTCGCTCATACAATTTGGTTGTTGGAAGTTTGAGACTATGATTTATAATATTTATCAATACCTTTAAGAGGTTAAGTTATATAATTTAAAATACTAATATGGGAAATAAAACAATACCTGCATCAGAATTGCCACAAATATCAGGTGTTATAAAAGATGTGGTAAATATGGGTCTTTGGTTTTTGTATGAAATTCGCTGCAGTTTCAACGAGGATGCGAAATACGCATTATCCACTGACAAAAATGACTATCTTTTAGATAAAGATGGAAATGTACTCTCACCATTACCTAAAGAAAATGAAATAGAATACATTAATAAAATAACATTCACAGGAATTCCTTCTGCACCAACGATAAATATGCCATCAATATGAAAATTAGTGAAGGTTCTAAATTTATTTTTATAGCTACTTCTAATGGCCACATAGAGGATAGATTTCTGTACGATGTAAATTATGGTATAGGAATTTTAAAAAGTCGTGGGGTGGTAGATGATAATATTACTGTCATTACGGATCAAACAAAAGGAACATGGGTGAATAAATACAATAATATGGCAAATGTATCATTTTACCCATCTTCAAGTCTTAATTTTTTAGTTGAAAATTCTGAATGCAATAATCTATTTATTATTTCGAGTTGCCATGGATCTTTGGATGGTATAGATTCGGTAACTCCAATTAGACCATTTTATCTTAATCAAGCAATAAAGAAGAATAAATATGCAAAAAACATCCTTGTATTTTTAGGACAGTGTTATGCTGGTATTTTTAATTTCATGGATGTTCGAGACAAAAAAAGAAATATTGTCTACATAGGAGCAACTGATATAAATACTAGTTTGAGCTGTATGTTACATGGTTGTGGATGGGTAGCAAACATATCTATAATTGCTTTATTTAGATGGATAGAAAATCCGCGAGATGTAGATGGTGACGGAGTGTATTCTGTAACTGATTTATACAAATTTGTTTCCTGTTTTACGAACAATGTAACTAATCAAATTGAAAAGCAGCAAACATCACATCTTATTGATGCTTCTGTAAGTTTAAAGTTGGAAGAAATGCGTCTCTCTGCATTAGGAAGTCCTTTTATGTCTACAATAGCTAAGGATGCAATAGAGGCAATAAAAAGCTATATTGTACCCCACCAGAACCCATGGATACTTAATGCTATTGCTGCAAGTAATATGAAGTTGGAATAAAGTATTCTACATTGAAGAAATGACAATTCATTAACAGATATGAGAAAAATATTATCCTTACTATTATTCATATCATTGTTTGGCTGCGGAGGAAGTAAGCCATCGCAGGAACAGAAAGACAAAGCAGGCAGATACGTCCAAAGCCTCGTGAATGCTGAAATAGGAATCTACAAAGGTGAACTGACAGATGCGAACTTTCTTATTCTTGCTGTAGACGCTTATTCAGGAGCAAACTTTGACGCTTATGCGCGTACCTATCTGGAAGAAGCACAAAGTAAAGGATTGGAAATAAAGGGAGTCTATATTGTAGATATCCAGAACTGTCAGCTCGGTGACGGATGGGTCTCCGGGGATAGAATAGGAAAAGCATTCAAATAAAAATATGTTCAAAAGCTTATCCTAGACATCAGGAAGAACACTTATAATAAATTAATTTATAACCAGATACACTATAAATTGGAGAAATATTCCCAAGCTAAGGGTCACGGGTTCGAGTCCCGCTTACCGCTCTTCTTTGGCTAAAGCCTAATATACTGATAATTAGCGTATTTTAGTCACTGCTTCACAAGCTAATTTCTCTGATTTATAGATTAAAAAAGATATAAACCTCACTTTTGAGGTTTTGTGCGTATCCTTTGCGTATCCTAAAACTTTTCCTATAGATAAACAGGCTTCAATACACCCTTCAGATTTTACCTTATGCTCTTGGAGAATTAGTTAAACAGGAAGTCAACACTCTAAAAATATAGATGCAATTATAACTCATTATACTATAAATAAGTTATATCTAATGAAGCATTTATAAAAAAGAAGGGATAACCGTAAGAACGATTACCCCCTTCTCTACAAATTAGAAAGAAACTTATGTAAAAGTTAATCATTTAATATCGTCATAAGCAGTGATGGCTTTTTCAAAACGAGTACAAACATCTTTAAATGAATACAATCCATCAGAATTCAAATCTAGCCCTTTCAGTTGTAACTGATAAACCATAGGAGAGTTTTCCTTGTCGAGCATTTCCAAATTTCTCAATTGTTCAGTGCTCTGATATACCAAATTGATTGAAATAAACTCATTTCCTTCTTTGTCCAGCCATTTTTCAAATACCAACTTGCAACCAATTGGAGTCTTTTTTTCGATGGAATTAGGTAATTCATAATCTTCCACTTCCAAAGCAGCATTCACACTTGCAATATTTGAATCATGTCCACATAAGAAAGTAAATTTTCGAGCTTCTGAATTAAGTTCATCATTTATGTATACAAGTAATGGATGTGCCACATTATAAGCTACAATAGGTGCTGTAAAAAGTACATCCCCATATACATCCTTTACTCGGGCAATCTTTTCCCAGTCAGAATTAGAGATTTCATGTCCGAATGAAGCTTTTCTTGCATCAGTCTCTTCATAATATTGCAAGATAAAAGCGTCAGATGCTGAATTGGCAAGCTTCAGAGAACCTTTCATTGCAGGCTCCTCTCCTTTTTTCAATATAATTTGAGTATCATAATCATCAAAGGCACAAGTTTCTCCAGCTTTACAAGCAGGTGAATCTTTCAGATCAAGAACATCTGCCAGAATTTGGTATGAGTCTTCGAGTTTCTCATTAATTCCTCTTATTCCGTTTTTGCCTCCCATTGCTGCAATTTGAGACATTGCTTCTGCACAGAAGGAGTCACTTACTTTTGTCAGGCGAGGGAAAAATACCGGATCCATCTTGCTCGGAGTGTATCGATGATGAATAGCCAGGTTGGCTACTGGCATAAATCCTGAAGAAAAGTATTGCGCTGTTGCAATTGTGCGCTGCATACTATTGGCGTAGATGTTTACTTCATCCACACTCGGTACATAATTTTCAGTAAATAATCCTTCATCAACCAGCCATTTACGGAAAAATTGTCCCATCATTGTTTCCAAAACTCCTCCTCTCAAAGTGAGTTCACTAGAAGCTGAACTCCACTTTGTCCATTGATGAGGAGTTAATTTTCCCAAAGCGCTCCCGTTGTCAGACAACGGAGAGCGGATATTATGACGACTAAGAACAACTACTTCTTTTAAGGTATATTTTTCTTTAAATTCGGGTGAGCGTTTGGTCTGAGCCCACACAAACACAGGGCAAGCAAATACCAGTATTAATAACGACAGCTTATTTAGATTTCTCATAATACAGTTTTTATTTGTCAAAACTACAAACTATAATTACAAATTCTCTACTACTATCAGAATTTTATCTGCAAACGTGTTTCAATAAGCGCCAGTTTTGTATTCGGAGTATTGATTCTGTCGGTTGTAGTAGTGTAAGAGCCGCGAACACGCCATATCATATACTTATTGATATAGTAGTTGAATGTAGCCGACCAGTCATTCAGTCTTCCTCCCAGAATTGCAGCTTTATGATCAGACATATCTGTATAGTTATACGAAAGAACAACCTCCATAGCTCCCGGATCAGGAGTAGCAATACCTCCATCCAAGTCAGAGTACTTATAATTCTTACCTTTTACAAGTGCACGGATCGTTCCATAAGCACCACTTGCCTTGTAATTAGGCTTATCTTTTCTGTTAACATTTACATAGAAATACTGAGTTTCCAGTCCGATACGTCCTATTGCGGCATTGAGTTCCGGAGTAAATTTGTATAACATTTTGGCATCATCAATAACCGCCTCCTGAGCAACGACCTTAGCAATTCGTGTCGGGAAGGTAGTCGACAAAGTATACGCATGATGACTCAATTCTGCATCCGAATCATAACGAGGTGTTTCAAACGCTCCAGAAAGTCCGACATGAAATATCTTTCCCGGTTCACAGAATGGCTTATATACCAATCGGGTCATCATTCCTACACCTTGATTTCCCAATTTGTCGGACGTCATTTTCATAGCATCCGATTCTGTAAAGAAGCTCAAAGTTCCCAAGAATTTACTTCTTGTATGCTGATACATCAAACCAATCATACGCGAATTGTTGAAAGCCTGGTTACTTGCAGGCTCTTCCATCGAGATCTTAAAAGAAGAGCTAGTAGCACTTTGCAAACCAAACTGATGGATAAAATATCCGGCACGCAGGAAATCTGACGCATCTTTATCAAAGTTATACTGAATGAATACATCCTTCATGTTCACCTTTCCATACGCATATCCCATATCTACCTTTGCCTTCCATGCACCATACGATGCACTAAATCCAACTCGCATATCGGGAATAGCAAAACCGTCATTGAACTTGTCGTCTTGTTCATTAGCCTTAAAAAGTCCCCCATCCAACAAAATACGTCCTGAAGGTTTTATTTCTAATTTTTCTTCCTGTGCTTTGGCAGCACCGATCATAGTTAAGCCTAAAGTCAATAAAAGTAATCGTTTCATAGTCTTAAATTATAGTTATTCTATTAGTTTTTTACAGGTCTAGTTTTACAAGGTAAAAAAAGTCTAGTCTAGTTTTGTGATGATAAGATTCAAGTAATTAACAAGATTGGAGAGATTAGTTTGCGAAATCACTCTTAGCAACTTGTCCTTTACTTACAAGTTCTGCAAATTCTTTTTTAGCTTTTTCCAGCTGTTTCATAAAGTTTTCATTAGCATGCAAGCGTGCAACAACCGCACTTGCAACTAATCGTGCAGCATCTACATCACTCTGGAAATGGTATCCGCAAATTACTCGGCTCTGCCCCATTTCATATCCCCGTTTCAATATTTCGTTCTGTCTGTCAACATTGATTTCTGCAAGTACAAGAGCTGTAGCCCATCCGATAGCCGTATGTCCGGAAGGATAAGAACCATTTGTCGACAATTCCTGCTGCTGTTCAGGGTTGCATGTCATTTCATTATAAAAAGCAAACGGACGTGTACGCATGTAATGCTCTTTAGCTTCACGTGTAGCCAAGTCGCCGGCATCTTCGCGCATACCTAAAACCAGTTTATAAATTTCCGGTGTAGTGGTTTCTGAGATACGGACACCAAAAGCTTCAGAAAAAGCATTGGGAACACCGTCACCATTTACACGAGCATCTTCAGCAGCCTGATCACCACGAGGAGTATTTCTCTGCAATTTTCCCCATTTATACTGAGCTTCGTCATTCATAAAAAGAATTGATCCCGGTTGAGGTGGTGCTGGAAGGAGATTCAAACTACTTGCTACTTCATCTGCGCGTAGGAAATAAAGATCCGGATTGGTTCTTACATCTTTAATTTTCTCCTGAGCGAAAGTTGCCATTGCTACTAAAGACAAACATGCAACAAAAATGTTTCTTTTAATCATACTTCTTTAGATTTAAATGTTTATAAGATTTTTGTTTTGATGTCGCAAATGTATGCGAAGAAGTACAGATAAAAAGTTGCAAAAGGTTATTTCATGTTTTTCAGGAATGCAACTTTATACAAATTACTGATAAACAGATAAATACACTGATCATAAAGCAAGATAAAAAATTAATAGCAATGTAACTTTTTACTCAAAATCAGCCTTAAAAATCCCTCTGAATTCAAACTGTTGCAGACCAAACATGCATATCAATTCTTCGGACAGATAAAAAGTTGAAGTTAGAACAAGACCGAGGACCCTGAAAAGATTACAGACTGTACAATATAAACATGAAATAACCCCATCCTACTCCATTTCTGAGTAGCGACAGGGTTATTTCGATGATAGCTGAAGACAGCTAAAAAATCAATCAATAAGACGTAATATATAAAAGACTATACTGGTAGGATTCGCTTTCACATAATCTATCAAGAAAGAATGATTCGTTTTTAGTTTGTTATTTGCCAATCTGCTGATAACCGGATTCAGATTCCCATAAATACATAGCATACCAGGGATATGTAAACGCTTTACTTTGGGATTGGCAATCAGTAAAGCCAACACTTTTGCTGCCTGATTGTTACAATTAGAAAATTCCAGCACATTGTCTAAAATATCCTTATCCGTTCTGGCCATATTTTCATAGAAAACAGCTATTAGTCTTTCAATCTTTTCTGTTATCTGTTTTGTGCTTTCAGCTATCTCCATACTCAGACTGGCATCGAATTTCTTTGTAATTCTCTCTTCGTTTTCTCTTTCTATCTTGCTTCTTACAGAAGTGTATTCGCACATCAGCTCAGCCATTTTTTCCTTGGTTAGAACTTGCTCAATGTGACAATCTATCGGATATAAAACTTTCAGCAATTTAATTCTGTCCAGATTTCCCATTTCTTTCCTTACATGTTCAAGTTCTGTCACAAGGGCAGTCGTAACGTTATCAGCTTCCAGACCACAAAGTTTTTCTTTCCGATGTAAAATATATTCACCAATCTTTTTCAGTGCTTCATCCGTAAATATATAATTATAACTTTCATCAAGGTGTTCTATTTCCTCTTTAAGACTGGACAATTCTTTCATCTTGATATTATCCGTCAACATCAGCATTTTGCGGAAAAAGATACCATTCACATCATCTATACAAACAGTTCCGTCCATGTTATGTCTGTACAAGGCAAGTCTTTCTTTAAGAGCTGTGATAGTTTTTATCCATTTTTCATTTTTTTCTACTTGCACTACTATGTTTTCCAGATTATCCGTTGCCAGAGCTATACTCGACTGTTCTATCAGCAAAGGTTTGTCGAATACGTCATATTCACCGATAAGAAGCATCTGTTTCTCCAATGTCTTGGAAAGCCCCAAAGCTATATCCCGATTCTTTTTCATGATCAGTTCCGACAATGATTTGATACGACCTGGAGTGTCAGAAGCATTTATATCTATCTCTGCAAACATATTTTTTAATTTCTCCACTTCCTTGCTGTCATTGTCATTGGTAAAACATGCCATCGATGACAGACTTTCCAGTCTGTGATGAATGTCATCCAAATGCATTTTTACAGCCTTCTTCTTGCTACGTTTCCTCTTTATATACTCTATTATAATAATGAAAAAAATAAGTATCGCAAAAGCTATCACGACTGATATGATTTTCAGACTGGGAACTGTCGATTCCATATCGACCCATTTGGCCGAAGTCTTTGAAAATACACTCATTTTCATTACTCCTATATTAGAGCCTAAATATAAGGTGTCCCCTTTGACAAAAGATGCTTTCGGATTGAAACGTATGTCATGAAAGAATCTTCCCCGTTCTCTGATTCCGTCCTTATTTACAACATACTTTACCAGTCCGAACTCCGGCAAAGCATAAAACAACGTATCGTTTACTTTCAATAATTTATTGTAGCCTTTCAAAGAGACCGAATCATTATACTCCCTGCATATCAGATGATGATTGGTCAGCATCATTAACAAAGGTTCGTGCCCACCAGTTACGGAAATATCACGTATAAAGGTTTTATTTTCCGTTCCTTTGATAGACTGAAACGAATCTTTATTACCATAATATACTCCATGATTCAGCGTAGAAAGATATAAATTGTCGGAGTTAGGAGATAAATAGAATGAAGTAATGTATTTATTGTGTAAGTCGTCAACCAAACTAGCCTTTCCATCAGCGTCAATCCGCACCAGATCATCCTGAATTCCGAGATAAATACAGGTTCCTTCGGCTTCTTTTTTCAGGTATGACGCCGTAATCTTGGTAGGCGACTGATAAAGCACTTGAGAAGAAGCAAACAAGACATTGCCTATATATCGTTGTCTGACTTTTATCCGTTTCAGAACTTGCTTATTACTGATATAATACAGAAATTTATCGTCCGCCATCATTCCCGAAACCACCTCGTCATCAGGTATTTCTGCTATTTTAAAAGCTTCCGGACTTCCTGTATGCTGGTGATACAATTCGTTGTCTGCATTCACATAATAAATATCATCTCCATCGGAACACGAAGCCACGATCTCTCCTTTTGCATTGAAAATACCCAGATGCAATGGAATATTCCATAATGCATTTTCTGTGATCAGGACTGTATATCCATTTACTTTATCAGTTGCCACTACATTAGTACAAAACTGAGGAACCTTTCTCCGTAACGGAACTGATAAGAATGACTCTAAATCATCACTCAGCAATAAATGGTTATCATCGAGAAAATAATGAATATTGCCTAATTTATAATAAATGCGAGGAGAAAATTTTAGTGTTATATTGTTCAATAGATTACCTGAAATATCCTCTACATACAACTTCTTGTCGGCAAGCAAATACACCTTATTATCATATATAGAAACACTGTAAATATGCTCATCCTGATGGGTTACTTCCATTTTGCCATTGGCCAGGTTTATTCGGATCAGTCCATTCTGGGTAGCACACAGCAAATAATCCGATTCGTATTTACGGATGTTGTTTACGATAAACGGCTTACCGGAACGTGCAGTTTCACTGTTATCTGAAGGATAAATCAACTTTAAACTGTCTTTCTCCGAATGTGACATAGCATACAAGCCTTGACTGGTAGCTACATAAACCTTTTTTTCGGTTAAGAGAATATCATATACCGAATAATTACATCCTTTGTTACATATAGGATATTTTTCAACAAGGCGAACATTTTCTTCACCAAGCGCCCATTTCTGCAAACCTGAGTTCCGAATGCCTATCCAGCAAATGCGGACATCAGAAAGAACCGAATCTGTTACAACCTTATATATACGGTCGGCCCCTATATTATAAGGCTGAAGCCGACGTTGCTTCATATACCATATATCACCGGCTTCGCTGCCTATCCAGAAAGCAGAGTCACCATCGGCTGATATAGAAGAAAGACGTTCGTCGAAATACAATTCTGTTTCTCCCAGATTCCCTGTCTTTTCTTTCTCACCACACCCCCAAAGAATGAATATAATGTACAAGAATAGTAAATAAATAAAGCTGCTTTTCATCTTATTATATTTATGGTTCTTGGATATTAAAGCTAACACATGATATAGGGAATTATCCCCCATATTCCAATTAAAAATGGTTATACTAAAATAAACAAAAAACGAATATAAAATGTTCTATAAAGCTGTATAATTCCGCCTTAAAAGTAGATATCAGCAGGTCTTGATGAATCATAAAGAATCTTCTCAAAAAACATCAAGATATTTACTTGTTTTTTTGTACAATTTTTAAAAAAAGATGATGATATTTTTTCAGAAATATGCTGAATTTTTTGACGACATATCATAATCATTTAGCCTTTGGAAGATAAATTCAATTAAGATGCTATAAATCAACCTCTTCCGGAAGAAGATCAGTCTGAATATTATTCATGCTTCCCCATAAACTATATCGAGCTTCAGGATTCATGCGTTCCAGCGTACGGAGCACTTCTTTCATATCCGAACGGTGAGAATCTTTTTCGTACGGGCAATTTTTGATCTGTTTACGATAACCTTTCGCCTGAGCCATTTCTATCAGATCGGCCTCATGTACCAGACACATCGGGCGGATAATGGTCATATCAAACTTTCGCATTACCAGACGCGGAGGCATCGTACTGAATGCTCCCTGAAATGCCATGTTCATAAGCAACGTTTCCAGTATATCATCCATGTGGTGTCCCAAGGCTATCTTATTACATCCCTGTTCTTTTGCTACTGTAAAAAGAGCTTTACGGCGATTCCACGAACAGAGGAAGCATGGCGACTTGCGGGTATCAGTAGAAGGATCGAAAGACGTTTCGTAGCGTACGAACGGCACTCCCAGATTTTCGGCAAAGGAACGAAGGTAATCCATGTCCGATTCGTAAGCTATATTCGTCATCACGACATGTGCAGCAACGACTGAAAAACGAGGCTTGTAAATACGCGAACGGCGGGCAAGTAGTTCCAGTAAAGCAAGTGAATCTTTTCCTCCTGACAACCCTACCAGTATCTTATCACCATCTTCTATTAGTCCATATTGCACTACACCTTTGTTAAAGCGTTTTTCTATGCGTCGCATCAATTTATCTTCTTCTGTCAATTTTCCCATTTCTTCCGATAATCTTAAAAACGGGGTAAAATTACACCAAAAGAACGATTCTCGAAAGATTTTGAAAAATTAGAATGCCGAAATAATCAAAATTTCAAAGAAACTTTGTATTTTTGAAAATAACATCATCGAAACAACACGAAAAATTATGAATAAGAAATATACGCTAGCACTTATCGCTTTATGCAGCATGGGAGGAACTTTCGCCCAATCACTCACCCAGGCAAAACAATGGTTTGAAGAAGGCAAGTTTGCCGAAGCCAAACCCGTTTTCCAGAAATTAGTAAAACAGGCTCCATCGAATGCAAATTACAATTTCTGGTACGGAGCATGCTGCTATGAAACCGGTGAATTACAGGAATCACAACCCTACCTTGAAAAAAGTGCTGCACGCAAAGTAATAAATGCTTATCTGTATTTGGGAAAACTATATTATGCAATGTATCGCTTTGATGAAGCGACCGAAAATATTGAAGAGCATATCCAATGGCTAGAAAAAAAGAAGCGTGATACTTCTGCAGCAGAGAAAGAATTAGACCGTTGCCGTCAGGCTGCACGCATGTTAAGAGGAACTGAGAATGTAGCTGTAATTGACAGTTTTGTAGTAGATAAAAATAATTTTCTTTCGGCATATAAATTAAGTAAGGAGTCGGGAAACATTTCTCTTACCGAAGATGGCTCAGGAACTTCATTTACAAATGAGCTGGGTGATAAAATGATTTTTACACAGGCGTCTGAAGACGGGGAAACGAGTTTATACTCACGCTTCAAGTTGATAGACAAGTGGGAAGATGCCAAACCATTAAGCGGTCTGGACGAATCAGGACATAACCAAAATTATCCGTTTATGGCATCAGATGGTATCACACTTTATTTTGGAGCCGAAGGAGATGAAAGTATGGGAGGATACGATATCTTCGTAACCCGTTATGATTCGGATGACAATACGTATCTCCGTCCGGATAACATCGGTATGCCGTTTAACTCTCCATACAATGATTATATGTATGCATTGGATGACTTGAACAATTTAGGGTGGTTTGCTTCTGATCGTTATCAGCCGGAAGGAAAAGTTTGTGTATATGTTTTCGTTCCTAACTCGACAAAACAGGTATACGACTACGAAACAGCTGACCCGCAAGCTATTATTGATGCTGCTACACTAAAAGAAATAAAGAAGACATGGAGTGATCCCGATAAAGTACGTATTGCCAGACAACATCTGGCTCAGGTATTGTATGGCGGAAGTACAGAAAAGAAAAAGAGTGACTTCCGTTTTGTCGTAGACGATAATGCTGTTTATCATACATTGTCAGATTTTCGTTCTAAAGAAGCACGGCAGATGTATGCTTCATTCTTGCAGAAAGAGAAAGATCTTGCATCATTGGAAGAATCATTGACAAATCTTCGTGCTGCCTATCAGCAATCGAACAAAGCAGGAAAAGAAAAAATGGCTCCCGGTATATTAGATAAAGAAAAACGTACCAATGAGTTACGACATGAGCTGGAACAACTGACTTTATCTGTGCGAAATGCAGAGCTTAAAGCATTGAAACAGTAAAAAATAGACACCATTTTTATACGAGCAGATATGGAAACACTGATTATTATTGCACTTATTTTGGCGGGACTTTTACTTTTTGCTGTGGAAGTATTTCTAGTCCCCGGCATTACCCTTGCAGGAATAGCATCGGGAATCAGTCTGCTTTATGCCATTTATTATGCTTTTCATTCCGTAGGAACACAGGCCGGATTTATTACGCTTGCCGTTGAAGCCGTTGGAATAATCGGTATAACCATTTGGTTCATGCGCTCCAAGACAGTAGACCGTCTTTCGCTCAAACAGACACTCGACTATAAACCAGAACCGCTGAAAGGAATCAATATTCAGGCTGGAGATACTGGCATGTCATTGACACGCCTTACCTTGATAGGAAATGCCGAGATAAACGGCCATATCATCGAAGTGCAATCAGCTGATGGATTTATCGAAGAGCGTACTCCCATACAAGTGACTCGTATAAATAATGGTACTGTATATGTGACACGCTACATACAACAGTAATTTTTTTAAACCTTAAAATATCAATTACCTATGATTGACCCTAACTATCTTCCGTTCATTTTAGCGGCTGGAGGAGTTGTCTTACTGGCAGTCTTCTTCCATTACGTACCATTCTTTCTTTGGCTTTCTGCCAAAGTATCAGGTGTACGTATTTCGCTGGTTCAGCTTTTTCTGATGCGTATTCGTAATGTTCCGCCATATGTCATTGTACCTGCAATGATTGAAGCCCACAAGGCTGGCTTAAGCACTATTACACGCGATGAACTGGAAGCTCATTATATGGCAGGCGGTCATGTGGAAAAGGTAGTTCATGCACTGGTTTCAGCATCGAAAGCCAATATCGATTTGTCGTTCCAGATGGCTACCGGTATCGACCTTGCAGGACGTGATGTGTTTGAAGCCGTACAGATGTCTGTTAATCCGAAAGTTATTGACACTCCTCCTGTCACCGCCGTTGCCAAAGATGGTATCCAGCTTATTGCGAAAGCACGTGTAACTGTACGTGCCAATATCCGCCAGTTGGTAGGTGGAGCTGGCGAGGATACAGTCCTGGCACGCGTAGGCGAAGGTATTGTTTCATCTATCGGTTCATCGGAAAACCATAAATCAGTACTTGAGAATCCGGATTCCATTTCCAAACTTGTACTACGCAAAGGACTGGATGCAGGGACTGCATTCGAAATTTTATCTATTGATATCGCCGATATCGATATAGGTCGTAATATTGGAGCATCTTTACAGATAGACCAGGCAAATGCTGATAAAAATATTGCACAAGCCAAAGCTGAGGAACGCCGTGCAATGGCTGTTGCCTTGGAACAGGAAATGAAAGCAAAAGCAGAAGAAGCCCGTGCCAATGTAATACAGGCTGAAGCCGAAGTTCCAAAGGCTATGGCAGAAGCTTTCCGTACCGGCAATTTGGGAATCATGGATTATTACCGGATGAAAAATATTCAGGCAGATACAGATATGAGAAGCAGTATCGCCCGCCCGGATGCAAATCCTACAGGACATGAACCGATAGGTAAATAATCATTATCATATAATAGCAAAAACTCAACTAACTAAATAAAAAAGAATATTATGAAAAAGTACTTTCCACCCTCAGAACTGATTATAAATGAAGATGGTTCGGTATTTCATCTTCACGTAAAGCCGGAACATCTGGCCGATAAAGTTATCCTTGTGGGAGACCCCGGACGAGTAGCTCTTGTAGCATCGCATTTCGAAACAAAGGAATGTGAGGTAGAAAGCCGTGAATTCCGTACCATAACCGGAACATATAAAGGGAAACGTATTACAGTCACTTCTACCGGTATCGGATGCGACAACGTAGATATTGTTATGAACGAACTGGATGCATTGGCTAATATCAATTTTCAGACTCGTGAAGAAAATGACAACTTCCGGCAACTGGAAATCGTACGTATCGGTACTTGTGGAGGATTGCAACCTTATACTCCCGTGGGAACTTATATATGCTCTGAAATCTCTGTAGGATTCGACGGACTGCTAAACTTCTACGAAGGAAGGAATGCAGTTTGCGACCTTCCGATGGAACGTGCCCTTTTGAATCACTTGGGATGGAGCGGAAACCTCTGCGCACCGGCTCCTTACGTTATCCATGCCAACAAGGAACTGGTTGAGCGTATTGCCGGAACAGATATGGTACGCGGCGTTACAGTAGCTTGTGGAGGTTTCTTCGGTCCACAAGGCAGACAGCTCCGCATTCCACTTGCCGACCCTCACCAGAATGAAAAGATTGAAAGTTTCGAATATCAGGGTCATCGCATAACCAACTTCGAAATGGAAAGTTCAGCACTTGCAGGGCTTGCACGTCTGCAAGGACATAAAGCTACCACTGTCTGCATGGTTATAGCCAACCGCGTAGCCAAAGAAGCCAATACAGGATATAAAAACAAAATAGACGACCTGATAAAGACAGTGCTTGAGCGAATCTGATATTTATAATTCTTCTTTTTTTATATATACAGGTTCCTCTGTTTATTGCAGAGGAACCTGTTTTGTCAAAAAAACAACAGCTATTTAGAATATTTATGGAAGCAAGTTTTAAACAAGATAGCAAACTAAACAAAGCAGAACGATATCAATTTTTTCTTACACAACTTGCACCCCTTATAGAAGGTGAAAGAAACGAAGTCAGTGTATTGGCGAATACCAGTGCGGCTTTAAAGGAAGCTTTCGGCTTTTTCTGGGTAGGTTTCTATCTGATACATGACGGTGAGCTTCATTTGGGGCCTTTTCAGGGCAGTGTAGCATGTTATCGTATTAAAAAAGGACGTGGAGTATGCGGCACTGCATGGTCGGAAGCCCGTACACAAGTTGTACCCGATGTAGATCAATTCCCAGGACATATCGCCTGCAGTTCGCTTTCCCGTTCGGAAATTGTTGTTCCGATAATAGTGAATGGAGAAGTAAAAGGAGTATTGGATATCGACAGTGATCAGCTTTCTACGTTCGATGAAACTGACCGGGTTTACCTTGAAAAAGTAGTAGACCTTCTTATCAGAGAACTTTACATTCAAAAATAATTATCACCCAAACTTTTCCGAATATAAGCTGAAAAGCCGTATCTTTGTGTGATTTAAAAGCAAAAGACATCGTGAATATACAACAAACAGAAGATACTATTTGTGCCATTGCTACCGCACAAGGCGGAGCAATCGGTACGATCCGTGTTTCGGGTGCCCAGGCTATAGCCATAACCGACCGTATTTTTACTCCAATATCAGGAAAACCTCTGACAGAACGTAAGCCATATACCCTGACATTCGGACATATTCTTTCGCCTGCAGGTGAGATAATAGACGAAGTATTGGTAAGCCTTTTCCGTGCTCCTCATTCTTATACAGGTGAAGATTCAGTAGAAATATCTTGTCATGGATCATCATATATTCTGCAACAAGTAATGCAGCTCCTTATTAAGAATGGATGTCGTGCTGCGGGACCAGGTGAATATACTCAACGTGCCTTTTTGAATGGTAAAATGGACTTGAGTCAGGCTGAAGCAGTTGCAGACCTGATTGCCTCGACTTCTGCCGCTACACATCGTATGGCAATGAATCAGATGCGTGGAGGATTCAGTCGTGAATTATCTGCTTTAAGAGAGAAACTGCTCCATCTGACTTCACTCATGGAGTTGGAGTTGGACTTTAGCGACCACGAAGAACTGGAATTTGCAGATCGTTCGGAACTGGAAGAGATAGCTCAACAAATTGAACAAGTTATCAGCCATCTGGTAGATACATTTAGTGTCGGTAATGCTCTGAAAAATGGTGTACCGGTTGCCATCGTAGGAGAAACCAATGCAGGAAAGTCTACCCTATTGAATGCTCTCCTGAATGAAGAACGTGCTATCGTGAGCGACATCCACGGTACAACACGTGATGTTATCGAGGACACTATGAATTTAGGTGGTATCACTTTCCGCTTCATTGATACAGCCGGTATCCGTGAAACGACTGATACCATCGAAGGTTTAGGAATTGAACGAAGTTTCCAAAAACTGGAACAGGCAAATATCGTACTATGGGTTATCGATGCAACCTGTGCAGAAGAACAATACCACCAATTGGCCGAAAAGATTCTACCACGCTGCCAAGGCAAGCATCTGGTAATTGTACTCAACAAGACGGATCTGCTTCCGTTAACAGAAAAAAGTTTATCTTGTTCAGTAACCGATACTACGGCATCGATGCATAAGCCAATAGATGATCTGAAAGCTATTCTTCCTGATTTGCCTGAAGATGCTTGTGTCATTTCCCTTTCAGCCAAGCAGAAAGAGGGCCTTTCTCTACTTCAGAAGCAGTTGGTGGACTTCGCTGCCCTACCCGACCTTTCACAAAATGATGTGGTAGTCAGCAACATTCGTCACTATGAAGCACTAAGTCGTGCACTGGAAGCTATTCATCGCGTACAAGACGGACTGACCATGCAACTTTCTGGTGATTTGGTAAGTCAGGATTTACGTGAATGTCTTTTCCATCTGGCTGAAATTGTTGGTGGAGAAATCACTAACGATGAGGTGTTAGGGAATATATTTAAACACTTCTGCATCGGTAAATAGTCAACTATCTGATTATCAGATAGTTACGACTGTAGACAACCTAAGATACTGACTAAAAACGACTTAAATATGGCAAAATAATAGTTTTAGGAAAGGTATTTTCTTTTGTTATACCTATTTTTTCAACATTTTTGTCCCCCGTTTGTCCCCCAAGCCATATACGGGGGACAAATTTACGTCCCTCTATGCAATTTGAGTACTTTTCACTATAAAATCTATCTAAATCATAGATAATTATTGCTTTATACAGCTACCCTCAATCTCTTAGTTTCTAAAATATCAAATACCATAGCCACTGATAACCAGGTATATACATACAAACAAATACGGAGTTAGAATTACATCAGATGAGATTTTGTTCAAAATGTATGAAAAGTATTTTATCTTATTCCTTCATGCATTAGAAGGTTTATTAAAGTACCTAGAAAGATTAACGCAAGGAGCTATTACCATATAATTCATTCTTGCAATATATTTAAGAAAGATATTGGTATATGAAGTTTATTAATTAAATTTGCAATAACTTACTCACCCCGCTTCCCATAAGAACAGCGCGCTCAGGGTGAGTCTTTTATTTTCTAGTGATATTGGTTTAGTGACAATGTTAGATATCTTTTCTGAATTTATCAGACGGGGTAGAATCTTACATTTTTTGCATCGGCAACAGTACAACTAATAGACAATTAATTATGTAATTAACTGATATAAAAATGCAAATATAATATGCTAATACTAAGTTAGAAAATGTAATATTCCTGATTTTTTAATCTTTTTATCCCTTGATATAATCTATATTTCCTGTCTCTTATACACATCTCCGAGCCCACGAGA
>ERZ1026929.148-NODE-148-length-41491-cov-24.584757_pt1 | contig 41491 bp, 41 predicted proteins | sample MGYA00519463_ERZ1026929 | MGnify/ENA primary metagenome ERZ1026929 (study PRJEB26926, sample SAMN06164829) | human gut metagenome | biome: ENVO:00009003; feature: ENVO:2100002; material: ENVO:00002003 | host: Homo sapiens | place: USA | collected 2012 ... | reverse complement strand
ATCAGTCGTGTACGTCCAGTACACTCCTTCTTCGAAAAGAAATCTATCCTCGAAATTCTTCTCCTAATCTGAAGCAAGTTATTTTCACGTTACTGAATCCGTATATTTTACGTATATTTGATGAGTGGTTAAAAATGAAGATATGAAACGCAGACTTCTTTTATTGGCATTGACATTCTTGGCATTGACTGTTTCCTTGAGAGCTCAAGACATGCGATTCGTCTATATGCAGGTTGAAATCGTTTACTATGGTCCGGGATACTGGGTGGTGGCTGATTTGGGAACGCCATCGGAGAAAGTTTTGCAGTTCAATTATAATTATCTCAAGGACGATGCGGATACTCCTTTCTGTTTCAATACGAAAATGGCTGCTGTCAACTGGCTTGCAAAGGATGGCTGGGTCCTGAATGACCACTGCAGCCGCATTGATTCTACCTTTATCATGAAACGTGATGTCAGCGGCATGAATGAAACTCAGGTTCAGGAGTTCTTGTCCAGATATAATATCGGGCCGGCCACAGGCAGCAAGAAGCCTACGGCACAAAAGAAGTTGTCGAGAAAATAGTGCGGCTGGTGTAGGCCCTGGTGCTGGAAATTCTGATTTGTCCGGGAAAACGGCCCTTCTACGGACAACTTGTTGATTTTGAGCAACTTATCCGTGAAACCCCACCTATTTACGGACAAACTTATCATTTTGAGTCAACTTTTTACAGTAATTGGTTCATGGTGGTGAGCAGGACAGCCTCGCGCCGCAAAAAGCTAAACAGCCATGCGGACTCGACTAAGTTAGTGAAGCCGAGCAGCCGCATTACCCGCTTATCTCAATCCCCCTAAATATGTTTTCATTGGGATTCTATCCCAAACCCTGGCACTCCGTGCGGCCTTTGCGTCCTCCACGTATTTGCTGTCGCAAATGCCCGGACCCGGCAGGTCGTCTGATGACGACTTGTTAATCCCGCTAATCCCATTTTCAAGGGGGCACATCAGGGCCTTCGGGCTTTCCATCGCCACAAGGCTGCCACTGCTCGCCAACTCCGGCCCGGCATCTCATGATGCCTTGTTGCTCCTTTTGGACAATGGCCAGTCAGCGACATAGCCCGCGTCGAATTGCGAGACGCCTGAGCAAAGCCGGCTTTCGCCGCTGGCAGCGTAATTACGTGACACGATTTCTACAGAAGAACCTTGTCTCTATCTGCGTGATTGCCTTTGACGTGAACTCCATAGAGGATAGAAAGAGCGTCGCGATAGGTGATTTCTGAACCAATGAGCATCCTGACGAACCTAAGAATATCTACATAACGAACAGATACCCAATCGATTATGCGGATTTGAAGCGGAATGTAAATATGCTCATCACCCTGTTTTTTTATGGGAGTGAGCATATTGAAAAACAAGCTTAAACCTATATAATAATTTATAATTCAATAAGTTACAAGTACTTTTATGGCTTTGGAGATATGCTCATTGGTTCGAAAATACCACCGCAAGCAGATATAATATAAATCGTAATAGCCGGCGGATACCCGCGAGTTACCGGACATGACTGTTTCCGTGAGCATGGCTATAGAGAAAAACCGAACAGCCTGGAATTGACACAACCGGCGAAAGCGCTGATTCACAACAAGTTAGTAGATAAAGCAAAAGTCAGGTTGCCCATTTTTTCACATAACCTGCATTTTGCTGCTCGCTGTATGTTGTTGTCACTCAGTAATATATGCCAAACTGCGGCATGCAGGTTGTTCTAAAAGATTCCTGTTATCTTGCCCGGATCACTCGCTACCGTCGGTGGTTTAACAAGTCGTCGTCAGAGATGACCGGCCGAGTCCGTAGGCGGTCCTGCGCGCCTCCTTCTCTCTGAGATTTCGTCCGCTGGCGCCCCGACATCTCCCGCAGGCGGCCACGCGCACCTCCTTCTTTCCGGGATTTCGTTCGCTGGCGCTCCGACATCTCCCGTAGGCGGCCCTGCGCGCATCCTTCTCTCCGGGATTTCGTCCGCTGGCGCTCCGACATCTCCAGTAGGCGGCCCCGCGTGCCTCCTTCTCTCCGAGATTTCGTTCGCTGGCGCTCCGACATCTCCCGCCGCCTGCGGCGGGGCGGTGCAAACCGGAAAAAGAAAATCAGCGTTCAAGTGAACTTGACGCTGATTTTCTTTTTCGGTTTGCGGAGAGAAGGAGATTCGAACTCCTGATACCCTTTTGGAGTATACACGCTTTCCAGGCGTGCCTCTTAAGCCACTCGAGCATCTCTCCAGAACTGCCCTGTAACACGGACAGGGCTGCAAATATACGAATTATCTGTTAATTTACAATGATTCGCGCTTCAATTTCTCGATGTAGTGGTCGATACGCTTGAGCTCTCTCGGGATGTCAATACTCTGAGGACAATGAGGCTTGCATTGACCGCAGCCTATGCAGTGGTCAGCCTGGCGCACAGTCTCCACAGCACGGTCGTAACCTACCAGGAAACGCCTCTTGAGCCTCTGGAAATGCTCCTGCTCGCAACTCTGCGCGATATCACCCGAATTGACACTGTCATTGTAATGCCTGAAGATAGTCGGGATGTCGATACCGTATGGACACGGCATGCAGTATGTGCAGCCCGTACATGGAACAGTAGGGTAGTCCTCCATGAGATTAGCCATCTCCTTCAGGAATGCTATCTCCTCATCAGTCAGCGCCTTGAAATGCGAGAAAGTCTCCACATTTTCTATCAGCGGCTCCATGGACGACATGCCACTCAGCACAGTCAGCACATTCGGATACGAACCGCAGAACCTGAACGCCCACGAAGCCACGGACATCTGGGGCTCCCTCTCCTTCATCTTCTCGGCTATGGCCTGAGGCAGCTTGGCAAGACGCCCGCCTAAAAGCGGCTCCATAATCGTGGCCGGGATATTCCGCTTGGCGAGTTCCTCATAGAGATAATCCGCATTGACATTCTGAGGCGCCTTCGCGTGCTCCCAGTCCACATAATTTATCTCTATCTGTACGAAATCCCAATGATACTTGTCGTGCAGCTCCAAGAACCTGTCGAATACATCACGCCTTCCGTGGAACGAAAAACCCAGATTCCTGATTCTGCCCTCCTCACGCTCCTTCAGCAGAAAATCAAGCAGCCCATTATTCACATACCTCTCCTCGAAACCCTCAAAACCAGATGTGCCGATAGCGTGAAGCAGATAATAGTCGAAATAATCAGTCCTCAACTGCTTCATCGAATCGTAATACATCTTCAGTCCGGCCTCACGCGAAGAATCATTGAAATTCGACAGCTTGGTCGCAATATAATACGAATCACGAGGATAGCGGCTGAGTGCAATTCCGGCAGCCTCCTCCGACTGCCCCTGGAGATAGGCCGGTGACGTGTCGTAGTAGTTTACCCCATTCAGGTACGCATAATCCACCATTTCATTGACAGCATCCTGGTCGATATGGTCCTTGCCGTCATTACCCTTCTTCATCGGCCACCTCATGCAGCCGTAGCCGAGCAATGAAATCCTGTCTCCGGTTTTCGGGTCGGTACGCATTTCCATCGCCGCATTTCCATCGACCTGAACACGCCTGCCTGAAGGAGAGGAGCATCCTGTCAATGAAGCAACTCCGACAGCCAGCGCTCCTGCTCCGGCCGTTTTTATAAAATCACGTCTATCAATGTTCATTATTCTATTATTTTCAAGCAGTCCAACTTGCTGACATTCAGTGCTCTCAATCCCTTCTGTGGACACTGAGCCCGTTTACACGAATTGCACTATATGGCCTTGACGGGCAGAGGAACTCACAGGCCCCGCATCCGATACATCTGCTTTCGTCCACCGTCGGAATCCTCAATGAATTCTTGTCCTTCGGATCTTTCTTGACCATTATGATGGCCCCGGCAGGACAATGCCTTGAGCAGTTGCCGCACGAAACGCCGTCCCTGTTCACCACACACAAGTCCAGATCCACCTTGGCCGTTCCGATATGCATCGTGGTCTTTTCCTCTATGCTGTATTTCTTGATCGGCCCGGACGGACACACCTGAGCGCAACGGTTGCACTCCACACGGCACCATCCGCGCTCATAAGACATCTCCGGCTGCATAAGGTGCTCCAGCGAAGACGAAGGACGCAGCACCCCGTTGGGACATTGCGACACACAGAGCTGACAGGCCGTGCAATGCTGGTAGAACTCCTTGACACTCAGCGCCCCGAACGGAACCAGAGGAGTCTCCCGTACAGGCGCCTTCTTCCCGAGGACAACCGCCAGACCGCCGTCCACCTTCTTCTCCTGAGCCTTCATTGTCAATGCCTCAAGGGTCAATGCCGTAGTGCTGATAAATGTGCGTCTTCCGTTATCTCCGGCCGCAGCCTTGTCATTGACCTCAGCCTTCTTCACAGTCTTTCCGGCCTTCCAGAAAGGATTGTATTTTATCGCGCCATGATGACAGGTGCCGATGCAGTCGAAACAATCCACGCACCTGCTGTAGTCGATTCTGTGATTGTCCAGATCAATGCAGGATGCCTTGCAGTTCTTCTCGCAGAGGTGACAATTCCTGCATTTGCCGGTATCGATCACCGGGCGGAAAATCGCGAACCGGGAGAAGAAACTCAGAACCGTACCGACCGGGCAGATGGTATTGCAGTATGTCCTGCCGTTACGTGCAGCAAGAATGAATATGACCACGAAAGTCACGGATGCTATCACGAAAGTAGGCAAACTCTTGAGCCACACGTCCTTATGCTCGAACGCGTACCCGCCTGCCTTCTCGGCTATCCATGCGCAGAGATTGTTGCCCCAAAGCCAGACCGGCGAAAGAAGATTCTGTACGATGCGGCCGAACGAACTGTATGGCGCAACCAGCACTGCAACCGAAGTGAACCCGGCCACGAGAAGGACAATGAAAACTGCCAACACGCTGTACCTGAGCCACTTCTTCTCAGGCGACCAACTGTAGAACTTCTTGTGGCTTTTACGCCAGCCACTGAAAGACCTTGCTACGACATCCTGAAAAATCCCCAACGGGCATATGATCGAGCAGTAGAACCTTCCGAATACCAATGTCAATAGAATCAATGCGATGACAATCCCGGCATTGAGAGCGAGAACCGCCGGCAGGAACTGGATTTTCGCCAGGAAGCCGAACCATCCGGCAGCGAGTCCGGTGAAATCCAAGAACAGCAACGTGCACAGAATGAACACGATACCTGCTGTTACGACGCGGATTTTCTTAAGCATATAGTCGTAATGTTTTTAGTCCAATATTATAAGAACAGGAGCCGGGTGATTGAGCGTCAGCTTGACCTCGTCCGTCTCCGCAATGTTCAGCGTAGCCTTCCACCAGTTGTCAAAAATCACACCCGAAGTCTGCCATTTAAGCCCTTCCGACTTGATATTGAGCGAGTTGTCCGGAGACAATATCGATATTTCCCTGCCTTCTCCGACGAAAAACGATGTCGTCTCAGTTATTGCGAACGAGGTAGTCCAGTCGGAAACCATGTCTATCTGCAGGCCCTCAGGAATGTCGATACCGGAGAGCATCTGCTTCTCTTTCAGGCCTCCCAGCTCCTTTGCATACTCCATCAGGTAGGACAGATTTCCTATCGTATGGTCCTCCCTCTTTCCGCCAGCTCCCAGGATATGGACTGTGTCAATGTCCCTGAAATGCGTCAGCGCATAGCAAAAAGCCTTGTTCAGGTCATTGTAACTCTGTTCCGGATTATGTACGATCCGGTCCGCGTATTTCTTTTTGAAAGTCTCAGGCAGCGAATCCAGATCCCCGATTATCGCATCCGGCAGCCTTGAATGGCCGAAAATCTTGTCTGACCTCCGGATAAACGTGACCGCCGCCCCGTCACAGCAGACGATATAGTCCGCAGTCCGGATAAGGTAAAGCGGAAACTCCTTCTTGGGAAAATCGCCGTTGCATATGATAGCTAAAGTCGCCATTATTTCTTACGTATTATGCTCAGCCCGTGCCGTACAGGGAGAATCACCGTCTCCACACGCGGGTCCGAAGCTGCCAAATCATTGAACCGGACTATTCCGCTCGTCTGCTTGTCCGTCGGAACCTGCTCCGCATAGACCTTGCCGTACCACAGAACGTCGTCGGCCAGGATAAAGCCGCCGGGACGGGTCAATGTCAATGCAAGTTCGTAGTAATCAGGATATTCCCTCTTGTTAGCGTCAATGAAAGTGAGGTCGTAGAGCTTTTTCCCGTCCTGTCCGCGCAGAAACTCCACAGCATCCCCGATGTGCAGGGAAACGCGACCGCTGACCCCGGCCCTCTCGAATCCCTCCAATATCAGGTCTTCCAGTTCGTCATTGATCTCCAATGTGTCGATATGGCCTTCCCCTTCCAGAGCGAGAGCCATGCATATCGCCGAGTACCCCGTAAAAGTACCGATTTCCAGGACATTGCGCGGAGAAATCATACGGGTCATCATGTACAGGAACTCTCCCTGCACCTTTCCTGTAAGCATCCGGGGGTAGTTCGTGCGTATATTGGTCTGCCTCTCCAGCCAGTCCAGAGCCTCGTTCCTTAACGAACTGTGAATTTCAATATATTTCTCAAGTGGACTTTCCATCTATATCTGAGTTTTTCAATATTATGTCCATAGAGGTTCGCTCTCCCATCCGTTCGGAAATCCAAGAGCTGCCAGATCTATCTCCGGATAATTGGAAAATAGTGTGTGCATCTTTCCCAACATATCATTGTTGGGTGATATGATGTCAAGGAAGTACTTGATAATGCAGATAGTGAAATACACTCTTTGAGGGTTTGTCGGCAGGGTAATCCAAGAATGGGCAATCCTTCTCGGAGAAACAGGCATGATAGAGCTTACCTTGTTCCACACTCTTGAATGGTGGCAACAGGCATTCCTCAACAAGGTCAAAGATGTTATCCAAGATTCTAGAACGATTGGCTGCAAACCAAAATAATGGGAGATGCGCTTACGTATCTTGTCCGCTTTCAGATTACGGTAAACCATATTCACATTGCCCATTGTCAGCAACTCTCCTAAAATCCATGAAGGAGGATATGGCTCGCAATAGCTATTTTTGAAATGCTTGATAAATTCTTCTGTTGATTTTTCATATTCCCTGTCGATGGTGATCTTCGTGTCTTGAAAAGTTCTTTGGTTGGCAAAGTGAACAGGGTTTGTCAGCCAATAAATATCTCCTGTCATCAGCACTGGAATATTCATAATGGCACGACGAATAGCTATCTCTACCTTCTCAATCTCATTGAGAAGAAGCATACGCAACTTCTTGTCAAAACGATATAGATTCAGTACCTGCAGAAAAGTTGTTCCTTCTTTATATTGATGGGATTCCTTTGGTACTTTTAAGAACGGATACATATAAGCGGAAAGACGATAGTACCCGATGCTCTCCAAGTACCGCACCGCTTTGGCTTCATCAGAAATGACAAGTCCACGACTTTCCAACAGAGCCACCAAGTCCGTCTCTGTCTTATAATGTTTAGTGAAGTGCGGTAATCTTTCCATTAACGCGTTTTGAGAGTAGTTGAACGTATATATATAAAAAAAGCCCCACGCATTTGAGCATCGTTGAGAGGCTTGGTGGGAACTGACACTGCGAAGATACAAATAATCATTGATAATACAAACTTTTAAGTAAGAAAATTCACGCAAAAATGGACTTCATTGACATATTTATATTGCAATACTTCGGTAAATTTTACCGAATTTTGCAATTCAATAACCTGAGTGTTGCCCGTTATACGAAAAGAATTTCTATCTTTGTGACGCTGAAGCAATTCAGCATTACATATTGAAAGTGTTTTCGCACTGTCCTGATTAGAAAATGTGGTAGTTTTCAAAGTGGGAGGACTAACGGACAACACTCATTCTTGTATAGACTGATGTCGATGGGAGCAGTACTTGCTTTCATATCGTCATATCTATTCGAGTGTGGGGTATTGGATGTCGTTTATTCTCACAAGGCTCTACCACAGCCTTCTAATCAATAAACGGAACCGGCTCCACACTTTCTTTTTATACCAACCGATGCCGTCCCCTGGAGCTGAAGCGGAGAGAAATAACTGAAAAAATGCGACTGCAAAAACTTACGGAGTATTTGTCTTCAGAAAAAGACTCGCAGGTATACTATTCTGCCGAATTGGTTGAAGACGGCAGGCCATCCCTGCATATCGTACTAAACAAGTCATCTTCGGGAGACTGGACTGCATACAATGAAAAAACAGATATATTATATCCAGTATCAGTAGTTGGAAAATCTAATGACATTCGTGATTGGAAAGATGGAGATGAGATAGTACTGGGTGTGGCAATTCCACGAACAGATTATTAGAATGTGATACAATGAAAATAAGCAGTTATATAAAGACAATCATTTGTCTTAGCTTGCTGCTAGGACTACTTGGGTGCCAAAAACCGGAGTCAAATACAGAAGGTAATGATTCTTCTGGGATAGATGCTCCCAAATTTGAAAATGAAAACTGGTAAAATTTAAAGTGATATGAAATATATAAATAGAACCTTTATCTATCTATTTCTATTTGGATTGTATGGATGTCAAACACAGGAAATCAATCCCGATATAATTGATGAGGCGTTAGATGTTCCGTTTACATTGATGGCAACATATGGCGATGCGGAGACTAGACTAACATTAGATGACGATGACTTGGGTACCACATGGCAGCCTGGAGATGAAATTTATTTAATAGATGATGCGACAGGCAGGAAAATAACATTAGTCTCCACTATTACAGCTCCAACAAAGAAAGCTTCATTTAAAGCAGAATCGGATGTTCCGAGTGGCAATTATATCGTTTTATATGGTATTGACGAAATCTATTATTCTTCCATTGGTATAGGTGACATCGTTGGCGATCCGAAAAAGCTAAATTTTGTCCTTTATGGTTCGCTAAAGGTATCAGAAGGACAGAAATCAGCAAACGTGTCATTATCTTTTACAGAAGCAAAACTAACATTTAAATTCAAAAATCTCCCAAAGGGAGTAATTGGTATGGACATGGGGATGGCCGTAACTCCAGAGGGACTAATAAATCCTAATGGATTCTATACGATATCCCAGTCTGGCTTAGCTCTTGTTGGAAAAAGAAATGAAATGTCTGGACCAAATATCAAAATGTTGTCTTTTGGATGGAGTGGTGCGGATACAGGATATATACTAACGCCTCCAATTGATCTCTCCTCTAAAACGGTCTATTTTTATATAAACGGAGAAGACACAAATAATAATAGCTTAATCACATATGAATTCATAAAGGAAGGAATTGATCTTAAAGCGGGACATAATTATAATGTTACATTTGACTTCAATAAGGCAAGCACAAAGTCGCTCTTGAAGAAAAGCCGTCTATCTAAAGATGCATATTCGTTAAACACTCCAGCTGAATTCAGGGCGGCATCTTATCAGAAAACTGCCAAGACTTATTCCATTGAATCAGATGTCGATTTTAATAATGAGGTCTATTTCCCAATAAAGGCCTCATTTCTCTATGGTCATAAACATACTCTTTCAAATATCAACATCAACCTTGAAAAGTGTGATGATGTTGGAGTAATATCAATGGGCTCGGTAGATAGCCTGTTTATTAGAAATTGTACGATAAAAGGATATTCTAATGTTGGAGGAGTTTGTGGTAAATTGCAGTCTTCTTGTTCTTCTTGCGCTGGTATTTCAGTATGCGTCTCAGGAACGTATTATGTTGGCGGGCTATTTGGTACTACTTATTTGGGCTGGTTTGATAGTGATATAGAATGTACAATAGGAAACTGTATTTTAAGGGGAGATTCATCTGTTTCAGGGACACAATGTGTCGGTGGCATTGTTGGATGTGTGGGTTCAGCGAATATTATTCAATGTGGCTATGAAGGAGATGTTATTGGCGGCGAGTATGTCGGCGGTATACTTGGAAGAACTGCGGCGCGTGACAGAAGGGTTACTAAATGCTACGTAAAAGGGAAAATATCGGGGAAGGATATAGTGGGCGGAATATGTGGCAGTTCAAGCGCCAGAAGTTCATATGTGATTGGGAACGTTATTTCTGACTCGAATTGTAATTGTGGTGGCATCTCTGGGATTGGGCATGAATCTGAATACTGCTATTCGTATGGCTATGTGTCAAGTGGCTTCGGGATAGCCCCGGAACTAAATAGTTATTTTAATCTAACTTCTTCGTCTAAACTCAGTAGTGATTTGGACTGCCCTAGCTCATGTGGCTTCGGACCAAATCGTCCATTCACCTCACTATTATCTCGACTAGGAGAAAGTTCGGTATACTCCACCCAAGTATGGAAAGGCATTGACGCGCAGTGCCCACTTCTTCAGTGGCAGGCAGACCTCCTCAATGGCGATATCGAAGCCACTGGTTTCGGTAACGAAGACTGGTAGCATTTAAATATAAAGAAAACATCTCGAGTGCAATCTTAACGATTGCTGAGAATAGATGAGTCTTGTTAAAGACTCTAAATCTTTAATAATAACTATTATGATAAATATAAATATCATAGTATGATTCATTATTGGATGGGGAGCCGGTGAACTATTAAGTTATGCCGTCCGCCATCTAATCAACTATCTTAAGAGATAAAACAAGAGATGTAGGCAGGACGGGAGCGATTCCGCCCTGCCGTTTTTTTTGAGGAACTGGTGCGTTGTTATGTCTGTGAAACAGTGTGTCTGAAAATCAAAATAATCAGCAGATCTTATATGTGCCGGGCAAAAAGTGATGGCCATCCTTTGTGCCTATCGAACGGAGATCACACTTGCAGTCGTGATGATAGGCTTGAATTGCAGGTGCTCGAAACAGGAAAACACTGTGCAAAATCCATATCCAGTACTCTGACCACCCACCATTCCGGATGGTGAATATTGGTATAAACTTGGTGAGGTTGATAAAGATACTATTTCTGTTCTTTATGCTTGTCGTAGTTGGCAGATTGGGTTGCACTCTGAGCTTACAATAAAAAAGACGGACATAAATGGAAAGGATGTTTATATCTCAGTAATAGATAATCTATCTGAAGGAAGATGGCGCGTTTTGAGCAAATCGTTTTCCTGCAGTAATACAATGCTTTCTTTTGCTGTGTATAGATCAGATCAATCTGAAAGGAGGGACACTGCAGAGTTCGTTGCATATACAATAAAAGGAAACACTGGAAAACTTTTAGATATTACTCCTAAAATTTTCTCCAAATGGAGACTCGCCTATAAAGCTTATTATACCGCTGAAGATTCTTATACTTTCATTCAGAACGCCGCGGATAATGGCTACCTATTTCATGTGAATAGATATGGAGATAACAAGTGGGTTAGAAGAATGACAAGCGAAGAACGTTCGTACGACTTTACCCAAGGCGGCATAAACATAGGATTTATTAACTATTCTAATAACTATATTGTTGTCAATGGAAAATTGGTGTATGACGTTTTAGATTACGATAGGCACACATTGCATATAATGGACATTAAATCAGCTACAGAGGAGATGGCTGTGTCTTATACCCTCTTATCATTACGTGATGATAAAGACGGTACTGGTGTTATTTACAAATTAGATTCTGCAGCCCTCTCAGGAAATACTCTTACCGTAACCTACAATAAATATTGCCATACTCCTGTTATTGAGAAGAAACAGGATCCGATAACAGGAGAGTGGATAGAGACGATTACTAACTACGAGGATGTCCTGCAGGGCAAAATACTATATCATATTTCATATCCGGACGGAAAGGTGTTGGACAAGCAAGACTCATAATCTCTAACGCGCGTTACAACAATATCAGACAACTTGTTCTGTCCGGTGCGAAAATCCGGCAGGCCATATCCCTGATCATGTCTGCCGAAACTGCCTCGATTTCCCGTTTGATCTCTTCAGCAGATGCCACCTTGCCGTAGGCGAGCAGACTCTTTCCCATACTCAGGCATTGAGACTCCCCGTTGTCGGAACTTATGGCAATCTGGCCGAGGAACTGTTTCTTGGCTGCGCGCAATTTTCTGTCAGTCAAGGCATTGTCCTGAAGCTTCGAGATTTCTCTCCTGACAGCGTCAATGCATTTTTCCGTATTCTCTCTCTCGCAGCCGAGCGAAATCGCCATTATTCCGGTATCAGAATACTGGGTGTATGAACTTTCCACGCCATAAACCCAGCCGTGCTTTTCACGCAGGATATCATTGAGGATGGAATTCATCGCCGGACCGCCTAAGATGTTGCTCATCAATGATGTGGCGATTCTTTCCCTCTCCTCATACAGAGACGGGGCATAGCCGCCGAGCACCGCATTGGCCTCGTGGTTCCGCTTGTTGATGACCTCGTCGAAAACATTGTCAAGAGTTACGGACTCGGGCCTTGTCAGCTCGCCGGAAACCATGCCGCTTCCGCTGAAGAACTTGTCGAAAGTCCTGAGCAGATCCGCTTCCATGCGTTTCTCGTCAATGTCGGCCACAATCGTAAATACCATTGACCCGGGAACGAACTTCTCCTTGTAGAACCGTCTGAGTTCTTCGGCGGATGTGGCTCTGACGCTCTGGGGCGTCCCCAAAATCGGCATTGACAATGAATGTCCCCTGAAAAGCTTCTCCTCGAACCGGTCATAGACATCCTCGGACGGGCTGTCCTTGTAGGACTTTATTTCGTCAATGACCACGCCGCGTTCGGTGTTCACTTCATTGTCCGGGAAGGTCGCCTCCGTGGCTATTTCCATCAGGAGCGAACTTGCTTTGGACAGGTCTTCCTTCAGTATGGTGGCGTGCAGAACTATCTCCTCCTTGGTGGTGTAGGCATTCAGTTCTCCGCCGAGTCTGTCGAGGTAACCGTTTATCACTGAGGAACTTTTGTGTTCGGTCCCCTTGAACAGTGTGTGCTCCGTAAAGTGAGCTATCCCGCTGTGGAATCCCTGTTCATATCTCGTTCCGCAAGCAATGCCCAGCGAACAGTAGGCTACGGCCGAACCGCTTCTTTTCACGGCGTAGCGTATCCCGCAATCAGCTCTTCCGCTTATCATCTTACCTCGTTTTAGCGATTATCTTCAGGTCTCCCTTGTGGAAGCCGGCCTCGTCCTCCTTCTTGAGTGTGCGTTTCCTGTAATAGAAAAGTTCGTGAGTTCTCGCGTCAATGAGAATTCTCCAGCATACTGAACCTTTTTCCGGCTCGGCTGGTGCTACGACATAGCTGACGAGCGTTCTGCTGTCACCTGACAGGAAAAGGCTGTCTGCCACTTCGCCGTCCACGATGTCCAGTCCCTTCCTGGCCATTTTCCTGCAGAAGGTGGAATCGACAGTCTCAGACAGGTCTTCCTTGGCGATGACGACTCTTCTGCCGGACGATTTGCCCAGCGGGGTGACGTATGTCCTGAGTCCCGAGAAGTTTCCGCTAAGGGATTTGGCAATGTAGCCCTGCATGATGTCCACGAGTCCCGGAATCATCGCGGCTTCCCTTCCGGAAGGTATGTCGGCTGCAGCGACAGGGATGCTTACGACATTGACCATGTCATTTACGGTCTTCGCCGTGGCGCGGCCTTTTACGATGGTGAGCATCATGATGCCTGGCTTGGATTCCGGGCGGTACTTGACCTTTACCGGCACCATGAAGTAGTATTCCTCATTGTTCTTGAGCGAGTTGAAGTCTTCGAGAGAGCAGAATTCAAAGGCCGAGAGGCTCCATGTGTTGTTCACGGCCTCACGGATGACCGGGTCGATAAAGTGGTTTCCGGAAAGGACCACTTTCATTGTCCTGGTCGTGAAATCGCTCAGTTTCTCTTTTCTTGTCGTTATCTGGGCCTGTCCGAAAGCTGCTATTGTCAATGTCAATGCGGCCAATGCTGTAAAAAGTCTTCTCATTGTACGATATTTGTAAGAGATACAAAGTTACAAAATAATGATTATTTTTGCGAAACAGAATAAACGTAAGATTTATGGAAACGGATAATATCATGGAGCGTCGCGAACGCGAAAGCCAATTGGCAAGGGAAAAGAAACTGAAGCGTACAATGTGGATTCTGGTCGTTGTTGCCGTCGCTTTGGTTGCAGTTTTGGGATACGTATGGAGCCAGAAGTCTTCATTGATCAGCGAACTTGAGGATGAGAAGAGAGACCTGACTGAGCAGATGGAGAGTCTCCAGAACGATTATGCAACATTGTCATCTGACTATGACAGTATCAATTCGCAGCTGGATACGTCCAGGGCTGAGGTCGCAGATCTTCTCGAAAGGATCAAGAAGACCAATGCGACAAACCGTGCGAAGATGCGTCAGTATGAGAAGGAACTCGGTACATTGCGCAGCATCATGCGCAACTACATCGTGCAGATCGATTCTCTCAATTCATTGAACCACAAGCTTACGGCGGAAGCTGCGGCAGCAAGGCGAGAGGCTGCGGCAAGCAAGGCTGAAAGCGCACAGCTTTCACAGCAGGTGGAGAACCTTACCGGCCAGGTGGCTGCAGGCTCTGTCATCAAGGCACGTGGACTGCATATCGCCGCATACAATTCTTCGGAAAAGGTTACGGACCGCAGCAGCAGGACAGTCAGACTGCTGACTTCGCTTTCACTGGTGGAGAACGACCTGGCGCCTAAAGGACCTGTACGTGTGTTTATCCGCGTGAAGGATCCTGACGGAATCATCCTTACGAATTCCAACCGCTCGTCGTTCACTTTCAATGGCGAGACAATGGTTGCCTCGGCTTCCAGAAGAGTGGATTATGAAGGAAGCGAAGTGGACCTGAGCATATATCTGAACGATATCCCGGAATATCGCAAAGGTGTATATACGGTAGAGGCTTACACTGAACAGTCTTTCCTCGGAAAGTCTGAACTGATGCTCAGATAATCATTGATTTACATTCACGTCCCATTCTGCAGAAGTTTCTGCACTTACTGTGGTTTCTATTCCGAGGCTGTTCCGGTCTGCCGGGAAAGGAACCTGGGACTTGATGTCGAAAGCAGGAGGTTCTCCAAGTATGCCGGATTGGTCTGTTCGGAGATAGAGGCACGTGCGGACGAAATCCGTGCGACATTGCCTTCGGAGGCCCATCCTGAATATCGGGACACATTATATATAGGAGGCGGTACCCCATCGGTGCTGCCTTTTGACGTGTTGGAGCGCATCGTCTCCTGCCTTAGCAAAAAGGTTTTCGGTTCTGAAAGCCATGATTATCTGGAGTTTACGCTTGAGGTCAATCCTGAGGATATCGTGGAGAAAGGCGAGGCGTATCTGCAGTTGCTTGAGCGTCTCGGAGTTACCAGAATCAGTATGGGGATACAGTCCTTCGATGATAAGGTCCTGAAATGGATGAACCGCAGACATGATTCCGCCCATGCTGAACAGGCATATTGGATGCTGCGCGGCCACGGCTTCAGGAACATCAGCATTGACCTGATTTTCGGTATCGGAGGCTTGTCGCGGCAGACTTGGGAGGCGACTGTGCATAAGGCGATGGGGCTGAGTCCTTCGCATATTTCGGCATATCAGCTTTCCGTGGAGGATGGCAGCGCACTGGCCAGGGAAGTTGAGGCAGGGCGCTACACTGAGGCTTCGGAAGAGGAATGCCGGGCTCAGTATGAGATGCTGTGCTCCATATTGGAGGAGAACGGCTACCATCACTACGAGGTGTCCAATTTCGCATATCCGGGCTTCGAATCCAGGCACAATTCTTCGTATTGGCGTCGCGTGCCGTATGTCGGTCTTGGCCCTGGAGCCCACTCCGCTGTCGCGGATGGGAGGGGACGGGTCAATGTCAGGAAATGGAATACCGAGACGGAAGATGATTATGTCTCCGAGAGCGAAGTGCTTGATGATGAGGATGTCAGGGTTGAGGAGATAATGCTCGGACTCCGTACAGATGAGGGCGTTTCTCCTTCGTTGCTTCCGCAGGCGACCATGTCCAGATTCCTGGAGGAAGGTGTGCTGTGCCGGACTGTCTATGGAAATGTGAGGATTCCTGAAGACAGGTTTTTTGTTTCAGATGAAATAATTCGTGAATTGTTATGATACTCGAGTCCAATGTTTATGTAAGACGGATAGAAGCTGTCCGTAAGCTTATGAGCAGCAAAGGCATTGATGCTGTGATTATTAGCGGCTCTGACCCGCACGCGAGCGAATATCCTGCTTCGCGCTGGAAACAGGTGGAGTGGGTGTGCGGATTTACGGGCGAGGCCGGGGATGTGGTGATAACTCAGGACCATGCCGGGCTCTGGACTGACACGAGATATTTCATACAGGCGGAACAACAGCTTGCCGGAACAGGGGTTGCGCTCCATAAGACAAGAATTCCTGGGGAGGTCAGGATTCCGCAATGGCTTGCTGATTACGCATTTGCGGACAGATGGGGAAGCGTGGCCCTCGCTGTCGATGGGCTTTCCCAGCCTGTCTCGTTCATCAATGAACTTGAAAATGCGTTCGGCTGCAGGCAGGTCCGGATTCTGGATCTTCCTGACATGCTCGACGATTTGTGGATGGACAGGCCTGCGGTTCCGGCAACACCGGTTATCACATTGGGAGAAGACCTGATAGGCGAGTCGAGGCTGTCCAAACTGGGACGACTGAGGAGTTTCATTGACGGAAAAAACTGTGACGCCATACTGGTGACGGCGCTTGACGAAATAGCCTGGCTGCTGAATGTGCGCGGATCCGATGTGGAGTATAACCCAGTAGTATTGTCGTATCTTCTTGTTACTCAGGACAATGCTGAGTGGTTCGTGCGCAAGTCCAAGACTGTGGATGACGAGACTTATGACAGTTTCGATGAACTGATGAAGGATGGGGTGGAGATAAAGTACTATGATGATATATGTATCAGTCTGTCTGAATATGCGTGCTCGGGAGCGCGTCTTTATGCCGATACCGCTACATTGAACTATCATCTCTACAAGGTGCTGAAGGACGTGGGGGACAATTTCTCGATGGTGGAGGGCGCGTCTCCTGTGCCGCTGTACAAGGCGGTAAAGAACGAAACGGAGATAGAGGGAATGCGTGAGGCGCACGTTGAGGACGGTGTGGCAATGGAGAAGTTCCTCTGGTGGCTGGACTGCTGCATGAAGGACGGCATCGAGCTGTCAGAGTGGGACGCAGCCCGCTATCTCGGGTCGTTACGTGCTGAGATTCAGGGATATAGAGGCGACAGTTTCCAGACGATTTCCGCTTACGGGCCGTCTGCTGCATTGCCGCATTACGTTACTCCGGAAGGTGGCGGCAGGATGCTCGAGCCTCACGGACTTTATCTGTGCGATTCCGGCGGACAATACTTGTTCGGCACGACTGATATTACCAGGACTGTTCCGCTCGGGCCTTGTGACGGGCTGGAAATGGAGGACTATACATTGGTGCTGAAAGGCCATATCGGCTTGGCAATGTCGGTTTTCCCCGCAGGTACGGCAGGCTGCCAGATAGACTATGCCGCCCGTTCTCCGCTCTGGCAGGCAAGGCGGAATTTCGGCCACGGCACCGGCCATGGAGTGGGTTTCTTCCTCAATGTGCATGAAGGGCCTCAGGACATCCGCCAAAATCTGAATCCGCAGCCGCTTGTGCCCGGGATGATCACTTCTGATGAGCCCGGTCTGTATCGCGAGGGGCTTCACGGCATAAGGCACGAGAGTCTGCTGCTCTGCAAAGATGCCGGGGTCAATGAATTTGCCTCCTGGCTCTGTTTCGAGCCTCAGACGCTTTGCCACATTGACACTTCCGCCGTCATTGCGGACTTGCTGACGAGCGACGAGCGCGACTGGCTCAATGCCTACAACGAGCGTGTATGGCAGAATCTTTCGCCGCTTTTGCCTGAAGAAGTTGCTTTGTGGCTTAGAACCAAGACATTACCGATTTAGTCATTCTTGGTGACATCTCTGCCCCGCTGTTGGTTTTTTTCGGTGGAATCATTATCTTTACGAGTGGTGTGGTGACTTGTCGGGAGTCGTTCCTGCGGTAAAAGCCATGCCTGAAGAACAAGATGAAAAGTGATTCTCTCATTACATTTGTGGCAGGTGCCGCCATCGGTGCCGTGCTTGGAGTCCTGTTCGCTCCGGAAAAGGGCGAAGTTACCCGCAAGAAAATCAAGGATGCAGCGATAGAAGGCTATGATACGGCGAAGGCGAAGGCCAATGAAGCTTATGCTTATGCCAAGGACAAGGCCGGTAAGGTGCGCAGGGACCTGGAAGATCTGAAGGCTGTCCTTGCGGAGGAGGGCAATGAAATGAAGGACGAGGTGAGGGCTAAGGTGCTCGACCAGCTCGACCGTCTCGAGAGGGCCTTGGAGAAGGAAGAAGTCGATGAACAATACGATGCCTGATGAAAAACAGTTTTACAGAACCTGCTGAAAGGCTTGCGGAAAGTGCTGCCCAGTACATTGACCTGAAGGTCGATGAAGTCAAGGTGCGCACTGCGAAAGGCCTTTCCATAGCTCTGAACAGGCTTCTTGTGGCCATATTGCTGCTGACATTGTGTAGTATCGTGCTGATGTCCGCGGCATTTGGAGGTGTGCTGCTTTTAGGTGACCTGATAGGCAGTTATGCGGCCGGTGCGTTTATAGTGGCGGCGATTTTCCTGGTGCTGCTCATCGTGCTGTTCCTGCTGCGTGACAAATTGTTCCTGAATGGACTGGTGCGGATGTTTGTCCGGCTGTTCTTCGAAGAAGAAGGAGGCGAAGATGAAGTACACTGACATAAAGGATATGCCAGGGCTGGACGCTGCCCGCAAGGATCTTAATGCCAAGCTGAATGCCAAAGGGGCTGAGGTGCTCTCCCGCTGGGAAGACACCAAGGAGGCATATTCTACGGTAAATCTTTTGGCTTACGGCCTGAAAAGCATTTCCGGACCTGTACCTTTCGACAGGATTGTACTCTGGGCTATTCGGGCCATACGTAGATTCTTATAGACATAATACTAAAAAAGGATGGCCTGAAAAAGACCATCCTTCTTTAATTATGTTGTGTCAGTGATTATCCGATAAATCCATTAGCATGGAGGAATGCGTTCACGGCAACTGTAGTGAATACTACGAAGATAAGTGAAGCAACGATGATTCCGATAACCTTGATTCTGTTGAACCAGGTCTTGTTGTCCCAACCGATGGTCTGGAACATGCTCCAGAAACCGTGGCAGAGGTGGAACCATATTGCAACGAACCAGATGATGTAGATCAGAAGAACCCATACGCTGCTGAATGTCTGCTCGAGAAGCATGTAAGGATTCTCAGCCTCGCCTCCGGTGAATTCCATAAGCTGCATCTTGGCCCAGAAGTGTGTAAGGTGGAAGAAGATGATGCCGAGGATGATGATACCGAGTACGAACATGTTCTTGGCTGACCATGAGTCTGCCTTTGCTCTGGACTCTACTTCATAACGCTTGTAGCCGCCGCGAGCCTTGATGTTGTACCAGGTGAGGTAGCATCCGTAAACGATGTGTACGATGATGCCGAGAGCCAGCACAGGGACCATGATGGTCACGATAGGAAGCGCCATGAAGTCGCAACCAAGCTGGAACAGTCCGTCAATCTTGTCCCAACCGCCTGTGAATGAATCTATTACAGAAAAGAAATTGATAGTTCCGTGGAGCAGCAGGAATACAACAAGAAATGCACCGCTGACAGCCTGGATGAACTTTCTCCCGATGGAGTAGTGGAATGCGTTCGCCATTAGTTAAAATAAAGTTAAAACCATTACTTCGAGATGGTGGTCCATCAAGTGGGACCCTGCCAATCTCCTGATTGCGATTGCAAAGATATGGTGTTTCTTGCAAGTTTCATAATATTTCGATAATTTTGTTTCCGGAAAATCATCGAAAACAATGTATAAAAGGGTACTTCTCAAGTTAAGCGGAGAAAGTCTGGGCGGCAATGCCGGCAAAGGACTCGACACCGCAAGTTTACAGGCAGCGGCTGAAGAAATCGCTTCAGCAGCCAAGGCAGGACTTCAAATCGCCATTGTCAATGGTGGTGGAAACATCTTCCGCGGCCTTCAGGGTGTGGGCAAGGGTTTCGACAGAGTAGATGGTGACAAGATGGGAATGCTTGCCACAGTGATAAATTCACTTGCATTGTCAATGTTCATAAAGGAACAGGGCGTGAATGCACAGGTCTTCACTGCCACTCCGATGGAGCCGGTTGCAAAGTATTACATGAGAGATGACGCAGTGAAAGTGATGGAAGAGGGCGGAGTTGCCCTTATCGCGGGTGGAACAGGTAATCCGTTCTTCACCACGGACTCCGGAGCGGCTCTCAGGGCTTTGGAAATCGGTGCTGATGCACTTCTGAAAGGTACCAGAGTGGATGGCGTATATACGGCTGACCCGGAAAAGGACCCGTCTGCCGTGAAGTATGAGGAGCTGACATTCGAGAAGGCCATCACGGACCACCTGAAGGTGATGGACCAGACCGCATTTGCCCTCTGCAGTGAAGGCAATATGCCGATAATCGTATTCGACATGAACTGCAAAGGCAATCTGACCAGATTGCTGAAGGGCGAGAAAGTGGGTACTCTCGTACACGTATAACCATAAAAACTAAGATATTATGTTACCAAGAGTTAATGAGATTGTCACAGGAGCTGACAAGAAAATGAAAGAGTCTGTGGCTTTCTTGGAGGAAGACCTCAAGACATATCGCGTAGGCAAGGCCAATCCTTCTATATTGAACAATGTCCTCGTGGATTACTATGGAACTCCGACTCCGGTGCCGCAGGTGGCTTCAGTGACAGCTCCGGATGCCAAGACGATCCTCATCCAGCCGTGGGAGAAAACCATGATCGCGAAGATCGAGAAGGCTATCATGGATGCCAATGTCGGTCTCACCCCGCAGAACAACGGCGAACAGATCCGCTGCAACATCCCGCCGCTTACTGAGGAGCGCAGAAAGGAACTTATCAAGAAAGCGAGGTCAGCAGGAGAGAACTGCAAGGTGGTTGTGCGCAACGCACGTCGTGACGCGGTGGAACTTCTGAAGAAAGCAGTCAAGAACGAAGGACTTCCTGAGGACGGCCAGAAAGAGGGCGAGGAGGAAGTACAGAAAGTTACTGACAAGAATGTCAAGGAGATAGACGCTCTCATAGCGGCTAAGGAAAAAGACATAATGACTGTCTAGTCAATGAAATCTGAGGCTGCCTGACAAACCGGGCAGCCTTTTTTAATTATACGGAACTTGATGGGGACAAGACTTGAACTCATACCGGTAGGGGAGTGGAACATATTTCCGGAAGGCAAGGCGCCGATGCTGATTGCCGGGCCGTGCAGTGCGGAATCTGAATCGCAGGTGATGCAGACGGCTGAAGGCCTCAGGGCATTGGGCGTAAATGTGTTCCGGGCAGGTGTCTGGAAGCCTCGCACACATCCGAACACTTTCGAAGGTGCAGGCGCTCCCGCTCTGCAGTGGCTACGTAGGGTGCAGAAAGAGCTCGGGATGAAAGTGGTTACCGAGGTGGCAGGTGAAAAGCACGTCTCCGACTGCATCAAGTCCGGTGTGGATATGGTGTGGATAGGGGCCCGCACCACTGCAAATCCATTTCTTGTGCAGGAAATAGCTGATGCATTGAAAGGTACGGATATTCCTGTCCTTGTGAAAAATCCCGTGAGCCCCGACATTGACCTGTGGATAGGAGCTCTCGAGCGCCTGAATCAGGCAGGAGTGAAGAAGCTCGGCGTGGTGCATAGAGGTTTTTCTACGGGGGAAAAGTCCAGATACAGAAACGAGCCGCTCTGGCAGATAGCCGTCGAACTGCGCACCCGTTATCCTGAATTGCCGTTTTTTGCAGACCCGAGCCACATAGGAGGCAGCCGCGAATATCTGCATGAGCTGTCCCAGAGGGCTTTGGACTTGGGCCTGGACGGACTTATGATAGAGTCGCACTGTGATCCGGCCAGTGCCAAGAGTGATGCCGGTCAGCAGGTTACGCTGGAGGATTTCGGAAAGCTGATTTCCGGTCTGGTGGTGCGGAAAGCGGACTCGGACAGTCCTGAGTACAAGGAAAATATCGACCAGTTGAGGGAGCAGATAGATGTCATTGACGAAAATCTGCTGAGTCTTCTCGCCTCGAGGATGAATCTGAGCCGGAGTATCGGGAAATATAAGAAGGAGCACAATATAGCCATTCTACAGACATCGAGGTGGGATGCTGTCCTGTCACAGATGAAGGAAAGGGCTGAATCTTACGGCTTGTCGGCGGAGTTCGTGTCGGCGATATTCAATGCCATACATGAAGAGTCTGTGCAGGAGCAGAACAAGATCCTGTCGGACGGTGAAGAGTAACGGAGTTATGCTTTATGCTCGCCGAGGGCATTGAGAAGCGTGGTTTCGAATACTTCTTTCTCGTGCTCGGTTACGAAGCTGACCTCGATAGGGGTGTGGAACAGCCGTTTTCTCAGGGCTTCAGGCATTTTCTTGTAGTCGCGCAGTCTCTGGCTGTCCTTTTCGGTCGTGGCTACGAGAGCTGTAGGCCATTTCTTGGTAGCCAGAAGCAGGCGTCTGATATCCATCCCGGTGTATTTGTGATGGTCATTGAACTTGAAATGCTTGACTATCTCATAGTTGTCGCTGAGGTATCTTCTCAGTGGCGTGTCGGAAGCGATTCCTGAAACCAGAATCAGATTGTGCGAGTAGATGTATCGTCTGTCGTAGTCCTCAAATACAGGCTCCAACGGACAGTAGCTGATGGTCGTGAACAGAACCGTCATCTTTTTCCCGGTCTTGTCCGTACCCTGGCATGTCTCCAGGTCGAAATCTGAAATCTGAAGCGACTTCACCCATTCTATCTTATCCCAGTTCTCCATGAATTTCGGACACTTGGTCACGATGATCACATTGGCATGGAAAAGTCTTTCGGGAAGGTCTCGCAGTCTGCCGAACGGCAGCAGGCAGTCCTTGCTCGGCGGACGGTTGTAATCGACGAGAACGATATTGAATGCAGCCTGGAGGGAACGGTACTGGAATGCATCGTCGAGAACGATCAGCTCTGGGGTCTGGACATCCTTGTGTACACATTTGCGGTATTTCCTGGATGTCTTGATCTTGTCTGGGTGGAGCAGCAGGTCGCAGCCTTCCACTCTCGTACGGTCCACTGCCACAGTCACTTTCGGGAATTTTCTCTTTATCTGAAGAGGCTCGTCTCCTGCGAATGAAGCGGAGTCGTCCACCATAATCTGCTGGAAACCGCTGCTCTTGCGCTTATGTCCTCTGGAGAGTACCGCGATATGCTTGTCACCCCATTTCTCGCTTGCGAGCAATGTCCTGAGAATCATCTCCGTATGAGGAGTCTTGCCGGTTCCGCCTGCGGCAATGTTGCCTACGCAGATGGTCGGAGCCTCGCAAGTATGCACCTTGAATACCCCGCTGTCATACAGGGCATGCCTTATTTTCAAGGTGAGGTAATATGGTGCTAATAATATCCTCTCAAGCATAGCGTGCAAAGTTAAATAAAAAATATGGAAAACCTATCCTATAAACCATATACGCTTGAACTTTCTTCAAGCGGACAGGTTCCCCATCGTTCTGAAACATAGTCCAGTAGCGCCATGACTTCATCTGCGGTCGGTGCCGTGACCAGTTTCACACGCGTTTCCTTGAAATCAGGCAGGCCTTTGAAGTAGCAGGACAGGTGCCTCCTCATTTCCAGAACTCCTGTAACGGGGCCCTTCAGCCCGGTCGAAAGCGAAAGATGCCATTTGGCGAGAGCGACCCTGTCATTGACACTCATCGAAGGCAGAATTTCGCCGGTGGTCAGGTAATGCTTGATTTCTCTGAATATCCACGGATGCCCGAAAGACGCGCGGCCCACCATGATGCCGTCAACTCCGTATTTCCCGAATGCTTCACCGGCCTTCTGAGGCGAATTTATGTCCCCGTTCCCGATAATCGGGATGTGCATCCTGGGGTTTTCCTTCACCTGTCCGATAAGTGTCCAGTCTGCCTCGCCCTTGTACATCTGGCATCTGGTGCGGCCGTGAATGGTCAATGCGGCGATTCCCGCATCCTGCAGCCTCTCCGCGAGCGGTACTATGATCTTGGAACTCTCATCCCATCCGAGCCTGGTCTTGACAGTCACCGGTTTGCTTACGGCTTTCACGCTCCGCTCCGTTATCATCACCATCTTGTCCGGCTCGCGCATCATTCCCGAACCGGCGCCTCGGCCCGCAATCTTGTTGACCGGACAACCGAAATTTATGTCAATGATATCGCAGCCATGTCCCCCGGCGATCTGGTCCGCATTGTCGGCCATTTTGGCAGCCTCCACCATCGCGTCCGGATCATTGCCGTAGATCTGGATTGCTATAGGGGCCTCGTCGTCGGAGGTCTTCATTTTCGCTATGGCCTTGGCGGCGTCCCGTATCAGCCCATCAGACGGAATGAATTCAGTATAAACCATATCCGCGCCGAATTTCTTGCACACGATGCGGAAAGACGCGTCTGTCACGTCTTCCATCGGAGCCAGCAGGACAGGCTTCTCGCCCAAGTCGATATTTCCAATTTTCATAGTTGTCGTGGAATCGTTTTACTGCAAAATTTTGGTTTCAATCCCGCAAAATTACTAAATCAGGCTTGAATTTTGTGGCATAACGCCCCGGAAAATTCAAAAGCTTCAAAGAAAACAAAACATAAACATCTGATATGTCAAAGGAAATCAAAACTATAGGAGTCCTGACATCGGGAGGAGATGCTCCAGGAATGAATGCCTGTATCCGTGCGGTGACACGTAGCGCCATCTTCAACGGAATGAAGGTGATGGGTATCTACAGGGGCTTCGAAGGCCTTATTCACGGAGAAATCAAGGAACTGACCACCGAGAGTGTCAGCAACACCATCCAGCGCGGCGGTACTTTCCTGAAAACAGCAAGAAGCAAGGACTTCATGACAGTAGAGGGCAGGAAGGCTGCCTATGACAACCTTGTGAGCCATGGCATTGACGCGCTTATAGTCATTGGCGGAAACGGCTCATTGACAGGAGCGCAGGACCTGGCAAAAGAATATGACCTGCCGGTAATCGGACTGCCTGGCACCATTGACAATGACCTTTACGGCACCGATTCGACCATCGGTTACGATACCGCATTGAACACCATCGTGGAATGTGTGGACAAGATCCGTGACACCGCCACTTCCCACGACCGTATTTTCTTCGTTGAGGTAATGGGTCGTGACGCCGGTTTCCTGGCACAGAACAGTGCGATCGCTTCCGGTGCGGAAGCGGCCATCATCCCGGAAGACCAGACAGACGTCGATCAGCTCGAGCAGTTCATCAGCCGTGGATTCCGTAAGAGCAAGAACAGCAGTATCGTGATCGTTTCCGAGAGCCCTAAGGATGGTGGCGCAATGTACTATGCGGACCGTGTCCGTAAGGAATATCCTCAGTATGACGTGCGTGTGACCATCCTCGGCCATCTGCAGAGAGGCGGAACCCCGTCAGCTCTCGACCGTATTCTCGCAAGCCGTCTGGGCTGCGCCAGCATCGAGGCCCTGAAAGAGGGACAGCGCAATGTCATGATAGGCATCAGCAATGACCAGATAGTCTATGTCCCTATCGACAGGGCAGTGAAGAAGGACAAGCCTATCGACAGGGAGCTTATCAATGTTTTGGCAATGCTGTCGATATAGTCGATATAATTATACCGGTTTCCGTAAAAAGTTGTAACTTGGTGGATTAAAGGTACTGCTTCCGTTCTGTCAGCAGAATCGCGGAGCAGTATTGTTTTCTATATTGGATTGAAAATGAACAAGTTGCTTAAGTTCCTCATGGTATTGGCAGTCACGACGGCAGTTTCCGCTTGTGTGGAATATCCGACCGCCGACCAGTTTGCCATACCTGCGATCGAGCACGTGGAAATCAGTGTCGCCGGCAATGAAGTGAGCCTTCTGTGCCGCGTCTCTTCCGAAATACCGGAAAAGGAGAACTGCGGAGTGGTATATTGGACAGGAACTGAGGAGAAGTCGGAAGTGAAATGTGAATCCAATACGGGGGATTCGTTCAGGGTATATCTGCCGAACCTGAAGTATGACGTGGACTACAGTTACAACATCTTCATTGAAAAGAAGGGAAGACGGTATTTTTCCGCTGACAGTACATTCAGGACAGGTCCTGACATCATTGAGGACCGCATTCCGGATCCGGTGTTCAGGAAGTATTGCATCGAGTATCTGGATAAAGACGGAGACGGGCATTTTTCCCAGCATGAGGCGGACCTCGTGGATTCTCTGGACTTTCCGTATTCGAATGACAGGATAGAATCAATAACCGGAATTGAACTGTTCCGCAATCTCAGGAAACTGAGAGTGACCAACTGCAAGTTAAACGGCACTCTGGATGTTTCAGTCTGTACGAAACTGGAGTCTTTTGATGCGAGCGGGGCTTATATCGACGAGCTGATTTTGCCGGAAAACCCGAAAATTACGGAACTGAATCTGTCCAGCAACAGTTTTACCTCCCTGGACCTGTCCTCCTGCAGATATCTGAAAAAACTCGACTGCAAATACAATTCGAAACTTAAGAGCCTGACTCTGAACAAGGAATGCGGACTCGAAGAGCTGAACTGTTACAGTACCGGCATCAATGATATTGACTTGAGTGATTACCCGCATATGCGCTGTCTTGTCACGAATTCTTACGGGATGAACAGCCTGAATTTGGGCAGCAGTACGGAATATGAGGTTCTGGACCTGTCGCTGCCGGATGACATGACGACATTGGATGTTTCGAAGATGCCCTCTCTCAGGCGTTTGTCTGTCTGGTACTGCAATCTCGAGAATGTCAATATCCAGCACTGCCCGCTTATGGATTTTATCAATATCGCGGACTGTCCGGTGGCTTCACTTGATTTTTCGAATGCGGCCAAGCTTAAGAAAGCGGTCATATCCGGTACCGATGTGACGTCTTTGGATTTCAGCAATTGTCCGAGGCTGGGTTTGCTGGACTGCAGATTTAACAACAAACTTGAATATGTTGTCCTGATAGAGGGAACGTGCCCGACGCTGCAGACTGGCCCCAAGTCGGTGGATGTCAGGTATGTAGCCGCACCTTAAGAGAATTGATGTCGTGAACAAGAAAGCTGTCAAATACGCGGTCTCGGCCGCTCTCGCCGTAGTTCTCCTGTATCTGTCTTTCAGGGGAGTCAAATGGGACGAATTCATGTCGGCTCTGAAATGCTGCCATTGGTGGTGGGTGGTCGCCGCAATGCTTGCAGGTGTGGCTTCCTTCTGGTTCAGGGCATTGAGATGGAAGGGACTTCTCGCTCCTATCGATTCCTCCACTTCTTCCAAAACCGTGTTCAATGCGGTCAATATAGGACTTTTCACAAATCTGATATTGCCCCGCGTGGGCGAATTCATACGTTGTGGTGTAATCACCAGGAACTCAGCTCCTTCGGAAGACGGGAGACAGCACCTGGCTTCCTACGATAAGGTGCTCGGGACAGTGGTCATGGAGCGCTCGTGGGATGTATTGACATTGATACTGATTCTCTGCACGGTGATGGTCACGATGTGGAGCCGTTTCGGCGGTTTCGTCGAGGAGAAGATTCTCCAGCCGTTCGCGGGCCGGTTCAATGCTGATGTCTGGTGGATATTTGCGGGGCTGGTACTGCTCTGCGTGGCGGGTGTGCTGGTTGTCTGGAAGTTGAGAAACCGCAGTAAGGTGATTTCTGCATTGTTCGGATTCGTGAAGGGACTCTGGCAGGGTGTGGTCAGCTGCTTCAAGATGAAGAGGTGGTGGGTGTTCCTTATCTATACGGCATTGATCTGGCTGATGTACTGGCTGATGAGCTGGACGATACTCAGGTCGCTGAGCGGTGTGGATGTATCTGCCTTGTCACAGGACTTTTCGGCGGCAGTCTCGCGTCTGTCTGAACTTGGGCCGTCTGACGCTCTATTCCTGATGCTTGTGGGCAGTCTGAGTTCCCTCGTGCCGGTGCCTGGCGGCTTCGGAGCGTTCCACTACATCGTAGCCACTGCATTGGCCTCGGTCTATGGGATTCCGTTTCCGGTGGGAATCATATTTGCGACGCTCTCGCATGAGTCCCAGACGATCGCCGTTCTCTTGTGCGGAGCCGGCTCGTATGTTTCCGAGTCAATGTCATAAGAACGTGTAAATTATACCTATATTATATTATGGATTTCGATACAAGTGTTGTGCTGTCTGAGGATGCCGTGCTGAACGTGGTTTCGCCGATGGCTTCATTCGACTTTTCGGCCAAGGTGCTCTCTGCATTGCCAGAAGACGTGAAGGCCGCGGACCTCGGATGCGGAAGGATTTTAGTGGATTTTTCCACGATGCTGCAGACCCGGTATGTGTTGTGTGACATCTACGAGGAGGATGGCGGAGAAGACGGCACGTTCAGGTACAGGATCGTGGTGAAGTCCGGCAAGAAGAGCAGCCGTATATGCGATGCGCTCATCGGTCTTCTGTTCATTCTGTGTTTCTGGACAGCGGGGAAATGGTTTACGGACGGCTTTCAGGTGCTGCCTGCAGTCCTGTCTGCATCGGCATTGACCGGAATAGTGGGGCTGCTGGTGCTGATGAAGGTCTCGCGCTTCGGGAAAGCTCAGGCGGAGGCGGTGTCCTCGGCGCTTAAATGCGCTCTGGGCTGTGGTTCTGAATAGCGCACCCGGATTTTGCCGGCAGACGATTTTTCGCGATATTTTGTTGTTTGGAAAATTATTGCTACCTTTGCGACCCCTATAATGTGTAGGGATCGCAACTTTTATTATTAACTATTTAAAGATCAAGACAGTGGACACACAAAGTTACAAATCAGTTTTCTTGAACGAGAATACTGTAAAGAAGGAGTGGGTCGTCATTGATGCTACCGATCTGGCACTTGGCCGTCTTGCAGCCCGCGTTGCTCTTGTCCTCCGTGGCAAGACCAAACCAGGGTTCACCCCTAACGTTGATTGCGGTGACAATGTCATCGTTGTCAATGCTGAAAAGGTGGCTCTCAAAGGCAAGAAGATGACCAACAAGGTTTACACTCGTTACACCGGATATCCTGGTGGACAGCGTTTTACCACGCCTAAGGAGATTCTTCAGAAGAGACCTGCAGAGCTGATCAGGAAGTCCGTTAAAGGTATGCTTCCTAAAACCCGTCTTGGTGACAAGCTCATCAACAACCTGTTCGTATATGCAGGTCCTGAGCATCCGCACCAGGCGCAGCAGCCAAAAGAAATTAAGTTGAACGAAATTTAAACAGAGCAAATGGAAAAAACAGTAAACGCCCTTGGAAGACGTAAATCAGCTGTGGCTCGTGTTTATGTCGCTGCCGGAACAGGTAAGATTGTCATCAATGGAAAGGAGCTCAAGGAGTATTTCCCTGACGAGGCTCTCCAGTACATTGTAAATCAGCCGTTTGAAGTTACCGGTACGACAGGTCAGTTTGACGTTAAGGCAAACCTCGTAGGAGGTGGAATCAAAGGTCAGGCAGAAGCAGCAAGACTCGGTATCGCTCGCGCTCTTTGCGAGGTGGACAAAGAGGCTTACCGTTCTGCTCTCAAGGCCGAAGGATTCCTTACTCGTGACGCAAGAGAAGTCGAGAGGAAAAAGCCTGGTCAGCCTGGTGCACGTCGCCGCTTCCAGTTCAGCAAGCGTTAATCTTGTCTGGATATTGATTTACTCGCACAGTCCGGTGTTGAAATCTTCGGACCCTGGCCAGGATGTGAATCCTGCGAAGGCTGCTTGAAGATTGCTGGGACTGCGGAAAATCCCGGAGACCGGCGACATGCCGCTGCTTCAGGATTGATGAAAAGAGCCCGACAAGCTATGGCTACAGCTTGAAGGGAAAGTGTAACAAAAGAAACATTACAAAAAATGCCAAGAACAAATTTCCAAGAATTACTCGAAGCAGGTGCACATTTCGGGCATCTCGCCAGGAAATGGAATCCTAAAATGGCTCCTTATATTTTCATTGAGAGGAACGGGATTCACATCATTGACCTGCACAAGAGTATCGTCAAGATAGACGAGGCTGCAGAGGTAATGAAAGAGCTTGCACGCTCAGGCCGCAAGATCCTCTTCGTTGCCACCAAGAAGCAGGCTAAAGATATCATCGCAGAGAAAGCCGCTTCTGTCAATATGCCTTATGTAACTGAAAGATGGCCGGGTGGTATGCTTACCAACTTCCCTACTATCCGTAAGGCAATCAAGAAAATGAATACCATCGACAAGATGAAGGAAGATGGTACTTATGAGAAACTCGCTAAGCGTGAGCGTCTCCAGATTGACCGTCAGAGGGCTAAACTTGAGAAGAACCTCGGTTCCATCAAGGATATGAGCCGTCTCCCGTCAGCTCTCTTCGTAGTGGACATACAGAAGGAGGCAAATGCCGTTAAAGAGGCTAACCGTCTGAACATTCCGGTAATCGCTATGGTTGATACTTGTTGCGATCCTACCCCGATTGATTATGTGATTCCGGCTAATGATGATGCCGCAAAGTCAGTTGAGTATATCACCAATGCTCTTTGCGTTGCCATCCAGGAGGGATTGAACGAAAGAAAGCTCGAAAAGGAGAAAGACGCTGCGGCTGAGGCTGCTGAGAAACCGGCAACCAAGAAGCTCCGTCCTCGCAAGAACGCTGCCGCTGAAACTGAAGAAGTAGAGGCAGCTCCGGTAGAGGCTCCAAAAGCAGAAGAAGTTAACGCTGAATAATTTAAACTCTATTTACTATGCAGATTACAGCAGCTGACGTAATGAAATTACGTAAGATGACAAGTGCCGGTATGATGGATTGCAAGCAGGCTCTCGCTGAGGCTGAAGGCGATTTCGACAAGGCAGTTGAGATCATCCGTGAAAAAGGTAAACTCGTGGCAGCGAAAAGAGCTGACCGTGAGACTACCGAAGGCGCAGTTATCGTTCGCGTTGAGGGTGGCAAGGCTATCATTGTCTGCCTCGGTTGCGAAACAGACTTCGTTTCAGCTACTCCGGATTTCAAGGCTCTCGCAAATTCTATAGCAGACGCAGCTATCGCTGCTTTCCCTGCTGACCTCGAGGCTCTCAAATCTGTGAAGTTGAAAGACGGCTACACAGTAGAAGAGGAAATTTCTGCTCAGACCGGCAAGACAGGTGAGAAGCACGTTCTCGCTTACTATGCCGCTCTCGAGGCTCCTTATATCGCACAGTACGTTCACAACAACTCAAAGGTTGCTTCCATCGTTTCTTTCAACAAGGAAGTTCCTGCTGAGATCGGCAAAAACGTGGCTATGCAGGTTACCTCAATGCACCCTGTTTCTGTTTCAGAGGCAGATTGCCCTAAGGAGACTGTAGAGAAAGAGCTCGCAATGTACAAACAGCAGATCGCTGAGGATCCGAAAATGGCCGGCAAACCTGAGGCAATGCTTGAGAATATCGCAAAAGGTAAGCTCAAGAAGTTCTTCAAGGAGCAGACTCTTGAGGATCAGGAGTTCATCTGGGACGCAAAGATTTCAGTCCTCGACTACATCCACACTGCTGACAAGGACGCCAAAGTTCTCGCTTTCAGAAGATTCTCACTTACAGACTAATTGCTCTGGATACATTATAAAAAGGTCTTGCGGGATGCCGTAGGACCCTTTTTGCTTTTGGTCGAAAAGAATTGCGGATTTTGTTCCGATTATTCTGTGCTTTTACTACATTTGTTTAAACAACAACTCAACAAATTATGAAAATGAATTTTTTTAAAGGCATTTCTGCATTGGCGGCGGTGCTTTTGACTATCACGGCGTGTGATAAGGAAAAAGAGCAGCAGGCAGTATTGCCGGAGGTCGAGGTGAAACTTGTTAGTGCTGATGCAACTAACATATCCTTTTCTGTTACGGCAAGCAATGCTGAGAGTTTCGCATGGTATTGCTCCGACGACCCTAAGGACGGGGAGAAACAGATGTCTGCCAGTCTGGTGTATGGACTCGGTACGACTGAGAAGGTATCCGGAAAATTGCAGCTGGTGACAGTTCCGGATCTCAAGCCGGAAACTCAGTATTGGATTTTCGCTGCTTCCAAGAGCGGTGACGATTTCAGTGTGACTGATTCCATTCAGGTAAAGACAGCTGCGGAAGAGCAGGTGCTTACCGCAGGTGACGTCACCAAGACCAGCCTTTCTTACCATATCAGGTCCAGAGAAGGAGCGAAGTATATGCATACATATATCGAGAGCTGGTATTATAATCATCAGATGGCTCTCGCGATGGAAGACCAGGGGGCGGAGTTCAACATTGACACGTTCAACATCAATCTTCTCGCTGATTTCGGTTTTGAGGAGACTGCGCCTAAGGATATAACATGGAAGAATGGTGATGAGAATACTCCCAGAAACCAAGAGGTGGCTCTGTATGGCGGACAGAAATATATGGCATTGTTCTGCTATTACGATGATTCCAATGAGCAGGAACCTCAGTGGGTCGGAAAGCCTGAAGCAGTGGAGATGACTCTTCCTACGGCCGGCAAATCCAACGAATCCATCAAATTTACTGATGAAAGTATTAAATCTGACAATGTGGTGGTCAGAATGGAGCTTGACGATGCCAAGGTAAGCTATATCTCATATGACCTTTATGAGAAGGCCAAATATGATAAGGCATTTGCAGGCAAGGATGAGGAAACCATCAAGAATTTCCTTTATGAATATGGTCTTCACGCATATAATACTTACACGGACAAATGGACTACTGATCCAGGCGTAGAGTATATTATTGCTGTTATGGGCGTGGACAACAACGGTGATTCATTCCTCCAGACTAAGACCTACACCACTCCTCTTCCGGATCCTGTGTTCAATGTGAAGATGCGCTCTTATGATAGTGAGTTTAAGAACTATCTGGGCTTCCTGACTCTGCGTATGGATGTGGATGTCAAGTATTTCCCTGATTTGAATGTGGAAAGCATCTTGACTGCATTTATGCCTAAGGCTACTTGGGATGCTACGTTGGATATGTATGGAATGTCTATTGAGACAATGCTGGAGACAATGCCTGAGCACGTAAGTTATATAGTCGGTACGCCTCTTCAGGACAATGAGATGGATGACCTGGAAAAGAAAGGTTCGTTCACCAGAATCACGACTGATCTGGAACCGGGTACTGAGTATATCTTCGCGATGTTGTTCAATTATGGCGGAAAGTGGTATTACAAATCAGCAACTGCCAAACTGAGTGGCGAACCTTCAGACACACCGGAAGAAGGATACAATGCTTTCCTCGGAGAGTGGACAGTGACCGGAAAAACCACCAAGGACTGGAGTACCAAATTGACATATAAGATCAGGTTTGAACAGTTCGAGCCTAACTGGTCTTACAAAGTGTATGGATGGTCAGAGAGCAATGCCGGTACGGAATTCCCGTTCGTTGCACGATATGACAGCGTTACCAAGAAAATTTACATAGACGGTAACCAGTATCTTGGAAAGACCACTGTGCAGGGTGCTGAGTATGAGGTCCGTATGATGCCATGTCTGAGATATGTAGGAGCGCTGTACTTCTCCGACAGCGAGGATGTCATGTATGAAGGAAGAATTGATGATATGGGAAATGGCAAGGAAAAGATAGCAATGTTCCCTGGAATCATCAAGAATAGAGAGGGCAGGGATGAGGAAGTCGCTACGATGGCTTATGGCTTCGTGAAGGATGGAAACTGCCCTGGCGGTCCGGACCAATACGATATCGTAGAGTTCCAGATTACAAGAGACAAGACCAAATAGTTTACTGACATATTTGATTTGGCGGGCAGCGGCATTGGACGTTTGCCCGCCATTTCTTTTTTTTAGGATCACTAATATAAATGATGAACGGCTCGCGATTCACATCGCAAGCCGTTCGCAATTCTAACCTAAAACTTAACCTATGAAAAAACTATTCGACCGAATTTATTGCAATATCCGTGCCGATTCGTATAGATTTCGTTACTTTTTTTCAGTTTCTTTTACTTCCGTGCTGTCGGCAGGAACTTCTTCTGTTTTCGGCATTGACTCCGGATCTACTTTGATGGAGATTATCCTTACGTCTGTGCGAGGCCTGTCACGCAGGTCGGTGGCAACGGAAGCGATCTTGTCAATGACATTGAACCCGTCAACAGTCTGGCCGAAGACGGTGTATTCGCCGTCAAGCTGGGCGCAAGTCTCCTCGTTCTGGACAATGTAGAACTGCGAACCGGATGATTCCTTCGCAGGATTTGCCCTGTCACCTCTTCTTGCTGCTGCCAATGCGCCTTTCTTGTGCTTGTATTCAGGAACGAACTCTGCCGGTACGGTGTATCCCGGACCACCTTGTCCGTAAAGCTCGACTTTGGAGGTGTCCTTGGTGTACGGGTCGCCGCCCTGAATCATGAACCCGTCGATTACCCTGTGGAACAGGAGGCTGTCATAGTAACCTGAAATCGCGAGTTTCTCGAAATTCGCACGGTGCTTCGGTGTTTTGCTGTAAAGTTTTACCTTGATGGTTCCGAGACTGGTGACAATGTCGAACACAGGCTCATCCGGCAGCCCTGCTGCAAGGCTTTCGGCATCTTTCTGCTTCTGGATCATTTCTGCTTGTTTCAATGAGTCCGCCTTTGCCTGCTCTGCGGCAGAATCTTTAACCTTCTTCTGGTTTCCGCAAGCTGCCACAGTTCCTGCAACTGCGAGGCAGACTATACTTTTGGTGATAATGTTTGTTTTCATATTCTTGAATGCTTGATTACTTCATGAGAACCCTCAAATATAGTCAAATTTTCACTAATTTTGCGTACGTTATGTCGAATCCATTGAAGCAACTTGCTGGAGAAACCGCGATATACGGCCTCAGCACAATCTTGGCCAGGATAATCAACTTCCTGTTCGTTCCGTTCTATACCAGACTCCTCACCACGGCCAGCTACGGCGTGGTAACGGAATTCATGGCGTATATCGCTGTGCTTCAGGTAGTTCTGGTGCTCGGACTTGAGACCGGATGCTTCAAGTTCGCCAACAGGAAGGATGTGGATGCAAAGACGGTATATGCCAATGCATTGGTGACCGTGGCTGGAGTCTGCTTCGCCTTCCTCGGGTTCATGATGCTGTTTTCAGACCAGATAGCCTCTGCATTGGGCTACGGCGGCTTCGGAAACTGCATCATCTATGTGGGCGGCATCCTGGCGCTCGACTGTACTACGGCGATACTGTTCGCCAAACTGAGGCAGGAGCACAAGGCGCTGAAGTTCGCGGTCATCAAGACCGTGAAAATCCTTACGGAGACTGCGGCCAATATGGTTTTCTTCTTCTGGTACCCGTCCCACACGAATCATTTCCTGGGCAATTTCATATCCCCGACACCGGATTTTACCTACGTGATTTTCGCCATCCTGCTGAGCAGTATCGTATGCGGAATCCTGTTTCTGCCGGATCTGCTACACTTCTCGTTTGAGCTTGACGGAAAACTGCTGCGTCAGATGCTTGCGTATTCGCTGCCGCTGATGGTGGCTGCGCTTCCCGGCATTGTCAATGACTTTCTCGACAGGATACTGTTCCGTTATTTCGATACCAATGCGGACGTGTGGCAGTCCAGCCTCGGCATTTTCCAGGCGGCGGTGAAACTCTCGGTAATCATGAACCTGTTTATCCAGATGTTCCGTTTCGCCGCTGAGCCGTTCTTTTTCCAGCGTGCGCAGAACAAGGGCTCCAAGCAGTTGTACGCCATCGTGATGGAATTCTTCACGGCATTCTGCGGACTGATACTTCTCGGCGTGTTCCTCTATCTGGATGTGTTCGCATTGATTATCGGCAAGGATTTCCGCTCTGGTATGGGCGTGGTGCCGATCATGCTGCTCTCCTACATGCTGCTCGGGATGCTTTTCAATGTCTCGATGTGGTACAAGCTCTCCGGGAAGACCAATATGGCCATCTGGATTACGCTTGCCGGCCTCGTCGTCACGACATTGGTCAATGTGATTTTCATGCCGAAGTTCTCGTTCTGGGCTGCGGCCTTCGGACACCTTGCCAGCTATCTGGTCATGTTCATCATCAGTGCTGTCCTGGGAGCCAAGTATTACCCGATTCCATACAGCTGGAAACGCATCGGGGCACTGTTTGTGCTGATAGGAGCCGTATGTGGCCTGTCAATGCTGATGGACAATATGATGTTCGTGGGGGTCAATGCGGGTTCTTCGCCTGCTTCTGCCGTGGTCGTGAAGCTTCTTCTGCATACGGTGCTGCTTGCGGTCTATTTCGCAGGATGCGCATTCCTGCTTAAGGGCCGTTACAAAATGGCATTGGCAACAGAGGAATAGCGCTTGCCACGTGAAAGATATTGACTATATTTCCCGCCTGGCGGCGGCTAATATAGGATGCGCCTCGGAAGAATAAAAAAAGAATTTTATTCTTCACTCGGCTTTCACTATATTTGTAGATAATCTTTTTGTACCTAGTGTACTGAAACTAATAATTTAAATTTATGAAACATTTTCCATTTGTAATCTTGACCGCAGCTGTACTGGGTATTTCGGTTACAGGCTGCACAAAGACCCCTGAAATCAATGTGATTCCATGTCCTGAAAGCATTGTCAAGGCTGAAGGTACGTTCAATGTCGCAGGTGTCCCTGTGAAACTTGGCGCTGAACTCGACGAGGAAACTATCCAGTGGGCAAACACTTTTGCGCAGAAACTTACATCCGTAACCGGCAAGACTTCTGAAGTCGTTTCAGATGCGGCTGGAAAATGCATTGAACTGGAATTGAATAAAGAACTTGCTCCGGAGGAGTATTGGCTTGACGTTACCAAGAAGGGCGTGAAGATTCAAGCTTCTTCCGCTGCCGGTTTCAGATATGCTACCCAGACCATCGGCCAGATGCTTCCTGCTGCATTCTACGGAAAGGGCAAGGCGTCTGCAAAGTGGGTTCTTCCTTGCGCTTCCATCAAGGACAAGCCGAGATTCGCATACAGAGGAATGCATCTTGACGTTGCCCGTCATTTCTTCGATGTCAATGAGGTGAAGAGATTCCTCGACGTGATGGCAGCATATAAGCTGAACCGCTTCCACTGGCATCTTACTGAGGACCAGGGCTGGAGAATCGAAATCAAGAAATATCCTAAGCTTACTGAAATCGGAGCCTGGAGAGACAGTACCATGATCGGCAAGAACTGGAACGAATTTGACCACACACGTTATGGCGGATTCTATACTCAGGAGGAAATCAAGGATGTAGTGGCTTATGCTGCTGACCTCGGAATCACAGTTATTCCTGAGATAGACCTTCCTGGCCATATGGTAGCTGCTCTCGCTTCTTATCCTGAGCTCGGCTGCACCGGCGGTCCTTATTCTGTAAGACCTACATGGGGAATTGCTGATGAGGTGCTTTGCCCGGGCAAAGAGACCACATTCAAGTTCATCGAGGATGTCCTCGAGGAAGTTATGGAACTGTTCCCTTCAGAGTATATCCACATCGGAGGTGACGAGTGCCCTAAGAAAGAGTGGGCTAAATGTCCTGACTGCCAGAAGCGTATCAAGCAGCTCGGCATCAAGGCTGACGCTGAGCATACCGCAGAGCAGTATCTTCAGAATTATGTGACTGAGAGAGTCCAGAAGTTCGTCAATGACCATGGCCGCAAGATTATCGGCTGGGACGAGATTCTCGAGGGCAAGCTTGCCGAGGGTGCTACCGTGATGTCTTGGAGAGGTTCCAAGGGAGGTATCAAAGCTGCCAAGATGGGCTACGATGTCATCATGACTCCTAATACCTATATGTATTTCGACTATTATCAGTCTGATTCCACTTCATTGGAGCCGCTTGCTATCGGCGGATGCTTGCCGACAGAGAAGGTTTACCAGTGTGAGCCATATACTGATATCCCTGAGGAGGCTCAGAAGCATATCCTCGGTGTGCAGGCTAACCTGTGGACTGAGTATATCGCTACTACAGAGTACTTGGAGTATATGTTGCTCCCGAGAATGTCCGCACTCAGCGAGGTTCAGTGGTGCCAGCCGGAGAACAAGGACTATGACAGGTTCAAGAAGTCTCTTATGCACTCCTTCGACATCTACGATGCAATGGGCATGACATATTGCCGTGAGGTTCTCGGCCAGTACGGTATGCCGGAGAAGAAGTAGTCGTTCAAGGGTTTTTAGTCTGAACAACCTGCACTTGCGTATTTTCCGGAAGTGCCTGGTGTGCAAATATTTACAGTGATTGATGAAAGTCAGGTTGCCTAAAAAAATGGGTAACCTGACTTTTATTGGTTTGTGTAACTTATTGTCCTGTAATGGATTGGCCCTAAATGCCGATTCCAGGTTGTTCCAAAATTTTCGTGCAGGCGGCCGGGCTTACATCCGCGGCTTACACCATAGTCGGTTTCCGGGTAAGCGTCGGCCGTCATTGGACCGGAGACTAATAGAGCAGGAAGCCGAGGACGCCGCCGGCTATGATGATGGGGATGGGGCCGACTTTGCAGAAGAGTGACGCTATCATTGCAGCGGCGAAGAGGCACCAGCTTTTCCAGTCAGGGAAGTTCTCGCTCAGGACATTGACATTGACCTCAGAGAACAGCGGAACGCCGGACCAGGTGCAGTCGAGGATCATTGTCACGGCTGCGGCTCCGATAAGTCCCACCACTGCCGGGCGAAGACAGCTCATAGTGCTTTCGAAGAGGGTGTTCCCGGCGAACTTCATATAGAACTTCACGAGAAGCAGCACGATGATAAAGGACGGAAGCACTACTGCGGCTGTGGCGGTCATTGACCCGATAATTCCGAGAATGTGGCTTCCGGTCGCTTTCATGAGGACATCGTAGCCCACGTAGGTGGCGCAGTTGATGCCGATGGGGCCCGGTGTCATCTGTGAGATGGCGACTATGTCGGTGAACGTGCTCTGTGTCAGCCATCCGTGACTTGCCACCACTTGGCCCTGAATGAGGGACAGCATTGCGTAGCCGCCTCCGAACGTGAACAGCCCGATTACGAAAAATGTGGCGAAAAGCTGGAATAACAGTAATATGGTCATGTCCTTACCTCCTCTCTCTAAGTTTTATTACGGCAACCGACAGGATCAGGACTGTCAATATTATATATATAGGTGATACCGACAGGAATGACACGGCCAGAAGGCTCGCGCCGGTGATGCACCATGCCCACCAAGTCTTGTCGGACTTGCGGGCCATCGATATCATCGGCGAGGCGATCAGCGCTACCACGACCGGTCGGATGCCCTTGAATATGCTGATGACTGTGGGATTGTCCTTGAAATTCGTGAAAGCCATCGCTATGGCCAATATTATAAGGAAGGAGGGGAGTATCGAGCCCAATGTCGCCGTGATGCTGCCCTTCAGCCCTTTGATCTTATAGCCGGCAAAGATGGAGACGTTGACCGCAAGTATGCCCGGCGCTGACTGGGCAAGGGCAATGATGTCCGGCAACTCGTCTTCGCCTATCCACTTGCGTTTGTCGAGTTCGTTCTTTATCAGAGGTATCATCGCATAGCCGCCTCCGATAGTGAATGCTCCTATCTTCATAAAGACAAGAAACAGTTCTTTCAATGAGGCTGTACCCTGATTCTGCTTCTCCGTGGTTTCTTCCATTGTCATTCGGTTTACTTGCGCTGCTTTCCGGTCTGAATGTCAGCCGTGCCGCGCCTGTCATATTTCCGGCAAAATTACGCAACTTTCAAAAAATAACCTGCAATGTCAGGCGAAGTGAAGGCTGAAAAACGGCTTTAACGATAAAAATCAATAAAAAACTCAAAAAAAGTCCGAAAATATTTGCAGGGAATAAAAAAGTGCGTATCTTTGCAGTCCGTTTGAGAAACAACGGTAGTTGATTGAAAATACTGAAAGATTAAGTACAAGGAAGCAAGTACCAACAACACAAAAATCGAGAGCGTTGATTTCTTTATGAAATTGAGAGTGCCGGAATCGAACTTGAAGAATAAGAAATATACAAAGAAGAGTTTGATCCTGGCTCAGGATGAACGCTAGCGGCAGGCTTAACACATGCAAGTCGAGGGGCAGCGCGGGGTAGCAATACCCTGGCGGCGACCGGCGGAAGGGTGCGTAACACGTGAGCGACTTGCCCGTCACAGGGAGATAACCGGCGGAAACGGCGACTAATATCCCATATGATCCGACGCTACATGGCGTCGGGTTGAAAGATTCATCGGTGACGGATAGGCTCGCGGGACATTAGCTGGACGGCGGGGCAACGGCCCACCGTGGCGACGATGTCTAGGGGTTCTGAGAGGAAGATCCCCCACACTGGAACTGAGACACGGTCCAGACTCCTACGGGAGGCAGCAGTGAGGAATATTGGTCAATGGGCGGAAGCCTGAACCAGCCATGCCGCGTGAAGGAATAAGGCCCTATGGGTCGTAAACTTCTTTAGACGCAGAGCAATAAGGGTCTCGCGAGGCCCGATGAGAGTATGCGTAGAATAAGCATCGGCTAACTCCGTGCCAGCAGCCGCGGTAATACGGGGGATGCGAGCGTTATCCGGATTTATTGGGTTTAAAGGGTGCGTAGGCGGCAAGGTAAGTCAGCGGTGAAAGACCAGGGCTCAACTCTGGAAGTGCCGTTGATACTGTCTGGCTAGAATGATTCCGCCGTGGGAGGAATGAGTAGTGTAGCGGTGAAATGCATAGATATTACTCAGAACACCGATTGCGAAGGCATCTCACGAGGAGTTCATTGACGCTGAGGCACGAAAGCGTGGGGATCGAACAGGATTAGATACCCTGGTAGTCCACGCAGTAAACGATGATGGCTAACTGTCGGGCCTTAGGGTTCGGCGGCCAAGCGAAAGCGATAAGCCATCCACCTGGGGAGTACGACCGCAAGGTTGAAACTCAAAGGAATTGACGGGGGCCCGCACAAGCGGAGGAACATGTGGTTTAATTCGATGATACGCGAGGAACCTTACCCGGGCTTAAATTGCAGACGAATTACCTGGAAACAGGTAAGCCGCAAGGCGTCTGTGAAGGTGCTGCATGGTTGTCGTCAGCTCGTGCCGTGAGGTGTCGGCTTAAGTGCCATAACGAGCGCAACCCTTGCCGTCAGTTGCCATCAGGTGAAGCTGGGGACTCTGGCGGGACTGCCACCGCAAGGTGTGAGGAAGGGGGGGATGACGTCAAATCAGCACGGCCCTTACGTCTGGGGCGACACACGTGTTACAATGGCGGCTACAGAGGGAAGCCACCCCGCGAGGGGGCGCGGATCTGAAAAGGCCGTCTCAGTTCGGACTGGAGTCTGCAACCCGACTCCACGAAGCTGGATTCGCTAGTAATCGCGCATCAGCCATGGCGCGGTGAATACGTTCCCGGGCCTTGTACACACCGCCCGTCAAGCCATGAAAGCCGGTGGCGCCTGAAGTACGTGACCGAAAGGAGCGTCCTAGGGCGAAAGCGGTAATTGGGGCTAAGTCGTAACAAGGTAGCCGTACCGGAAGGTGTGGCTGGAACACCTCCTTTTTGGAGTGAGATCCGACACGAGCTCGCGGTTGGAGTGCAAGGGAAGGAAACTTCTCGAGGTATGATTCAAGTATGAGTAGTTCAGTCTTTTTTGGAATACGGCGCACGCAGCCGAGAGAGCGTGACAGTTCATTGACAACATTGAGAGAGAATAAGAGGTAAAGATAGAAAAGAAAATCAG
>ERZ1026929.145-NODE-145-length-41806-cov-12.967258_pt1 | contig 41806 bp, 59 predicted proteins | sample MGYA00519463_ERZ1026929 | MGnify/ENA primary metagenome ERZ1026929 (study PRJEB26926, sample SAMN06164829) | human gut metagenome | biome: ENVO:00009003; feature: ENVO:2100002; material: ENVO:00002003 | host: Homo sapiens | place: USA | collected 2012 ... | reverse complement strand
ACGCTGCCGCCGGTGCAGGAGGACGTGGTGCAGTCACCGCCCACGGCGGAGATCGTGGAGTTGGAGCCGGAGAACCTGCTGGTATGCGACATCACCGGTTATTGCGCGTGCTGTACGCCCTACGCCCACATGAACCAGCGGGACGGCAAGGTGCTGACGGCATCCGGCCTGTGGGTGGACATTGGCGAGGCCGTGGCGGTAGACCCGGACGTTATCCCGCTGGGCAGCACCGTGACGCTGGGCGGCAAGACTTACATAGCAGCCGATACTGGTGTGTACGGCTACACGGTGGACGTGCTGATGAGCCACGAGGACGCGGCGCAGGCCGGTGTGGTGAAAGCGCTGGTGAAGTGGGAATGATCGGGCTGGTGAACCGGACGGCTCCGCCCTGCAAGGGCTGCCAGCGCAGACACGAAAGGTGCCACGGGGAGTGCGAGGACTATAAAGCGTTCCGGCGGGACGTTGAGGCCAACAAGGCGAAACGGTACGCATCGTACAGCGAGGCCGATTTTTACAGCATGAACAGCGCAAGGCGCGAGAACGCCAAAAAGGCGATAAGAAAGAGGGATGGAAGATGAAGGTCTATAAGGCAACAGACAAGGACATGAAGTGCCGTGGATTCCAGTATACGCTTGGCAAGACGGCGGAGGTCGATGGCGACATTGAACTATGCGAGAGAGGGCTTCATGCCTGTGAGATGCCGCTGGATGTGCTGGGCTATTACGTGCCCGGTGATGGCTCCCGGTATTTTGAAGCGGAGCTGGATGAGGTCAGTAACAAGAAAAGCGACGATACGAAACGCGTCGGCAAGAAACTGACATTAAGCGCGGAGATCGGTATTCCGGGGCTTGTCAAGGCCCAGGTGGAGTACGTCAAGGCGCAGTGCGACTTTGACAACGCCATCAAAAAGGCAGACGCTGAAAAGAAAAACCACGCCACCGGCGAGAGGGGCGCAGCATATGCCACCGGCGAGAGGGGCGCAGCATCCGCCACCGGCGAGAGGGGCGCAGCATCCGCCACCGGCGATAGGGGCGCAGCATCCGCCACCGGCTGGAGTGGCGCAGCATCTGCCACCGGCAAATACTGTGTGGCTATGACAACCGGCTTTTTTGGGCGCGTTATGGGCGATATCGGCAACGCTATTGTCTGCGTAGAGCGTAGGGATAATGGAGAGATCGCCGCCATCCTTGCTGGCATCGTTGATGGTGAAACGCTGAAGCCCGGCGTGTGGTACACCGTTAAGAACGGCAAGTGGACGGAGGTGTAGCGATGAACCGACTGAAGGAACGGCGGCTGGAGTTGGGGCTGACGCAGGAGGCGGTCAGCGGCATTCTGAAGCTGGCAGACCCACGGATGGACGTGAGCATGGTGAGCCGGTTTGAAAACGGCGTGTGCCTGCCCACGGAGGAAGTCACGGAGGCGCTGGAGGCGGCGCTGCGGGCCAGCAGGGCGTATCTGTTCGGCGAGGAAGAGAAAGCGGAATTGCCCATGCGGACGGCGGAGACGGAGCGGATCGCCTGTCTGATCCCAAAGGGGCGCAGGAATGCCATCAGCCGGGAAGACCTGGCGGCGGCGCTGCACGCCACGGACCGGAAGATGCGAAAGGCCGTGGCCGAAGCCAAGAAGCAGGGCGTGATGATCTGCAACGACGGGGACGGGTACTACCAGAGCGACGAGCTGAGCGACCTGTGGCGGCAATACAGGCGGGAGACGGCGCGGGCTATGTCCATCCTCAAGGCGCGGAAGCCTATGCGGGAAGTGCTGAAATCGGCGGGGAGGCCGGTATGAGCGTGTTTGACTACAAGGAGCCGCGGGCGGAACCGAAGCCCTACAAGGTGCCGCGATGTCCGGTGTGCGGCGAGGAAACAGATACCCTGTACAAGAATATTTACGGCAAGACCGTTGGGTGTGATGTGTGCATCCGAACGGTGGACGCATGGGAGGAAAAGAAATGAGCTTGAGTTTATACCATATTGACCAGGCGCTGGAGGCGCTGATCGACCCGGAGACCGGGGAGCTGCTGGACTACGATGCTTTCGAGCAGTTGCAGATGGACAGGGAGCACAAGATCGAGAACATGGTGTGCTGGTCCAAGAGCCTGGACGCGGAGGCAAAGGCCATCCGGGACGAGGAAAAGGAGCTGGCGGAGCGCCGCCGCACGGTGGAGCGCAAGCGTGACCGGCTGCGTGAATACGTTGACCGGGCATTGGACGGGCATCCCTTCCAGACGGCAAAGTGTTCCGTTACCTACCGCAAGAGCACGGCGGTTGAGATCACCAACATGGAGGAGCTGGTGCGGTGGTGCATGGACAACGGCTATGACGGCAAGGTGACGTATGCCGCGCCCACGGTGGCCAAGAGCGACATTGCACCGCTGTTGAAAGCCGGTGTTGCGGTGGACGGTGCGGAGATCGCCGAGCGGATGAACATGGGGGTGAAGTGATGGAGAACCTGGCTATCTATAACGCGGTACGAAGCGTGCCGGACAGTGCCAAAAGGCAGATCGGCGCTGGCCGGTTAAAGGGCAAGACGGACATCAACCCCATGTGGCGGCTGAAGACCCTGACGGAGCAGTTCGGCCCCTGCGGCATTGGCTGGAAGTACGTCATCACAGACAAGCGGCTGGAACAGGGCGCAAACGGTGAAGTGGCCGCGTTTCTGGACATTGACCTGTTTGTGAAGGTAGACGGCGCATGGTCGGAGGCTATTCCCGGCACAGGCGGCAGCGCGTTTGTGGCGAAGGAAAAGAACGGCCCTTATACCTCTGACGAGTGCTTCAAGATGGCACTAACGGATGCTATCTCCGTGGCCTGTAAGGCGCTGGGCTTTGGCGCGGACGTGTACTGGGAGGCGGACAGGAGCAAGTACGACAAGCCTGCACCTGTAACATACCCTAAAGGCACTGTCATCTGCGAGAGCTGCGGTATGCCCATTAAGAGCGTGACGTGCCAGGGCATTAGGTATTCCCCGGATGACATCTCCGACAGAGCGCTGGACAGATACGGAAAGCGGCTGTGCTGGGGCTGCATGAAGGCGGCCAACGCAGCGGAGAAGAAGCATGAGTGACCTGGTAAATGACATCCGAGACAAGAGCCGGATGTTGGACGTGGCCATTACGGAGCTGAAACGGCGTGGGCAGAAATATGCGGAGGCCGAAAAGGCGTACCGGGTAGCTCTGGCCAAACAGATACTTACAGAACGCGACAACGGCGTGCCGGTGACGATCATTTCTGACATCTGCAAGGGCAAGGCGGAGATCGCCGCGCTTCGGTTTGAGAGAGACTGTGCAGAGGTGGTATACAAGTCCGCTATGGAGGCCATCAACTCCATGAAACTGCAAATACGGTTGCTGGACAACCAGCTGGACAGAGAGTGGGGTGCGGCGAAATGAACAAGCTGCACATACAGCCATGCTGGACGTGCAAGAAGTGCTACGGCGACTGTAGCTGGTCGAGGAAGGCCCCGGAGCCGGTGCCCGGATGGGACGCTACGCCTACGGTGAAGAAAAAAGGAGGCCGCAAGGCGGGCATCATGCACAGCTACGCCATTCACAGCTGCCCGGAATACGAGTGGGACGGGACGGAGGAAGCGCATGGAGAGTAAGAGATGCTTTTTGTGTGGCAGGAATGACCCCGGCGATCCGTTAGAGAAACATCATCTGCTGGGCGGCGCGAACCGCAAGAAGAGCGAGAAATACGGTCTGGTGGTGTACCTGTGCGGCAACAGGTGCCACAGGAACGGAAAGACAGCCGTACACCGCAGCGGCGAACAAATGCGCAGGCTGCGGCGGTACGGCCAGCTCAAGGCCATGCAGGAGCAGGGCTGGACGGAAGAGGACTTCCGGCGAGAATTTGGAAAAAGTTACTTATAAGGAGGGATAATTGGTGAACCATTGGACGAAGGAAGAAACAGAAACTTTAATTTCCAAATACAACAAAATGACAAATTCCCAATTAGCCGAATTGTTCCCTCAAAAAAGCCGCCAGTCCATCTACAAAAAAGCTTATAAACTTGGGTTGCGACGTACTAAAGAGATGGAAAGTCTAAACAGGGCTGAAGCAAAAACCGGCGAAAGGTCGCCTACGTGGAAAGGCGGCGTTTCAATGACCAAGAAAGGGTACAGGCAAATATTGGACAAAGGGAACCCTCGTGCAGACAAAAAAGGGTATGTGATGGAGCATATTGCTGTGTGGGAACATGAAACAGGTACACGGATACCTGATAATTGTTGTGTACATCATCTTAATGGGGACAAAACTGATAACAGAATAGAAAACCTATGTTTGATGACACGATCTGCCCATACCATTTTTCACCACACAGGGGCATCCAGAAGCATGGCAACAAAAAACAAACTATCGGAGTGCGCAAAATTAAGGTTTTCTGATAAATCTAACCACCCTTCTTATAAGCGCGTGGATGTGGAGGCTATGAAATCTTTGCGAGATATGGGCACAAAGGTTTCTGACGTATGCAGAGAGTTTGGTATAGCGAAAACGACATATTATCAAAAGATGAAGGAGTATGGAAATGGCAATCAATAGAATGACTTTGCAGGGGCGTTTAGTTAATTCACCTGAGATGCGTAGAACCAACAACGGTACGGCGGTGTGCAGCTTTCGCGTGGCGTGGAGCGAGACCATCAAAGACCGGGAGACAAAGCTGTTCCTGAACTGCGTGGCGTGGAATGGCGCGGCAGAACTTATCTGCAAATACTGGTACAAGGGCAAGGAAATCTTGCTGGAGGGCAAGCTGTCCACTCGCGAATACGACGACAGGGACGGAAACCGGCGCAGTGTGACGGAGATGACAGTCGATCGCGTCCACTTCTGCGGCAAGAACGAGGACGCGCATGGAACGTTTCCTCGGACGGACGTCAAGAGCCAATTCATGGAGATGGACGAGGACGACATGTCAGATCTGCCTTTCTAAGGGGGTGACGTGAATGGGAAAGATGCAGGAGGAGATCAAGGCATTGCGGCGGCAGAACACGCATCTGCAGAACGTGGTGCAGCGGCAGCGGGAACGGCTGGCAGTCATAGACAAATATAGGCGTGCTCTTGACGCGCATTACGCTGCATGCGCTATACAGTTTGGCGAGAAGCGCGAAGACTGCGACGTGTTATGGGGGTATCACTTGGAGATACCCGCTGAACTTGTGGAGAAAGGCAAGACTTACACAGTAAATTACGGCTTTGATCCAGAGCGGATTATGTACATTATTGGCGCATACCCGAAGGATTGAGAGGTGGCGCAATGGCAAGAAACTATGCTGCACTCCCCTATGACTATTTAGAGGAGATGGAAGCACTCAACGATGCAGAGTTCGGTCGGCTAACGCGGGCATTGCTGGCATACAGCATGACGGGAGAGCAGATAGCGCTCTGTGGCAATGAGAGATTTTACGCCAAGCGCGTTATGTCTCAGGAGGATCGGTTTAAGGCAAGCTACGAGGAAGTGTCCGTAGTGCGGAGCGAAGCAGGTAAAGCTGGAGCTGCTGCAAGATGGCAAAATGGCAAACGCATTTTTGCTAATGGCAAAAATAGCAAAGCCATCTCTGCCAATGGCAAAAATGGCTATACCGAAACCAATACCGAAACCAATACCGATACTCTGCCATCTAACGATGGCAAGAGTGATACACGCGCGGGGCGCTTCACACCGCCATCCGTTGATAATGTGTCCGCCTATGTGCAGGCGCAGGGGTATCACGTCAACGCAGAACGCTTTGTAGCCTTTTACGAGCAAAAGGGTTGGATGGTGGGGAAAAACCACATGAAGGACTGGAAAGCCGCCGTGCGGAATTGGGAAACACGCTGGAATGACGAGAACAAAGCGCAGGATAAAGCGCCTATTGGGAAAAGCGACAGCGCGCGTGATGCCTGGATGGGCAAGTACATCAAGGGGGCGAAGACATGAACGCAGGCATCTGGAAGATCGCCACGGCGAAGCTGTGCGGGCAGTGCATCCGGGATATGGAGGACGAGTACATCTTCTCCCCCATGTGGCGGCGGACACTGGGCGGCATGTGCGAACGGTGCGGAGAAAACCGCATCGTCCATGAGGTGCAGTACACGATGAACAAACGAGGGCTGGAGAAAAGAGGGAAACTGAATGGGCCTGATGAGTAACGACCTGGCGCGGCTGTCCCCGGCGGCACAAAAGCAGGTCATGGAGAAGATGCGGAAACCGGGGAAGTACAAGGCGCAGAAAACCAAGCGCGGGAAGCTGACCTTCGACAGCAAGAAGGAGGCGGAGCGCTACGACGCGCTGATGCTGCTGCAAAAGGCCGGTGAGATACAGGGGCTGAAATTACAGGTGCGGTACTGCTTGCAAGAGGCGTACACGACGTTTGAGGGCGACCGCGTGAAAAGTATCGACTACATCGCGGACTTCGTGTACGAGCGCAGAACGGCTCCTGACAGCTACGGACAGCGGTACTGGCTGCCGGTGGTGGAGGACGTGAAGGGGATGCGTACCCGCGAGTATGCCATGAAAGCAAAGCTGTTCCGCAGTAGGTACGGGTTTGCCATCCGGGAGGTGTGACGTGGGCAAGCAGCATTTAAGCAGGGACGACCGCATCTTTATGCGTGGCAAGCTGCAAGGCACACGGGAGAACATGGACATGGTGGCAATGGTGCTGATGGACAAGTGCGGCTGGCACGTCCAAGAGGAGACATCGGACAGCCGGGACACGCAGAGCATTTGTTTAACGAGCAAATTGAACGAGGCGCAACAGATGCGTTTGATGCGTTTGATGATGCTTTGCAAGATGCACCCACCGTCGATGCCGTGGTCGTGACGCACTGCAAAGACTGCTATCAATCAGTGGTGATCGGAAATGTCCTGCACTGCACCTATTGGGCAAAGGACACGGACGAAAACGGATATTGCCACGAGGGAGGATAAGCCAATGGCTGAATACATCACAAAAGAAGCCGCCATTCAGACATTTGAGTGGGGCGAAGCAGACGTAATTGAGGACTACGGGGATGGTTGCAATTTTGGCTTTAGCCGAGGGGTCATCAAAAGCGCAATCAATGCTATCCCCGCCGCTGATGTTGTCCCCGTGGTGCGGTGCAAGGACTGCAAGTACTACAAAGATGGACGGAGGTGCGAAGTAGTGTTCTGCTGGATATTCACCCGCGCTGCACAAATGGAGGGCCACGAATTTACAGACGATGTAGCATACTGCTTCTGCTGGACAAAGAAACAGGCTATTAAGAGGTTCGGCCAACTATACGACGATGTAAAGCCATTCGAGGTTGACAAGGTGGTGTTTGACCCATTCAGGCGGCTGCCGGTCGTGGTAACGGATTATTGAGGAGGTACGGAGTGATGGCGGAGATCATACTGAAATGCGAAAAGGAATATGAAATATGCTGTCCGGTGTGCGGTACGCCGGAAAGCAAAAGCCCGGTACGGTACCCGGACGCCCAGGCACCGGGGGAAAGCTGGATACAATGCGTCAAGTGCGGTACGTCATATAAGCCGCCGAAGTGGCAAGCGGCGGGAGGCGGAAGCTATAATATACCGACATGGCCCCCTGGTGATGGCGGACCGGGGTATAGAGGGAACGAACTGGAGATAGACGTATTCTATGGAGGCGGAGGCGGCGATGCAGATCGGTGACACCATCCGGGCGCAATTTATGACGCTGCCGAGCGAGTACCCCGGCTCCGGTGCCAACGATGAAAAGCGGTTCCCTGTTCGTAAGGGTACGGTGGTGTATGTGCATCCGGCAGGGCGGTACATCGTGGCGGAGTGCGGCGGGGTGCGGGAGACATTCTTCCCGGAGGATATTATACAGTGCGACCTGCCAGGCCCTCCGCCGATGGAGTATGACCTAAAAGAAGCGTTGGTTACGCTGACGGAGGTGGACAAGAAGATCATGACCGCATTGGGGAGGAGGTGCTGACATGAGCGAATTCCCGGAACGGCTGAGAAAGCTGCGGGAGAAAAAGAGACTGAAGCGGTATGTGCTGTCGGAGCGCTGCGGGCTGAATTCGGATGCCATACGGCGGTATGAGCTGGGGACGGCGAAGCCGACGATGGACGCGCTGAAAAGCATAGCGGATGAATTCGGCGTGTCGGTGGACTACCTGATGGGCAGGACGGACTATCCATGCGTGGTAGATATTGCCGAAAAATAATTTTTGAAAATTCCACTTAAAAGTGGAAAAATTGAAAAAACGCACCTTATCATGGGAGATGCAGGGGCAAACTCTGCATCTCCATTCTTTTTCTTTTCCCCCTTCTTTTCCTGATGGGCGGGGCTTCGGCTCCGCCAGGAGGGAACAACCAACAGTAAGTCTTGCGTAAGCGCCATTTTCGAGGTAAGGGTCGTGTTCCGGCCTCGCACGCAAGCTATTGGTATTAGCCGCACGGAGAACGCACGAAAAACGCACGAAAAACGCACGAAAAACGCAATATGCCGCACGCACGAAGCAGCTCACGATAAGAGCCGGGAGGTTGCACCTTCCATGCGGCAACAGGTGGCAAGCCCCATGCGGGCAGACGGACGTCCATTTTTATCTGATGCGCTGGCAGACCGCTGCAAGGGATGCGTCCCAAATAGTCTGCTTACTTCGAATAGGACTTCCCGCACCTCTTAGCAATGTGTCCCAGGGAAGACGTTATATTCAGGTGAGGCGAAAGCCGGGTACAGACGTGCCAATGACAAAGGCCAGTGGTGGGAGGCCGGTGCGTCAGACAAAACGAGGTGATAACATGGCTGCGAGACTGACAGACCGGCAGAAAAAGAAAATACTGGCGGATTATCTGGAAAGCGGCAGCTATCGCGCCACGGCAAGGAAAAACAACGTAAACCCTACCACGGTGAAGCGCGTTGTTGAAGCAAGCGACGACTTTGAACAAAAAGCCGCAGAGAAAAAAGCACAGAACACGGCAGACATTCTGGCGTATATGGAGAGCCAGCGGGATGTGGTGTGCCAGATCATCGGAAATGGGCTGGCGGTGCTGAATGACCCGGCAAAGCTGGCGGAGGCCACGCCCAGCCAGATCACCACGGCTATAGGTACGCTGATCGACAAGTGGACCATGATGAACAAGGCATCGGACAATGGCGAGATCGGCGTTGTGCTGATGCCGGAGGTCAGGGATGAGTAGCGTGGTATGGCGGCCGCAGGAACGGCAGGCCATATTTATGGCGCGGCCGGAGTATGAGGCGCTGTACGGCGGCGCGGCCGGCGGAGGCAAGAGCGACGCGCTGGTCATCGAGGCGCTGCGGCAGGTGCATATCCCCTGGTACAAGGCGCTGATCTTGCGAAAGACGTTCCCGCAGCTGCGGGAGCTGATCGACAAGACGCTGAACTATTACCCGCGGGTATACCCCAAGGCCAGGTACAACGGCAGCAGCCACACATGGCGGTTTCCCTCCGGGGCGCAGATCGTGTTCGGCAGCATGAACCGGCCGCAGGACAAGATACAGTATCAGGGGCAGGCGTATGATTTTATCGCCTTTGACGAGCTGACGCACTTTACGCAGGAGGAATACGAGTATCTGAAATCCCGAAACCGGCCCAACGGACCGGGGACGCGGGTGTATATGCGCTCCACGGCCAACCCCGGCGGCGTAGGCCACGGGTGGGTGAAGGAGCGCTTCATCACGGCGGCGGCACCGATGCAGACCATCACGGAGGAGGCTGCGTGGTACACGCCGGACGGCAGGAAGCACATAGGGCAGCAGAAGCGGATCTTCGTGCCGTCCTCGGTATTTGACAACAAGATACTGATGGAAAACGACCCCATGTACGTCCAGCGGCTGGCCAGCATGCCGGAGGCGGAGCGGAACGCCCTGCTGTACGGCAATTGGGACAGCTTCGAGGGGCAGGTGTTCACGGAGTGGCGCAACGACAGCGAGCACTATATGGACCGGAAGAACACCCATGTGATCGCGCCGTTCCGGGTGCCGGAGGACTGGGTGATCTGGTGCGGACTGGACTGGGGCTATTCCCGGCCCTTTTCCGTGGGGTGGTACGCCGTGGACCGCAACAGGCGGATGTACCATATACGGGAGCTATACGGCTGCACGGGAACACCAAACCGGGGCGTGATGTGGGAGCCCACAAAGGTGGCGCAGGAGATACGGAGGATCGAGGACGAGGATCCCAACCTGAAGGGGAAGCAGATACACCGGGTGGGAGATCCGGCCATCTGGCAGAGCGACGGCACGGAGAGCGTGGGCGCGCTGATGGAGCGGCAGCGGGTGTACTTCGAGAAGGGTGACCACGCGCGGATCAACGGCAAGATGCAGGTGCATCACCGGCTGGCCTTTGACGAGGATGGAGTGCCCATGCTGTATGTGTTCAGCACCTGCAAGCATTTTATACGGACGGTGCCGAACCTGGTCTATGACCAGACGGACGTGGAGGACATCGACACCGACGGCGAGGACCACATCTATGACCAGCTGCGGTATGTGTGCATGCGCAATCCCATAGGGCCGCGGGAGGAATACAGGACGGTGGAGCGGCCGTATTCCCCGCTGGAGACAGAGGACGAGTACAGGCCCAGCCGGTACGCATTTTATCAAGTGTATTAAGGAGGAGCGCATGGAGAGATACGGTATCCCCGGCATCGTACCGGAGGAGCAGGACATGGCGCCGGAGATGGCGGCCATGCTGCTGCAGCGGACAGAGCAGACGCCCACCATCACGGACCGGGACGTGGAGCGGGGCATCGACCTGCTGACGAAGTACAAGGACGGAAAGAGCAACCTGGAAAACCGCATCGTCAACGACGAGCTGTGGTGGGAGCTGCGGCACTGGGAGGGCATCGGTCAGAGCAAGGCAAAGCGGGTGGACAAGAGCGGCAAGGAGGTCACGTCTACGCCGCCGGAGCCCAAGCCGTCCTCCGCGTGGCTGTTCAACACCATTCAGAACAAGCACGCCGACGCGATGGACAACTACCCGGAGCCGGTGGTATTGCCCCGGGAGCGCAGCGATGAGCAGAGCGCCAAGACGCTGAGCCAGATATTGCCGGTGGTGCAGGAATACAACCACTTCGAGCAGGTGTACTCCGACAACTGGTGGGAGAAGCTGAAGCACGGCACGGCGGTGTACGGCATCTTCTGGGATCCGCAGAAGGACAACGGGCTGGGCGACATCGAGATACGGGACATCGCCCTGCTGAAGCTGTTTTGGGAGCCGGGTATCACGGACATCCAGAAGAGCCGGAATTTGTTTATCGTAGACCTGGTGGACAACGACCTGCTGGACAGCGAGTACCCGCAGCTGAAGGGCAAGCAGAAGGGCAAGGTCGTGGACGTGAAGGAGTACATCTACGACGACAACGTGGACACCAGCGACAAGAGCGTAGTGGTGGACTGGTATTACAAGGTCAAGACGCCGGATGGCAGGACGGCGCTGCACTACATCAAATTCGTGGGCTCCACGTTGCTGTACGCCAGCGAGAACGACCCGGAATACCGGGAGCGGGGCTTTTATGATCACGGTATGTACCCGGTTGTGCTGGATGTGATGTACCCGGAGAAGGGCACGCCCATCGGCTTCGGCTATGTGGCCATCTGCAAGGACCCGCAGCTGTACATCGACAAGCTGAGTGCCAACATCCTGGAGAACGCCATGATGGCCACGAAAAAGCGTTTCTTTGTCAGCGACACCACGGCCATCAACGAGCAGGAGTTTTTGGACTGGAACCGGCCGCTGGTGCATGTGAACGGGCCGCTGGACGACGGGCGCATACAGGAGATCGTGACGCAGCCGCTTTCCGACATCTATGTGACTGTGGCGCAGATGAAGATCGAGGAGATGAAGGACACGGCGGCCAACCGTGACGTGAACTCCGGCGGTACCACCAACGTGACCGCGGCGGCGGCCATTGCAGCACTGCAGGAGGCGGGCAACAAGGCCAGCCGGGACATGATCGCCGCCAGCTATCGGGCGTATACGCAGATCAATACCCTGTGCGTGGAGCTGATGCGGCAGTTTTACGACCTGAGCCGCAGCTTCCGCATTACAGGTGAGGGCAGCGAGTACCAGTTTATCGACTTCGACAACACCGGCTTGCAGGACCAGGTGACCGGGCTGGACACGATGGGAAATCCCATGTTCCGCCGGCCTGTGTTCGATTTGAAGATCAAGGCGCAGAAGAAAAACCCCTTTAGCCGCATGGAGCAGAACGAGCGGGCCAAGGAGCTGTACGCAATGGGCTTCTTCGCACCGGAGAACGCACAGGCCAGCTTGATCGCGCTGGACATGATGGACTTTGAGGGCATACAGACGGTGAAGGAGAAGGTCATGCAGGGGCAAACGCTGCTGAACATGGTGATGCAGATGAGCCAGCAGCTCTCGGCGATCACCGGCGTTCTCATGCCCCAGGAGGAGACGCAGTCAGGCGGAGGCACCAATACCGCAGAGAGCGGCGGAGGCGGCGGGAACGGCCTTGCAAGCGGCATCATGGAGGCGCAGACGCCCATGACCGGGTACGGGCAGGCGCTTGCCAAGCGGAGCACACCCAGCGTATGACAGAGGTAACGCTGCACCGCGGGGACAGCTGCTCCGTCAGGTGCAGGGGACACGCCACGGGCGCACCGGACGTGTGTGCGGCGGTAAGCTGCCTCATGTACACGGCGGCGGGGTGGCTGCACAACACGCAGGAGGCGGAACTGGTGTATGAAAAGCTGGACAGCGGGGATGCGTACCTGCGCTGGCACGGCGGAGAATGGCTGTATGACCTGCTGAAGATCGGCTTTTTGCAGCTGGAAAAGGCGGCGCCGAAAAAAATTTCTGTAAAATTTTGAAAATTCCACTTTTAAGTGGAAAATTCAGAAAAAGCAATGGTACCGTGGGAGGTGCAGAGGCGAACTCTGTACCTCCCTTTTGTTCCGGGCGGCGGGGCGGCGGTTATGAGACACCGCTTCGCCGCAGGAACGGGGACGCCACACGGGAGCGACATGCCCGCGCATTTTTAGGAGGACAAGATATGTACCTTTTTGACATGAGCCTTTGCCTGTTTGACGGCGAGGGCGGCGGGGCGGCAGCTCCCGCAGCACAGGGCGAAACACAAGCGAGCACTGGTACCACCCGCCAGGGCAAAACGGGCGCACTGAGCGACGTGAAGTACGGCAAACAGCCGGAGAGCGAAGCACAGACGGAGCAGCAGCCTGACGCCGGGGCTGAGGAGAAGGTAAAGGACGTGGAGACCACGTCCGACGCGCTGGAGGCCAAGAAAAAGGCTTTCAGGGAGTTGATCAACGGGGAGTACAAAGACCTGTACACCCAGGAAACGCAGCGGATGATCGACCGGCGCTTCAAGGAGGCGCGGGAGAATGAGAAGCGGATGAAGTCCTACCAGCCGGTGCTGGATACGCTGATGGAGCGCTACGGCATCGACGACGGGGACGCCGCGCGGCTGCTGGAGGCCGTGGACAACGACCACGCCTACTGGAGCGAGGCCGCCGAGGAGGCGGGCATGAGCGAGGAGCAGTACAAGGAGTTCCGCCGGCTGAAGCGGGAGAACGCCGAGCTGCTGCGGAGCCAGCAGGAGCAGCAGCAGAACGAGTTTTTCCGGGCGCAGGGCGAGAAGTGGTACAAGGAGGCGGAGGCCATGAAGGGCAACCCCCTGTACCAGAACTTCGACCTGATGCAGGAGCTGCAGAACCCGGAGTTTCTGAGCCTGCTGAAGGCAGGGACACCGGTGGAGCACGCCTATCGTGTGCTGCACTTCGACGAGCTGATGGGCAGCGCGGTACAGGCAGCGGCCGCCAGCACGGAGAAGAAGGTGGCAGACTCCGTCCGCGCAAAGGGCAATCGTCCCAACGAAAACGGCACCAACTCCAACAGCGCGTTCGTAACAAAGACGGATCCTTCAAAGCTGACAAGGGCAGACTTTGAGGAGATCGAGCGGAGAGTGGCAAGAGGCGAACGCATTTCGTTCTGATCTCTCACGGCTCCGCTGCGATATGCTGAAAGGAGCTATGAAACTATGATGAATACCATTTGTGACCTGTACCTGATGCCGGTGGTGCTGAACCTGTTTGACGGCAACACCAACACCACACTGGACGCCGGTTTGTCCGACGAGATGAAGACGTATTACTCTATGCGTCTTATCAATCTGGCCGAGCCGGAGCTGATCCATGACCAGTTTGGCCAGAAGCATCCCATCCCCAAGAACAGCGGCAAGACCATCGAGTTCCGCAAGTACGACAGCCTGCCCAAGGCGCTGGTGCCCCTGACCGAAGGTGTGACCCCCGCCGGCCAGAAGCTGAGCATGGGCGTCATCCGTGCGACCATCAAGCAGTACGGCGGTTACATCGAGCTGTCCGACATCCTGGAGCTGACCGCTATTGACAACAACCTGGTGCAGGCCACCCGTCTGCTGGCCTCTCAGGCCGGCCGTACCTCCGACACCATCACCCGTGAGGTGCTGGCAGGCGGCACCAACGTGGTGTATGCCGGCGGTGCCAAGGACAGAAGCGAGCTGGTGGGCGGCGACGCCACTGAGGCCAACAACAAGTACCTGAGCGTGGACGACATCCGCAATGCCGTCCGTGCGCTGAAGGTCATGAACGCCCAGAAGATCAACGGCTATTTCGCGGGTATCATTCACCCCGACACCGCCTATGACCTGATGAGCGACAAGAAGTGGGTGGACGTGAAGACCTACTCCGACCCCGACGGTATCTACGAGGGCGAGATCGGCAAGATCGAGGGCGTCCGTTTCGTGGAGACCACCGAGGCAAAGATCTTCCACGCCCCCGACCTGGTGATCGCCGACGGCAGCAACGCCGCTGTGCGTGACCTGACCGTCAAGAGCACGTCCGGCAAGGTCATCACCGTTAACGAGTCCCTGAGCACCAACCAGGCTGCCGCGCTGACCGGCCGCGAGATCCTGGTGGGCAGCGAGCTGATGGAGGTGGCGTCCGCGGCCGCAGGTGCTGCCGGGTCTGCCACCATCACCGTGAAGGACAGCCCCGCAACCACGCCCGCCGCATCTACCGTGATCTATCCCGGTGAGGGCGGCGCAAAGGGCCGCGACGTGTATTCCACCCTGATCGTGGGCGCCGACGCCTACGGCGTGACCGAGCTGGAGGGCGGCGGTCTGCAGCACATCGTGAAGCAGCTGGGCTCCTCCGGCACCGCTGACCCGCTGAACCAGCGCGCCACCGCCGGCTGGAAGCTGACCAAGGTGGCCGAGCGACTGGTGGAGCAGTACATGGTGCGTATCGAGTCCGCCTCTACCTTTGAGAGCGGCCTGATGAACTGACACACAAGCGGAGGGGGCATTGTCCCCCTCCGCCCCGGACATGAGGAGTGATAAACATGGCAGAAAAGAAGCAGAGAACGCCTGAAGAAATGGAACAGGCATTGGCCGCAGCCAACAAAGCGCTGGAGCAGGCCAAGAAGGAGGCTGAGGACGCCAAGGAGGCCGCAAAGGCCGCCGAGGAGGTCATGCGTGGCATGTCTGTCAGAGAGGCGGACGACGGCATGGTATCGTTCTACGCTTTCAAGGACGACGACAAATACAAGGACGACATCGTGGTGGGGCTGAACGGCAAGGTGTACCGCATCCAGCGGGGCAAGCACGTCCGTATCCCGCGGCCGGTATACAACATCATCCGCCGGTCGATGGCACAGGATGCGGCTACAGCGGAGATGCTGGAGGAAAAGGCCCGGGAGTATGAGGCGGTCAAGCAGCAGCTGAACTGACAACTGCATACCACCGCGAGACCCAAAAATGGCTGTGACACGGCGCAGCAAGCGGAGAAGGACGGTATCCTTCCTGCTTGCTGCGCCGTTTTTTCACGGCAGAAAGGAGCGGACATGACGAGGACGATCCCTCTGAAAATCCAAAATGAGTATATCACCGGGGACAAGGTGCTCATCGGCGCGGCTGGCAGCCACAACGACGTTATTCTCCGCATGGAGTTCTCCGGCATGTGGGACGGCCTGACAAAAATGGTTCAGTTCCGCGATGCGCTGGGGGAGGCCACGATAGAGGTGCTGCTGACCGCTGACATGCTGGAGGCGGACGATACCAGCGTGTATCTTGTGCCGGTGCCAAACGGGGCCAAAAAGTACGCCGGTGAAATGACGCTGTGCGTCAAGGGCGCTGCGGTGGCCGCGCAGAAAGAGACACGGGCCACCACGGCGGTGTACGGGCGGTTCACCGTGGGCGAGAGCAAGTGGGACACCAGTGCAGAGACGGAGCAGGACGTGCCGCCCACGCAGGCCGAGCAGTTGCAGAGCCAGATCGACGCGGTTCTTGGCACGATAAACGGCGCGGCGGCATCGGCCAATGCGGCGGCGGCATCGGCGCAGAGCGCGGCGGAGAGCGCGGAGACCGCCACGGCGGCGGCCGGAAGCATAGGTAATGCCGTGACGGCGGCGGCTAAAAGCGCAGCGGCGGCAGCGGCCAGCGAAAAAAGCGCGGCGTACTGGGCCGGACAGGCACAGCAGGCCGCAGGCGGCGGCGTGGTGAGCTTCAACGGACGCGCAGGAAGCGTTGTACCACAGGCGGGAGATTATGACAAGGGAATGGTCGGCCTGGGCAACGTGGACAACACCAGCGACCTTGCAAAGCCCATTTCCACGGCCACACAGACGGCATTGAACGCCAAACAGGGCAGCATCATCAAGGGCTCTGTGACGCTGACGGTGGCGGGCTGGGTGGCGGACGGCGACGACTGGAAGCAGCCGGTGACCATTGCCGGCGGCGCAGCGGGAAAGCAAGTGGATCTGGAGGCGGACAAGACGGCCATCAAGCAGATGCTGGAGGACGGCACCAACGCTATCTATATCGCCAACAACAACGGAACATTCACCGCCTACGCTGTGGGCGAGAAGCCCACCGCTGACCTGAGTATTCAGGTGACGGTGTACGACGTGAAGGAGGTGTCGTGATGAGCGCCATTGTGGGCAAGGGCATACTATCCGCTGGCGGCGGAGGAGAACTGAACATAGCCTATGGTCTCACTCCGCCGACTGATACAAGTAAGTTGTGGGTACGGATGCAAGGGAAGCCCGACACGGTAGAAAGTACTGACGATGTAGCAGTACAGGTCGGGGAGTTTGTTGAATACTTTTCTCAAGATGATTTATCCCCGTTGGCAGGTCATGTGATTTTCAATGTTCCTTCTGGTAGAATTTGTAATGGAAAAATGTACACGGCCATAAACGAAAACTTTAGTATATTCAATGTAACAGATTTGGAAACAAAGATTACCAGTTTGAATTCTGTACAAATGCCAACAATTTGGAAATTTCCGGCGTGGTGTGTAGTCGGAAATAAAATGTATTTCCTTGGTGGAACCCCACAGCAAAGTGCCAATACAAGTACTGTTAGAATTTATGATACAGAAACTGATATGTGGACTACTCATCCATTTCCTGGTTCATATTCTGGTTCTGGTGCAACATCACGAGGGTCAACTGCTTTTTACAACAATACAATTTATGTATTTGGAAGTGCATCAAGTTCGGGCAATTCAGCTACTGTGTATACATTCAATATAGAAACGTATGAAACAAGCACTAAAGTGTTTACGTCTTCTATATCCCCTAATATTTCTTCTGGTGATTCTTCAGTTCAAATGTTTGTAAATGGCAAATACGCTTATCTTGTATTGAACCCCGCCTACTCCCCTTCGGGTATTAGGTTTGATTTAGAAGACTATACGTATGAGTCATTTCCGTTTACCTCATCTTTTTCTGCAAGTGACAGTGACTATAAAAACTTTGAGTATAGACATGCCAATTCAATAGAGGTTGAGAATGAGAGATACTTATTCGGTTTCGGCCCTATCAGTAGCTCAGCAATGTATTATCCTGTTTTAATTAAAGTTACGATAGGGGAGACCTCTGGAACGTTGGATGTAGTATTCAATTATACACATCAAAATGTAAGAATAAATTTCATAGCTGGAGCAACACAGAATAATATGTATGCAATCGAAATATCAAATGTAGATACTTCAAGAAAAGGATGGAAAGCTCCCTATCAGTATCCCCTTGAAAACGGCAAACTTCTTTTACAGGAAGGTAGTAAATCTTTCAGAATTATAAATTCTAAGGATGCCAAAATATCATTCAAAATTAAAGATACGTTTTTAGGGAAAGAAACGGGCTATGCCGACGAGGTAGATGCGTACCTTTACAACACAACTGAGCAGAAGTGGATTTCCCTTGATGGAACCCCATATACAGCTTGATTAAAAGGAGGACAAAACCATGTACACAGGCTATATCGTAAAGGCAGGAGAAATCTGCAAGGACGAGCGGGTAGCCAAGGCTATCAAGAATTTCAAGTACGAGAACGATACGGTACTCTGCGTGGGGGACGATGGGTACATCACGGAGATCAACACCCTGCGGACAGCCAAGAGCATCGTGGGCGAACAGGCCAGTCCGGAGGCATATCTGGCGGCGTATCTGGAAAAGCTGAATACTCCGGCGGAGGAAGCGGCGGAGGAAGCGGAGTAAGGAGGAGCGTATGAGCACAATTATCGGTAGAGCAATAATCGCGCGGGGGGGGGTGCTAAAACGTTAGTGTATACAGTTAGCGGTGCGACGGTAACTGCGGTAAACGGAAGCAGTACCGTGACCGCCGCAGCAGATGCTACAGGGAAGGTGGAACTGACGCTGGGCAAGTCGGGGGTGTGGAATATTACAGCCGAAAAGGATGGCAAGTCGAGCTTAACGAAGCAAGTAGCACTGCCGCCTACGCTCATGCTGCCGCTGCGGCCTGTGGCGAATATAAGCCCTACCAGCGGCGTGACGTATACGGATGGCCTGGACGGTGCGACACCGGAACTGATGCATCTGTACGGCGAAGCCATCTCTGACAATGCGGAGATCCTGCGCACGACATCTACGGTGTATCTGGACTTCGGGGCGGACAGCCGGAAGCTGACCGTGGGAGATGTCATGGACTTCTCTATCAACGGCACAACGGTACAGGCGCGGCTGATCAGCTTCAACACGGACGATCTGGCAGACACCAGCGCTTACGGCGAGGAAACCGCCACCGGAAAATGCGGCATGACGTTTGACACCGTGACTATCGTGACCAGCGCACAGATGAACACAGGCAACACGAACGTCGGCGGCTGGGAGGCGTCGCGGATGCGGAGCACCACGATGCCGGAACTGCTGGCAAGCATACCGGAGGCATGGCGCGATGTGTTGATGACGCGCAGCCTGACGAACAACAAGGGGACAACTCCCACGGAGGACATACTCTCGCTGCACAGCCAGAACGACATCGGCTCCAGCGGCTACAACTGGTACGCCGCAGGAAACAGCAAGGTAAAGAACAACGCCTCCGGCTCGGCGGTGGTTTGGTGGCTGCGTGACGCGTACACCGGCAACTCGACGTACTTCTTGGTTGTCACCTCCAGCGGCAGCGTCAACAACGGCAACGCCAGCGACTCGTATGGGGTTGTCCCCGGCTTCGCATTTTAATCTATTATCAATGCCCATCCGCCCCTTAGATGGGGCGGATGGCGGAAAGGAAACGTATGTCCGTACCAAAAAGCAAGCAGGGCGAATCCTCTATGCAATTCATCCAGACGGCGCGGGAACTGAAGCAGCATACGCTTACGGTCGTCAAGAAATGCCCGAAGCGTCTGCAATTTTTCCTGCTGGGGCCTATTTATGAGGAGGCACGAGAGGTACTGCACTCCGTAAAGGCGGCCAACAACACCTATGTGCACAACCAGCATGAGGCGCAGATACGCGCCGACTATCTTGGGAGGGCGAATGTGGTGCTGCAGAACCTTGCCGACGATCTGGAGGATCTGTACGAGGAACTGTTGAGCGGAGAGGAGAGGTATAAGTGGGTACCGCACGCCATGCAGAAGCACGGAGAGCTGATCAGCGCGGAGGCGAAACTGATCGGCAAGGTGCGGAAAAGCGACAGAGAACGGTATAAGGGCTTAACATAAGCCGTTATATAGGGAAAGCGCTGTATATCTGCGCTGGCGGAACGGTCTGGCGGCTCGGCGGTGGTTTGGTGGCTGCGTGACGCGAACACCGGCAACTCGACGAACTTCTTGATTGTCAACTCCAGCGGCAGCGTCAACAACAACAACGCCAGCAACTCGTATGGGGTTGTCCCCGGATTCGCTCGGCACAGGCAGGACTTAGTAGGCGGTATAGCTGAAAACGATGCTTTGAGCGAAGGAGCGCTTTGCCCATTGAACTCGCGTCCGATGATACGCCGCCGGACGCTGGCCGAAAAGGCCCGTCCGCCACCGAGTGGCGGGCGCTTGCATGGCCGGTGAATGTGCGGAAACCCGGTTTCATGGCGGCGGCTACGCAGTTAGAACCCGCACCCGACAATAAGACTGCACGGAGGCGCATATTGACCAACAAAGAGAGACGAGAGGGCCGCTACCTGCGGCGCAAAGCCGCACGGGAGCGCAAAGCGATGGACCGCAGCAGGGCCTGCGGGAATTTTGAGGACGTTTTCAGCTTTATGCACTTGTGGAAATCCGCAAAGAAGTGCTGCAGGGGCGTAAAGTGGAAGTCCAGTACACAGAGCCTTATGAATAACATGCTGGTGCGGGTGGCAGACATCCACACAGAACTTATGGACGGGACGTTTCGGCATAAAGGGTTTCATGAGTTTACGGTATATGAACGCGGAAAGGCGCGGCACATTCGAGCCGTGCATATCACGGAGCGGGTGGTGCAGAAGTGCCTGTGCGACTATGCGCTGGTGCCGGTGTATCAAGCGACGTTTATCTACGACAACTCCGCCAGCTTAAAGGGGAGAGGGATGGATCGCGCCCTGCGGCGGTACAAGAAGCATGTCTCCCGGCAAGCAAGGAGAGGCGGCTATGTGCTGCGGTACGATTTTCGCAAGTTCTTCGATACCGCGCCGCACAAGCCACTGTTTGAAGCGAACAGGCGGTTGTTTCACGATCCGCGCACAGCGGCGGAGGTGGACCGTTTTATCCGCGATTTCGGAGACTATGGGCTGGGGCTGGGGAGCCAGGTGTCGCAGGTGTGCGCCCTGATGCTGGCTTCCCCCATCGACCACCTGTGCAAGGACAAACTGCGGCTGAAAGGGTACGGACGATATAACGATGACGGGTACGCTATGCACGAAAGCCGGGCGTATCTGGAAACGTGCTTAACAGAAATACGCCGCAAGGCAACAGAAATCGGTATTGTGGTGAACGAAAAGAAAACGGGCATATCGCCCGCAGGAAAGTCTGTTTTTCTCAAGTGTCGGTACCACACAAAGCCGGATGGTGGCGTAAAAATGCGGATGGGCCGCGAGGCCACAGCGCGTCTGCGTAAGAAATTGCCAAAGCTCCGAAAAATGGTACACGCCGGAAAAATCTCGCTTGCGGATGTACAGCCGGTGTGGGGATCCTATTGCGGGCACATGAACCGAGGGAATAGCCACAAGGTCGTGCGAAAGTCGGCGAAATACTTTAAGAGCATATTTGGGTTTTACCCGGATAAGGAGGGCTGGCGCTATGCCCTTGCAGGAGACCATTGAAAAGCTGACCGATGTATGCGCAGAGCTGCTGGCTATATGCCTGGAGCAGGCGGCAATCATAGGGCAGCATGTGGAGGCAGATAAATACGAAAAAGCTTTAGCGATGCTGGAAAGCGAGGTGAAAGAGTGTACAAGGTAAATGCAGGCGGCGAGACATTTTACAGTGAAGCGGCAAACCCGGTAAAAATCGCAGAAAACGGCAGCTATATTCTGTGCAAAGAAAGCGAACGCGAGGGCTACGCAGTGGATGCCACAGGCGGCGAAGAGACCATGCGGGTCATTAATGGCAGCGTGGAGCACGTTAACGGCGCAGAGCTTGTTGCGGGGCTTATCTCGGAAGCAGAAACGTTGACGCAGCAACTTGGAGAAGCGGTAGAAGCCATCTACAACAGCGACATGGCGACCATCGGTTAAGAAAGGAGAACGACGATGTACAACATTATGACAAAGCTCATCAACAAGCGGTTCTACAAGACCCGTGAGGAGGCACAGCAGAAGTGCGACGTGTTTTTCGCCGTGGGGCGCATCACGGACGACGAGCAGTACACGGACCTGTGTGCGCTGATCGAGAGCGTGTACGCAGAATAAAAGGCGGGGAGAATTACTCCCCCCGCTGGATGTAGGCTTCCTCGGCGTCGAGCTGTGCCTGTTTGAGCGCGGCAACGGCCTTTTCAAGCTGGGCAATGGTGTCGGTAACGGCGTTAAACAGGGTGAAATACTCGGGCATGGGAACACCTCCTTTCTGCAAGCAGGATAGCACAGGTGGCGTGTCAGAAACGGTCGAAGGGTGTCGAGGGGCAAAAATAATTTGAGAGGAGAACGCGGCGAATGGAACCGTGGGTACAGCAGATCGCCGTACCGCTGGCGGTAGCGGTGCTGACAAGCAGCGGTTTGTGGGCACTGGTATCGAAGCGTGCGGACAAGAACAACGCAGAGCGGAAGATGCTGGTGGGTCTGGCGCATGACCGCATCATCCATCTGGGCATGGTGTACGTGACGAGAGGGTACATCACGCAGGACGAGTACGAAAACCTCAATGACTATCTGTACCAGCCGTATGAAAAGATGGGCGGCAACGGCAGCGCAAAACGGGTCATGGAGGAAGTAAGAAAGCTGCCCATCAAGCGAGAGGCGTAAAGCCGGAAAGGAAAAATTATGAAGCTGAACAACAAGACCTATGACATCATCAAGTGGGTGGTTATGATCGTGCTGCCCGCCCTTAGTGCCCTGTACGTGGGACTGGGCGGCATCTGGGGCTGGCCGTACATCGAGCAGGTGGCGGGGACTATCTCCTGCATCACCGTGTTCCTTGGCGCGCTGCTGGGCATTTCCAGCGCCAGCTACAAGAAATCTACGCTGGATGAGGAGGCTATGTAAATGGCCGCCCCGAAAGTATACCTGTCCCCGGCTATGCACATGGCAAACCCCTGTGTATATCCCCGCCCGGACGGGAAACAGTGCTATGAGGCACTTGAAAATAACGAGTACATCGACATTCTGGAGCCGATCCTGAACCGCTGCGGCATTGCCACTAAGCGCGGGTACCGGCGCACCCCCATGAACAGCGACAACGGCGACGCCATCATGAAGCAGAACGTGCGGGAGAGCAACGCATGGGGCGCGGACGTGCATTACGTCAGCCACACCAACGCCATCAGCAACGGCGCGGAGCAGACACGGGTGAGCGGGTGCAACCCCATGTACTACACTTATTCCAGCAAGGGGAAGAAGTTGGGCGAGATTATGGTGAAATACCGCAAGCAGGTGTACCCCGGCAAGGTGACGCTGGTGCCAAACGCCAAGTGGTACGAGCTGCGGGTGCCGAACGCGGTGAGCTTTTACGAGGAACACGCTTTCCACGACAACCCCAACGACATCGGCTGGTGGCACGAGCACATGACAGAGGTGGCGGAGAGCGCCGCCAAGGGCCTGTGCGAGTGGTTCGGCATCCCGTATGTGGAGCCGGAGAAGCCGCAGGAGCCGGAGACACCGGAACAGCCGACCGTGACCGAAACGTACACCGTGAAGGTGACGCGGAGCGCGGACGGGAAAAGCGGCACGTGGGAGATCGTGAAGTGAGGTGAAGACATGACGGTTACAGATACTCTTTCGCAGGCGGACGAGCTGCGGCTGAACACCATAAGCGACGAGCAGAAAGCGGCGTGGGTGATGGGGCTGGACCAGCAGATCGGGGAGAGGATCGATATGGCCTCCTACGTACACAGTTGGCCGGCGGGCGACGGGGAGCTGCTGCTCCCCGCGCCCTACGACCGGGTGTATGTGCTGTATCTGTGCAGCCAGATCGACTACTACAACAACGAAACGGCGCTGTATGGCAACGACAAAGCGGTGTATGACGAGGCGATGAGTGAGGCAATGGCGTGGTGGCGCCGGCAGCACTGCCCGGACAACACAGGGAATGTGCAGGTGATGGGATGAGACTGGCAAGCCTGCCCTATTCCCTGACCCCCAACAAGGTGGAGATGGTGCAGATGCGAGGCATCAACTGGTCGGACGCCATACAGAACGGCGATTTGCGGGACAGCCTGAATTTGTCAGCCAGACGGTGGCCGTACATCACCACGCGGAAGGGCCGGGTGAAGCAGACCGGGTACCAGAACGTGACGGCGCTGACATCGTGGGACAAGCTGGTGGCGGTGCAGGGGACCTCCCTGCTGTACGATGGGCAGACAGTGGGCACGGTGACGGCGGGCAAGAAGCAGTTTGCCGTGGTAAATACCAAGATGGTGATATGGCCGGACAAGGTGTATCTGGACATCAAGGATCAGCAGGTAAAGCCATTGGCGGCGGAGATCACCGGCAGCAAAGCCACGTTTGCCACCAACAAAATAACCGTGAACGGCTGGGCGGACCTGACCACGAAGTTCAAGGCGGGCGACGGCGTGACACTTTCCGGCTGTACCTCCAAGACGGAGAACAACAAGGATTTTGTCATTAAGGCGGTCACCTCCAACACGATCACGGTGGCGGACAACACGTTTACGGCGGTGAACGAGGCCAGCGCCAGCATTAAGATCGAGCGAAAGATACCGGACCTGGACTACATCTGCGAGAGCGAAAACCGGCTGTGGGGCTGCAACAACGACACGCAGACCATCTATGCAAGTGCACTGGGCGACCCCACGAATTTTTACGTGTATGAGGGACTATCCACAGACGCCTATACGCTGGCAGTGGGCACGGAGGGGAAATTCACCGGCTGCTGCAAGCTGAGCTCTTCGGTGCTGTTCTGGAAGGAGACAAAGCTGCACAAAATGCTGGGCAGCTATCCGGCGGAGTACGCCATGTACACCTACGAAATGGAAGGCTTGCAGGATGGATGTCAGAAAAGCCAGCAGGTGATCAACGACACGCTGTTTTATAAAGGCCCTCACGGGGTATACGCCTACTCCGGCGGTACGCCGGTGCTGATCAGCGACAACTTCGGCGAGAAGGAGTTTACCGATGCGGTAGCCGGCAACGACGGCGACAGCTACTATCTGAGCGTGAAGGACGGCGCTGAGCACCGGCTGATGGTGTATGAGACCAAGACCGGGATATGGGTGCTGGAGGATGGCACGGAGGCGGTGGACTTTGCGCGGCTGGGCAAGAAGCTGTACATGCTGGCGGACGGCGACGTGTACCTGCTGGATGGCGAGGACACGCCGCAGGCGCAGGAGTGGATGGCGCAGTTCGCCCCCATGTATGAAACCATTGACGGCAAGAAAGCATATTCAAAGATACTGATGCGGCTGGAGCTGCCGAAGGGCAGCTACATGACGGCACAGATGCGATGCGACGGGAAGCCGTGGCAGACGTGCGGCAAGGTAGTGGGCAAGGAACACAACGTGACAAGCCTGCGACTGGCGGCCAACCGGTGCGACAAATTTGAGCTCAGGCTGGAGGGCAAGGGCCCGTGCACCATACTGGGCATATCGAGAGCATTTATGGTGGGGAGTGATGTGAAATGATCGTATTCCCGGAGAGCATAAACGAGCTGCCGAAGGAGAACCCGACAGAGGCGCTGGACATAACGGAGAACTACATCAAGTATATGTGCCAGCGCATTGACTGGGCGTTTGGCAACGTGACAAAGAACGTCAGCAAGGCGGGCGTGTCCAACGCGGAGATGTACATTCTGCTGACGGCGCTGCAGAATACGGTGTCCGCCCTGCAGAGCACGGTGAACAGCCAGGGGGCCAGTATATCGGCGCTGATGCAGAGCGTGACGATACTGGGCAACGACTACACAGCGCTTGAGCAGAGAGTGACGGCACTGGGCAGCGACTATACGGCGCTGGAGCAGAGAGTGGCGGCGCTGGAGAACAAGACATAAGGAGGATGCCTATGGCTATACGGAAAAACAAAAAAGCGACGACCGGCAGCGTTATGGGCGCAGTAAGCGGACTATTCGGCGACCCGAATAACCGGCGCAACATGGCGGACGCCGTCGCCATGAAAAAGGCGGCAATTAAAAACAACGCGGTCAACGGCGCTTTGGCGGGCGCAATGGGCGGCGCTGTGGGCGGCGCACTGAACTACGGGAACAGCGGCGGCAATTCCGGCGGGGGTGGCTATACGCGGGTGGAAATGCCGGTAGATGTGGGCGCACTTCCCACCTTCAACAGCTCGTATCTGGATCAGCTGAATGCTTTGGCGCGGCAGCTGACCAGCATGAACTACGAGGACTGGACAAAGGGCAGCCAGTACCAGTCGCTGGCAGATCGGTATGGCAACAACGGACGGATGAGCATGCAGGACGTATTGGGGCAGGTGGCCGCCCGCACCGGCGGCTTGGCCTCCAGCTATGCCACCACGGCGGCGCAGCAGCAGTACAACCAGTACATGGCGCAGCTGGAGGAAGTGGCGCGGCAGATGTATTCCCAGGAGCGCGGCGACATTATGGACACCGCCAATTTGTACCGCAATCTGGCAAACGACGAGTACGGCCGCTATCGGGACAGTTTGGCCGATTACAATGACCGTCTGGCGGCGGCACAGAGCGCGGCACGGAGCGCATACAGCGGCAGCGGATACGCCGGCACGACAAGCATTGACCGGCTGAAAAGCCGCAGCAGCAACGGCGGATCCGGCGGCAGCGACAACGCGAGATACAGCAGCGGTGAGGCACTGCGACTGGCCGCCAGCAACGCAAGGACCACCAGCGGGCAGGTGATGGCGCTGGAGGCTATGTACGAAAACGGGAACATCACAAAGAAGCAGTACAGCGATCTGGTATACGCCGTGAAGAACCCGGGGAAATAAGGAGGGCGCGATGGGCTGGAAGCAGACATTTCAGAAGAAAATGAAAGCTGCGGGGATGGAAAACGACATCCCCGCAGCAAGCCGGACAAACCGCAATGCAGACAGCGGTGGGTGGCAGGATAAGTTTCGCAGCAAAATGGAAGCTGCCGGCATGGGCGGCGACATTATCCGCACCGGCGGCAGAACGGCGGCGGATGTAGCGCCCAGCACCTATAAGCCGGACACGTCTATGCTGGTTACGCCGAGCGTGCCTGCGGGGAACACAACAAGTGCGGCGGGGAAATATAACGTTGGGCAGGGGCTGGCAAAGGCCGGACAAATGGGCCTGACACAGATCGCCAAAGTGGGCAGCTCCGCCGGCGCATGGATAGAGAACCTGCTGGGTGATTTTGCCCGGGAGGGCTCCAACGGCTACTGGGACCCGGACACCAGCAACTGGCTTTTCAACCGCTGGAACCGGGCTATTGACGCGGAGGCGCAGGGCGTGCAGCAGCGGTACGCGGAAAACACGGCACGCGGCGGGAAAGCGGCGCAGGTTTTCGAAGACCTGGGTGCGGCGACGGTGGCGGCGGTGCCGCAAGCCATTGCGGCGCTGTTGACCGGCGGCGCCAGCACGGCGGCACAGGCAGGCTCACTGGCGGAAAACGCGGCGGCTTCCTCCGGGTTGGTCAACACCATTTCCCGCAGTATGCGGGCAATGGTGAAAGATCCGAACTTCCAGCTCTCCTTTGCGCAGGTATTTGGCCCCGGGTATGAGCAGGCAAAGGCGGACGGCGCGGACGATTTCCGCGCATCCGTGTACGCCATCGGCAACGGACTTATGAACGCCGCCGTGGAAGTGGGCGGCGGTATCCAGACGCTGCCCCGGGAATTGCAGAACGGCGGCAGCGCATGGAAAGCATGGGTGGACACCATGCTGGACGAGGGCAAGGAGGAAGTGGTGCAGGGCGTGATCGAACGCGCCACGCAGAACGCCGTCTATGGACGGGACAACCCCCTTGTCGGTATCGGCAACGGCGCCATTTTCGACCCGGCGGCAGCGGCGGAGGAATTTGCCGGCGGCGCTGTAGTTGGCGGTATTCTGGGCGGCGGGCAGATGGGCGTGAACACCCTTGCCAACCGCGCAGCATACAACGCGGCCAGAACGAAGTATGACCGGGATGTGCGGAAGAACACCGCGCCGGAGATGGACGGCAGGACGGCGGAAGCCGTGGAGGCGGTGACCAGGGGCGAGACGATCACCGGCAACCAGGCGGCGGCCATTGCACGGGACCCGGTGGCCGTGGAAACACTGGAAGCCAGCACCGGGGTAAAACTGGACACGGAAAAGCCGATCAGCCAGCTTAAACGTGAAATTATTGCCCTTGCAAGCCGCGAGACAGCGCAGGAGCAGACACAGCGTACCACGGCTATCCCCCAGACGCAGAAACGCACACAGAAAGCCGTGGGCGGCTTTATGGAGGCGGGGCAAAGAGCGTATCAGCAGGTGCGGGAAACAAGCGGCAGCGGCGCGGAGGTGTACGCAGGCTTTTCCGCCATGTACAACGCGGGACTGAACGGCATTGAGGCGGACAAGGCCAAGGGCAAGTACGCGGCGATGCTGACGCCGGAGCATCGGTACACGGCGTACAACGCGGGGCTGGAGGACGCAAGAGCGCAGGTGGCAAGGGAAAATGCGGACGTGTCCGCAGTGACTACCACGGCGGGAGCCGGGCTGGCGGACAATGCCTACAGCCGGTACATCATCGCCAAAGACAAGGGCGCGGCATCGGCGCTGAACACCATCGGCAAGAAGCTGGGCGTGCGTATCGAGTTCGTGGACAGCATTATGGATGGGCAGGCCAACGGCCAGTACATCAGGGAGAAAAACCTGATCCAGATCGCGGCGGACAGCACGAACCCCATCTATGAGGTGGCGGGGCATGAGGTCACCCACCGGATGCAGGACCTATCCCCCGACGAGTACCGGGCGTTCCGGCAGGCGGCGATAGAGTACCGCATGCGGGAGAACGGCGCGGACACGGAAACGGAGGTCGTGCAGCGGTACATGGAGGCGGCGGAGAAAGCCGGCGTAACGCTGACGCAGGACGAGGTGATGGACGAGATCGCCGCGGACTTCGCTGGGCGGATGATCGAGGACACGGATCTGTTCGCACAGTTTGCCAAGGACAACCGCACGGCGGCGCAAAAGCTGCTGGACGGGCTGAAGGAGTTTCTTGCCAAAGTCAAGGCTATGTTTACCGGCAAGGCAAGAGACAACGCGGCGATGGATGCCTACGGCAATACCTTCGGAGAGCTGGAGGACATTGCGCAGAAGTGGCAGGCGGCCTTTGACGCGGCGGAGCGGCAGGCGGAGAAAACAAAAACCGCCGCCGGTGCGGGCGACGGTGCAAAGTATCAGATCAAGCGGTTCCCCAATGGCATGAAATACGTTCAGGCGGACAGACAAGTGTTATTTGGCAACGACCCCAAGGCGTGGAGTGAACAGCTGGAAAACTATATCAACGGCAAAATCCGCAATCACGAGGATGTTCGCCTGATTGCCGAGGACGGCGATGTTCTGCTTCTGACAAGTAAATCTGCCGGGAAGCTGAGTAGCATTTACGACAACAATGGTCGAACGATGGATGAAAAAGCATTTGAACGTAAAGCAAATGCGGCCGCTCACATCGACGAACTCATTAAGGTTTCTGAGCGCGGAGGAAAGACTGTCCTTGACTTTGGCGGGCGTCACGGTGACATGGCAAAAGACGGCTGGAACTATCGAACGGCGTATTTCATGGATTTTGATGGAAAGTATTATCGAACGCGCATTTCCGTTGCGCTGGGTAAGGATGGGAGCATTGTCTACAATATCGGGGAAATGCAAGAAAGAAGCACTCCCCAAATTAACGGCTCTTCCGGAAACTCCGGCGCTCAGCGGGGGAATGCTTCTGCTAATAGTATACCCACCGAGGGCGGAAATGTCAAGCCGAAGTTTTCTTTGAAAGCCACGGACAGCACCGGGCGGAAGCTCTCCGAACAGCAGCAGGAATATTTCAAGGATAGCAAGGTGCGTGACGCGGAGGGGCGGCTTATGCCGCTATACCACCAGACGAGTGTGGAGTTTACCGTCTTTGATACGAGACACAAGGGCGCTGGAACAGGGGATAATGAAACGCCGTTCGGGGTATTTTTGAAGAGTTCTTCAAGGGATATTGGCGTGAACGGCTCTCGGCAGATGGAACTCTATGCCGATATAAAGAACCCCTTGCAGGTGCACGACCGCAGCGAATTAGTATCACAGCTTGCAGAAATGTCCTCGGAATATGCAGCATTGAAAAACCGGTCTGATGTTATCGACAAAGAGTATAACCAAAAGTTTGAAAAGGCTAAAAAGGATTTTGTCGATTTCATTACAGAGTGGCGCAGGCAAAACCCAACTGCTTCCCGGTCTGCGCTCTATGAGGTGGACGAGTTCAACAAGGTGTTTGACGCAGAGGACAGCCTTGTTGAGGAATGGGGAAAGGCAAAGGATGATTTGGCGTTGCAGGCAAAAGAGGCTATTACTTCTGCGTTGAGAAATAACGGGTATGACGGCGTTATTATTTCCGAAGATTCCGGCAGCTTTGGCAGAACAACGGATGCCTATATTGCTCTTGATGCAAGGCAAGTAAAGAACGTGGATAACCTCACCCCCACCAGCAACCCGGATATTCGTTATCAGCTGCGGAGCACAGCGGACATTGAACAGGAGGTGCGGGACCTGAAACGGGAGCGCACGGTACTGGCCAGCCGCAACCGCGCATTGGAGCAGCGGGTGCAGGAGCTGAAGGGCGAAATGCGTATAAGCAAGGAACCCTCTGTGGTGCTGCGGGACGTGAAAAAGCTGGGGCGCGAAACCATACGCAAGTACGGCAGCGACGTGAAATACGGAGACATTCAGGCCGACATGGAGGCGCTGGGCAAGGCTGTGATGAAGCGTGACGTGAGCATGGCCGACCTGATGCCCTACGCCAGAAACGCGGCGACGGCCATCGTGGACAACACGACGGAGCTGACGGAGCACGGCGCGGAGCTGCTGGAGATCAAAGACTACCTAAAGCGGCAGAAGATCCTTTTCAACGGGGAGATGGACCACTACAACGAGTTCCGCAAGCGGTACATGGGAACGCTGAAGCTGAACAAGTCGGAGGGCTTGCCGGTGGACACCATGTACGAGGAAATGACGGAGATGTTCGGCGAGGGCTATTTCCCCAGCGACGTGTATACCGAGGCGGACAAGCTGCAGCAGATCGCGGATGTGCTGGACAGCATGGACAGCATTTATGAAAATCCCTTTGACAGTTACCGTGACGCAGCCATTCAGGAGATCGCCAACGACATCATTGACGGCATGATCTCTGACCAGGTGCGGCAGAAGAAAACCTTTGCCGACCGGCGGGAGCTGGAGAAGCAGGAGGCCGTGGGACGGGTGCGTGAAATGCTGACAAAGGAGCGGGAAAAGCGCCGGGACATGGTGAAGCGGATGCGCCGGGAGTACAGCGAAAAGACACAGAAGGGCCGGGAGAAGCGGTACGCCGCAGAGATGCGTGCAAAGATCGCCAGACACACGGGCCCTTTGTCCGAAAAGCTGCTGCGCCCCACGGACAAAAAGCACATCCCGGAGGAGCTGCGCGTGGTGGTGGCCGATCTGCTGCGGAACATCAACCTGGAGAGCGCATACAGCTACGACGAGAACGGACGGCTGCGGAAAAACGCCGGCGGCGACCCGACCCGACGGACGCAGGAGGCCGTGAAACTGAAAAAGGCATACGAGGACATCATTGCCCGTGAGGGGAACATGGTGGTGGATCCCGATTTGCTGGACAGCGGCGGGCTGCTGGACAGTCTGGCGGCGCTGGGCGGAAAGCGTATCGCCGACATGAACGTGACGGAGCTGGAGACCGTATGGAACGCGGTGCGGGCCATCGAGGCCACGCTGACCAGCTACGACCGGACGCTGGCGAACCAGAAGTACGCACGGACCAGCGAGTGGGCGGACAGCCTTATGATGGGCAGCATGAGCCGGAAGCGGCGGAACCGAAAGATCTCGCTGGATATGGCGGACCCGTATACGTTCTTCTCCGCCTACGGCGACGGCGGCATGCAGGTATACCGGACGCTGCGGAACGCGCAGGACCGGGAGCACGTGATGCTGACGGAGCTGCGTGAGGCGGCTAAAAAGTTCCTGGATGCGGACGTGTACAAAAACCGCTTTGAACGGCACACGTTCACCACAAGCCGGGGCGTGGAGCTGACGCTGACCAACGAGCAGATCATGAACCTGTACAACCTGGCAAAGCGCGGTGAGCAGGCCATGAACCACCTGATGGTGGGCGGCATCGTGCAGCCGGAGATCAAGCGGGACGGCAAGCTGAAAGCCATCCCCCGCGGGACGGAGAACATCCTGCTGACGCTGGAGGACGTAAGGGCCATCACCTCCGTGCTGACACCGGAGCAGATCAAGGTGGCGGACGGATTGCAAAAGTTGGCCAGCACGAAGTTGGCGGAGTGGGGCAACGAGGCCAGCATGGCGGTGTACGGCTACCGCAAGTTCATGGAGGCGCACTACTGGCCCATCAAGACGGCGAAGGAGGCCACGGCATCCAGCGTGGAGAAAGGACCGGACATCGCCAGAGAGATCAAGAATATGGGCAGCGCAAAGGCCCTAACGCCCAACGCCAGCAACGCACTGGACATTGGCGGCGTGTACGACGTGTTCGCGCAGAACGCCAGCGACATGATCAAGTACGCCACGCTGCTGGCCCCGATGGAGGACATCAACCGGCTGTACAACTACCGGTACCGGGACAGCATGGGCAATCTGACCGGGAAGAACGTTCGGCAGGTGCTGTCCGGCGTGTACGGCGACGCGGCGCAGAGCTACTGGCGGAACCTGATGCGAGACGTGCAGAACGGAATGGTGAAGAACGCCAGCGCCACCACAAGGGCCGTGGAGCGCATCGTGGGCAACACGAAGGGCGCCGCGGTGGGTGCGAACCTGCGCGTGGTCATCCAGCAGCCCACAGCGTACTTCCGGGCGGCGGTGGTGCTGGACCCGGAAAACATGACGAAGGGGCTGGGCAACGGCGTGACCAAAGGCAACGGATGGGACAAGGCCCGGAAGTGGGCACCCATTGCGGGCATCAAGGACACGTCCGGCTTTGACCAGGGCAGCCGGTACACCATTGCGCGGGAGGTATACGGCACGGACGGCAGCTTTATGTCGTGGCTGAGCGACAAGAGTATGTCACTGGCCGGAAAAGCCGACGCGGTGACGTGGGGCAAGATCTGGAACGCCTGCGAATGGCAGGTGGCGGCGGACACAAGCCTGGAGGTGGGCAGCGATGCCTACTATCAGCAGGTTGCGGAGGTGTTTACGGATGTGATCGACCAGACGCAGGTGGTAGACGGCATCATGCAGCGGACGCAGATCATGCGGGACAGCGACGCGCTGACGCGGCAGGCCACGTCCTTCATGGGTGAGCCGCTGAAAAGCCTGAATATCCTGATGCGTTCCTACGACGCATGGGTGTATGAAACGAACCCGCAGAAGCGCAGCAAGGCGCTGAAGCAGCTGAAGCGGGCCGTGGGTGCCTTGCTGGTGACGGACGTGGTGAACGCGCTGGCACAGTCCATCGTGGACGGCCTGCGGGACGACGACAAGGACAAGAAATACTGGGAGCGCGTTTTGGAAGCCTTTACCGGCATTACAGGGGAGGAAAAGGACTTTGGCGAGGCTGTCAAGAACATCACGCTGCAGGGCAATGTGAAGGGCAACATCACGCTGGTAGGCCGTATTCCCTACGCCAAAGACATTATCTCCATTTTGCAGGGCTACACCGTAGACCGCATGGATGCCGGCGCGGTGGACGACATCGTAAGGGCCACCAAGTCCATGATCTCCAGCGCCAACGGACAGGGCAAAAAAACGGCGGCGTACAACGTCAAGCAGTTCCTGACCGTGGTCAGCAAAATCTTTGGCGTCAGCGTGGCGAACCTGGGACGGGATACCTGGGCCATTGCCAGAAGTATTGCCAGCGAGACCGGGAATGTGCGGCTGATGTTTGAGATGGAAAAGGCCATCTACCGCATGGACAAGAGCGCCGGGAACCGGAAAACGTGGTGCGAGCTGCTGTACCGGGCGCAGAAAGAAAGGGACACCGAAACGGCGCGTCTGATCTACCGGGAGATGCTGGCGCACGGCTATGAGGAGGCGGACGTGCGGCAGGGCGTGGAGGCCATTATGAAGCAGGAGCAGGGCGTAAACTCTGTGAAAGAACTGAGAAACCGGTGGATGGCACCGTAAAACAAAGAAAGGAGCAACGGGCGATAGGCGCAACCATCCTATGGCACCATCCCGCCGCAAGGCGGTCCGCAGGCCTGCGTAAGCAGGATGAACCAGCAGCACAGGGAAATCCGCGCCATGCTGAAGGGCATGGCACCCAAAAGGGCTATCGCATGGATCCAATCTTTTGAGTTACCACAAGAGGAAGCCCAGTGCATCGCGGAGTGCGATGTGCGGCGTCGCAGCTGCGTGGAACAGGCATTTTGTATGAATGTGTCTGTGGACGTGGTAAAACGATGCCGGCGAAGGGCATACCGAAAAATTGCAGACGGGCTGAACGCAGAAAAAAGCCACACCTGAAAAGGTGTGGCTTTTTATTTGCCGCCGAAAGGGGGACGGCGGCGTGTGTTGGGGGGGATAGCCTGATTATACGGCGAAATAAGTAAAAACGCAATAGAGACGCGCTGATTTTTAACGCGCACTTATCAGCCACTTTATCGCCACTTTGAAATGGGCATATCCCTGTATGCTTACAGTAAAGAGAGGTGGTCGTGATGTTCGTGCGCTATAACCCAAACCCGGCGGGGAAAAACGTGGGGGATTGCCCGGTTAGGGCCATCTGCAAGGCCACGGGGCAGGGATGGCATGAGACGTATGTGCAGCTGTGTATGCAGGGGCTGGCTTTGGCGGATATGCCCAGTGCCAACAATGTATGGGGCGCGTATCTGAAAAAACTGGGATTTAGGCGGCATATTATCCCGGAGGATTACCCGGACAGCTATTCCGTGGGTGACTTCGCAAGGGAGCACCCGCGTGGTACATATCTTCTGGCGCTGGCGTCCCACGTGGTGTGCGTGATAGACGGAGACTGGCATGACACGTGGGACTCCGGGGCCGAAACACCTTTGTATTTTTGGGAAAGGACGGATGAGGAATGAACTATCCCTATTACGGAAACCCCTATATGCCGCCGATGCCGGACAACCTCGGCCAGCTCAGGCAGCAGCAGATGATGCAGACTATGCCGCCGCGTATGCCTGTGCAAACGGTTCAACAGCAGCCAATGCAAACAAGCGTTGTATGGATCAGCGGAGGCAAAGAAGAGGCAAATGGGTTTATGGTTGCCCCTAATTCTCGTGTAATTATCTTTGAAACAAACTCGATGATTTTCCACATCAAAGAACGAGACGCAAGTGGTACGCCTATTCCAATGAGAACGTTTAATTACGTTGAAGAAACCGAAACAGTACATCAGGATACTAAAATAGATGATAAGTTTGTTACCCGCGAGGAATTCAACAAACTGGCGGCGCTTGTGGGCGAAATGAAGGGCAAGAAACACAAGGAGGAAAAGGGCGATGAATAATCCGTTTTTTAATGCGCTGGGCGGCGGTATGGGGCCGCTGGGCAATTTTGGGCAGCTGATGCAGAAATTTCAGCAGTTTAAGCAGACGTTTCAGGGGGACCCAAAAGCAGAAGTGGAGAAAATGCTGCAAAGCGGCGCGCTGACCCAGGAGCAGCTCAACCAGGTCCAGGCGATGGCAAAGCAGTTCCAGAACCTTTTGTGATCAATATCGTGGCCACGATTTGATGAAATACATTTTTATCCGAAAGGAGTGACGACAATGGCAATTACTGACGGCGGCGCCACCATGACCATGCCCGTGGCCCCTACCGGCATGATGGGCGGCGGCTTCGGCGGCGAAAACGGATGGTGGATCATCCTGTTTTTGATCGTGCTGTTTGGCTGGGGCCGTAACGGCTACGGCAACAACAACGGTGGCGTGATGGACGGCTATGTGCTGACCTCCGACTTCGCCAACATCGAGCGTAAGCTGGATGCGGTGAATAGCGGGATCTGCGACTCCACGTTTGCCCTGAACAACTCTATCAATGGCGGCTTTGCTACGGCGGAGCTGTCCCGCGCAAACCAGCAGGCGGCGCTGATGCAGCAGCTCAACGCCATGCAGATGCAGTCTCAGGAGTGCTGCTGCGAGAACCGGGCGGCTATCGCCCAGGTGCGGTACGACATGGCGACGCAGGCCTGCGACACCCGCAACACTGTGCAGACGGCGGCCCGGGACATCGTGGAGAACGCGAACGCCAATTCCCGTGCGATTTTGGACTTCCTGACGCAGAGCAAGCTGCAGGATCTTCAGAGCGCCAATCAGGAGCTGCGCCTTGCCGCATCTCAGGCTGCGCAGAACAACTACCTGATCTCCCAGCTGCGGCCCACGCCCATTCCCAGTTACCCGTCCTGCAACCCGTGGGCAAACGGCAGTTATAACGGCTGCTGCGGCTGCTGACAACTGCATAGCACCAGCTGTTCGGGATCTCCGAACTGTTCAGCCCCGTGCTGATACTGACACCAACGCGGCGGGGCAATAGCTCCGCCGCTGTATTTTGAAAGGAGTGATTATTTTGGCCGAGTTTACCAACGCCAATATCGTGACTGTGGCCGCAGGGCAGAATGTGCCTCTGACGGAAACCGCGGTCAACAGCAAGCCGTGCATCGTACACCGTGAGGGTGCCGGGGTGGTGACGCTGCGTGGACTGACGAACCAGTGCAGAGCGCTGTACAAAGTCACTTACGGCGGCAACATCGCCATTCCCACCGGCGGCACCGTGGGAGCCATCACCGCCGCGCTGGCTGTCAACGGCGAGGCGTTGACCAGCGCTACAGCGACGGTGACGCCTGCTGCCGTGGAAAACTATTTCAATATCTACGTTTCCGCGCAGGTGTGCGTGCCGAAGGGCTGCTGCCTGACGGTCGCCATGAAGAACACCAGTACGCAGGCAGTCAGCTTTGCCAACAGCAATCTGACCGTTGAGAGAATTGCGTGAGAGGAGGGACGACATGAACATGAAGGAACTTTTCGGCATCCGCGAGATGCTGTGTGACGAGCTTTCCGAGTATGCCGGCAAGCAGGAGATGGGCACCGGGGAGCTGGACGTGATCCACAAACTGACGGCTTCTATCAAGAACATTGATAAGATCGCCATGTTTGAGAGCGGCGGGTACAGCCGTGACGACGGGTATTCCCGCGAGGATGGGTATTCCCGCGGCGGCGACTGGGATGCAAGCATCCGTGGTACGTATGGGCGCGGCAGCTCGTACCGGCGCAAGAGAGACTCTATGGGCCGGTATAGCCGCGATGACGGGTATTCACGCGATGGGCATGCCAAAGATGTGATCGAGCGCATGATGCAGGACACCGATGATCCCAACGTGAAAGAGGCACTGCGGCAGTGTATGCACGTGGTGGAGAAGGGCTGACGTTGCTAACACGTTGCTAACAAGCGTGTTTTATAGGAAATAAGAAAATCCCTGTAACAGTTGTTGTTACAGGGATTTTTTGGTGGAGACTGCTGGACTCGAACCAGTGACCTCCTGCGTGTGAATTATGGTGCACAAATATTTACAACTATTCTGGATGATTTAAGCGGTTTTTGGCGATTGTTTTACATGAAACTGTAATGTAAAACTGCATAAGACTTTTTTAGTTTTTTTCGGTTACTGACAAATTGCTAACACGTTCCACCTCTGATATTAGTTTTTCTGCGTCGGCGTGGACATAGATGTTGGCGGTGGTGGAGAAGCTCGCGTGGCCGATGATCTTCTGCAAAATTTCCGGCTGTATGCCTACGCTTCTTGCCCATGTTGCGTAGGTGTGGCGCGTGGCGTGGGGCGTGTGCTTTGGGATGCCGAGCTTTTCCAGCAGAGGGTAAAAGTCACGTTTGCGGTAATTGGCGGGGATGCGCTGCCCGTCGTAGCCGGACAATAGCAGATCGCCGTCGGCCCGGTCGGCAAAGTAGGAAAAATACTTCCTGCCCTCCGGACGTATTGGGATGACGCGGTCTCTACCGGCTTTTGTCTTTTCTCCTCCGATGACATACGTTTCGTGGTAGTCCACCAGCGGCAGGGAAAACAATTCGCCGATGCGCATACCGGTGTAAAGCAGCATGAGGGCGATTTTGGCAGCATCGGAGCCGTCTTTTTCCAACAGCGCGATCTCGTCATCCGTAAAGATGGCTTTTTCTTTTTTGACCTGCTGGGGGAGCTTGACGTATTTGGCAAAATCGGTGGTGGCGATCTCCTCACGGACGGCCCAGCGGGACATCTGCGTCATGAGCTGCTTGTACTTGGACAGCGTTGAGTTGGACTTGGCCATGTTGCTGTCGATAATCGCCTGAAAATCCTTTGTACGCAGGTCGCGGAATTTCTTGCCGTGGAGACTGGCGCAGGCCTTATAGGAAATGTCGTAGGCTTCTATCCCCTTCGGGCCTATTTCACGGAAGTGTTCTGCTTTCCATTCCGCAAACACCTCGGAAAACGTCATGTTGAATTTTCCCTCGATCGGTTTGCCGGAGAGCTTTTCCAGCGCGGCCAGGGCGTCTGTTTTGCGCTCGTAGTAGCCGATGATCACATGATTTTTGGCGGCAGCCCAGGGGCGTGTACGGCGGCCGGAGAGCTTGTAGACTGTGCCGGCACCGTTGGGGCGCTTCAGGGCTTTGCGGGTTTCTTTGACCTGCTTTTTGCCGCAGATATGACAATAAACGGCGCCGGGGACAAGCTCGACGCCGCATTTTATACAGGTGGACATAGAGATACCTCACAAAAGAATAACAAGAAACTTGTGAATTACGTCTATTGAAAACAAGAAACTTGTCATGTACAATGTCTGTGTAAAATAGAACAAATGTTTTATGCGTTAAGGTCTGGCGTGTGGGTCCTTTGTGTAACGCAGGGCCACGATAAAAACGGCGGCAAAAATGCCGATGCCGACGGCAAGCAGCAAAAAGACGATCCATGCGAATATGCTGGCCTCTCCGCCCTGAATAAGCCCCTGGTTGGGCACACGGTAGTCAAAGAAGATATAGCCCACGATAACCGCCAAAAATATGGCACACACAAGCATGAGACCGTAAATGGCAAATTGGGTGATCCGCGTTTTTTTGCGCTGGTAATCAATGGTTTTCGCCATCTGCTCCATGCTGCCTTCAAGACGGGCAATCTCCAGCTCGTTATGGTGGTCGTGCTGCAGCTGGGCCATCTGATCCTCCGGGGGCAGCATTTCTATGATGCCGAAATACCGGTCCAGGGACACGCCGAGAACGGCGCAGATGGCGCCGGCATTATAGACGTTGGGCGCCTTTGATTTGGTAGCAAAAAAGTTCCCGATGGTGGATATTGAAATTCCGGTTTCGTCTGCCAGGCCCTGAATGGTGATATTCTGGCGGTCCCTTGCTTCGCGACACAATTCCTTTAACGTATCTTCCATTTTTTCCCTCTTTTCCCCTTTTTGGCGGTCAATTATCCTAATTCTGTTGCGAGAAAACAGCGGTTTCCCCTTTTTGGCGTTGACCGACCCAACTTAAAACTGCTACGGTAAAGCCGCAGCAGACATGCGTGATGGTTGGCGTGGCTGCTGCAAGTCCCCGCCGCCGTTGCGGAGGCGGCGGGGACGGTCTTACATTACCTTCCATATATGGCATCAATCTTCCCGCTGGCATAGCCGGAAGTGTAGCCATAATCGTAACCGGCATCATAGCCGTCAGAAAAGCCGGCGCCTTTTCCATCCCTGTATCCATCTGTTTTCCCGTTTTTATAGCCGTCAATCTTCCCGTTCTTGTAACCGTCGTCTTTCCCTGCGGTATACGCAACAAAACACGAAGCTACAATCAATAGAACAAATACGACAGCGACAACGATGTTAATGGTTTTCTTCGGAAGTCTGCGCTTCGCTCCGAAAGCCACAAGCGCACACCTCCCCGGTACGCACAAGGGTTCCGCATCCAGGGCAAATATAATAGGTTTCTTGCTGTGCCTGTTTTACTTGCTCTGCCGGAGGTATTACTTTTTCCTTTTTGGGCTCAGAAGTCAGCAGCCCGTGTTTGCCAAGAATGGACACGCCGATACGATACGAAACATATCCCCAAATTATCGCAGGGGATGCCTTCCAACTGAAGCCAGCATATACCGTAATAAAAGAAAACAGCAATGCGACTTCAACAATGGAGATAATACAGATCGTCCCGTAATACTTTTTAGATATTGGCGTATGGCAAAACACGGCGGCGCATATTGGGGTCACGCTATAGAACAAACAAGTAATAAGCAGACCCAAAATTATTTCCAATACATCTTGCATAATATGCCCCCTTTCTGGCACCTATTATATAACTTGGTGAAGAAATTGCAATGGTAAGGCGGGGATTTTAGCACAACTGAATAAAAAACGGGAGATAAATTGGACGATTTGACGAAGGAATGAGGGAGAAAATGGACAAAGAGTTGATGAACCTGTTTGTGCAGCTAGGGGAGGCGGAGAAAGACATTATTCTTGCGGCGGCAAAAGCCCTTTTATCTGGAGGAGAAGCATCTCCTTCTGCTCCGGCGTAAGGCGGGACAGCAGAGACAGCATTTCAAGATCGCGCTCATCGGTAACGGTGGGCGCGGTTTCTTTTTGCTCTTCGGTCAGGGTTTCGACCGGAACGCCAAAATAGTCAGCCAATTTTTCAAGTGTTACGTCTGACGGGACTTTTCCCTTTTTCCACCCGCTGGCCGCTGCGTTAGACAGTCCAATTTCACGGCAAACATAAGATGGACTTTTTCGAATAAATGCGCAAAGCGCAAGAAAGTTTTTGTAGAAAGTGGCCAATTATGACACCTCCTTGTTGTGCAAACATACAGAGTTAGAAAAGTTAACGCTATCTTCTTGACTGTTAACTTTGCAAGCCGTATAATAGCAGCATCGGTTAGAAAAGTTAGAGGTCGCAGAAAGGCGGTGGTGGAGTGACAGAGCTTGAATACGCAGAATTTGAGAAGTGGGAGGCGAAGCAAAGACGAAGGAAACGGCGTGTGATGGACGGCATTGCGATTGCAACGCTTATCGCACAAGTAGCGGCACTGTTACGGATACTACTAAGGTAGCCACGGCGACCAGCTCCATCAGAAACATATGGAGCAGGTCATCGTACCTGGCGTAACCGGCAGGCGTTAGCGAAACGGTCAAGTTTCCGTCAAGTTCTCCCTTTACACAGCCGGAGGACTTGAGCCGGAACAAAATGCCCTGTATCTGGAGCAATTTCCCCTTGTGGAGAGACAGAAGCCGAGAGTAAGACATTTCTCCGCCGTTTCGTTTCAACGCACGCAAAACTTTAAGTTCATTCATAAGACCCTCGTGATGCTTGATCTGTGGCAACTTTATGGTATCACGAAAAGTAAACTTTTGCAACTATAAATTTGAAAGGAGAGAAGAAATGCCGGAAGCATGGACGGGACGACTGATCGGGAGGATGCACAATAACCGCATCACCTACGCCGAGCTGGGCGCGGAGCTGGGGATCGGAAAGGCGTATGTGTGCCAGATCCTGAACGGCGTAAAGAAGCCGAAAGACATCCAGAAGCGGATGGAGAACGCGCTGGACGCCATTATCGAGAGGAGAAAGAAATGAGCAGGATCGCGACGCTGACGCCGCAGGACGCGGCGCAGTACCTGCGGGATCGTGGGTTGAGCATATCGCCGGATACGCTGCGGCAGGGCATCCGGCAGGGTGTGTATCCCTTTGGGATCGTGATCGAGATGGAGCGAAGCCCTGTGTTCCAGATCTTCAAGAAGCAGCTGGACACATGGATCGCGGAAAGGACGGTGGAGGAATGAGCGCGTTTGCATGGGCGCTGGCGTTTATCGGCGCGGCGTGGCTGAGCTGGGCTATCGTCAAGGGCGTGGA
>ERZ1026929.136-NODE-136-length-42696-cov-20.890528_pt1 | contig 42696 bp, 32 predicted proteins | sample MGYA00519463_ERZ1026929 | MGnify/ENA primary metagenome ERZ1026929 (study PRJEB26926, sample SAMN06164829) | human gut metagenome | biome: ENVO:00009003; feature: ENVO:2100002; material: ENVO:00002003 | host: Homo sapiens | place: USA | collected 2012 ... | reverse complement strand
TCACATTCAGATACTATCCTTATAAACAAAGAAGCTGACCTTTTGGGTCAGCCTCATTCAAGTGCTGACTTTTCAGGCTTGTCCAATGTTTATGATGATGAATTTGAATAGGAGGATTGGCTTATGAAAAAGAACACATCAATTATTTTGTCAGCACTTCTGTCAACAACTGTTTTTGTTGCCTGCACAGAAAGGATTGAGGACACTATTGTCCCCGGTAAGACAAGGACTATTGAAGTTCGGGTAGAAACCGAAATCAACAACGAAAATACAAATGGAGCAGTCTCCAAGGCTACATGGCAAGATGGCAAAGGACTGCACTGGGCCACTGGTGAAGCTGCTGTTTTCGGACTCGCCGACAACAAAGGCAGCAACAATAATGCAGAATCGTTCACCCTCGGAACAGACGGAACGGCCAGTTTTACAGGCAGCGTAGCCGAGACTGCAAGCAAATTCCTGCCTTACTATCCCAAAGTCGGAGCAGCCGTCGGAAATGATGGTGACCTTACAATAAATTTCCCGATTGCTCCCATACAAACCCAGACAGAAGCCGGAAAAGTGGACGTTTCGGCCGACAAGATTGCCCTTACAGGAGTATCCCCCATTGATCTTGGGGCTAAAACAAGTTATTCTGCCGCAATGACTATGCAATCTTCAATGGTAAGATTTATCATCTACTCTTCCAAGGGCTCTACCGATGCTGTAAAATCAGTATCTCTCACCAGCTCTGAGAATGCCAAGATCAGTGGATTGTGGGTTGTCGTACAGCCTTGGAACGGAGAATCCCGCGCATTCATTGCCGGTGACCAGAAATCATCAGTCACGGTAAATCTGGGCACTGCCTACAATTTGGAGGGCGTAACGGGCAAAGATGATGCTTCCGGCATATATATGGGAGTTTGCCCTGCGAAAACAACGGGTTGCACTTATGTGGTGACCACCGACAAGGGAACATATAGTTTCGAGTCTTCAAAAGAGAAGGAATTCAAGGCCGGAACAATACACAATATCGCGCTCAACCTCGACAAGGGAGTATTCCAATCAACAGCAGAGGATGTCGTTTTCTATCACAATGGCAGCGACTCGTATGCGCCTCAGAATGTGGACATGAATCAGCATATTCAACTTCTCGGTCCTACCACCGCCACTTATGGAGGAGAGGCAGTCAAAATGACTCCGGAAGACTGCGTCCTTGTGAGCGTCAATCCTGACGGCAGCGATGCTTCCGATTGGGCTGTAGCCGATTGGGAAAACACCAATAATTACAACCTTCGGATAACGATTGCCAAGAACAAATCCACTTCGGATCGTTCTTGCAAAGTTTATATGGAGTATAAGGGTACCCGTTCAAGAAATTTCATCAGTGTCCACCAGGACCCTGGCAACGGACTCCCTGTGATTACGCCGACGCTCACGCCAAAATTTGAAAAAGAAATATCCTATAAAGGAGAAACGGTTGAAGCCGCCACCCTCGAACTGAAGGTTGACGGGACAACGGTAACGGGAGCAGATGTCGATTCTTACGTTGCTGACAGCAAATATGGTATATCCATTTCTTGCGGAGAGGCAGCGGCCGTATGCAAGGAAGGCATTGTCAGCATTACTGTTCCGGAGAACAGTTCGTCCAGAACCAAATCGTTCAAGCTTATTGTAAAAACAGAGGACGGCTCAGCAGAATCTTCTTTCACTCAGGCAGCAAACCCTGCGGGAGAAACAGAGACACACACATTTGAATATGTGGTAAGAGCAAATTATCCGGAAGCCGAAAAACCGGGATTTGGAAATACCGTAGTATCATTGCAGTTGTATCATTTCTCAAACATCGTAATCGATGGCACTAAATACCCGGCAGGAACAATGAAGAACATTCCTGAAGACCTGCAGAATGCACTGATTGAACACGCATTGAAACTTGCTGACTTGAAGAGCGAAGATATTGGCGGAGAGGTCGGACCTCAATACACTGCGGAAGAAATGAAGACATTCGTATCATTCACCCCTGTTGTTGACGATGGCGCAGAAATGCACGTTAACGTCAATTTGACTGCAAACACTACGGGACAGTACCGTAATTTCAAGATAATATCATATAATTCGGACGGCAGCATATACAGAACAAACAAATATTTCCAGGTTCAGTAACGCAGATTCGCGTCAAAAACACAGTCTGGACATATACATAGTATTCAATCCCCCGCAGATGAGCGATGTCTGTGGGGGATTGCACTTTTAACATTCTTTCACGAAACGCTCACGAAATGACGATGAAAAATTACTAACTTTTCGAGTTTGAAAAATCATCAGAAGATGAAAATATGATGTACACTGAATTCATCTCTTCGGACGGGCTTGTCAGGGATGCGCGGAAGTCGCTTGAGAAACTCAAGACCTACGATTTTGAGGCTCCTACTTCACAAACACCATTTCGTTCAGCAGATGGCTTGCGCCGGCGAGTTTGTCAATGGTAAACAGGACATAACGGATGTCGAGCGAGATGTTGCGGCAGTAGTCAGGGTCGAAGACGATGTCGCTCATCGTGCCTTCCCATACGCGGTCGAAATTCAGACCGATCAGGTTGCCGTCCTTGTTGATTACAGGGCTTCCAGAATTGCCTCCTGAGGTGTGGTTGGTGGCAATGAAGCAGACAGGTACGGTCTTCTTGCCATTGGCCATGGTAATCGCCCATTGACCATATTCCTTTGCGGCATAGATATCGCGCAGCCGCTGTGGAATGTTATAGTCGAAAATCTCAGGATTGTCCTTTTCCATTATGCCTTCAAGAGTGGAAACAGGCTCATAATAGACTCCGTCTACAGGAGAGTATCCGGCAATGCTTCCGTAAGCCACTCTGAGAGTGAGATTTGCATCCGGGAAGAAGGACTTTTCCGGCTCAAACGCCATTTGCCCCCTCATGTAATCCCTGTAAAGCAGCGTAATCTCCTGATTCAGACGCCTCTCATAAGGATATACGTCACTCCCGTACCATTTTCTGAACGCATTGGCGAACCTCACCGCCGGATCAGAACGCATAAACAGCGAATCTGCCGCCTCAAGTTTTGCGACCTTCTCTGCGTCTGCGAAAACAGATTCGCCGAACAATGCATCTGCCCATTTGGCGACACTTCCGTAACGGGCCAACTCCCCTTCCATATATTCCGGATGGAACTCAGCGGGAACATCTTTGACGAAAGCGCTCATTGTCGCCACGAAAGACTCTTTGTCAATGGAAAGACAGTAGTCCTTGAAGAAAGCCTCTGACATGGACGCTGCACTTTCATTGTCCCCTCGGGCAATCTCCTGGGTCACAGAAGCCGCAAAACGGCAAAGCTCCACACTCGCAGCCGTCTCGCTATAATATTCTTTGGCGAAGGTATAAGGTTCCAATGCCCTGTACAATGAATCCAGACGCGGAAGCATGGTGCTGTACTCAGTCCCTGCCGCCCACTCGGCAAACCTCTTTTCATACTCGCGTTTTGCCTCTACAGTACCCAGACGGTTGATTCCCTTCATTTCGCCCTGCCATTTTTTCCAAGCATTGGCCACACCGGCGTTCTTCGAAGAGTACTGGATTCTGACCTTCTGGCTCTGGGACATATACTTTCTCTGAATGTCGAGCCGCATTGTCCTCAATGCAATTTTTGCAGGGTCAGACACCTCCGACACATATCTCACTCCTTCAGACATGATATATTCCTGAGTTCTTCCCGGGAAGCCGTACACGAAAGTAAAATCGCCTTCCTGAACACCTCCGAGCGAAATCTTGAAAAACTTCTTAGGTGTGTACGGGACATTGTCTTCAGAATACTCAGCCGGATTATTGTCCTTGTCGGCATAGATGCGGAAAATGGAGAAATCGCCCGTATGGCGCGGCCACATCCAGTTGTCAGTATCCCCGCCGAACTTTCCGATAGAAGATGGCGGCGCACCTACCAGACGCACATCACTGTATTCGCGGTAGAGGAACAGGAAATACTGGTTCCCGTAGTAAAGCGACTCGACCGTAGCGCGCAGTCCCCTGCCCTCTGATGTCGCCTCCTTAACAAGCCGCACAGTATTGGCCTTGACAATGGAATCCCTTTTGGTCTCTGTCAATGCAGGGGTCACCCCTTCCAAAACTCGCGAAGTAACATCCTCCATTCTTTCCAGGAAGCTGACAGTCAGCCCTTTGTTCGGAAGTTCCTCGTTTCGTGTCAATGCCCAGAATCCGTCCCGCAGATAATCATGTTCCACGCTGCTGTGCTTCTGAATCTGGCTGTATCCGCAATGATGATTGGTCAGAAGCAGCCCCTCCGCAGAGACGACTTCACCTGTACATCCGCGTCCGAAAAGCACGACCGCATCCTTCAGCGATGCCTGGTTCACGCTGTAAATGTCTTCAGCAGAGAGTCTGAATCCCTTGCTCTGCATATCCCCTATCCGCTCAGAAATCAGCGACGGCAGCCACATCCCCTCATCCGCAGAGGCTGTTGTTTCCGCAAAGATTCCCAATGTCAATGTAACTGTCAATGCTCCAAGAGCGTTCTTGAAAAATCCTTTGTGTATCATCCGGTTATGGTTTGATATATGTTTTATTTCATTAAATATGTCCGCATGGCGTTAATGACGAACATCACACAAAGATAATCAAATGCCGCAAAAGTGACCTCATGCAATAATAAGGATTTTATTAATTTTGCATAGATTTGAACATTTTGTAAGACAGATTTGTACATTTTGTAAGACGGAAATGACTTAAAGAAAGTCGACCGCATGGCGCGATCGACTTTCTTGAGTTTATCAGTCTTCCGGATATGGAGCGAAATCGGATTTCGATGCACCGCATACCGGGCATTTCCACGAATTCGGGATATCTTTGAAAGGTGTACCAGGTTTTATCCCGCTATCGGGATCTCCCTCAGCCGGATCATAAATCCATCCGCATCTGAGGCATTCATACTTCATCAGATCTTTTGGCATAATATAATTGATTATTAGTTAATATTCTCAAAATTAACCAATTATATATTAATTTCAAAATACTGAAAGATGAAATTTGCATCTTATATGATCAATTGTGTTTGGGTAGATGGTTTCGTAGTGTAACATCTGAATGATTCTTTAGGGATGGAAGTCAGCGCACAAAATCCCAGAAAAGAAAATCCAAGTCCGACCTTTCAACTGACGTTTTCCACGTCATCGCAGCAATTATCTGATTTCTGCCGAAGATGCCTTCATGGCGATCTGTCGGAATGGAATTGAAACAAACGTTGAAAGACAAAGATTAGCTACGGGTTCCGCTCTCTTCTTCATTAGAATCTTCTTTCGGAAGGACGATAGGGCGGAATCTTTTTTGGCGACGCTCCCAGCGTTCGCGGGCAAACTGCTGCATGTCAGTTGCCTGGTCATTCTCATCTATGATTTCCAGACCGAGGATGGTCTCAATAATATCCTCAAGGGTGATAATGCCCTGGAAACAGCCGTATTCGTCAATGATGAGAGCCATCTGCTCGTGCTTCTTGAGCAGTTCCTCCCAGATATGGCCGCAGGAATCCTCCTCTTTGAAGAATGAAATCGGACGTTTCAGCTCCACCAGCCTCTTGTCGAACTCATCGTCAGCAAGTCCCTCGAGAGCATCGCTCAAGAGAATGTAGCCGGTAATGTATTCCGGTGAGTCAGCATAAACAGGGATCCTGGAGAAATGCAGATATGTTTCGTTCTTGTAGAAATTCTTCAATGTCATGTTCTCCTGCGCGGTCATCGCCACGATTCTCGGAGTCATCACATCGCAGGCCTGGACATTGTCCAGTTTCATGATATTCTGGATGACCTTGTTCTCGTCAGAATCTATTACTCCTTCCTCCGCACCTATGTTGGCCATGGCAGTCACTTCATCCCTGCTGACTGTCGCCTCGTCATCATTCTTGCTCAACATCTTGGTAATCAACTGGACCATAATCACAAGCGGCCACATCAGCACCATCAGAAAAGAAATGACCGATGTCACGAAGCCCATCAGATTCTTCCAATATGTCGTTCCGATTGTCTTCGGCACAATCTCCGAGAACACCAGTACGAGCAATGTGGTCAATGCTGAGATAATTCCGAACCAGGTGCTTCCGAAGAGAATCGTCGCCTGGCGGCCCACTGCCGCAGCGCCTAATGTGTTTGCTATCGTGTTCAATGACAAGATCGCAGCCAGTGGCCTGTCCGGGTCCGATTTGAATTTGAAAAACTTCTCAGCCGGTTTGTAGCCTTGCTCCTTTTTCATTGTTATGAACGATAGCGGAGTTGACATCAACACCGATTCCAGAAGTGAGCAAAGGAACGAAATTCCGAGTGTTCCGAGCAGGTAAGCTATAAGCAGAGCCATAGATTTTATCAATAATATTTTGCAAACTTACATAAAATCCGCCAATTATTCGATGCTGAACTCAAATTTCATAAGAATTGATTTATCTTTGCAGCCGATTACGACACAAAAAGTGATGAGAAAAGCGATATTGATTGCAATGGCTGCCGCGATAATGAGCAGCACTACTCTGGACATTTTCGCCCGCAACAGTCAGAAATCAGAGAAGAGTCAGAAAGCAGGAAAAAGTCCTTCAGAGAAGAAAACAGGATGGGGATTCGGCATCCTGCCATGTCTCACGTTTTCTTCCGACATGGGCTTCCAATACGGCGTTTTCGGCGACCTCTATAATTATGGAGACGGTTCCACATACCCTAACTACAGGGATAAGATAAGTTACGAGGCTTCTCATTTCACGAAAGGCAGAACCAGACTGTTTCTGTCATACGACAGCAGAGTTCTGATCCCCAAAGTCAGGTCATCGGTGAGTATCACCTATATAGATGACCCGTTGTACAGTTTCTGGGGATTCAACGGTGCTGCAACTCCGGTTTTCAATTCATTGATTTCAAACAAGTCATACGCGTCACAGATTTCTGACGGAATGATTCCGGCAGCAGATGCTGCATTTTTCGGCACTATGGGCGTCGATCCGCTCAAGAAAGTCTCCTACTACTACACTGACCGTGACATCATACGCGTTCTTGCTGATTTTCAGGGCAATATAACAGAACATCTTCAGTGGGCAGGCGGTCTGAGCTACTGGAATTTCCGGATGAAAGACATCAACGAGAAGAAATACGGTTACGATGCTTCATCCACGATCTACCATCACTACAAGCAGTTCGGCGTAATCAAAGAGTCCGAGGCAAAAGGTGGCAGCAGACTGGAAATCAAGGCCGGACTGGTTTATGACAGCAGGGATTTCGAGACAGCACCGAACAAGGGCTTATGGGCTGAATTATATGTCAATGGCTCCCCGGACGTATTCGGAGACGGATTCAATTATCTGAAATTGAACGCACATTTCCGCCATTATGTAAGCATTCCGTTCGGATTCAAAGTCGGAGATCCCGTCTTTGCCTACCACCTGGCATATCAGGGCAACCTGGCCGGAGAAACGCCTTTCTACATGCAGCAGAACATTTCAGCTCTGGTTCTCAAGCAGATGATGTCAGAAGGGCTCGGCAGTTCAAACACGATCCGAGGCACGCATGCCAACCGTCTGATCGGCGACGGCTACCTCTGGGGCAACTTCGAACTCCGTATCAAGTTTGTGGATTTCAGACTTCTGAAACAGAACTTCTACATAGCCGCCAATCCGTTCTTCGACTGCGGAATGATCGTCCAGCCTTACCGTGTCCGTGAGATGAGCGCACTGCCGGATATCCAGGCATTGGCTGTAGCAGCAGGTCACAAACCGGAAAACGCACAGAAATATATCCGCAATATGGCCAGCCAGTTTATCAGCACCGGCGGATTCGGTTTGAAACTTGCCTGGAATCAGAACTTTATCGCCTCCGCCGAGATTGCCCACAACTTCAACAAAGGCATCGGCGACCCGTTCTGGATATCCCTCGGCACCAACTACTGTTTCTGAACTCTCCCCCGCTCCTCTATTCTTCAGGAATTGAGGATTCCGGGAGCGGAATGAGATTGACCTGCGGCAATGCATTCTTGCCGGTCGGGGCAGCGATGCCGTGGCTGATAGCCCGCTCCGCCGCTTTCACGATGCTCTGGTTACCGTCCACAAGACGCCTGGTGTTCTCCTCAAATCCTTTGAGCACGACTTTAAGTTTACCTTCAAGTTCAGCATTGCACCTGCAGAAAATGCCCACCCGCTCTACCATGTCCTGAGCAGCCTTTACGATTTCCTCGATATTATCCATCTGAGCTTTCTGCAGCCATGCCCCATGGATAAGGCGCAGGAACGGGACAAGCGTTTCCTCGGTGGTAATCAGCACATTGTGTTCCAACGCCCAGTTGAAGATGGCGGGTTCCTTCATCCTGGCCAGCTGCCATGCCCCGTAATTCGGAATGAACATAATCACGAAGTCCAATGTCTTTCGGCCGACCACATATTTCTGATACTCTTTGCTGATAAGTTCCTTGACATGATTCTTCACTGACTCGAGATTCCTGACTGCAGCTTCCTCACGTGCCTCGTCCGTTTCGGCTTTGTGATAGTCAGTAAGCGCCTGCAGAGACATTTTCGAATCCAGAAGAATATCAGTCTCATCCGGGAGGTGCAGCACGAAATCCGGACGCATACGCTTGCCTGTCTCATCGTTACGGATAAGCCCACCGTTCTTGTCACGCAGCCAAATCTCTGATTCATAATCAGTTCCCTCACGGAAGCCCTGTTCCTTGAGAATATTTTCGAGAATCGTTTCTCCGAAATTACCCTGGAGTTTGTTCTGACCCTTAAGCGCCTTGGCCAGATCCTCGGCCTGGTTGCCGATCGCCTCAGTCTGCTCCTTAAGATGCTTTACAGTCTCATTGAACTGGGTCTTGATGGCAGAACTCTCCTCCGTATGCGTCTTTCTCTGTGCCTCAAACGCCTCGGTCATTCCTTTTATAGTCTGGTCCAGTCCTCCGGTAATATTCTTCATAGTCTCGGCCGCCTCTTTCTTGAGAGTCTCTTCCCTGGCCTTGAGAATCTTTTCATTTTCGAGGGCCAATGCAGTTTTGGCTGCCTCTATAGCCTTTTCCTGCCCGGCCTTAAGTTCGGCCAATGACTTCTCGTGACTACTTTTCACCTCCTGCAAAGCCAGTTCGTGCTGCTTCCTCTCACTCTCTCTAAGAGCCTCAGCAGTACGCACTTCCGACTCCTTGCGTATAAGGTCGGCGTCACGCTCCGCAAGTTTTCCGGTCAGTTCCCGGATTTCGTTTTCCTTCTTCGACAGTTCGCCCTTGACCACGGCATTGGCCTTATTCAAGACGATTACGACAACAGCCACCACAAGCACTGCAACGACAGCAATAATTAAAGTAGTATTCATGATTATATTTGTTTTTCTTTTACTAATATACGCCCCAATCGTGAAAATCTTTCATTAGAATCCAGTTTTTATTCCACACTTGTAAAAATACGCCGAAATTTCACATATACGTACGCATCATAAAACGGCTGAATAATGGCGAAAATACGTAGAATTACGTATTTGTTTCGCGTCATTACGTGTGTATCTTTGGCAAAATCTAAACTTAGACCAAAGTAAATATCAAATAACAATTTAAAACAAGGACACTATGAAACGAGTTTTATCCACCATGCTTATCATAGCATTGACAATCCCTCTGCTGGTAAACTGCAAGAAAGAAAAAGCAGAGGAGGTGGCTATAATAAGCATAACCATCGAGCCTACTTCTTTTATGATCAATGCAGGAGAGACTAAACAGCTGAGCGTCTCTGCGCTTCCTGAAAATGCTACCAAGAAGGAAAAAATCCTGTCCACGTTAGTGTGGCATTCTGACAATGAAGAAGTTGCAAGCGTAGATGAAAACGGCATGGTAACGGCCAAGAAATACGGAACCACGACAATTTCAGCCTCTATTCCAGACGGATTTGTTACAGGAAGCTGCAATATAACAGTGAATCAAGACATTACCGATAAATTTGACTATGTTTTTGCAGCTGCATTGGAGTATGAGAATTTGATTGAGGATTCGGACAAGATCATGTATGCGGAAGTAACGAAGATAACATCATTTTCGATGCCTAACACCTACAAAGAGAATCTTGAGTCATGTAAAGGACTGGAATTCCTGAACAATCTTGAATATCTGGACCTTTCCGGCTGCCAGAACCTGAAGACATTGGACGTCAGCAAGCTCACGAAACTTCAAAAGCTCATAGCCAATAAATGTCAACTGACGCAAATTGACTTGAGTAACTGCGTCAACTTGAAAAAGCTTGATTTGGAAAGCAACCAGATAGCAAACATAACTTTTGGAAAGCATGACAACATGGAGTCCATCTCGTTGGAAGAAAACAAATTGAAGAAATTTGACGCCAGCATTTTCCCGAATCTCACCTATTTGTATCTCTCGGACAATGAACTCACAGAAATCAACCTGAAAGGATGCAGCAAACTTAAAGTATTGCAGCTCAATGGCAATAAGCTCAAGAGCATTGACATCACTGATGCAGTCGATATGAATGCCAACCAGTTCTCTTACTTGAACAATCCTGGCGAGAATCGCGTCTTAAAAATTTTCAACAGTAATATAACCTCTAAAAGTATCAGCTGGCTAATGACTCCGGGCAACGAAAGTAGCCGCGTCCAGGGAATGTACTATTGTGAAAAGGCCCCGAAAATCAAGACTCAGCCAAAGAATGTTTCCGCGAAAGACGGTGTTCCATTCAGTTTGTCAGTAGAACTGGATCCTGTTTTGGAAAATGCGACATATACCTGGTGCTTAGCACAGATACTTACAAATCCGGAAAACGGAATACAAAGTGTCACGTACTACGGATTTGAAGAAGATGTAAACGTGAATGATGAAAAAGGCAAATATATCATAAGCGGCACATCGTCTCCTACTCTGACGGTGACAGTATCTGGCCAGTACTATAAGAACATGGACAAAGAAGCAACATTTCTCGTATATATAACTGACCCTGACACAAAAACAATTACTATAAGTTTCGTTGCGACAGTGACATTCGCCGGCAACTGATAAAAAATCATCCCCTGCGCCACAACCGGTGCAGGGGATTTTTTTAGAAGCCGTTTTATAATTATCAGTCAATGTATTTCTGCTCTCTAAGTTTGGATATCAGTTTCGCGGGATAGTTCGTAAAAATCGCCTTGAGCTTAGGATAATACGGTATTACATCAGCTATAGTCTTGTCGTCATCTGCTCCGTAGATACTAAGAGGAAGACCTGCATTGAAATAATCCAACGGACGATATGAACTCTCAGGATTGTCACCGAGAATCTTGCGGTAAGCCAGCTGAGCCCATACCTTGCCATAATCTTTCGGATCCGCATATTTTGCAGGTTTCGTACATGTCATCCAGGCTATATTGATTTTGTAATCATTGATTACCCTGTCGCGTACCGCCATAAATATATCCTCGCCGGTAGGTATCAGAAACTCGCAATAGTTCTGGGCATTGGCTCCTGAAATGATCACAGAAGCTCTCAGACAGGCATTGATGGAACGCTCAGCATCCGCTAAGCGCTTCACATCCAGCCAGAGTTTCATGCCATTCGGGTTCAGCTTCTTGTCCATCACGATTTTGAGGAAATCCGTCAATGTCGGTATGGGCTCACCATTAGACAAATTTCCAGCAGCTCTGATTTCAGCCACCGTATGCGTAGCGGGATCGAGGCCGTTCACCAGTCCGTTTCCGTCAGGATGACAGATCAAGATATCCTTGTCTCCGGTAAGAACAATATCCGTCTCGGAAGCATAGCAGTTCTGACTGATGGCATATTTCAGTGAAGCTACAGAACTGTCGGGGAGTTTGCACTCAGCCGAGCCTCCCCTGTGCGCAACGACCTTATAGACAGCTGTCTTCTCCGTCTCAGGCTTCTCTGTCCAGTTTTCAGGTGTCTCTATTTCAAGACACCCTGACAGCATAACCAAACCGGCCGCAAATAATATAATTGAAGTCATTTTTTTCATAATCATTCTCCTTTCACCATATTGATTTCCAGTCCTTTCAAATCACACCAAGTATTCTTGCCGATTGTGTATGTCTTTTCACTGGCAGCCGCACGTACATTCATTGACACTCTGAGCCTGAAATACATATTGCCGCTCTTTATCGGCTCAATGCCTTCGAGAGGGAAGGTATATTTCCTGTAACTCTGGTCAGTAGCCTTGTCATAGGTCTTGCGGGTAGCTGAAGTATTGTCACGGGATACGTAATAATGATATTTTCCAGTTTCCTTGAAAATAGTCGTATCACGTGCGCCCGGAGCCGCTTTCCATTGAGTACCATTCTCTGAATACTCCAACGAGAATACACCAGCGGCAGAACTGGCCGCACCGAATGAAGCCTCCACTGAAACTTTGACGTCAGGTGTGATGTTCATGACAGGAACTACAGCCATAAAATAGTCATTGAGCATCAAGCCTTTGATCTGAACGGAAGGATTGAATGTAAAATCTGTAGGCGCCTTGCACTCAGCAGTGAGATATGCCTTCTTGTTTCCGATATTCGGATACACTTTGTGATCCGAGGACGGAACAGGCTGTCCTGGCTAATGTGCAGCAGCGGCTGTCCAACTGTAATCGTAATCAGAGCCTCGCAAATCAGCTGCAGGAATATTCAAAAGATAAAAATTCCAGCCGACATCGAGTCCTGAAGGCTTACCTCCTGCCGCATCGAACACCGTCAACTCACATTCCCCTACAGACTTTCCGTTTGCCAAAACCTCGAACTTCACATTTCCTTCTGCATCAGGTGTTCCCATAACTGGTATATCCAGCACACCAGCACCTTTGTTGAATGAACTGTAGGTCTTGGTTTCCACGTACAAGCCCTTCACATTGTCGGAAACGACATTGCATGATATTTCGTAAGATTCTGTCCCATTGGCCTTTACGTAAGGCAAATGAAGTACTGCCTCAGATGCTTTTCCGTCAAACAGCGCACCCGAGACGGTAGGACTCTCGAAAGCGAAGTCGCACTCGCCCTGTTTTACTGTCACAGGATATTTCTTGCCGTCATAAATCAAATATACTGTAGCTTCTCGCGCTGCACCGGCATTGTAGCCGATGTGCAGATCATAGGTACTGTAATACTTTCCGTCACCTTCACCGCTTTCCGGAGAAATCTTCACCCATTCAGTTCCAGAGCAGTCTGAAGTCCATTTGCCGTCACATTTGATCGACTGGCTGATAATCTGTTCGGAGCAGTCACAAGTGACGACATCGTTCTCTCTCTGGAAAAGAGAAGACTCGCTGGAACAGCTCATTGCCAAGAGCGCTGCCGCCACTGACAACATTCCATATATTGTTCTATTCATATCTCTTTAGTTTTTCTTATCCACTTTATCCCAACCAGGGTTCTGGCTCAATGCCGGATTCTCCTGGATTGCCGTCTTAGGAATCGGCTTCACATATTTGTAGTCGTGCCAATTGCGCTGAAGTGCTGTCGCAGGAAGGATATTTCCATGAGTTCCCTCAGACAGTTTGTGCCCGGCCTCAGATGCCGCGTCTATCATCAGAATATTCAATGTAGAGGTCTTCTTGACATCTGCCGTCACGAGTGTTTCCGGTGTACCGTCGCCATTCAGGTCAAGCGGCGTATCAACGGCTGAAATCCACAGTCCCATCCACGGACGGGCAAATAATTCTCCCTGATGCCATCTGACAATGTCATAGAAACGGACATTTTCCATAGTCAGTTCGATACCTCTTTCCCTTCTCACTTCCAGAATGAACGGATCCGTCACCTGATTCTGGAAATATTCAGCCATATAAGGGTCTGCCGCTGTCGGATAAATGCTTTTGACACCGGAGCGTTCCCTGAGCGGTTTAATGGTCTTGTTCCAGACATCTTCCGTCATCTGGCCCAACTCCGCCTTGGCCTCGGCATAGTTCAGGAGGACTTCAGCATAACGCATCAACGGTACATCCGTAGCGATAGCAGCAGTATTGTTGTCCTTCGAAGAATCATCCGTAAGCCATTTTACCGGCTGATAACCAGTCTTGGAGAATTTCACGTCAGGAGCCCATGAAGTCTTGCCGCCGTCTCTTGTAAAGCCCGGTGTCCTGATGGTCTGGGCGAGACGGTAATCCCTGTCCTTGCACTCGTTAATGAAGTCAACACTGTTATAATCAGCATATTTGGTCGTGAACGGCGTACCATCAGTCATCAGATAAGTATTGATGAACTGCCTGGTAAAAGCATAGTTCGCGTGCTGAGGATTTACCATATAGTCATTTATGGCATAAGTGACCGGCAAATCCAAGTCGTAGTCACGGGCCCATATGAATTCATTGGCATAAACCCCGCAGGCATCTGCATTGGTAAACATATCCCTGTACTGGGTCTTGCGCGAAGCGGCATCGTCAGTAAGCGAATAGATGCCGGAATTCATTATTTCCTCAGACGCCTTGATACATTGCTCCAGATACATTGAACTTTCATCCTTTGTCCAAGGCTTGCCGGTGGAAGGATCGTCGGAATGATATTTCCGCATTGTCCCTTCATACAGGCAGAATCTGGATTTCAGCGCGAGAGCGACGTATTTGTGGATATACGAGGCGCGGATTCTGTATTTGGAGTCGTCAGAACAATGTTCGCAGGCATAGTTCAGGTCCTCAAGTATCTTGGAGGCGATGAATTCGCGGCTGTCGCGCCCTTTGTACAATGCATCCTTGTCCGTCGGGTCAATGGTAGTGTCATACCACGGCACTGCACCGAAAGTCTTCATCTTGGAGAAATAGAACATTGCCCTGAAGAAACGACCGACACCCTCATAATGGTCGAGCACTGCGTCTGAGGCGGAAGCCTTGCGCATATTGTCGAGGTAATAGTTGATGGAGCGGAGCTGCGCCCAGTTCGACGTGGACCAGTTCGTAGCGTCCTCTGCCGTATAGTTGTCCATAAAATATGTGGCCTGACCATCCCAGGAGTGGGTATCAGCGTTCTTGTCCCCGTCAATGAAGCTCTTGATGGATGTGGCAAAACTTCTGATGAAGCCGTTGGTGTATATCTCCAGAGAGGATTCGTCCTTGAAATAGAATCCGCTCTCTATCTTGTTGGGGTTCTCCTGCGTGAGAAATGATTCGCATGAAGGCAGGGTCAATGCTGCCGCAACAGCCAAAGGTATCAATATCTTTTTCATAATCTCTTAGAAGGTTATGTTAAGTCCTAATGTAAAACTCTTGAGTACCGGATAGGTATAGCCGTCAGCTGCCGCAGAGAAATCTGAGTCGTAGGACAATCCCTCAGGGTCATAATTCGGCGCATACTTGTGCAACGGGGTGAAGGTGAACAGGTTCTCTCCGGTAAGATAAACTTTCAGGCCTGCAAGTCTCATCTTCTTGCAGAGTTTCTCATTGAAAGTATAGTCCAGCTGCACGTTCTTTACGCGGAGATATCCGGCATTCTGAATATATCTCGTGTTAGGGATTTCCAGTACCTTGGTCCAGCTGTACGATGCATTGGACTGATAGGTTGTCTTTCTCGGCCAATATGCTGTGTTCCAGTTGTTTGCCTCTTCGCTATACACAGTCTTGCTGTCCGTGTGGATGGAAGGGATGAACGAGAAGAACGGACGGCCGTATTTTCCCCAGAAATATCCGGAATCGGAACCAGGATACCAGTCCTTGTGGATGACTCCCTGAAGGAAGACTGACACGCCTATACCATTCCAGTTCGCTGCGAGATTGATACCGTAATTGTATCTCGGAGACCTGTTTCCGATAATCCTGAGGTCACCATGGTCGTGCACCTTGAAGTTGCCCGGGCTGATGACGCCATCGCCGTCGAGGTCCTTGACTTTAACCTGTCCCGGCCTGGTGACTTTGTCCGAAGCCTGCTGGAAATTATGGATCGGGGAGTTGTCGATGTCATTCTGGTCACGGAACAGTCCGTCCACCGTATAGCCCCAGATTTCGCCCAGTGTCATTCCCACATAATATGAGGAAGGAGAGCCTCCGTTCTGGATATAGCCTTTAAGAGTACCGAGAGAACCGGTATCATTGGCATATTTGGTAATCACGGACTTGCTGTCCCAGAGCATACCTTTCACGCTGTAGCTGAACGGTTTGCCGAAGAGCTTGAATTCGTCTCTCCAGGACAATGTCAGTTCGAATCCGTCAGTTTTCATCTCCGCATTGTTTCCCTTTGGAGGAGCAGTACCGAAGACAGAAGGAAGAGATTCGCTGACGGTGTACATGTTGGAAGTGTACCTTCTGTATATATCACCGCTGAATGACAGTCTGTTACGGAAGAAATCCAAATCCAAGCCGACATCATAGGTAGTTGCCTTTTCCCAAGTCAATGATACAGGAACAATGCTGCCGACCGTAGTGTATGACGGCAGACTTCCGCCCAGGACAATGTCACTTGCAGTGCCGATGCTCATATCGGATGTGTATGAATATGGAGCCACGTTTCCGTTGCCCATGGAGCCGGCAGAGATGCGGACCTTGGCATTGTCCAATGATTCTGCCCATTTCATCCACGGTTCATCTGATATGCGCCACGCTACGGAACCAGACGGGAACATTCCCCATTTGGAGTTTGACGGGAATTTTGAAGAGCCGTCATAACGTCCGCTCAATTCGGCAAGATAGCGTCCCTTGTAACTGTAATTCAGTCTATAGAATGCTCCGACATAAGACCAGGCATTTCCGCCTGCAACAGGATCCGTGGTCGTGCCGTTCATCAATGAGAATGACGGTTTGGACGGTGTGATGATACCGGACCTTGAGACGTTGAGCGTTTCATATTTCTGCTCTTCAATATTCCATCCTGCAAGCAATGTAAGGCTGTTGTTCTTGCCGAGATTAGGGCTGAAAGTCAGATAGGCATTGGCAGCCTGATATCTCGTAAAATAAGTCACCTGCTGACGAGAAGAGCCAGCCGAGGCCGATTCAAGCAGCACCTCACCCGGCTTCTTGGAATATTTCACCGGATTCTGCACATCGACTCTCTTGCGGCTTGTGTAGTTGTAGGAATAATCCACAGAGGCCTTGAGCACATCCTTGATCATGATGACATCCGCAGAAATCTTCTCACGAAGATACATGTAATCATTTGTACGCCAAGAAGATCCTTCAGAGAAAGCGGCATAGCCGGAGATAGCTGCTGCCGTAGTCCACGAGCCGTCCGGATTCTTTACAGGTGAGAGCGGCATAGCAGCGTGATTGATGGCTCTCTGCACATTGAAATTGTTTCTCGAATGTTTCGGTTCATAATGATTCACGACCGACATAGAGATATTGTTGGTGATATGAAGCCACGGGCGCACTTTCAGCGTTCCTTTTGCGCGCAGGTCATATTTCTTGTAATCCTCGTTTCCGACTTTATAGATACCGTCCATGTCATAGAAACGGCCTGAGATATAGTAGTCTGCCATATCGCCTCCTCCGGAAACTGACAGATTATGTTCAGTGGACCAGTTGTAATCCTTGTAAAACAGGTCATACCAGTCAGTTGACTCCATATAGGCCCAGCCGAACATGCTGCTTCCTTCCAGGGTTGTCGTCTTGGAGAGAGACGGATCGTTCTTCCTGCGAACGAGCTCGCTGTAGATGGCCTCGCTATAAGGGACAGTACTGTCAATGTGACTGAGCAATGACTTGGAGCCGTTGTAATATCCATTGTAGCAGTCTTTCCACCAGTCGAGCCAATCCTGACCGTCAGTGATGACATCAGGAACCACGGTTCTCCTGTTTACGGTAACTGAACCATTGTAGTTGATGACAGGGCGGCCTTTCTGAGGATTCTTGGTAGTCACAAGAATTACTCCGAACGCTCCTCTTGCACCATAGACCGCCGTAGATGAGGCATCCTTGAGCACACTGACGCTTTCCACATCCTGTGGGTTAATGGAATTCAGACTTCCCTCCACGCCGTCGATAAGCACAAGTGAAGAACCTCCAGCGCCTACGGATGTCGTTCCCCTGACATTGAAAGAAGCGGAACGGGACGGTTTGCTGTCAGTAAACGATATGTTAAGACCGGCAATCTCACCCTGAAGTGACCTGGCAAGGTTTCCGTTGGACCTGTTCTCGATGACATCACTTTTCACCTGATCCACAGCACCTACGAGATCGCGCTTTTTCATTGACGCATAACCTACTACGACTGACTCATCCAGAAGTCTGTTGTCTTCCTCGACAAGAAATCTGAGGTTGTCGGTCTGAGGGCCTGCGGTAGCAGTGAATTCCTTATAGCCGAGCATGGAAACCTTGAGCACTGAGCCCTGAGGTGCATTTATGGCGAACTTTCCATCCACACCCGTAACTGTCACTTGGTCAGTTTCTTCCACCATCACAGCAGCACCGGCCACAGGACCGGCCTTGTCCACGACGATTCCGGAATAAGTGGAAGTTTTTACCTGCTTTTCCTTGTACACAAGAATCATCTTGCCATGGAAGTAAAAAGAGTTGCCTGTATTTTTCAATACTGAGGCCAAAAGGTCAGAGACATTGGTCTCCGATGGTACTGACACGACTCCGGAAAGGTCCAGAGCACTTTCATTGTAGGCCACTGTCAGGCCCGTCTGCTGCTCGATGGCAGAAAACACTTCTGATATCTTCATCTGTTCCCGACTGAATCTGACATTCTGGGTCTGGGCAAAAATCCCTGACGAAACAGATGAAGACAAGAGAATGCAAGCGAGCATTGCAATCAATTGTTTCATAAAAATTATTGATTATGTGATTATAATTTGTTCGGATTATCTGATATAGATATTGGCATTGACTTTCCTATAGGACATTCCCGGAATGAGTTTGCACAAGGCGAACATCAGATCGTCCAAAGTAGATCCTTGGATAAACTTGGCTGTTATAAGGTCGTTGTCGTATTTTCCTGTCGTGACATAAATCCTCACGGCATATCTGCGCTCGATGATTTTCACGATTTCATGTATGGATTTCGAACGGAAGCAGAGCTGGCCGCTCTCCCAGGCAACGTCTTCATCTGCATTGACATTCTCCACGAAACTGTTGCCGCTGCTTCTTTCGACGACAAACCGCTGTCCCGGGGTAAGAACCACAGGTTCCTCCGCATTTTTCGTCAATGCGGAAATGCTTCCCCTGCACAATGTGGCGGTCACGTTTTCGTCGTCGCTGTAAGAAGACACGTTGAATTTCGTTCCGAGTACTGTAATGTCCATAACGGAAGTGCTGACGACAAACGGCTTTTTCTCGTTCCTCGTCACATCGAAAGTGGCTTCACCATTGAGATAGACTCCCCTTTTCCCGCCAATGAATTCCGCAGGGCAAATCAGCACTGTACCGGCATTGAGCGTGACAGATGTAGAGTCAGGAAGAAGCACATGACGCATTTCCCCGGCATTGGCCGAATACTCGAGCATCTGCAGAGCCTCGTCATTGACCTGAGCCGAAAGGCCTTTCTCGTAGGAATGTCTTGAGACATTGACAATGACGACAGGCAGAATCAGGCATGCGGCAGCGACGGCGGCAGACAGTATCCTGATGATCCTTTTCTGGCGGCGGACACGCAACTCCTCTGACAATTTGATGGCCAATGAAGCGGACTCAGCCCTGCGTATCTTGCCTTTTACGGAAGAATACGCGCTGTCGAGCTGCTCGTCCGTCAGCCCGACCGGTTCCTGAGAGGTCCATTTGCCGTATAACTCTTTGTTTGTCATAATCGGTTTTTGACTTTGCATATAATACAATGCAAACCGTGCGTATCCCCTAAAAGTTTTTTGATATTTTTATGAAAACACCATAGATATGAAGAACACTATGATATATTTCATCTTGCGCAGTTCTCGTAGAGCAAAATTTATGTGATTCTCGACCGTTTTGGCTGAAACATTCAGTTTCTCCGCGATTTCCTTATGGCTCATCCCGTGCAATCTGCTGAGGATGAACACTTCACGTCGTTTTTCCGGCATTTCGGATACGGCTTTGAATATGATGTCGAGCCTTTTGCGTGAATCGAATTCCTTTCCCGGATCCAGTTCGTCAGGAAGGTCAATGTCTTCCAGGCCAACGTGCCGTTTCCGGACTTTCGAGAAGTTGATGGCGGAATTCACCGTCATCCTGAAAAGATAGATGTCCAGATACTCCCGGTCAAGCAGCACTTCTCTTTTCATCCACAGTTTCACGAATACATTCTGCGCCACATCCTCTGCATCGTCGTCCGACTGCAGGAATGAACGCAGAAATGCAAGCATCCGTGGATAATACCGGTCAAATACCTTTCTGAACGCGGCTTCATCCACATTGACCGCCACAAAACTATTGTCAGACTCTGTCATTTATCAGAAATTGTAATACTCCAACTGCTGCAAATTGCCCGGGACGGTGTCGCCAGGCTCCGGCCGCAGAATCAGGACCGTGTCGGAACTGGTCTTTCCGTCCGCGCTCACGGATGATGAGCGGTACGCATTGAACGCATCTATCTGAGCCTGCGCAAGTGCCACGCAGTCTGAAATGTCATCGTTGCATTGGGCCAACGCCTTGGATCCTTCCTTGACCTTTTTGCCGAAATAGACCATGTCCTCGATGCTGGTGACCGAGGTCACACCGAGACTCGCCGATGCCACGCCTGTTTTTGCCAATGAGATGGAGAACTGGATATCCTTGCCCTGGGCTATCCGGTCCTGAAGGGTCTGAATCATAGAGGATATGGACAGGCGGTTGCCGTTGGAGCCGATGAATGACAGACATTTATATACTGTGCCGTCCTTGCTCTGAACCCAAGTCTGGGAAGCGGACGGGAAGTCATAGTTGCCTTTCATGTATTGTGCGGTCTTTTCCCACATGGCATTGACATCCCTCAAGAATTCATTGACAGCAGAACTGCTGGATTGATAAGCCCTTACCTCCCAATCGATCCGCGTCCTGGCCTTCTTGTCTTTCTTGTCCTTTTTGGCGGGTTTGCGTTCCTGGACTACTGTGACTCTTTCAGGCGTCGGCTCCTGTGCTACAGTCTGTTTCGCGGACTGCGCTTCCGACTTTTTGGCAGCCTGAGATGAAGTGTATTCTTTAGGAATCGGGATATTGCATGGAGTCTTGCTGAGTTTGAGGTCATAGAACACATATTGACCTGAACGCTTGTCGCCGCACTCCAGCCAGAACATTAGCTGGTGGCATTTGAAAATCGGAACCGTGACGGTGAGCGGCTGCATCTTGTTGTCCAGCCAGTACTCCCCTACGAGAACCTGGTCAGCAAACACATTGAGTTTCACAGGATTGAGCAAAGCCTCAGGACTTTTGTTCTGGAACACATCATCGAACGCATCCACATATTCCACTCTGTTGGCGACCGTGAATGTGCAGCTCTCGTACTGTCCGTAAGGATTGAATGCCGCCGCGGATGCCTGCTTGCTGTTCTTGTCCTCAAGCAGGAGGAAGATGCTGGCAGTCGGTGTGCCGGATACGCCTGCGCTGATGCCGGTGGCTGCGGAGACGTTTGAGCTGCTTATCGTCGAGCCTACTCCTGTCAATGCCATGAATACCGCATCCATAACGGTCACATTCTCCAGACCGAGAGGGATATTGGTCTCCAGCATGAATCCTTTGTTGATCTGTCTGCCGTCCTTCATCTGGAAGTATTTGGTGATGGTGCTGCCGTCGTGGAAGCAGTCAGCCATGTTAAAATTGGTCAGGTCGCTGACATATCTTCCGACATAGTGGAAATACGGTTTCCCGCAGACGTCTATCAGATCGGCATCGTGAGGACAATCAGGCACGTCGTGTTCAAATACCGTATTCGGCACAGGCCGGCCACGATAGAGGATGATATCGCCGACTCCGATGATGGTCTGCTTGTTCTTGCCGTTGCCCAATTTCTCAAATCTTAGCGTGCGGCATTTGTTTACAGGCAGTTCGTAGTGCTGGTTCGGCCATGTACAGTATATGGTATGGTCGAAAATCAGCTTGTCATCAGCATATACGCGGAGATTGTCATCATCCAGCACGTGATTCATGCTAAGGCAACCTGCATCGAAACTGATCCAGTCATATTCGCCAGCAAGGTCGAATTCCGCATAAGAAGCCACCCTGTCGCCCAAGAGCTTGTTTCCGGTGGTCAGCAGCAGTCCTTCCCAATACTTTTCTCCGCCCATCGAGAAGGTGTAGTGTCTGGATTCACCTGTGAACAATGTCTTGTCCGCTGAACTTATTCCACTTACGGAATACGGCTTGATGGAGGACATCAGAGGGCATACGTCAGGAAGTTTGGCGATTCTGTCCCGGTTAGGATTGACAATGCCTGCTGCCGGAACGCTCGCACTCTCCGGATAGGCCTTGATATCCACCACTCCGTACGTGATGCCGCCCAGGAAGTCGCTGTTTCTGTATTCGCATATAAGCCCGAGCCGAGCAGCGCCTTTCACATCGACAACTATCTGTTTAGCAAGGTCTTTCTGTGTCACCATTCCTTCATAAACGGTCTTCTTGTCCGCTTTCACGACAAGCCAGGCGCTCGAATTGGAGCTCTGGTTGTCTCTCGGTCCGACGATGAATGAAACTTTGTCATAACGCTTGTCCAACCAGAAATATGCGAAGCCCTGTTCAGTACCGGCAAGTGCCTGTGATACGGAGAAGCTAAGACCGGAATTATATTCCTTCCGATTTATGCTGATGGCTTTTTCCTGACCGTTTCCTTTGGCCTTGTCACCGAGTACAGGCTTTACGAACCCGGACTCCCTATATTTATATAACTGGTTGGTCTGCATAAGATCGACAGTTCCGCCCGGCACTCGGGAAAGGAGTGTGTTCGGGTTTGAAACTGCTGCTCCTGCCTTCCAGAGCTTTACGTTTCCGAATGCGATTTGCGTATCGCCCCGTGGAATCGTGAATACTATTTCATTGACCCCGGCGACATCGAATGTCAGGAAGCGTGGGGCGTCGTATGCGAAAACGACCTCGTCCAGCAGCCGTTTCCCGTCCGCAGAGACTGTCACGATGGAATTGCCTTTGTCGGGATTGCTGTTCGAATACGGGCCCATCACAAATGTCAGCTTGCTGTATGCGCCTTTGAGAGCGAACACCGCTTTACCCGGGACATTGTCAGAAATCAGCCCGCCGGAAGGTGCACCGATCACGAAACCGCCCGTGATGTCATAGCAGCAGATTTTCATGGCACTGCCACCGGTTTTATATATGGAACATTTCTTGGACTCCGTAGGGACAAGTGCATTGACCATGTATGTCTGTGCATCGAGGTGCGAAACGCAGGCAGCAAGCAGCGTAATGACAGTTAAAATCTTTTTCATAAAGTTCCGGGTTCAATTTTCAAATTTCCTTGCACATTTTCCAGCAATTTAGTGATTTGTCCGAACATCTGCAAAAAGAGATGGGAAGGCAAGCCATATATTTAAGAGTTTTGCGTAACTTTGTTTGAAACAAAAGGAGAATTTGCTATGCTTGAGATTGGTAATCGAATGCCTGATTTTTCAGCGGCTGACCAGAATGGCAACATTGTCAAGTCTGCTGACCTTATTGGAAAAAAGACGGTGGTGTACTTCTACCCGAAGGCCAACACGCCGGGCTGCACTGCTGAGGCTTGCAGTCTGAGAGACAATTATGAACGGTTCTTGGCATTGGGCTACAATGTCATCGGCATAAGTAAGGACAGCGTGAAGGCCCAGAAGAATTTCAGCGACAAATATGCATTGCCATTTCCTCTGCTCGCCGATACTGACGCATTGATCATCAAGGCTTTCGGCGCATGGGGCGAGAAGAAACTCTACGGGAAGACTTACGAGGGAATTCTGCGTAAGACATTCATTTTCAATGAGAATGGCATACTTGAGGAAATCATTGACAAGGTCAATACGAAGAACCACGCGGAACAGATTCTGGGATAGAGAGTTATGACGAATTATCAGTTTACCGGCGGGACCATTTGCGCGCCGGCTACGATTCCGGGCACAGGTGCGATATCGATAATAAGAGTCAGCGGAAAAGAGTCATTGGCGATAGCCGACAAGGTCATTGACACTAAGGGAGTTCCTATTGCCGAAACTGAAGGCTACAGGCTGCGCTACGGGACGGTTTTCGAGGCGGACGGAAGTATCCTGGACAATGTGATAGTCAGCGTTTTCCGTGCTCCTCATTCGTACACGGGCGAAAATTCAGTGGAGATTTCCTGCCATGCTTCGCGATTCATTGTCAATAAAATTCTAGAGCTTCTGGTCAATGCCGGGGCCCGTATTGCGGCTCCAGGTGAGTTCACGCGCCGTGCTTTTGTCAATGGCAAGATGGACCTCGCCCAGGCAGAAGCGGTTGCAGATGTAATAGCTTCGCAAAGTGCTGCTTCCCATAGAGTTGCAATGAATCAGCTGAAGGGCGGTTTTTCGTCAGAGTTGAAAGTGCTGAGGGAAAAGCTTCTGACAATGACTTCCCTACTGGAGCTCGAACTGGACTTCAGCGAAGAAGATGTGGAGTTCGCAAGCCGCAAGGAACTGGGGCAATTGGTGGACGATTCATTGACACATATCAGGCGTCTGACCGCATCATTCAGCCGTGGCAACGCTATCAAGAACGGTGTCCCAGTGGCGATTGTCGGGGCTACGAATACGGGTAAAAGTACGCTTCTCAATGCCCTGCTCGGGGAGGAGCGCGCGATCGTTTCGGATATTGCCGGCACGACTCGTGACACCATAGAGGAAACGCTGAATATCGACGGTATCCTGTTCAGATTCATTGACACTGCAGGAATCAGGGAAACAGACGAAACGATAGAGAAAATCGGCATTGACCGGACTTTCAAGAAACTTGGCGAGGCCGCGGTCGTGCTGGGGATGACGGATTTGTCGCGAGGCGAGGCGGCTGTGCTTGAGGATGCGGATTTCATTCTGTCCAAGGTCAATGAAATGTGCGGTGTGAAAAATGTCGCCGCAGAGAACGACGGGGCTGAAACGGGCGGGGCACCTCTGGCTGGAACTGACGGAGATTCTCTGGCTGAAACTGGCAGAACAGCTCAGGCTGAAACTGGCGGGGCATCTATAGCTGGAACTGACGGAGCTTCTCTGGCTGAAACTGGAGGAACTTCTCGGTCTGAAACTGGCGGGGCATCTCTGGCTGAAACGGGCGGAGATTCTCTGGCTGAAACTGGCGGGGCCTCCCGACATGGTCATGGTGACGGGCAGGAAAGGAAAGTGGTTATTCTGGTGAACAAATGCGATGTTGCAGGTGATTTCTACAGGGATGATAACGGTACTGGCTATTGTTCAGGCAATGAGTTGGGTAAGAATCTGGCCGAGATTGGTGGTAACAAAAATGTTAACCACAATAACAACATTGTTTCACTCATTGAAAATAAATACGATAACTGCAAAGTCATTCCAATCTCCGCGAAGACCGGAAAAGGGTTATCAACATTGACAAAAACACTCGGCGAAATAGGTTCCGAAATCACCGGCAGCACCGACGAGACCCTTGTGACCAACGTCCGCCACTACGAAGCCCTGGTCCGCGCCGCATCAGCTCTTGAGCGTGTCCGCGCCGGCCTCCATATCGCCACCCTCCCTCCGGACCTGATAGCCCAGGACCTCCGCGAAGCTCTCTACCATCTCGGCGAAATCGTCGGAGAAATCACCACCGACGAAACCCTCGGCAACATATTTCGGAATTTTTGCATCGGAAAGTGATGGCAACATTTCAAAAGGGATTCACATGAAGGACCCCGAACCATACTGAAGCTTTGGCAATGATTCCAAACGAGATGATAACAGTGCTCGAAAAGAATAATCTTGCAATACAATCAAAAATAGAACGGACACACCATGTCCAAGCTAAACATCGACCAGAAGTCAATTAAAGCCTTATTTTCCGACAACAAGTCAGATTTCCTTATTCCTGATTATCAAAGGCCATACGCATGGTCAATAATTGAATGTCAGACTCTATGGGAAGATACTTTTTCATTCGCCATTCCTGAAAACGATTACCAAAAGTTCAACCCTGGTGATGAATATTTTCTAGGGCCGATCGTAACCTTTAAGAATAGCGATAATAAGCTCGAGATCATTGATGGTCAACAGCGTCTGACAACTCTCATGCTGTTACTTCGTGCTCTTTACACTCATTATCTCGTAGCACAAGATGCACAAACAGTCAAAACTCGCGAAGAGATTGCCAAATGTATATGGAAGACAGATGAATTCAGCAATCCTATTATGGAGCAGCTGAAGATAAATTCTCTGGTTGCAACCGATGAAGTAAAAGACGAATTCCTCAGCATACTTCTTAAAGGAGAGGCGCCAGACACGATGCATAGTAACTATGCAATGAACTACCGGTATTTTCAAGGAAAGATCAAGGAGCTCATCAACAAGATGCCTAGCTCGTTCATGTATTTCCCTGTCCGCTTGATGAACAACTGTATTCTTCTTCCGATAGAGGCGGAATCTCAGGACACAGCCCTTACAATCTTTTCGACTCTCAACAATCGCGGTCTTCCTCTCTCTGATGCCGACATCTTCAAAGCTCAGTTCTATAAGTTTTACACCACGAAAGGGAAAAAAGATGATTTTGTGCTGCGTTGGAGTAAACTCAATACTCTTTGCGAAAAAATATTTCACCCTATCTCAGGAACGCCTATGGATGAGCTTTTCACGAAGTACATGTACTATGAGAGAGCTAAGATGAGAATTGACTCATCAACAACTGAGGCTTTGAGAAAATTCTACGAAAAAGACAATTACAGTCTCCTTAAGAATGACACCACATTCGCCAACCTGGAAGACCTTGCCAGTTTCTGGAACGACGTATTCAGTCAGAACGAAGACCGTTTCTCCCAGAGAGTTCTGAGAGCTCTCTACGTTCTCTGCTATGCTCCAAACAGCATGTGGGGGTATATCCTTTCTGTTTATTATATGAAGAATCGCCAGGCAGACGGTAGTCTCGATGAAGCTAACTTATTCACCTTCTTGAACAAGATTACTGCGTTCACATGGGCTTATGCAGTTACTAATCCTGGTGTAAACTCGCTCCGCACTCCAATGTATGCAGAGATGATCAATATTATCGATGGCAACCCTGTGGAATTTGAGAAGTTCAAGTTCGATAAGGCTTCACTTTCCACCTCTTTTGGCAACTACGAGTTCAGAAACACACGTCCTATCACGAAGTCAATACTTACATGGTGGGCTCTATCTGATGATGCCCAGAAACTTCCTTCGCTTGAAACTGCATTCGAGATCGAGCACATTTATGCTAAGAACAGGTGCGATAAGGAAAAGAGTTTGAGCGACCCTAAGAAGATTGAATCGCTTGGCAATAAAGCCATACTGGAAAAAAGGATTAATATCAGAGCATCAGACTACCGGTTCATAGACAAGAAGAAGTATTATGACGGATATGAGAATAGTTACGGTGTCTCTAAAGAAGGCACAATCAACCACGAGCTCCGCTCCATGTCAGCAGAGATGATGGATTTCATAGAAACGAATATTGATGCAAGAAAGGAAAAAATCTTGGAGAGCTTTTACAAGTATATCGAGAATAACGGCTTGATGAGATGAAGTCCTACACATCGCTGCTCTCCCCAGCACCAAGCAGGAAAAGATGATAACTTCATTTGTAAACACCTAGGCGCTCTTCGTTTCGTACGGAGGACGCCCTTTTTATAAGAATCGGGTTCAAGCAAAGAACTAAACATCGAGAAAAGCATCAACACGACAAGCACTTCGCTGCTACAGAAACGCATTTGTCAAGTTTTTTGCATAAATAACTTGACTTTTGTATCTTTGCAATATTAGAAATGCTATTTATGATAATAGGAGAACAAATAAAACAGAAAATAGAGTCTTTCCCTACAGGAGTTGTGTTTACGATCTCAGACTTTGGCTTCGACCCTAGCTATGACCTTGCTTTAGCGAAAGCACTGAGCCGAATGACAACTTCCGGTGAGCTGTGCAAAATTTCAAAAGGAAAGTATTATAAGCCCAAAGAAACTCTTTTGGGACGAATAAAGCCGCCTGTTTCAGAAATAGTAAAGGACTTCCTTGAAAAGGATGGGAAAATCATCGGATACATTACTGGTGCTCAAGCTTTTGCGACAATGGGGCTGACATCCCAGATTTCATCTGCAATTATGATAGGTTCCGGCAAATATCGGAGGCCATTGCAGCGCGGAGAATATAAAATCTCGTTCCTGAGGCAAGATAATCCTATCACAAAGGACAATATCGAATTCCTCCGGATTCTTGATGCCATAAAATTGATACGCGATATTCCTGCAGTTTCACCTGAAACCGCCTGCAAGGCTATCATCTCCCTTATTCAGTCGCTCTCACCTCAAAGTTCCGAAGAACTTGAAAAGCTGTCGCTCTCTTATACCAGTTATGTGCGTGCTCTGCTTGGAGCAATGCTTGAATACATTGGCAGGCCTACAGCGATTGTCCGAAAATCTTTGAACGGTGTATCCTCCTACAAGTTGCCTATTTCGGAATCCGTATTACCTAACAAATCAAATTGGAACATCTATGAATCTGCACGAAAATAAGGACGTATTCGCCGCTGCCATACAATTGGCCTCTACACCAAAGCAAGAAGGAGGTCTCGGCATCAAGCAAATATATATTGAAAAAGATTACTGGATCTGCAGGTCGCTTAAGCAGCTTTCAGAATGCAAGGAGTCAGAAGTCGCTGTCTTCAAAGGCGGCACTTCATTATCAAAGGCATACTTGCTCGGGAACCGTTTTTCAGAGGACATTGACATTGCCATAACCAGCGATTCTCAGCGGACTGATAACCAGACAAAAAACATAATATCACGGATATCCAAAGTCATGTCAGCCGGATTAGAAGAAGTCCCGAACCCGGCAACCAGAAAATATTCCAAATACAGAAAAGCTTTCTATAGATATCCGGTTTCCATTGAAAACGAGATTATAGGAGCCATAAATCCAGGGCAGATTCTTCTTGAAATAGTGTCTTTCGCAAATCCTTATCCGTATCAGAAGGTATTCATCAAGAGTTTTCTCACCGAGTATCTCGAGAACGTGGGCAGAAACGATATAATCGAGGCCTATGGAATGCAGGGATTTGAAATTCAGGTACTCGCAAAGAGCCGGACAGCAACGGAAAACTTGTTTCACTTATCCGTCATTCTTTGTCAGCGGATTACATATCCGAGTTAAAGGCAAAGATCCGTCACTTCTATGACCTTTATTTCCTATGGAACGACTCGGAGAGCAGAGCATATTTAGAGAGCGCAGAGTTCAAGACGGATTTTAAGGAATTGCTTTCAAGTGATCAAGTAAGATTTAAGGAACCGGAGGGATGGTGCGACAAGGAAGTCTCAGACTCCCCTCTCATATCTTCATTTGACATAGTTTGGAGCGAATTGCAAGAAACTTATTCGAAGGAATTACCTGAACTCGCATATCAAGCGATCCCATCACCAGAGAGTGTGGCCGAAAGCTTCAAAGAGTTGTCTGTTCTTCTGATATAGCGCGCCACTTACTCTCAAAAGGAAAAAGCTCCCATTATGAAGTTCAGTGGAAGTCTTTCAGAATTTAAGAAATACTATATCGCCTCATTGCTGTCCGGTAAAAGTTCCGGACGATTATTATAAAGTTTAACAATTAAACAAATTTGGTTCGGTTTAATCATCAAGTTCATTGACTATATTGCAGTTAGGTTTCGCAAAGAGGTCTCTGAGATTCGTTGTATCTGTAAGTGAGATACTTACAATCTGCAACATCTCGTAAATTGACCGCTCAACATTCATCTTCTTCTGCACAATGTCCATAATGCAATAGGCTATGATTGCGGAGTAAATCTGAATGCGGACTGCGTTTTCTGAAGTACCCCAGAACTTTTTTATCTTCAGATGTTGCTTAATCCATTTGAAGAAAAGCTCGATTTGCCATCTATTGCGATATAGTTCAGCAACCATTATAGGGCTGATAGTCAGAGCATTGGTAAAGAAAATAAACTTCTTCTTGCTGTCCTTATCAAAGTAGATTACTCTACGGATCTTATCAGGATACTTCTCCAGACTGGATACCTGATTCAGGAGGGAAACGGCGCTTCCACTTCATTGGTTTGAAGTCGTTGTTGGTCTTTCCGCGAATTACGTAGTAGGCTCCAATGCTTTCAATGTTGTGAAGACGTTTGAAGTCGTTGCGAACGAGGAAGTCTAGAAGCTGAGATAACACGTATTTTCCTTTATGCATATGCCATTCTACGTTAGTCTGGCAAAGAAAAATTCAAATCGGTCGACTCGAAAATAATCTATAACCACCTAACTTTCAATATTTTCAGAGAGCTTTTATGATTTTTCACCGGACACTAATGGCTGATTTTATGAGACTTCTGCACAATAGCTCATGAAAAATCACTATTTTTGTTGCTTTAGAAAGCCCACGAACACGAAGTTACAGTTAAGACATCCTTGGGGACATAACATAAAAGATAGTTTATGAATACAGCACAATACAACCATCTGTTCTCTTTCATCTGGAACATCGCAAATGATGTTCTGGTACACGCATTTGAGAAAGGAGATTACAAGAAAATCATAATGCCGATGACGGTTCTTCGCCGCCTTGACATTCTGTTGGAACCAACCAAAGATGCCGTCCTGGAGCGCAAGAAAGCATTAGACGCAGCCAACATCTCCAACCAAGAGCCAGTCCTGTTTCAGGTCACAGGCTATCCATTCTGTAACACTTCCCGTTTTACGATGAAGAAACTGAAGGCAGAAGTTGACCCTAAGCGCCTGAAGATGAACTTTATCGAATATCTGAACGGCTATAGTAAAGACGTTCAGGATATCATTGACAAGTTCCGTCTCCGTCAACAAGTTGACAACCTCACTGATGCAGAGCGACTTGGATCTATTATAGACAAGTTCACAGACAGCACCATCAACCTAAGCATTAAGCCAGTCTTGGACGAAAAAGGAAATGAAATTCTTCCAGCTCTCGACAACCATATGATGGGAACCCTCTTTGAGGAACTGCTTCGTAAGTTCAACGAGGAAAACAACGTCACCGAAGCCGGAGAGCACTTCACACCAAGAGACTATGTTAAACTACTGGCGGATCTAGCCATACTCCCTGTCGCCGACCAGATTGAAGACAATACCTACAGCATCTACGACGGAGCTTGTGGTACCGGTGGTATCTTGACCATTAGCGAAGAGGAAATGAAACGCCTAGCAAAAGAACGAGACCGAAAAATCAATATCAACATTTTCGGCCAAGAACTTCAACCAGAAACATTCGCTACCTGCAAAGCCGACCTTATGATTTCCGGAGAATGCCGTTCTTTCAACTACATTCTCAACGGCTCATCTCGACAGTATATCGCTTTCGGTTCCACAATTTCAGAAGACGGACATAAAGGCGAGACTTATGACTTCTGCATTTCAAATCCACCATTCGGCACCCCGTGGAAAGAGGACCTTAAGAAATGGGGACTTGCTGAGAGCGAGAAAAAGAAAATATCCGATCCTCGTTTCAAATTTGTCTATGACGGAAACCCTGACTTTAATGTAATTCCAGGCATTGGTGACCCGCAGATGCTCTTTCTTGCCAACAATGTAAGCCGTATGAAACATGGCACAAAGCTGGGCACTCGCATTGTCGAAGTTCATAATGGTTCGTCGCTCTTCACCGGTGATGCCGGTGGCGGAGAAAGCAACCTGCGCAGGTACATCATTGAGAATGATATGCTTGAAGCCATCATCGCGATGCCGGAGAAAGACTTCTACAACACAGGCATCGGCACCTACATCTGGATTATTACCAACCGTAAAGAGGCCCGCAGGGAAGGTAAAGTTCAGCTCATCGATGCCACGACCATCAAAACGCCTCTGCGCAAAAATCTTGGAGAGAAGAACTGCGAAACTAACGATGACGATCGCAAGAGAATACTCGACTTGCTTATGTCGTTCGAGGAGAACGAATATAGTAGAATCTTTCCTAACGAGGAATTCGGTTATTGGGAAGTAGAACTTTTCAAACCGGCAAAAGACGAAAGCGGCAATGTCATCAAGGACAAGAAGGGCAAAGTAAAGATGGCCAAGGTCAAAGGCGAGGTGGAGCAGATTCCATTCACCTATCCTGGTGGCATTGAAGCATTTCACAAAAATGAAGTTCTCCCTTACGAACCTGAAGAGGTCTTCGGCGAGCCGACGATTGGCTATGAGTTGAGTTTTACGAAATACTTCTACAAACCCGTGCAACTCCGCTCCATAGCGGTGATCACTGCCGATATACGAGACATCGAAAAGAGCACAGAAGGGCTTCTTAATGAAATCTTGGGGAGGTAGGGTATGAAGAGATATGAGAAGTATAAGCCCTCTGGCATCCAATGGCTGCCGGAAATTCCGGAACATTGGAAAACCGATTACTTTGGAAAACATTTCACTTTTGGCAAAGGGCTCCCTATAACAAAAGCGGATTTGACAAAGGAAGGAATAGCAGTTATTAGTTATGGGCAGGTTCATTCAAAATTAAATACTGGAGTAACGTTAAACAATTCTCTAATTAGATATGTATCCCCTAAATGGTTAAACACAAATTCACAGAACCTTCTAAATAAATGCGATTTTGTTTTTGCAGATACCTCCGAAGACATTGCAGGTGCTGGAAATTGTGCTTTTAATGATTACTCTAAGCCAATATTTGCTGGGTACCACATCGTAATCGCTCGACCGACGGAGGTGGAAAATTCCCGCTATTGGGCCTACCTTTTTCAATCCAACTGTTGGAAAAGTCAAGTTCAATCTCTTGTTAACGGAGTCAAAGTTTATAGCATAAATAAATCAATATTAAAGAAATCCGCTATATTAATTCCACCTATTTCAGAACAATACAAGATAGTCGCATATCTCAACAAAAGAATAACTTTAATTGAGAATTGTAAATGCCAGAGAGAGAGAGAGTTACAAACTCTTAATGAATTAAAGCAAGCAGAAATCGCCTCCGTAGTCACACGAGGCCTTAACCCCACTGTCCCGATGAAGGACAGTGGTATTCCGTGGATAGGGCAAATACCTTCTCATTGGGAGACAATGAGGATTCGTGGACTTTTTAAAGAATCGGATGAGAAAACCGTTGATGAATCAGGCACGCTATTGAGTTTATCCCAATACTCTGGCATTACACGAAAGGCAGATGCAGGGAAGACAGGTATGTTTGAGGCAGAATCAACGATTGGCTACAAAATAGTTCACCCAGGTCAGTTCGTAATGAATATTATGCTTGCGTGGAATGGTAGTTACGCAGTTTCTGACTTAGAAGGTATTATTAGTCCTGCCTACTGTGTATTTGATTTTAGACTTGATTGCAACAAAAAATACTACGACTATTTATTGAGGACAAAAGCTTATTGTGGAGCTTTCAAAACTCAATCAAGAGGCATTATCGATAGTCGTTTAAGGCTATATCCATATAAATTCTATGCGTTTAAGACGCTGGTACCTCCTATCGAAGAGCAAAATGCCATAGTAGAATACATTGAATCGAAGACAAGCACGATAGATACGATGATCGAAGCTTTAAAAGCAGAAATCGACCGTCTTACAGAATATAAACAGCGTCTGATATCAGATGTCGTAACTGGACAGATAGATGTCAGAGGCGAGCAAATCTAATAGCCTATGCCGCATACGGATATGACAGAGAAGGGTCTTGAGACCATAATGGTGGAATACCTTCGCGACCACAACGGTTACGAACAGGGACAGTCTGCGGATTTTGACCGGGAATACACTCTTGACACGGGTCGAGTCGAACGTTTCATCTGTTCCACGCAGCCTGAAAAAGTGGAGCAGACAATGTGCTTTGGCGTAGAAAGCCAGAGGCGTACTTTTTTTCGCCGTCTGTCCGATAAAATCGCAGCCGATGGAATTACGAATGTTCTTCGCAAGGGATTCCGCTTCAACGGGCTCCTGTTTGACCTGTACTACCCCATTCCGTCAGAACTGAATCCGTCAGCCATCGATATTTACCATAGGAACATATTCAGTGTCACACGTCAGCTCCACCATTCTGCAGAAAACGCTCTTGACGCTCTTGATGTATGCATATTCATCAACGGTTTTCCTATAATTACGGCAGAGCTAAAGAATCATTATACTGGGCAGAATGTAAAGAATGCAATCAAACAGTATCAGGATGACCGTCCGGCCACAGACCCTCTCTTTGCGCCTCGTCGCTGTGCGGTCCATTTTGCAGTTGATGACGAACAGATAATGATGTGCTCCGAACTGAAAGGTAAAGACAGCTGGTTCTTGCCGTTCAACAAAGGGGTAAACGGAGGTGCAGGAAATCCGTGGAGAGAATCCAAGATTCTTACTGAATACCTTTGGCAGGAAGTTCTGACAAAAGACTCTCTCGCAGACATTCTGGAAAATTATGCACAAGTAATAGAAAAAGAAGAAGAGGGCAAGCCGAAACCGGTAAAGCGAGTTATATGGCCACGCTATCACCAGCTTGATTGTGTCCGTAAGCTCCTTTTCGAGACACGCTCCAATCCAATCGGTCAGCGCTTTCTGATTCAGCATAGTGCCGGTTCCGGCAAGAGCAACACCATCACATGGCTTGCATATCAGCTCGTGACACTTGTCGAGGATGACGAGAATATCGTGGATTCGGTCATAGTGGTCACGGACCGTATCAATCTTGACAAACAGATACGTGGCAACATCACCGCTTTCAAACGTCTCTCCAACATAGTTGCCTGGGCAGAGGACTCAGCATCATTGAAAGAAGCCTTACAAGGTGGCAAAAAGATAATAATCACCACCATACACAAGTTTCAGTTCATTCTGGACACCATCGGCGGTTCATTGGGAAGCATGAATTTCGCCATCATCATTGATGAAGCACACAGTTCCCAGAATGGAGCGATGTCCGCCGATATGAACATCGTGGTTTCTGGCAACTCTGAGAACGGGGAAGAAGACATAGAGGACCGCATCCTGAAAATCATCAAAGGGCGCAAGATGGCTCCGAATGTCAATTATTACGCCTTCACTGCCACACCGAAGAACAAAACCCTGGAGATGTTCGGGACTCCTGTCCAGCATCCGGATGGTCAAACAGGACACATCCCGTTCCACGAGTACACAATGAAGCAGGCCATTGAGGAAGGCTTCATTATGGACGTACTGCGCAACTATACTCCATATAAGAGCTATTATAAGATTATTAAATCCATAGAGGCCGACCCCGAATTTGACAAGAACCAGGCATCCAAGAAAATGCGAGGTTTCGTGGAGCGTCAGCCTCAGACAATCAAGGAAAAATCCCTTATCATTGTCAATCATTTCCTTGACAAAGTCATCGGTGCGCATAAGGTTGGCGGTCAGGCGCGTGCAATGGTCGTAACATCCAGCATCATCCGCGCCATTGAGTTTTACTATGACATAACAAAGCAGCTGGAAGAAATGCACAGCCCATATAAAGCCATCGTCGCTTTCTCAGGAGAAAAGGAATATTGTGGAAAGATGGTTACAGAAGCGATAATAAACGGGTTCCCGTCATCTGAAATCGAAAAGAAGATAGAAAAAGACCCGTATCGTATCCTTGTCGTGGCCAACAAATTTCAGACCGGCTATGATCAGCCGCTTCTGCACACAATGTATGTTGACAAACAGCTTTCCGATGTAAAGGCCGTGCAGACCTTATCGCGTCTCAACCGTTGTCACCCAAAGAAAAAGGATACATTCATACTTGACTTCGCCAATGATCCAGAGGACATTCAGCGGGCATTTCAGACATATTATAAGGGGACATCGCTCTCACACGAGACTGACCCGAACAAACTCAACGACCTCATAGATGTTATAGAAGATGTTAATATCTACACTGACGAAGATGTCCTTGAGTTCAACAGACTCTATTGGACATCAGCATCACGTGAAGACCTCGATGTCGTAATCAACCGCTGTGTAGCCAGGTTCAAAGACGAACTAACGGAAGAACAACAAATAAAGAGCAAAAGTGCCATCAAGAGCTACGTCAGGACTTATCCTTTCCTCGCAGCTGTGATGCCTTTCATCAGTCCGGAATGGGAAAAGCTCTACCACTTCTACTATTATCTTGAAACAAAACTGCCGAAGCTGGCAATTGACGATTGGACAGAAGGACTTATCGAATCCATAGACTTCGACAAATACCGTATTGTCGAACAGGAAGAGGTTAATCTGTCACTCTCTGACACAAACACCGAAATAGACCCGGTGCCGGTAACTATTGGCGGAGGCAAGCCAGAGCCGCAGATGGAATCTCTTTCAAAAATAATCGAGGACTTCAACACACTCTACGGAGGCATCGAGTGGGAGCACGCCGACACCGTCCGCGCACAAATCCAACAACTCCCTGGTCTTCTTGCGAAAAGCGAATCATTTGTCAATGCTGTCCACAATTCTGACAGCGACACGGCTCAGCTCCAATGCAATACAGATCTTTTCCAGATAGTCATCAATATGATGGCCGAAAACACCGAATTTGCCCGCAACTACCTCGACAACGAAAGCTTCCGCAATTTTGTCAACTCCCGTGTCTTCCAGCAAGCCAGTATGATGGTATAATTATAATCCCAATTAATAATGCATCGATGCCATATGTGTAATTTATTCAAAACAAAGAAAAAGTTTCCAATCAGAACAATTGAGCAATTAAAGAACTCAGTTGAGATTCTTTTTATTGATAATGAAGCATTCAATCTTACAGAAGATCTGAAAGAAAAGGAAGGGTGGAAAAGGATAAAACATGTAACAGACATCAAATCAATGTCGCAACCAGAACTTCTTGACGCTCATATCCTATGCATAGATATTCAAGGAGTTGGCAAAGAACTAGGCTTCCCAGATGAAGGTCTTGGGCTAATAACCGCAATTCACAAACAATACCCAGAGAAGAAAATTATAATGTATAGTGCGGAAGCTCAAGGACCAGTAGATGCATTCCATCCTGCCGAGGAATTTGTTGATGCTCGACTGAAGAAGTCTGCAAACAGATACCAATTCGAAATGAAATTGGAGGAACTGGCTCAAGATGCTTTTTGTCTTGACAACTGTGCAATTCATATTCAGAGCGTATTTAAACGAGAACTTAATGTTGACATCTCAATAGAAGATATCAAACTATACATCGAACGACTTTACTCAAAGGGTAAATATGACGATGAAAGTATTTGCAAGGTGTTTAATCTCAATAATGTCGGTTCCGTTGCCAGCATTATCAGTTTACTCCTCTCTTTATGATACAACTGAAAGACCAAACCCAATTTTATTATCACATAGTCAAGAGTAATTCTGTGATACTGTCAAACCTGCCAGATGATCTTTTACCAGAAGTAAACGATTCTTTGGCAGAGGCAAAATTAATAAAATGTAAAGTTCGAGGCATTGAGAAACGACAAAAAAAATTACCTGTAGAGAATGGCTTTGTGTATTTATGCACCTATGACCTCTCTGTCACTAAAAATGATTTTAAAAAGTATTTTGACATTCTACTACTGTTAATTCCTGCTTTTGAAAATGCTGTTAAGTGTGCAGCGAGTCCATCTTTCGATCTTGTAAAGAAGATTCGGCATAACGTCTACGACCAATTGTCACATATCCTTGACGATATGAAATTCATATCCACCATTGAGGATATACCATCTAAAGACTGGAATGATATTCGTGATTACTCTAGGGATAAAATATTCTCCAATCCCGAAGAAGCAGCCGCAGCAGTATTAAGAACAATTAAAAGGACAGCAATTGCACTCTCAGAATTTGATGCTTATGAACGCCTTGGCTCCTCAGCAGAGCCAGAACTCAAGACCCACCTCATCCATAAAGTAGTAAAACTATCTTTACAACCTTACCTATTTGACTTTTGGAATAAGAACGTAAAGATCAACTTCGGAGAATCCTATGATAAAGTCCTCATTGATTATGAGCTTATCAATTTGGCTCTGGGGCATTTTTGGAACAATGCCACAAAATATGTGTCTCAGGGAAGTGAAATAACCATATCCTTTTCACCTTACGGAAAGGATATGATAACAGTCACGATAACAATGTATAGTATGGCCATCAAACGTGACGAAATAGAACGTATTTTTAAAATAGGAGAATCAGGGGCTTATGCAAAGAAGGCTAAGCTTGATGGTAGCGGAATAGGTATGTACTATATAAGAGAATGTGTCAATAGAAGTAATTGCTCATTCCAAGTAACACCTGGAGATAAGCTAACTGCTATCAACGGAAAGTTCTATGCATCAAACACATTCCGATTTTTACTTCCTAAAGTTTAATCATAAAGGGTATCAGTTATAAAATAGCGCAACTATTTACTTTGCAAATATAAACTTACGATATGGATTGGAAAGGAAAAGATATACAGTTACTGAACAATAGCCTCAGTCCTGTACCGACAGGACTAATCCGAGTTTTTCAATTTAATATACCTATAATTCCTGATTCTCAATTTTATCCTTGGCCGGGCGGCCTATACTTCTGATCAAGCTCTTGGCTTTGGAGACGTAGACCGGAGTACAGTTGTCGGAGATGCTGAATCCAAATGCTTTGCATCTGTCAATCTGAGAACCAACTAGCCATGGCACCTATCATATGATATTACGTAAGCGCACTGAACACTAAGTTTCTATATGCTTTCTGAAGTGACATTATGAGATAGTTGCACTCAAATCAGCATCAAAGTGTAAACCAAACTCAGAAACTTACGAAAGGATTTACTTACAAGTTTCTACCTTAATCGACAAAATTACCCCAAAATACAGCTCTTATCCGACAAAATTGCTGAATTATCGTACTCTTATCCAACAAAATTGCCCCCCTAGCTGACCGATGAACTTTGACTATCCACCCGTTACTAATAACTACAAGACTCAGAACTCTACACATATCACATTATTGCTGTCATACCAACGCTCCCCTGCTGACAACGGATGGCATTCTGGGACCGGCTTTGGAGAAATTGTTGGTCGATATAAGAAGAGACAAGGACTTCGATTATCTGGTCGTAGAAGAATGCGTGAGGATGCTTGAAGTGGCACACAACTTCTTAACGAATACTGTATTTTATCGGATTTCAACAGTCTGCCGGATGCACGTTATCGGATTATAGACGAATTGGTGTGAGGGTACATTGTACTCCTCACGGAATTAAATTCTGAATTGAGTTGACGTATCCGCCTGATATATTGTATATAGCCTGGTCCCTATCGTCATCAAAGATCTTAAGAACATATTAAAGAGTGGGAACTTGACAAATAAGTGGTTGTTTCCAAAATGGAAATAACCACTCCGCATTGTGCTATGAACGCCAAGTCCTAAACTCATAATATTGACTTTTATCATCTTGATACGATAATTGTCATTGGCTATAGCATGGATTCCACGACACAACAGATTGATTCTGACAGTAATAAAGAAGTCTGGAAATAGGTTTCACACGAGATTCCGGCTGTCATTCTGCAATAGAAACAATCGCTTGATATTGCTTAGAGCCAGAAACGAGCATTACCCGTCCGCACATTCGTATTCCCACGGCAGTTCGTATATAGAACCTTCTTTCTGGCAACCCATTAAATTTCAATAAACTTGGCCGGATCAAATCCGTTCATCATGTGTTCATCTTCAAATACATATCCCATTTGATTGCAGATCATACGGGTACCGCCAACTACAGTGTCAATGTTAGTGTGCGAATGCCCGTAAATCCAGGCATCAATCCAGCTGTCTGCTATCAGTTCGCCGTATTCTTTATAAAACACCTGTCGTTTTGGTCAATACGAATCTGCTATTTATATTTTCGTAGTAAAATTAATACATAATAGTTGCACATTGCAATCGTTTTGCTATCTTTGTGAAAAACATTAAGAATTATGGCACAATCAGCTCTTACAATTAGATTGGACTCCGATTTGAAAATGCAATTCGACAGTCTTTGCGAAGAATTCGGTATGAGCACCAACACTGCATTCAACATTTATGTGCGCCAGGTGGTTAGAAGCCGTCGTATTCCATTCGCCATTGAAGCACCTGCAAAGGATGACATAATGAACAAAGGAAGTGCAGCATTCTATGAGATGAGACAGACTGCTGCGGATGCAGGCATCCAAGATATGCCTCTTGACTAAATCAACGAGGAAATCAGACTTGCCAGAGAGTCAAAGTAATGAAAGCACACGTCGCTAAACTTTCTTGACGGCATCACATAATATGCATATATTTGCATTGCCCATCTCCGTTATGGTGACGACCACCGGAAATGGTGCGCGTTTTTGTGCAACTTCGACGCCCAAAATAGGCCCAAGAAAATGCTTTATATTGACTCTCAGATGGTTAAGCGTTGTGCATTGCGCATCGTAAATTATGACTTTATCTCTCGATAATGTATCATAAAACTTGGATGCCACCATTAGGATTTACCTGATGGTGGCTTTTCTCTGAGAGTATATCATCCTTATATACGTTCTTTAAAAAAAATACGACCGCTAAGTTGCTCGTTTACAGATTGACTTTTACTTCTTGTTCCTGCAGATTTTAGATCCATCTATTCTGCTTCTCTTATAGCCATGGATAGGTAATGCTTGTCCTTTGCATCATGTTCCTCCTACTGCATACCTCCGCATACAGTTGCTTCTTCTGGCACTCATTGGTATATTCCATCGCTCCGTGTTGCCACATTCTTAAATAAGGTGTAGTTTTCGTGTCTTTCATTGCAAAAAAGGTTAAAAAGAATGCAAAAATCAGATTTTCTTCAAGCTAATTGATGGATTTTGAAAAGGAATGAGTATTTTTGCACTTGTAAATATAAGTGGAATATAATATATAGCCGTATTATTTGTCTAACCTATATTATAGTATAAATTAAAATAATGAATTATGATTGATTATTACGAGTATTCTATACCAGAATTGGTAAAACTTCTTGGTGCAAGATTCAAGGATTACCGTCTGCGTAGCAATATGACGCAGAAAGAGGTATCTGAACAATCGGGTATTACAATCACTACCATTCATAAGTTTGAGAATGGTACATCGGGCAATGTATCGCTAGGCACCTTCCTTTTGCTGCTGAAGGCAATCGGTCAGATAGATGCACTTGACGAACTGATGCCGGATTTACCGCCATCTGCATACCTCGTGAAGGAAGAAAAGAAAGTCCAACGAATTAGGCATAAGAAGTCATGATAGCAAGTTCATTGAAAATAATGCTTTGGGACAAGGAAATCGGTCGCTTGTCCTGGGATGCAAGGAGAGGCATTTCGTTTTTCGAGTATAATCCAGCTTTCCTTGGTGGAGGACTTGATCCGTTCCCACTTGTGGCTTCTGTCAAATCACCTGCCAGCCGACGTCCCATCATGGGTGACAAGGAAACTAAGCTTTACCGCAAACTGCCTCCTTTTCTTGCAAACTCTTTGCCCGATGCTTGGGGTAACCAGGTGTTTGAGTGCTGGCGCATACAGAATGGCATTCGCAATCAGGAAATTACTCCGCTTGAAATTCTGTCGTTTATAGGTAAGCGAGGCATGGGAGCTTTGGAGTTTATCCCCGAATCATCAGGCATCAGAAAGTCGGAAAAGCTGAATATGAAAGCATTGACAGATTTGGCCCAGAGAATATTCGCTGAGCGTGAGAATGTAAGACTTATGCCAGACGAATCGCTTACCATGCAGTCGTTGATAGCTGTCGGAACATCAGCTGGCGGTCGCCAACCTAAGGCAATCATAGCAATAAATCCGAAAACGGGAGAAATCAGAAGCGGACAGATTGCCGGTCACAAGGGCTTTGATTATTGCATACTGAAGTTTGGCGATGCAGAACGTTCGTCTGGAGAATTGGAAATGGCTTACTATAAAATGGCCATGGCTGCAGGTATAAACATGATGCCTTGCAAGATTATAGAGGTGGAAGGTCAGAAGCATTTCATTACACATCGTTTTGATCGTGATGAAGAACGCAAATTGCACATGCAGACATTGGCTGCTCTTTATCCTGATGCTGACAGCTATGAAAAGTTGCTGATGGTTTGTCGCAAGATGCGCCTACCGGAAAGCACCCAGGAGGAAGTCTTTCGCAGAATGGTATTCAATATTCTTGCCAACAATACTGATGATCACAACAAGAACTTCTCGTTCCTGATGGATGAAAGCGGTCAATGGCAACTTTCTCCGGCATACGATATGACTTATATCTTCAATGTCGGTGGTTTCCTTCCTGAGAAGACGCATTGTCTGATGATGCAGGGTAAACTTCAAGGTCAGACTCTTGAAGATGCTTTGGCTCTAGGCAAAGATAACGGTATCAGAAAGGCAGAAACCATCATAGATGAAGTTGCTTCTGCCATTCGCCAATTCAGACTCTTTGCAGAAGAATGCGAAGTTAGTCAGCGTTGGATAGGTGCTGTAGAGACCACCCTTAACAATCATCTGGCAGAGTGGGGATTGTTAGAACAAAGAAAGAATGTTTCGTTCAGAATTGGTGATACTATTTTTGAGAATGTGCGTGTAGAAAAGGCGTACAAAGGTAACTATCACCTTTTATGTGAAGCGGAAGGAAAAGAACGCAAATTCGTGATTACCAACAAGAAAGAAGAATATGCATTGATTGATAAGGTAGGTATTGATAATTTAACTGACAAACAGTTGTGTTCGTTGGTCGAAACCTTCTTTGTAAGGTAATAGACTTCGGATTATTTAGGGATTGTCGTTTAATATTTTCAATTTGACCGAAGCAGCCGACTGATCC